>Ga0070730_10000376_pt1 | contig 53846 bp, 52 predicted proteins | sample Coa_R1_3_FD_66447 | JGI IMG/M metagenome (GOLD analysis project Ga0070730, IMG submission 66447) | Surface soil microbial communities from Centralia Pennsylvania, which are recovering from an underground coalmine fire - Coalmine... | ecosystem: Environmental > Terrestrial > Soil > Unclassified ... | reverse complement strand
AGCAACCGGGCTCTCGGTCAGACTTGTTACAGCAAGCATGCTCTTCTCCACTGTGAGGGGTTTGCAGACCCCTTCACTCTGGCAGAGCTCGGGGGCTATCCACCCACATGGAATCTAATTGATCACGACGCACTGGGGCGACGCCCTGATATAGCCGAGCTTATCGACGTCCGCTTCTGGGCTACCGGAGCAACTGAAGATTGGTCTCGCAAAACGAAGGATGACTCCATGGCGCAAGACACCGATGCTCCGAGAATTCGCGGGTGCGTATTGGACGTCTACGGGACGATGCTCGACGTGCACGCCGCCGTGCGGCGACGCGGCGCCGCGCTTGGACCGCAGGCCGATCCGATTTCCCAGGCATGGCGGACAAAGCAGTTGGAATATGCCTGGGTGAGAAGTCTCTCGGGTCGTCATGCGGATTTCTGGACCTGCACGACCGAGGCGCTCACCTATGCGCTTCGGTTCCACGGCGCCGATCTGGCTTTGCGTGACGAACTGCTGGAGGCCTACCAGGTGCTCGACCCGTTTGCAGATGTCCCTCCGGCGTTGGATCGCCTGCGCGAAGCCGGCGTGCCCGCCGTCGCTTTGTCGAACGGATCGCCGTCGATGCTGGCCAGCGCCTTGCAGTCGGCAGGTCTGGCGCATCGTTTGGACGCCTGCATCTCCATCGAAGGGGCCGGGATCTTCAAGCCGGCTCCGGCGGCCTACCGGCTGGCCGTCGATCACCTGGGGTTGGAGGCGCACGAGATCGGCTTTGTATCATCCAACGCCTGGGACGTTATGGGCGCTCGGGCCTTTGGTTTTACGCCGGTCTGGACGAACCGGACCGAGGCGCCGCCTGAATACGGGCTCGCCGGGTCCGCTCGCGAGACGACGACCCTGATCGACGCCGTCGCCTATCTGATCAATCTCCCTAAGGCTCCATCCAGAATTTAAGGGGCCGGATATCTCGACGGCCTTGCGCATCCCGGCGGCGGGGAGGGTGCGGGCGTGAGGCGCCACCGCGGCCGCGGTCGGTTGATGCGGGAGCGGTCGGATGTTGAACCTGTCTTGCGCGGTCGGCTAACGCCAAGTCTTGCATCTCTAGTGAATTATAGGAAGTTATAGCCTATAATAGCGTCCTCGCTAGCGAGCTTATTCGTAGCGATTGATAGTCAATTATAGGCCTTAATGTTCGCAAAATACGAGATTTCGTAACATTACTCTTAGGTAGACGCTGAGGAAGTGCTTCGCCGATTCATCGGCACACTACCAGCTCTGAGTACGCGACCAGCTGTGTGTCAGCGGTGTAGAGCGCTGCTGGCTCGGTCATGGCCTGCGCAACCAGCAATCGATCAAACGGATCGCGATGAAGGTGAGGGAGGGAGGCCACCTTGAGCGCCGCCGCGGATCGCACAGGGAGCTCGACGAAGCCGCTGGCTAGAGCCGCCTCGACGATCGTCGCCGGAGGCACGCTGAAGTCTGCTCGGCCCAGGGCGTATTTGATCGACATCTCCCAGACACTAGCTGCGCTAAATAGGACCTCATGCTCAGGATCCTCAAGCGTAACCCGAACATCGGTGTTTAGCTTTGCCGGATCGATCAGCGCCCACAGCAGAATGTGGGTGTCGAGAAGTATCCGCATTCAATGGCCTTCAAAGCCGTCGAGTACCGCTTCCGGAAGTGGTGCGTCGAAATCCGCAGGCACGGTGGCCCTACCCGCCAATGCGCCCAGCTTCCGCTTTGGCCGCTTTTCTAACCCGACAAGGGGCACCAGCTTGGCCACAGGCTTTCCTGCCTTTGCGATTATGATTTCCGCGCCGGCGGCGGCTTCATCAACGAGCCGCGAGAAATGTGTCTTGGCGGCATGAACATTTATAGACTGCACGACGCGGCTCCTCTTAGTGGACTAAGTTAGTCCACCTATCTGTCTCACGCTAGAGAAATCTAGGGCCTCTACCCATAAAATTGGCATCTCGGCCGCACTGACGGCCACGATGTCCGCCTCAGGGCAACAAGCCAGATAGACCGAAAGCCAGGCTCTTGACGGTGTCACCTTTAGGTTACTTATTGGTGGCTCGGGGGAGAGCACTATGCGGAAACCTCTTGCAGACCTACTGGTCGTGAAGCGGACGCGGACCTACCGGAAGAACCGCTGGCTCGCGGCCGCTGGGTTGTTGGCCGTGTGGATGATCGGCGAGATGATCATCGACCGATGGTCCGGGCCCATCTCTTTGCGGGCGAAGACGGCGACGGACTGGAGCTTTCACGCCCTGATCTACCTATCTTTGATCGGCATCGTGTTTTGGCAGATCAAGAGCTCAGGCGGCTGGAACAGGCCGCTCGCCCTGACCCACGCGGATGAACTGCAGGGTCAGCGCCGTCGAGACGCGCTTGCACGGGTCGCGATATTCGCACTCCTGTGCTTCCTCACCTATTGGCAGGGGACATGGCCCCACAAGACTGGTTTGGAAATCTTGCTTCCAATTATGCTTGGCATTGCCCTCCCGCTCGCGGTGCTCAAGGACGTCGGCGGCCTCGTCAAGATTGGGTGGCTGCCGAACGCCTATATGAACTTCGCCGACGACGAGTTGACCAAGGCGCTTCGCGGCAGGGCGGTGGCCGTAGGGTGCGGCGTGCTGATGTTCAGTGTCGGAGCTGGGTTTCCGCTGAGTCTGCTGTATCCAAGCTACGCGCCGTGGATCATGCTCCTCATCCTCTGGCTCGGGCTCTCTGTTCCAACTATTACCCTGGCATGGCTTGAAGTCCGCGCGGAGCGCGATGGCTGAGCCGCGCCTAGGCAATAGGTTGAGAGAAGCCCGTGCAGCGCACGGCTGGACTCAAGCGGAGTTAGCGCAGCGGGTTGGCGTTTCGCGCAAGACCATCAACACCGTCGAGAACAGCGTGTTCGTCCCTTCAACCTTGCTGGCGTTGGGGCTGGCCCGGGCCTTGGGGCGGTCTGTTGAGGAGCTCTTCTTCCTATTCGCCCCAGACGACCAATGCGACTGATCCGTGAACGGGGCTCACGGTACGGCAGCGAAACTGTTTCTCGAAAGAAGCGATCTCATGTCGTGAGGGGACTGAACCAAAGAGTACCTAGGACGAGAAGTCCGGAAGTTTCATACGTTATTGAAAATGCTGAAATAAATGGTGGATGCGACAGGGATTGAACCTGTGACCCCCTCGGTGTGAACGAGGTGCTCTCCCGCTGAGCTACGCATCCGCTGCGCGAAGGCGTGCGCACCTTTCGCGAAGGATGGGCCGTATAGCCCTTGGACGTAGGCCTCGCAAGCTTCACGCCGCGGCTCCATTGCCGCGGGTGGGCGCGTCGTGCCCTGCACTGCATTGGCTCAGGCGCCCAGCAGCTTCAAGCAGGAGCCAAGCAGTTCGTCAAAGTGATCTATCAGGATATCGGGCGCGAGCTCGCGGGCGGGAGTTTCCGTATATCCGAAACTCACCAGGATCAGCGGGACGCCTGCCGCGCGAGCGGCGCCTGCGTCTGTGGCTGCGTCGCCAACCAAGATGGCGCGGCTAAGGGAGCCGCCGACTTCGGCGATGGCGGCCTGAAGATGGCGCGGATCAGGCTTGATGGCCGGTGCGCGGTCGGCGCCGACAACAGCGTCGAATAAAGGCGTCATACCAAGCGCATTGAGCAGGCTCATCGATAGACCCGTCAATTTATTCGTGCAGACGACCAACTTCGCGCCATGGTCCTTGAGCGCCTGCAGAGCCGCCAGGCATCCAGGGAAGGGCCGGCTTTTGTCTGCGATATGGGCCTCGTAGTGGGCGAGAAAACGGTTAAGCAGCGGCTGAATCTCACCAGGCCTAAGCGGTGTGGCGGCGGCTTCGAATCCGCGTTCAATCAGCCATCGGGCGCCTCGGCCAATGAACGGCCGAGCTTCTGCTAATGAAATTGACGCCACACCTTCTTCCGCGAGCAGCCAGTTCAAGGCGCCGACCAGGTCGTGGGCCGTGTCGACCAAGGTGCCATCCAGGTCGAAGGCGATGGCGGCGCCTGAAAGCGCCGCCATCGATGGATCAGCCCCCATTGATGATCGCAGTGGCCTTGTCGAGTTCGCCGGCATAAGCGCTGAGCGCCTGACCGGTGATAGCGACGTATTTTTGGGCGTCTTCGAAACGCCGCTCTTCGATGGCTTCACGCACGCCCGGCAAGGTCTTGGCGCCATAGCCGGTGAAGCGACCCGGGGCATAGACCATGTTCATGTACCAGGGCCGTCCCGGGAGTCCTTCGGGACGCAAGAGCATTTGATCCAGTGGGCGGATTACCCCATCGAGCTTCGCCTTTTGGGTTTTGCTGAGCGACGATCCCTTGGCGGCCAATGTCGCATCAAACGTCGCTGCGCTGGTCTTCAGCTTGGCGACCGCCAGATCCAGCGCGGCGAAGTTTGTGGGCGGTGATGCGGCGAGCGGCGCTGGGGGAACATTCTGCTTGGTGGGATCTGCGGCCAGGCGATAGGCGTTCGAGCCCAGGAGCCTGGCCTGCGTACGGGCCTCGTCTCGCTTGTTGTCGGCAAGCTTCTTCACCTCCTCCAGGTAGCCCGCGACCGTATCGGCGAAGTCGCCGTAGCGTTGCACCGGAAGGTCGGCGTCGGCCAGTCTCATAACCGCGCGGCCAACCGTTTTTGCAAGCGTTGCGTCATAGACAAAGCCTGGGTCTACGAACTGGCTGTGGTGCTGGTAGTCATCGTAAAGCGAGTGATAGACACCGCCACTCTCACCTTCACCGCCGTAGCCGAAGTCGATCGAGGGCACGCCCAGGTGTTGCAGGAAAGCTGAGTAATCTGACCCCGATCCCAAGGGACCAATCGGCAAATCCCTGGTCGGGTCATTGGCCGCGGCGCGCGAAGCGGGCGTTACGCCTTCGCGGCCGCCACCGCCGCCTCCAGCGTCAGCAAGGGTCACCGCCAAGCGAGCGCGGGCCCGGTCACGCACTGAGACACCGGTTTCGGGGTCTTTTACGTCGCCGCTCACCTCGTTGATGAAATGCTGGAAGGCGTGACTGCCTTCGGCGCGGAAGAACCCGCGGCCATTGCTGTCAGAGTTAATGTAGACAACGCCCTTGGCCTTGAGCTCGTCTGCATGGGTCTCGGCCCATTCCGTCGAGCCCAAGAGCATCGGCTCTTCGCCGTCCCAGCTCGTATAGACAATGGTCCGCTTAGGTTTCCAGCCGCTCTTCATGAGCGCGCCAAAGGCCTTGGCTTCAGCCAGAAGGGCGATCTGCCCTGAAAGCGGATCTGATGCGCCCATGACCCAGCCGTCGTGGTGGTTCCCGCGCACGATCCAATCGTTCGGGGCTTCCGAACCCTTGAGTGTGCCAACCACGTCGTAGAGCGTCTTCTGCGACCAGTCGGATTTCACGGCCAGATGGACCTGCCCGCCGCTGGGCGATCCACCCACGTGATAGGTGATCGGCAGGGAGCCGCGGAAGTTTACCGGCGCGACCGGGCCGTCGAGCGAGGCCAGCAGGACCTGGGCGTCACCATAGGAGATTGGCAGGCACGGGATTTTCAGGATCGTGACCGCGTCCTTGCGGTCGATGCGCTTGGCGTCTTTTGTGGATCCTACGCCGGGCGTCAGCGGGTCGCCCGGATAAAGCGGCATGTCCGCAACAGAACCCCGTTGGAAGCCCTGTTTCGGACGCGCGGGGCCCTTGGGATAGGCGTCGTCGACGGCGTAGCCGTCATCCTTCGGGTCGGAGTAGATGATCGAACCCACCGCGCCATGCATTTGGGCGAGCAGGGGCTTTAGACCCCGCCAACCGCCGCCATATCTGGCGATGGCGATCTTGCCCTTCACGGAAATGCCCATGCGCTCGAGCGCAAGGTAATCGTCCGGCATTCCATAATTGACGTAGACCAGCGGCGCTGTGACGTCGCCATCGCCCTGGAAGGCGACGTAAGCAGGAAGCGCGTCTTTGGTGTAGGTCGGCAAATCACCCGGGATCGGAGCTTCAGTCAGGGTCGCCTTGAAGGGCGCCCCTGGTCCCCCAACCAGTTCCAAGGCCTCGCTGAGCGGGGTTGGGTAAAGGACATCGAAAGTCTCGATTTTGGCTTCCCAGCCCCAAGATTTCAGCTGGGCTGCAATCCATTCGGCATTGGACTTGTCGTGGACCGACCCGACGTGGTTGGGCTCGGCCGCCAGCAATTTCAGCCACGAGCCCATCTCGGCTGGATCAATGGAGGTGTCGAATTTGGCTTCGAGGGTCTTTGCATCCATCGCTGCGGGCGAGGCGGCCCATGCGGTCGTAACGGCGCCGATAGCGCAGGCGGAAAGAAGGGCTGCAAGGCCAGTACGATACTTCATGAAAGACTCCCCGACGAAGATCGCGACGCTAGCCGCTTCTCGCCCCCGGCGCCAAGGCTTGGTAAGCCAGAGGCGAAGATTGATGACTCGCCTTCAAGGATGCCGACGATGACCGCCCGCGCCGCCATAATCCTCGCCGCTGGCCAGGGAACCCGGATGCAGTCCGCTCTGCCAAAGGTTCTTCACCGGGTCGGCGGGCGAACCCTCTTGGATCGGGTGATCGATACGGTCGAGGCCAGCGGATGCGAGCAGATCTTGGTCGTGGTCGCAGCTGGGCCCTCGGCGGTTCGAGATCTGGTGGTCCGCCGCCTGGGTGAAGGCGCGCTCGCCGTTCAGGATCCTCCGTGCGGCACCGGCCACGCCGTAATGGCTGCCCGCGAGGGGCTAGCCGGCTTCGAGGGTGATGTGCTGGTGACCAATGGCGATTGCCCGTTGTTGACCCCAGGCGACCTTGAACCGCTCTTCAATTTGCGCGCGCAAGGGGCCGATCTGGCTCTTCTCGGTTTTGAGCCGGCTGATGGGCTGCTTTATGGGCGGATGATTTCAGGCCCCGATGGGCAGATCACCCGGATCGCCGAACCCAAGGATGCGACGCCGGAAGAATTGGCGACCCGCGCCTGCTATGCGGGCATGCTGTGTGCGGAAAAGGCGCGGCTCTTCGGCTGGCTCGATAGAACCACCAACAAAAACGCCAAAGGCGAATATTACCTGACGGAGATCGTCTCGCTGGCCGCAAGCGATAACGCCAAGACCAAGGCTGCTCTTGCGCCGGAAAGCGCGGTGATGGGTTGCGATACGCCGATGCAGCTTTCCCAGGCCGAGCGGATCTTCCAAGACCGTCGGCGCGCTCAGTTCCTGGCTGCCGGCGTGGCCATGCTCGCACCCGAGAGCGTGCATTTTTCATGGGACACCGAGATCGCCGCAGGCGTCACGGTCGAGCAATTTGTGGTGTTTGCGCCTGGCGTCAGCATTGAGACCGGGGCTGTGATCCGGGCCTTCAGCCATCTGGAGGGCGCCCATGTTGGGGCCAACGCCCTCATCGGGCCCTATGCGCGACTGCGGCCAGGCGCCGACATCGGCGAGGAGGCTCACATTGGAAATTTCGTCGAGGTGAAGAAGGTCGCCGTTGGCAAGGGCGCCAAGGCCAACCATCTCACCTACCTCGGAGATGGAACGGTCGGCGCCGGCGCCAACATTGGCGCGGGCACGATCTTTTGTAACTACGACGGCTTTGACAAGTGGGAGACCCATGTGGGGGAGGGCGCATTCATCGGGTCTAACACCGCTCTTGTTGCGCCCGTCTCGGTCGGACCAGGCGCCTACACGGGCTCTGGTTCTGTGATCACCAAATCCGTCGCCGCCGACGCATTGGCTGTCGAGCGTTCGGGACAGATCGAACGGGCAGGCTGGGCGCAGCGTTTCCGAGAGCGAAAACTGGCCGAGCGGGCAGCCAAGAAGGGCGCGTCTTGAGCGACGCCGACGCGCAGAAGAAAGCCGCCGGAGAGGCTGCAGCTTTGCTTGTAGAATCCGGAATGGTCGTGGGCCTAGGGACCGGGTCGACGGCGGCGTGGTTCGTCAAGGCGCTGGGCGCGCGCGACCTGAACATCACCTGTGTCGCCACTTCTCAGGCGACCGCGGAGCTGGCCCTCAGCCTGGGGATGAAGGTCGCTGAACTTGGAGAAACCCGGCCGATTGATCTCACCGTCGACGGCGCCGACGAAATCGGGCCTGGCCTGTCGTTGATCAAGGGCGGGGGTGCGGCGCTCTTACGTGAGAAACTCGTTTGGGAAGCCTCGCGCCGCTGCGTCGTCATTGCCGACGCGGCCAAGCGAGTGTCGATGCTGGGGCGGTTTCCCCTGCCGATCGAGGTCGTGGCGTTCGGACACAAGACCACGGCTTTGAGGATATGCGACGCCCTCAGCGAATGCGATATCGGGATCGCGCCCAGGCTTCGCCTTAAGGATGGACAGCCGCTGCGAACCGACAGCGGAAACCTTATCTATGACGTTGCTTGCGGTCGGATTGAGGAGCCGGCTGCGCTGGCTTTTGCACTCAAGAGCGTCACAGGGGTTGTCGAACATGGCCTTTTCCTCGACCTGGCCGACGCGGCCCTAATCGGCGCCCCCGAGGGCGTAAGAAGCTTCGAGCCCTAAACACGAAGGAGCCCTGGGTGGCCAAATACGACTACGACCTCTTTGTGATCGGCGCCGGCTCAGGCGGCGTACGCGCCGCCCGGCTCGCAGCCATGACCGGCGCCAAGGTTGCGATCGCCGAAGAAGATCGCGTGGGGGGCACATGCGTCATACGCGGCTGCGTTCCCAAGAAATTCATGGTCTACGCCTCGGAATTTTCTCATCATTTGAAGACCGCGAAGAGTTATGGATGGACGGTCGAGAACGCGATTTTCGATTGGCCGCGGTTTCTTGAGGAGAAGGACAAGGAGATCGCCAGGCTCTCTGGCGTCTATGTCCGCAATCTGCAGAATGCAGGCGCTGAGTTGGTGCACGGTCGGGCTCAGCTGCTTGACGCCCACACCCTGCAAATCGACAAATTAGGTCAACGAACCGCCGACAAGATCTTGATCGCCACTGGCGGTCGTCCTTGGCTTCCCAAGGATTTGCCAGGCGTCGAGCTGGCTATCACGTCGAACGAGGCCTTCCATCTGCCGCAGCTGCCCAAGCGGATCGTAATCGCCGGCGGCGGCTATATTGCGGTGGAGTTTGCGGGCATTTTCAACGGGCTTGGCGTTGACGTGACCCTTGTGCACCGCGGTCCCAATGTCCTGCGCGGCTTTGACGATGATGTCCGCAGCCACCTGACCGAAGAGCTTGAAAAGCGGGGCGTGACCGTTGTGCTAGGCGCCCACCACAGCGCCTTCGAAAAGACCCCAGGCGGTCTCTTGAGCCGGCTCAGCAACGGCCACGAATGCGAAAGCGATGTGGTGATGTTTTGCCTTGGGCGCGAGCCCTACACAGAAGGCCTGGGACTTGAAAAGGCTGGCGTGAACTTGACGCAAGCCGGCGCCGTGGCCGTCGACGCCTATTCCTGCACGAACGTCCAAAACATCTGGGCCGTCGGCGATGTCACCGATCGCATCAATTTGACGCCGGTGGCGATCCGCGAGGGTCAAGCGTTCGCAGAGACCGTGTTTTACGACAAACCGACGCGCTTTGATCATGAAATGGTCGCCTCGGCGGTCTTTTCGCAACCGCCGCTCGGAGCTGTCGGCCTGAGCGAAGCTGATGCGCGCAAACAGTACGGCCACGTCGACGTCTATTTGGCGCGGCTGAAACCGATGAAGTATGCGTTCAACGGCAGCGACGAGCGCGCCCTGCTGAAACTGGTGGTGGACTGCGCCACAGACAAGGTGCTGGGCTGTCATGTGGTTGGACCCGACGCGCCGGAGATGATCCAGATGGCGGCCATCGCCATGAAGATGGGCGTCACCAAATCCCAGTGGGATGCGACCTGCGCGGTGCATCCGACCTTGGCTGAGGAGCTGGTGACGATGCGCGAAAAGCATGTGCCGTTGGGTCTTGGGCAGGTGGCATGACCACAGACTTCGCCGCAACGACGACTGCGCAGGACCGCTTGGCGGTCTGGTGCGGCTGGGTCTTGATCGGTGCGGCCGCGATCATAGCGCCCCTGGGCTGGCTTTGGCCGCGCGAGTTCTGGATCGCACCGACCTTGGTGGGGCTCCTTTGTCTGCCGGCCGTGCGGCTGAGCGATCGCGATCGGCCGTTGGCGATGATCCTCTTCGCCGGCCTGATCTGGGCGGCGGTGTCGACCATGTGGAGCCCCTACCACGCGACCAAGCCCGGGAACTCCACGATCCTCAAACTGGCCTTCGAGCTGCCGCTCTATGGAAGCGCGATCTTGGCGACACGTCGGGCTGATCCGGCTCTCAGCCGCCGCGCCCTTCACATCCTGGCCTGGGGTTGTGCGCTTTTCGGGGTGGTCTTCATCGCCGAAGCCATCACCCACGGCGCGCTCTATAAGGGTCTTCGGCTGATCTATGGACCGATGCGCGCCGACTTGGCGGAATCCAGGATCGGCCACTCGACGTACCTCTTGGGCGTGATCTGGCCCCTGGCCGCGTGTGGCGGATTACGGCGCCAACGCCTTTGGCTTGGGCTTTTGATGTATGTCGGCACAGGCGCTGCGGCGCTGGCGTTTCGCTCCGACGCCCCGGTGATCGGGCTGGTGCTGGCGCCCATCGTGGCGCTGGTTGTCTGGAAATGGCCGACGGGCGGGCCAAGGCTTTTGGCGACAATTGCTGTGGCGCTCATGCTGGGCATGCCGCTGCTGATCTGGGCGGTCCGTCACTTCTTCGACTACGTCGCCATCCAGCATCACCTTCCGAAGTCAGACTCTATGCGGATGGACTATTGGAGCCACGCGATCGATTGGATCTGGCTTCGGCCGTTGCAGGGCTGGGGCCTGGATGCGAGCCGCATGTTCGGGCCGGGGATAAGGCTTCACCCGCACAACAACCCCTTGCAGATCTGGATAGAGCTGGGGGCTGTCGGCGCGGTCGCCGCCGCAGCCTTCTGGCTTGTCGCGCTAAGCGGGCTCGCGCGTTCAAAATCAAACCTGGCTACGGCTGCAGCGGCCGCGTGCGCTGCGGTCTATCTGCTGTTCGGCGTCAATTTCGGGGTTTGGCAAGAATGGTGGCTGGCGCTGGGCGCCGTTGTGGCGATGCTGGCCGTCATGAACCTGCGACCCGACGCCCAAGAAACGCACGCGCCATCGACCTTGTCCCCCATTTTGGCGTAGAACGCGCCGCCGCGCAGCCGGGCTTTCTTTCCGGATCGCGCAAGGCGCGGAGTTGAAGCAATGAGCGAGCCTTGGACGCCCGCATCGTGGCGATCGAAGCCTGCCAAGCACATGCCTGGCGACTATCCTGACTTATCGGCCCTGACCAAGGCCGAAGAGACGTTGCGTGGGATGCCGCCCTTGGTCTTCGCCGGCGAGGCGCGTCGGCTAAAGGGCCTCTTGGGGGACGTCTCTGAAGGGCGCGCCTTTCTGCTTCAGGGCGGCGATTGCGCTGAAAGCTTCAAGGAGTTTCACGCCGACAATATCCGCGACACCTTCCGGCTGATCCTGCAGATGGCGGTCGTGCTGACGTTCGCCGGTGGAAAGCCTGTGGTGAAGGTTGGGCGAATGGCCGGTCAGTTCGCCAAGCCGCGCTCGGCGCCGACGGAGACGGTTGGCTCAACGACGCTTCCGTCCTACCGCGGCGACATCATCAACGGGATGGAGTTTGAGGCCGCAGCGCGCACGCCCGACCCCCAAAGGTTGATCCAGGCCTATAGTCAGTCGGCTGCGACGCTGAACCTTTTGCGCGCCTTCGCCACCGGCGGCTACGCCGACCTGCACAACATCCACAAATGGACGTTGGGCTTCGTCAACGATAGCCCGCAAGGCGCACGCTATCGCGAGCTCTCAGAGAAGATTTCAGAATCCTTGACGTTCATGGAAGCGATCGGGGTCACCCCAGAGAGCCACCCCCGCTTGCATCAGGTCGAATTCTTCACCAGCCACGAAGCGCTTCTGCTCAATTTGGAAGAAGCTATGACGCGGATCGATAGCACTTCGGGGCAGTGGTATGACACCTCCGCCCATCTGGTCTGGATCGGCGAGCGCACACGTGATCTTCAGGGCGCCCATGTGGAGTTCTTCAAAGGCCTGAAGAACCCGATCGGGATGAAGTGCGGACCTTCGATGGAGCCCGACGAACTGCTGCGGCTCATCGATGCGCTCAGTCCGCAAAATGAGCCGGGCCGTCTGACGCTCTATGGCCGGTTCGGCTTCGACAAAATTGAAAAACGTCTTCCAGCGCTGCTGCGCGCCACCAAGGCTGGCGGGCGCAAGGTGGTCTGGGCCATCGATCCGATGCACGGCAATACTTTGACCGCCAACAATGGCTACAAGACCCGACCCTTTGATCGCATACTTTCCGAGGTGAAAAGCTTTGTGGAGATCTGCAAGGCCGAGGGCGTGCATCCCGGCGGCGTGCATCTGGAAATGACCGGCCAGAACGTGACCGAGTGCACTGGCGGGGCGCGTGAAGTCAGCGAAGGCGACCTTGCCGATCGCTACCATACCCATTGTGATCCGCGACTGAACGGAGAACAGGCGCTGGAGCTGGCGTTCCTTGTCGCCGAAAAGTTGAAGGAAGAACGGCTGGGCGGCGAGGTGCGCGCGGCAGCCGGTCAGCCTTAGACCGGGCCCATGGATTTCACACGCTGGCGGGCGGCTTGGCGTGCGCCCACAGCGTCGACGATCTTGCCGACCGCCCCCAAGCCGTAGGGCGGCATGTTGACGTAGATGTTCTCGTATCTTCCCGGTTCGATCACGTAGGTCTCGTGCCAAACTCCAACGTCGCCGTTTGAAGCGATGGCCTTGTTGAACGCCTGCCAAGCTGGCAGGTGGGCCTTGTCGCGGGCCTTGGCGTAGGTCTCCAGCGCCTCAAAGCTTTTCCAGTATTGGGTGACGGTCACATTGGGGAAGCCGAACTGGGTTTCAGCGTGGAGCAAACCAAGTTGGGGTTGTTTGGCGAGTTCAGCGAGCATTCTTGGCATCGCACTGGCCGCCGGCATCCATTTCCAGACTTTCAAGGGCTTGTTTAGGCGCATGCCAATCAGGAAGACGACGAAGCCGCCGTCCATCTCTGCGCAGACCCGTTTGTCGATAATCTTCGCCATCTGAGTTCTCCCCGTCCACCGAATACTAGCGCAGCTCGACGCTCGATGTGCCTTCCGCGTCACGTCCAGCGATTGCAACGCTTGGTCGGCCAAGCTTCGGTTGCCGCCGTCGAAGACTGGCGCCAGTGTCCGCGCCTCTTTGAAAACTAGGCTTTTTGCGTCATGGACCGCCCCGCGGCCCAAGCGTCCTTGGTCGCTAGAGGGCGCTTGCATCCTATTCGAACTGAGCTGGCCGAGCTTTTGAAGCTCTCCGGGCCGGTCGTCATTTCGCGCCTGGGGATCATGGCCATGGGCCTGAGCGACGCCATCGTCGTGGGCCGCTATTCTGCGACCCAGCTGGGCTACCATGCCTTAGGCTGGGCCCCGACCAGCGTGGTGGTGACCATGGTCGTTGGGTTGCTCTCCGGCGTTCAGGTGATGACTGCGCGTGCGATCGGTGAGGGCCGGCGTCATGAGACCGGTGCGGTGCTTCGCCGAGGGCTTAGCTATAGCCTTTGGATCGGGACGATCTCGGCGGGCCTGCTCATGCTGGTCGGGCCGCTTTTTTTGCACGCGATTGGCCTGGAAAAGGGCCTGGCCGACGGAGCCAGCCGTGTCCTCTTGGTCTTTAGTCTTTCTCTCCCCGGTTACGCGATCAGCGTCAGCGCAGCCTTTTGGATGGAGGGTTTGTCGCGTCCTGGTCCAGGGGCCTGGGCGATGTGGATCGCAAACGCCATAAACCTGGCGGTGGACCTGATATTGGTTCCTGGCCATTTTGGGCTCGCGCCGCAAGGCGCGTTGGGAGGGGCGTGGGCGACGACCGGCTCGCGCACATTCCTCACCATCTTCATGCTGAGTTACATCGCCCTGATGCCTGAGGCCCGTGCGCTTGGCGTCTTCGAAAAGCCTGAGCCCAATCGTGCAGCGCAGGCCGAGCAACGGCGCATCGGTTTTGGGGCGGGGGCGTCGAATTTCTTTGAAGTCGCCGCCTTCGCCAGCATGAACATCATCGCAGGCTGGATCGGCGGACTGGCGGTGGCGGCCTGGGCGATCGTGCTCAATATTGCAGCGATCGTCTTCATGGTCCCGCTTGGGCTGTCGACGGGTGCGGCTGTGCGCGTCGGTCGCGCCTATGGCGCGCGCGACGCGCGCGGTGTCGTGCGTTCCGGGCTGATCGCGTTCGGCGTCACAGCACTCTTCGGCGTGGTCATTTCGGCTGCGGTTCGGCCCTGCGCCGGTTTGTTCGCCAAGGCCTATACGAGCAATCCCTTGACCTTGGCGATGGCGATCCCTGCTCTGGCGCTCTCTGCTCTCATGTATCTGCCTGACTCTCTTCAGGTGGTCACCGCCCAGACCCTGCGTGCGCGGGGCGACGTCTGGCTGCCCACCTTGACCCACCTGACAAGCTACATCGTGGTGATGATGCCGCTTGCCTGGTGGCTGGCGATCCCGCGTGGAATGGGGATCATCGGCATAACCTGGGCTGTGGTCCTGGCCAGCGTCGTATCAGCGAGTTTGCTTCTTGGACGCTTTTGGGTTCTCAGCCGGCGCGACTAGCCGGCTCCCAAGATCCAGCCCTCTTCCTGCTCAGCGGCCAAGACGACGTCGGCGGCTACGCTTTTTGCTGGACCGAAGAGCTCGCCAAGCTTGTTGGCTTCGTCGAGCCGCGCAAAATGTTCCGCGGTTGTCCGCACCTGGGTCAGGTCCTTCACTTCGCCAGGCAGGGCTGCGCCCTTGGTCATCGAGGGGAAAACCTCGGCGAAGACCACATCCACGCCGGCAAGGTCGGCCTCGCTGATCGGTCTGAAGCCCGTCTCAAACGGCCAGACTTTCGCGGCCTCGCCGCGGGCCGCCTTGAGGCGACGAACAAGCGGGATCCCCATGATCGCCTGACCGCCGACGGAGCCGTTGTAATAGGTCTTCCAGATGGAGGCCGCGCCCTTAGCGGCCAGGTCGGCATGGCGGAATTCGGGGATGTCGTCGGGCCCGTGGGGGCGGTTCTTGGTGGCGGAGAGCGTTGTTTGCACGTCTTTTGGCGGCGCGCCCCAGAACGGAAACGCACTGTCGGTCAGGAGCCGGTTGAGCTGGGCCGCCACATTGAAGCGGTTATTGACGTTGGTGGGTTTGTCGACGACGCGCTTGCCCAGTTCATCCCAGGCCGCGCGCCAGGGCTCGCCCGGCAACTTGAGCTGAGTGGCGAAGCCGCGTGGAAAGCCCAAAGGGAAATCGAAGCCGACCAGAGCGCGCTCGGAGCGCTTCTTGAAATCCGCCAGGATCGAGTTCAGCCGAACTTCGGCCTGCGCACGGGTGGGCTCATTGAAGCTCTCGAAGGCCAGGCGAAAGCGGACATCTCGCTTGAGAACGCCGATCCAGATCGAGTCCGCCCCGGTCGTCGGCTTGGACGCCGCGCTCCAATCGACAATTACGTAGGCGCTAAAGAGGCGCGGCACGGCAGGCTCCGGATGGAAATCGAAGGTGGGGGCGACGCAGCGTTCTAGCCTGTCAGTCGAAACGATCCAATGGCCGCTTCGGCCTTGTCGCCATAAAGCTTGTGGGTTGGGCGAAGCACGAGCCGGGGCTGGCTGAGACGATCGCACGGCGCGGTGTGCGAAGGCCAACCCAAAAGAAACGCCTCCGCAGCCGGCGCCTCAGCTACGCCAACTTGACCAGCATTTTTCCGAGGTTTTCGCCCTTGAAAAGGCCAATGAACGCATCAGGCGCATTTTCGAGCCCTTCGAACACCGTCTCCTTCCAGCTCACCTTGCCCTCTGCGACCCATTTGGAGAGGTCAGCGATGAACGCCGGCATCATCGAGAAGTGATGCGAGACGATGAACCCTTCCATTCGAATGTTCTTGCCGATCAGTTGGGCGAGGTTGGGCGGGCCTGGTTCTGGTGCGGTGGCGTTATAGATCGAAATCATCCCGCAGATGGCGAACCGCGCGAACGGTTTGGCGCAGTTCAGCGCCGCTTCCAGGTGCGCGCCGCCGACGTTGTCGAAGTAGACGTCGAGGCCGCCGGGCGCTGCTGCGGCAAGTGCTGCATTCAGGTCTTTTTCGGCCTTATAGTCGATGACCCGATCAACCCCGATCGACTTCAGCCAAGCGACTTTTTCCGCGCCGCCCGCCGAGCCGATCACGGTGTGGCCCTTGGCCTTGGCGATTTGACAAACCATCGCCCCGACTGCGCCGGCTGCGCCGGAAACGAAGACGATGTCGCCTTCCTTCAATGCGGCGATCTTCAGAAGGCCCGCGTAGGCCGTGAGGCCCGGCATGCCTGCTGCGCCCAGGAAAGCCTGGATGGGCAAGCCGCCCGGATTGAGCTTCTGCAGCGCTGCGGCCGGCGCATTGAAACCTTCGCGCCATCCAAAGCCTGACTGGACCAGGTCGCCAACCTTGAGGCTGGGGTCGTTGGACACTGTCACCTGGCCGATCGCGCCGCCGTCCATCACCTTGCCGAGCTGAAAGGGTGGAGCGTAGCTTTTGACGTCGTTCATGCGTCCGCGCATGTACGGATCCACGGTCATCCAGAGGTTCTTCACCTGCACCTCACCCGCGTTTGGCGCTGCAAGCTCGACGGCGGCCATTTCGAAGTTGGCGTGTGAGGGAAGACCGGTTGGACGGCTCTTCAGCCGAATTTCGCGCGAAGTGGTCATCGTTGTCGAGCTCCTAAGGCCCTGACGGCCTCTTCAAACACTTGTTTAGACCCCTGCTGCGGGTGGCGTCGAGGGCCATGACCTGATAGGCGGCGCAGCCAATTGGGAGCTTTTCGATGATTGAGTCCCTGCGGGGCGGCGTGATTGGCGCAGGTGTGTTTGGAGGGTATCACGCCAATCAATACGCCAAGCTGCCGGGCGTTGATTTAAAAGCGGTCTTGGATACCCATCCTGACCGGGCCTCCGCAATCGCCGCGCCCTTAGGCGGCAAGGCGTTCACTGACCTGGCCGCATTTCTGGACGCCGTCGATGTTGTGACGGTCGCCTCGCCTGCGACGTTTCACACGGCCCATGCACTTGCCGCTCTGGCGGCCGGAAAGTGCGTTTATATCGAAAAACCCCTCGCAACTTCGGTCGCCGATGGCGAAAGGATCAGAGCCCTGGCGTCCGCAAAGGGCTTGGTCGTGGCTTGCGGACATCAGGAGCGTGTGGGCTTTCGGGCCATGGGGCTCCTAGACATTCCCGAGCAGCCCTTGCTTTTGGAGGCCCGTCGCCACGGTCCGCCCTCCGAGCGGAGCCGAGACGTCTCCGCCATCCTAGATCTCATGGTTCACGACATCGACCTTGCGCTTTGCATCTCCTCGGCCGAGCCGGTGACGGCCGAAGGGGAGGGGCGCTTGAGCCAGGATGGCGTATGGGATGTCGCGCGCACTGAGGTGACTTTTGAGGATGGCTTTACGGCGGCCTTCGATGTCTCGCGCCAAGCGCCGGCCCGGGAGCGCACGATGCGCATCGTCTACCCATCGGGCGAGGTCGAGATCGACTTCATGGCCAGGACATTTCGCAACACCACGCCTTTTGCGCTGAATGCCGACATCACGGACACCCCGGCGGGAAAGGACCCATTGGGCGTCAGCGTTGCGGGGTTCTTGGACGCCGTTCGCGGCCTGGCGCCAAGGCCAATTGTTACGGCCGATGAAGCGATCAGAGCGCTTGATCTGGCCCTGGCGGTCGAGCAGGCGATGGAGAGCTAAACTTAGTCTATATTAGCGCCCAAAACCCCGTCTTCAGTCCGCGTGCTCTTGACCAATAGCGAGGTCTACAGCTCCGGTCGCCGCGGCATAGGCCGCCCAGCGATCAGAGGTCGCCTTCAATGCTTCAGGCCCTTATCCCCGGCAATTCACCCGGCTGCCCTGCATTGTCTGGGCTTGCCTATCGACAACAGATTTTGAGGGGCTAGCCTCATCTGTTCGGAACTTGCGGAGCGACGCCATGACCAATGCTTATGACTACGCGTTCAAGACGATTGAAGGTGGGCCGCTGCCGCTCACCGCCTTCAAGGATAAGGTTGTCCTGGTGGTCAACACAGCCTCTGCATGCGGGCTCACGCCGCAGTATGATGGGCTTGAAAAGCTCTACACCGACTACAAGGGCAAGGGCCTTGTCGTCCTGGGCGTGCCTTGCAACCAGTTCGCTGGCCAGGAGCCCGGCGCAGAGGCCGACATCAAAGCCTTTTGCGAAACCCGCTTCCATGTGGATTTCCCTCTGACTGGTAAGGTTGAGGTCAAGGGGGAGGGCGCCCACCCCTTTTACAAATGGGCGCAAGGCGAACTTGGCGAACCGGCCGTACCGGTATGGAATTTCCACAAGATCCTGATCGGCAAGAACGGCGAAGCGATCCAAGCCTTTGGGCCGCGCACCGAACCGGAAGCTCCCGAGATTTTAGCGGCTATTGAAAAGGCCCTTTAGGCGTCGCCGCAGGCCGCAGGATGTTCTCAATCATACGAGATCGACGGAAAACACTATCAACACGAGGGGCGGGGGCCTTTTTTCATCGGCGTCCCGAAAAGGGCTCCCCGACACCGCCGCGAGGTTCCCCACGTTTTCCGCGCACCGCCAGATCCACAGCCAGCAAGCGGTTTTGACCCTCGGCCCGAAGGTCGACGCCGGGCGTCCACATCATCGCACAGTAGTCGCCGAGCGAGTCCTCGACGGCCTGAGTGAAACCCTGGGCGTCTTGGGCCTTGTTCATCTGGATCTTGGCCATGCGAAGAACCTCTGGGCTGTTCTCAGCCACGCGCAGCGCCCAGGCCATGGTCTCGCGCTCGAGATCGGCGTTGGGAATGACCTTGTTTACGAGCCCGTACTGCGCAGCCTCCTGTGCTGAAATGAACCGGCTTTCGAAGATCAATTCCTTGGCGCGCCGGATACCGATGTCCCAGGGGATCGACATATATTCGACCATGCCGGCCAAGAACTCCGCGTCTTGGCCGGCAAAGACCACATCCATGGCCGCCGCCAACATCCAGCCGGCGTAGATGCAGTAGCCCTCGACCATTGCGATGGTGGGTTTGGGAAAGTTCCGCCACTTGAGCAGAAGGTCGAGGTTATACTTCTTGAATTGGTCGTAGATCTGAATTCCGGTCTTGGCTCCGAGAGCGTCGCGGTAGGCCATCCCTTCGGCGGTGCCCAGGTCGTGGCCCGTGGAGAAGACCCCGCCCGATCCGCGAACCACAACAACCCGCACCGCCTCGTCCAACCTGGCCAGATCAAACGCTTGATCGATTTCATCAAGCATCCGGTAGCTTTGCGCGTTGCGATAGGCGGGCCGGTTGAGCGTGATCGAGCCGACGCCATCCTTGGCGTCGTAGATGATGTCGTGGAAAGCCACGGGCGCTGCTCCCTTATCTTATGTCGGCGTGACTATAGGCGCGCGGCGCCATCGCGGCGAAGGCCCGGCATGGAGAATTCGGTGGAGCCGCACCGAAAACCCACTGGGCCTCCGCCTTTCGCCCCGACGCCCAGCCCGCGCCTTGGAGGTCTCGCCCAACGAAAAAGGCCACCCCCCGAAGGAGGTGGCCAGCTCGGTTATCGCTGGGTGCGATTAGAACTTGTAGTGCACTTCGACGCCGTAGGTCCGAGGCGGCGTAAGGTCGAAGGCCGGCGCCTGGGTGAACCCGCCGCCGCCAACGGGGGCGGCGATCGGGTAGCCTGCGGCGGCGGCGTCGTAGCCCAAGGTGTTGAAGACGTTTCTCACAAAGGCGACCAGCTCGTACTTGTCGTGATTGCCGGCCCAGGTGGCGCGAAGATCGACTTGGTCCCAGCTCGGCGCCTCGTCATAGATCCGTGAGAAGATCGAGGCGAAGGACTTGTCCTTCCACACGTAAGTGCCTGAAAGCGTGAAGTCGCCCGGCGAGAACTTCCAGGTGTAGTTGGCGTTGAAGGCGACCTTGTTCTTGGGCGCTTGCGGCAAGGGGTCGCCGCTGACGGCCTGGGCGCCGGTCGTACCCACCGGACGCGCGCCAATGGCCTTGGCGGCTGGGTCGGCGATGTCGACAAAACAGGAACCCGTCGCAACCCCGGCCACGAGGGAACAACCCGATTGGATCCGGGTGTTGTCATAGCCATAGACGAGACTGAGGTTGAGGTTGTCGATCGGGTTCCAGATGGCGGTGAACTCGACGCCCTCGGAAATCGAAGTCGGGATGTTGATGAATTCCGTCACATTGACGGCGCCGACCGGCACGCCGATCGGAATCTGAGCGTCCTTGTAGTTGTAATAGAAAGCGTCTGCGTCGAGGACGAAGCGGCCGACGGTCTTCTTTAGGCCGACTTCAAAGTCGTCGACAAATTCGGGCGCGGCTTCAACCGAGGCGCCGATGAAGCCGGCGTTGAAACCAAAGGCCTTATAGCCGCGGTTGTAACGGGCGTAGGCCAAGGTGTCCTTGTCCGGCGACCATGACGCCCCGACCGTTCCGGTCAAGGCGCTGGAATGGTCTTTCAGGCACCGTACGTCGTCGCCCGCAAATTTTCCGGTGGTCTGCAGGGTCGGGGCCGAGCAGATGCCCTTGCCTGGCGCATGTGAGACCTGGGTCTGGGTGATGTCGACAGCCGGCAACAAGCGACCGAGGTTTTCGGCGCTAAGCGCTGGGGAAAGGTCTTGGAAGACGATGTAGCGCGCTTCTTCCTGACCATGCTTTTCGTCGTAGGTGTATCGCAGGCCGGCCGTCAGCTTGAGCTGATCGGTGACCTTCCAGTCGAGCTGACCGAAGGCGGCGGTGCTGGCGATGTGGTCTTGGTAGTCAAGCACCAGGTAGTTGCGGCTGGGGTTGGGCAGAGCCGCAACCTGCTGGCCGGCGGTCACCAGGGGGAGGATCTGGAGGGGCGAGGCGATCTGCGCCTGGTCGGGTTCCTGGAAGGTCTCAGGGTTGTTGTCGAATTCGTCATAGCGATAGAGGCCGCCGATCCACTGAAGGGGGCTGTCGTTCGTTGAGGCGAAGTCGATTTCGTGGCTCGACCAGTCCGGATGAGCTTCGTACTGGAAGATCTGGTTTGGCCTGACCGTCAGAGGGCCGCAATTCGATCCAAGCGACGAACATACTCCGCCTGGAGCAATCGGGATCTGGAAGGACGTGATGGGTGAGTTGTCGTTGTTGAAGTAGGCGGTATGTAGATTGTAGTGATACTGGCTATACCCGCCGATATACTTCACATCGAAGCCATCGAAATGATGGGTGAAATGCAGCGTGAACGTATAGGTCCCGTTGAGGATGATGTCGGTCGGCTGAGAGTGGGCGAAGGTGCGAATATTCTTCAGAGCCGGGTTGTCGGTAAGACCGGCCGGCTGGCCCACGACCGAGCCTGGCACAGCCCCGCCGCCAAAGGGGAAGTTCGGGTTGAAGACCAGCTGACCGGGCTGGGTCTCCGAAGTGTCGTAGTGACCGCCTGTGGGGATGCCTAGCAGTCCGCCAGGTCCGCCCCGATCGTTGTCGAACCACAGCGTATAGGCGTCGAACCAGATCTCGTTCTTGTCATTCTTGTACTGCAACTGGGCGTCGACGTAGGGGTCGTGACGCACGTCGCCTTCGCTCGGGCCAACCAGGTTCTTGAAGTAGCCTTGGGTCTGGTTGAGGTCATAATAGCTCAACCTATAGGTCAGGCCGTCGATGCCAGCCACCGGTCCGGTGACTGTCGCCTCGGTCTTCGAGAAGCCGAAATTGCCCACAATGGCGCGAACTTCACCGCCAAAGTCCTCGCTCGGTCGTTTGGAGATCGTGTTGATCAGGCCGCCGACGGCGTTGCGTCCATAAAGCGTGCCTTGCGGACCCAAGAGAACTTCGACCTGGTCGATCAGCATGTCATCGCGACCAACCAGGAAGGTTGAGTTGGTGTAGAAGTCGTCGAGGTAGACTGCGACGGCTGAGTCAGAGAGGTAGATGTTGTTGTTGCGGGCCAAGCCGCGGATGACCGGTCGGTCAAGCTGACTTGAATAGGTCAGGCCCGGCGTGAAGTCGGTGATGTCCTGGACGGTGCTGATACCTTCCAGATCACGCTGGTGGGCGCTGAAGGCCGATACCGCGACGGGCACGTCCTGGAGGTTCTGCACACGTCGTTCTGCGGTCACGACCAGTTCTTCGATCGTTGTCGCCGCCGCGGCTGCTGAAGCATGTTGTTGGGCGTGTGCAGTTGCGCCAAATGAAGCGGCCAGCAACGCGCTCGACGCCAATAGTGAGTGTTTCCACTTCATCTCAATCGCCTCCCAGGCTCTGCTGAGCGCTATTTTTTTTGCGCTTCAGGGGGAAGCTGTCGTCGCAGCTCTGGGGCGTCAACGGTCTAGATGTATGTGATCAACGATAACTTACCGCATATCGGTTATGATGTCCTAATGGACACAGTTGTCAGCGCTGTCGTTGCTCGGCGAGCGCTATGACGTAGCGTCATGGTGCGGTGCGATACTTCCAGGGCTCGACTCAACACGCGCCCATAATTTACATCGTCTCATTATGAGTTGCGCCGAGACTTGAACCCTTAGTCATACCTGATTTTCGAATTCGTCCGAATCTCCGTCAGGAGATATTGCTCCTTAAGGGCGCGCCGTCCTGAAGCTTTGGTTTCGCGCCGAGCACAAATACCTATCGGCGCTGCAATCGCAGGCCTTGAAGTCCAGGCTGATCCATTTGATGGGGCGCAAAAAAGCGCCCCTTTCCGACTTTGCGGCGCACGCCTATGGAAGTCTCCCTTGAACCTGGGAGGCGTTATTCCAATGCATCGCAAGGCTGATGGAAGCTGGGACAAGGCGAAGCTCCCCAGCCGTCATGTGACCGAAGGCCCAGCGCGCGCGCCGCATCGGTCCTATTATTACGCCATGGGCCTTGGCAGCCGCGAAATCGCCCAACCCTTCGTGGGCGTCGCATCGTGCTGGAACGAGGCTGCGCCCTGCAACACCGCCTTGATGCGCCAGGCCCACGCTGTGGCTCAGGGCGTCAAGGCGGCCGGCGCCACGCCGCGGGAGTTTTGCACCATCACCGTGACCGACGGCATCGCCATGGGTCATGAAGGGATGCGTTCATCCCTCGTCAGCCGCGATCTGATTGCAGATTCAGTTGAACTCACCATGCGCGGCCACGGCTATGACGCCCTGGTGGGAGTGGCGGGCTGCGACAAATCGTTGCCAGGCATGATGATGGCCATGCTGCGGCTCAATGTGCCGTCGGTCTTCCTTTATGGCGGCTCTATCCTGCCTGGACGGTGGGCCGGCCGGGACGTCACCGTCGTCGATGTCTTCGAAGGGGTCGGCATGCATTCAGCCGGCCGGATGACGCTGGAGGATCTTTGTGACCTCGAGCAGCACGCCTGTCCCTCGGACGGCGCCTGTGGCGGCCAGTTTACGGCCAATACGATGGCCTGCGTCTCAGAGGCCATCGGTCTTGCGCTGCCGCTCTCTGCAGCTCTCCCGGCGCCTTACCTGGATCGCGACGCCTATGCGATCGCCTCTGGCGAGGCGGTCGTTCGTCTCATTGAGGCGGGCCTTCGCCCCCGGGACATCGTCACGCGCAAGTCCTTTGAGAACGCCGCCGTCGTGGTGGCGGCGACCGGAGGGTCGACAAATGGCGGACTTCACCTTCCGGCTATGGCCCACGAGTGCGGCATCAGGTTCACCTTGCGAGACTTCGCCGAGATCGCGGCGCGCACGCCCTATGTCGCGGACCTAAAGCCAGGCGGTCGTTACGTCGCCAAGGACATGGGCGAGGCGGGCGGCATGCCCATGCTCTTGAAGACGCTTTTGGAAGGCGGTTTCATCCACGGCGACTGCATGACGGTCACCGGCAAGACCATCGCCGAAAATCTGAAGGACGTTGTCTGGCGCGACGACCAAGATGTGATCCGTCCCGTCGGGAAGCCGCTTTCGCCAACAGGCGGCGTGGTCGGACTTTGGGGTTCGCTCGCCCCAGATGGCGCCATCGTCAAGGTGGCCGGGATGACTTCGCACCGCTCGCATCGGGGTCCGGCGCGCTGTTTCGACGGCGAGGAGGCCTGCTTCCAAGCCGTTGAGGCCGGAGCCTATGAGGATGGCGAGGTTCTGGTCATTCGATACGAGGGCGCGCGCGGCGGGCCTGGCATGCGCGAGATGCTCTCGACGACAGCAGCGCTCTCTGGTCAGGGACGCGGCGATAAGGTGGCGCTGATCACCGACGGGCGGTTTTCTGGCGGCACACGAGGCCTTTGCGTGGGTCACATCGGACCGGAGGCCCAGTTGGGCGGCCCCATCGCCTTGATCAAGGATGGCGACATTATTTCGATCGACGCCGACGCCGGGGTGATCAACCTCGAAGTGGATCCCATCGAGCTCGAAAATCGCAAGCGCCACTGGACCCCGCGCCAAACGAACTATGGCTCGGGCGCGCTTTGGAAATATGCCCAGATCGTGGGCCCGGCCCATGAGGGCGCGGTGACCCATCCCGGCATGGCTGGCGAGCGCCACGTCTACGCCGACCTGTGAGGCGGACGAAAATGAAGACCATCGGCCTGATCGGCGGAATGAGTGCGGAAAGCACCAGCGTCTACTATCAGACAATCAATCGGTTGGTCCGCGAGCGGCTGGGCGGACTGCATTCGGCGGCGCTTGTGCTCTGGTCCTTGGATTTCGCCCCGATCGCAGCGCTTCAGACGAAGGATGACTGGCGCGCGACCGGTTTGGTCCTGGCCGAGGCCGCGCGCCGTCTTGCAGGCGCCGGCGCCGAGGCGATTCTGATTTGCGCCAACACGATGCACCTCAACGCTCCGCAGGTCGCCGACGCCGTCAGCGTGCCTCTGATCCATATCGGTGACGCCACGGCTGAGGCGCTAAAGGCGCGCGGCGTGACCAAGGCGCTGCTGTTGGGTACGCGGTTTACGATGGAAAAACCGTTCTATCGCGAGCGGTTGGAAGCCGCTGGCCTTGAGGTCCTAATCCCCGACGCGGCTGCTCGCGATCGTCTTCACGCCATCATCTATGACGAATTGGTGGTGGGCGTGGTTTCGCCCTCGTCGCGCACCTTGATCGTGCAGATGATCGAGGAGGGCCGAGCCGACGGGGCGGATGGCGTGATCTTCGGCTGCACCGAGATTGGACTTCTCCTCGATCCCGCAGAGATGTCGCTACCGACGGTCGATACCGCCGTCGCCCATTGTGAAGCCGCCGTGGCCTTCGCTCTCGGCTAAGGGCGCGATCAAGAAGGCTGAGTATTTCTATCGCTTCCCAGCCAGCCTTGGCGGAGCCGTCAGCCTTGGTGGAGCCGTCAGCCTTGGTGGAGCCGTCAGCCTTGGTGGAGAAGGACTGGCATGTCGTCCAGGCGTCGGACGCTATTGCGACGTGGCGCGCGAAGCGCTGACGCGGCTTTTCGAGGGCTCCTCAAGGGCTTCTGGGCCGCATGTCTGCGAAGACCTTGCAGGCCGACTACATGACCACAGCGTCGTCGTTCTCGTCTTCCACGTCCGCATCATTGTCGAACCGAAAGAGGGGCGGGGGATCAACGATCGGCTTGGGCGCTACGACCGGCGGACTGGAGGGGCGACGTGAGGCGATCGGGCGGCGCAGCAGCGCATCGATGCGCGCTATCCAGCGGTTCGCCTCTGCAATGGCCTCTTCGGCCTCGAGATCGTCACCCCGCGCCTCGTCTTCGGGCAGCCACAGGTCCATCACGAAGTCGGGCTGTCCCGGATCGTCGAAGACCAGGCGCAGCGCCACGCGCGCGGCTGCGTCGAATGCATCCAAGGCGCGACGGCTCTCGCCGCGGTGAACCCGCGCAACGACAAGGCCGTCGACAATAACTTCGGCCCCCATCAACTCGTCCAGGGCGTAGACCAGTCCCCAAGCGCCCAAATCCCAAACGACGGCGACTTGATTGTGCGTGAAGTTAAATCCGATCCCCTGTCCGCGCCTCAGCGCCACGATATGTTCGTGGACCTCGCCCTTGAGGACGGCTTTTAGACCGCGTCGGATACGTCGTTGCGCGTCATAGCGCCAGCGCGCCACGCCGGCCAAGGCGGTGACCGCTGCGCCGGTTACACCAAGTAGCACCAGGAGCCTGGCGACTTCGTCCATGACGCCAAGCTAAGCCCAACAGCTGAGTCTCCCCAAATCAGCTCGCGTTAAAGGTCCAACTCGATCACCAGCGGAACGTGATCAGAGGGTTTGTCCCAACCTCTGACGTCGCGGTGGATGCTGACGCCGGCCAGCAAATCGGCGGCCTGGGGCGAGAGCAGGGCGTGATCGATGCGGATGCCATTGTTGCGCTGCCACGCCCCGGCTTGGTAGTCCCAAAACGTGTAGGCGCCACGCGCCCCGTCAGCCGTCAGATAGGCGTCGGTGAGACCTAGGTGTTTGAGGGCGCGAAAGGCTTCACGGGTCTGGGGTTGGAAGAGCGCGTCGCCCTCCCAATTGGCGGGGAATTCAGCGTCCCTGGCCTCCGGGATCACATTGAAGTCACCGGCTAGAACGAGCGGCTCCTCAAGGCGCAGCAAGTCGCGCGCATGATGGTTGAGACGATCCATCCAGGAGAGTTTGTAGGGGAATTTTTCGCTGAGCACCGGGTTGCCGTTTGGCAAATAGATCGAGGCTACGCGCAAGGGGCGAGGTCCCGAAATCACCGCCTCCAAATAGCGGGACTGTTCATCGTCAGCCGGATTGGGCAGGCCCGGCCGGACGTCCTCCATCGGAGACTTCGAAAGCAGGGCGACGCCGTTATAGGTTTTTTGGCCATGAACGGCGACATTGTAGCCCAGGCGTTCGAACGCCTCGGCCGGGAATTTCTCATCGACGCACTTGATCTCTTGCAGGCACGCCACATCGGGCGAAGCCGCCTCAAACCACTTCAACACGGTCTCCAGACGTGCGTTGACGGAGTTTACGTTCCAAGTCGCAATGCGCATCAACAAATCCCAAACAAGCCAGTTACGCGGTCTTACTTGCTCGCCGGCTGTTTGGTGAGGGTAAGAGGAAGGCTCGCGCCTTGCACCCACACGCCGCTCAGCGTTTTTCCGTCGGCGGCCAGTTTCGCCTTCAATTCCCCGCCAGCCGAGAGGAAGAGCACATTGAGTTCGCCGCCGTCGACCTTGACGGCGCTGGCGTCAAGCGAGGCGCCTTGGTCGAGGCTGTCCAAAACCGCCGTCGTCGTCCCGTCCTTTGTCGTGACGTGGAGGACGAGGCGCAAAGTCTGATCGCCAGCCTTCAAAGCGCCCGCCCAGTCGCCGTCATAGGTCTGAGCCAATGCGGGCGCGGCCAGCGCGAAGAGCGCCGCAACGGCCAGGCCAAATCGACGCGCCGCCGCAATAAGCTTCATTTGACGCCCTTCCGTGGTTTGCGCGAACACCGTGCCCGAGGACAAAAAGCGATCGGTTTGATCGCTCGACGCAGGCGAGACGCGCCGGCTTGCGACGCGACTTAGATCGAGAAGCTGACGCCGCAGCCGCAACTGGACTTGGCGTTGGGGTTATGGACCCGAAACTCAGCTCCGGCGAGCTCATCGATAAAGTCGATTTCTGAGCCCTTCAGGAGGATCAGGGACATTTCGTCGACGACGGCTGCAGCGCCGTCCCGTTCAATCCTGATATCGTCCGGCTCGGCGTTTTCCACGAGGTCGAACTGATATTGAAAGCCTGAACAGCCGCCGCCTTCCACCGCAACGCGCAGCATCAAGCTCTTGCCTTCGGCCTTGCCGATGGCGTGGATGCGTTGCGCAGCCGAGGGGCTCAGGGTCAGATTGCTTGAGGTCATCACGGTTAGACGAAAGAAACGCCTACACTATATGAGGGCGCTTGCGGCTTGGACCAACCCCTTGGTCGTAATCCGCCGCTGGATAGATGGAATTGATGGTCCAACCTAAGGCTGCCTATGCTGAAGACCCCGCCAGATCGCGGGGGCGAAAGGTCGCGGAACCCGAAAGCCAGACGCGCACGCCGTTCGCCCGCGATCGCGATCGGATCATCCACGCCACAGCTTTTCGCCGACTTAAGGAGAAAACCCAAGTCTTCGTCGCCCACGAAGGCGATCATTTCCGCACGCGGCTCACCCACTCCTTAGAGGTGGCGCAGATCGCGCGCTCCCTTGCGACAGCGCTCGCGCTTGACGCCGATCTGGCTGAAACCATCGCGCTCGCCCATGACCTTGGCCATCCGCCGTTCGGTCATGCCGGCGAGGACGAACTTCAAATCCAGATGCAGGACTATGGCGGTTTTGATCACAACGTTCAGACCTTCCGCGTGGTCACCAAGCTTGAGCGGCGCTATCCGCGTTTCGAGGGGCTCAACCTGACCTGGGAGACCTTGGAAGGGATCATCAAGCACAACGGCCCCGTGGTCGATAAGCTCGCCCGGCCTTCCTGGAGCGCGATCGCTGAGTTCGACGCCGAATATGGACTTCGCCTTGACGGCTGGGCCTCGGCCGAGGCCCAGGTCGCCGCCTTGGCCGATGACATCGCCTACAACAATCACGATGTCGATGACGGGGTTCAGGCCGGGCTCTTCAATCTCGAAGAGCTTCGCGCAATTCCATTGATCGGGCCTCATGTCACGCGCGCCATGGCGGAGCACCCGGACTGCGATGACGGGATTTTGCGCCTCGAAGCGGTTCGCCGGATGATCGGCGCGATGGTCACCGACGTCTTGGCTGAAACCCGCCGCCGCGCCGAAGTGCATGGCGTAAATTCTGCGGAGGACGTGCGCGAACTCGACCACGCGCTCGTGGCCTTCTCGCGCGACATGATCGAAGACCTATCGGCGCTGCGGACCTTCCTGATGGAACGAATGTACCGGCACTGGAAGGTCAATCGCACGCGAAGCCAAGCCAGGCGCATGCTGGGCGAGATGTTTCAACTGTTCCTCAAAGAACCTGACGTTCTACCGGCGGAGTGGTATGCGCGCACTCAGGGCCGCGACCGAGCCGGCTCCGCGCGCGTGGTCTGCGATTACATCGCCGGAATGACTGACCGTTACGCGATTGAGGAGCATCGCAAGCTCTTCCACTTGGATTTGCTTCACTAGGTCTTGCACGCCAGGAGGCCAGGTTCTGGTCGGGCGGATCGGCCGAGGCGTCTTACCGCGAATTAATTGGCTTGCGGCCGCCGCAAGCCTGCAAGTTCCCCACCCAGCAGGCGGGGGGCTGAGTCATGCGCAGATTTTTGGAAGGCGCGATCATCGTCGGCGCCTCAGGCTTCATCGCCATCCTCGCTCTTTCAGCCGTCTACGATCACACGATTATCTGGCTGCACGTCTTCCAGGCCTGCCTTTACCTGGCGGTCATCGGGTTGATCCTGAAGAGGAACCGGCTGGGTTACTTCCTCGGCCTTTCGGTCGCGGCTTTTTGGAACTACACGAACCTCTTCGTCACCAACTTCTTCCTCAGCGGCGTTCGGGCCTTTCAGCAGGCAATCGCCACGGGTCACGCGGTCCAGCCCGACCAGATGGTCGCGGTGGGCGCGGTCGCCTTCCATTTTCTGATGATCGTGGGCTGCCTGATCCTGATGATCCAGTCCTCGCGCAAGACCGGTCCTGACTTGCTGCGATTGCTGGTCGTCTTCGTCGCGGCCAACGGCTATTTCGCCGCCTGCGTCGCGCTCCTTCAGCCGCGCTATCTGACAATCTTCCCGCGACTGCTCCATCCGCATGGCCTCATCTAGACCGATCTTAAATTCGCAGGGATGGGAGCTCGGTCCCGCAGCAAGTTGGAGACAAAAAGGGGTTGCGCTGAGTGCGGCCTCAGCCGATGCGAGGCTCCGCCCGCCAGGCTTCAGTCAAGGTTGGGATCGGATCGAGCGCCGACCACGCTCAAGCCGGCGGGCTTGAATGCAAACTCAAGTACGTATTTCTACTTAAGTAGATAATCGGATAGTAGAGCGATATATAGATGAATATCGAAAAATATACTGACCATGATTTTAAGAAGATAGTTAGTCATGGGAGATTAAATTGCGTGCGAATGAAAAGGCGCGCCAAAATCTCTCGCCGGACAGCCATTGCAGCTGGTCTTGGCGCCCTCTTAGGGATCGTGTCGCCGCTCAATACCGCTGCCCGGTCCGAAGCGACCTCAGAAGCGATCTCTGGGGCGACGCCCGCCAGGGCCCTGGCCGCAAGCTTTCGTCGACCCGCCATAGCTGCGGAACCAGCGCGCAGCGATCAGACCGTTCTTGCAAAGATCGCGCTGGGCAAGTCGCTGTTCTTCGACAAGCGGCTTTCTGGTTCCGGCGCGCTTTCGTGTGCGTCTTGCCATGATCCATCTCGCGGTTGGCAGGACGGACGGCCCACGGGGATAGGAGATCATGGCGCAAGATTGCAACGGCGAACCCCAGGTCTCTTCGATGTCGCCTTCGTGGAGCCCTTGTGCTGGGATGGACGCACCTCGACGCTGGAGGAGCAGGCCAGGACGCCGCTTGCATCTGAGATCGAGATGAATTTGTCGCCGGCGCGCGCCGCTGCGCGGCTCAGCGGGATCGAGGGCTACGCTAAGGCCTTCCAAAGAGCCTTCCCAGGTCAACCGATCAGTCTGCAGAATATCGCCGGGGCGATCGCGGCCTACGAGCGCACGATCGTCTCAAAGCCAACGCCTTTCGATCGCTGGGTCGAGGGGGATGAGGCGGCGATTCCTGAAGCGGCGAAGCGCGGCTTTGAGATTTTCGCCGGCAAGGGCCAGTGCGCAAATTGCCATTCGAGCTGGCGCTTCACCGACGATGGCTTTCGTGACATCGGGCTCGCAAGCCGTGACGAGGGTCGCGGCGCCATCGTGCCGGGCGTTACGATCCTGAAGTACGCGTTCAAGACCCCGTCGCTCCTGGGCGTGGCCGAGCGTGGGCCTTACATGCATGACGGATCGCTGCCCACGCTCGAAGCCGTGGTCGACCACTACGACCATGGCTTCATCCGCCGCCCTTCGCTCGCCCCGCAGATCCAGCCCCTGCATCTGACGGCCCGCGACCGCGAAGACCTGATCGCCTTTATGCGAACGCTGAGCAGTTCCGCAAACAAGGTCACGCTCCCTGTTCTTCCTCGATAGAGAAGCCCATCGGATGAACGCAAAGACAGTCTTATGCGCTTTCGCTTTTGCGGCGCTCGCTAGCGCCGGCTACGCCGCGCCCACCGTGGTGGTGGACCAAAAGGGCATGAAGTTCAGTGTCCAGACCCTGACGATAAAGAAGGGCTCGACCATACGCTTCACCAACAGCGACCCCACCGTCCATAACATCTTCATCACCGGTGAAAGCGGGCGCGTGGACGGCGGACTGCAGTCGCCGGGACATGCGCTCAACGTGCCCTTCATGAAGGCGGGCGCCTATCAGGTCACCTGCGGCATCCATCCGAAGATGAAACTCCTGGTGCTCGTCCAATGAGCTCGCTGCAAGCGGTGTCGGGTTCGCCGCCTTCAGGCCGCTACGCGCCGATCTTGCAGGCCCTGCATTGGTCGATCGCGCTCCTTGTAGCCGTCCAGGTGATCCTGATCGTTGTCCTGCATCACCTGCAATCGCTGGAATTCGGCCGCATCATCCTCAACGCTCACCGGCAATGCGGAGCCGCAGTCTTGATCCTGGCGGCGGCCAGCCTCTTGCTGGCGGTCCCTCTGAAACGGCGCCTCCCTGCGACCCCAACGCCTGCCTGGCAACGCACCGTGGCCAGGGTGATCCATGGCGGCCTGATACTGTTGCTGATCGCCCAGCCGGTCCTTGGGCTCCTGCAGGCTGCGGCCCGCGGCGATGATTTGACCTTCTTCGGGATCGTGACCATCCCAATTCCAAGCAACGCCTTGACTGACGCGGGGCAGCTCTTCGCCAGCCTGCATCGCTGGGGCGCCTATGGCCTCTTGGCGCTGGTGGCTGCGCATATGGGAGCTGTGGTGTTCAATCGGCTGTTTCGAGGGAGCTCTGGCATGTGCCGGATGCTGCCGGCGATGATGTCCAGCCGCCTTGTGAACCGCGTTCCGCTGGCCTGGCAGCTTGCCCTGGTGTTTGGCGCCATCCTGACGACGACGGCGGCGGCCGGCCTCTATAACGCCCATCAATATGTGACCATGAATGCGTTGCGGACGGAATTTTCCGAGACCACCCTTGCGCGACTTGACGACTTGCGCGGCGCGCAACTGGCGCTGCGATCGCTGGGGGGTCGGCCATCCTCCGCACCGGCTGATGCGCAAAGGCTTCGATCCGTCAAAGCGATCTTTGACGGCCTCAAGGGCGAGGGCGCGCTCGCCACGCCTGACGCACGCCTGGCGATCGCGCGCGCTCAAGCCGCCTTGGCGGGGTCCGTGGCCCAGCCTGAGGCCGCCATCGCCGTCGCTGATCAACAGCTTCAATCGGCCATCGACAGCCAGGCTATGGCGGCGGTCCTACGCAACCTGGAATTCGAGAAGATTGGCGCGCGCGGACACGACCTGATCATCCTGACGCTTGCGCCGAGCGTGATCTTGGCTGGGCTCCTGGCGCTCTTGTTGACGCGCAATGTCCTGATCGCGCTTTCTCAGGCGCGCGCCATGGTCCGCAGCGTCGCTCAGGCAGGCCCGGGAGAGGTCGTGCACGTCGAGGGCCACGGCGAGTTCGCCAAATTGATGCGCGACATCGTTGAAATGCGCACCGCCGTCGCGCGCCGCGAGCAGGAGAGCGCAGCGCAGCAGTTGCGCCAGCGTGCGGAGCTTGAGGCGCTTGACCGACGGCAGCGCGAAGCTGAGGCCGAAGTGCGCCTCGAGGCCGCCGCACGGCGCCAGGCCGAGCTTGTCAGCCAGGCCAAGACCGAATTCCTTGCGAATATGAGCCATGAGATCCGCACGCCGCTCAACGGGGTGTTGGGGATGGCCCAGGCCATGGCCCACGACGCCTTACCCCCAACGCAGCGCAAGCGGTTGGAAGTCATTAGATCCTCGGGCGAAAGCCTTCTGAGGCTGCTCAATGATCTGCTTGACGTTGCAAAGATCGAAGCGGGCATGCTCGAGGTCGAGACCCGCCAATTTGATCCGGCTGAGGCGATCCGAAACGCCTGCGCCAGTTTTCAGGCGATCGCCGAAGAGAAGGGTTTGGCCTTCACGCTTTCGCTGGACGATGGCTTGGGCCGGTGTTGCGGCGACGTCACCCGGCTGCGCCAGGTGGTCTCGAACCTGGTGTCCAACGCGCTGAAATTCACTGAGCAAGGCGCAGTCGAGGTCGCGGCCCGGCGGTCGGGCGACGAGGTTCAGATCACGGTTTCCGATACCGGCCTTGGCATGACCCCTGATACGGCTGCGCGGATGTTCAACAAGTTTGTTCAGGCCGACGCCTCGACGGCCCGCCGCTTCGGCGGGACGGGGCTTGGTCTGGCGATCTGCCGAGATCTCGCGACATTGATGGGTGGGACTATCTCTGTGCAAAGCGAGCTCGGTAAGGGCGCTTGCTTTACGTTCAAATTGCCTTTGCCTCGGGTGGATGATGACTGGCGAAGCGCCGTGGCCGCAGCGGCGGATGCGCCGGCCACCACGCTGCGGGTGCTTGCCGCGGACGACAATGAGGTCAATCGCCAGGTCCTGGTGACGTTGCTGGGGCAGGTCGGCTTGGGAGTGACGGTCGTCAGCGGCGGCGCCGAGGCGGTCGAGGCCTGGGCGCCGGGCGCCTGGGACGTGATCTTGATGGATATCCAAATGCCGGTCATGGACGGTCAGGCCGCGACGGTCGAAATCCGCAAGCGAGAGGCCGCCGCCAATTGCTTGCGGACACCGATCATCGCCCTGACGGCCAATGTCATGACCAATCAGGTCGACGAATATCTCGCGGTCGGAATGGACGCCGTGGTCGCCAAGCCGATCAATGTGCAAGATCTATTCGACACCCTCGAAGAGGTGCTTTCGAAACCGTCTCAACTGGCCGGTGCGAACGAGAGTGAACAGCTGGCCAGGGCCAGTTGATCGCTTCGCAGGGATGTTAAGTTCCAGCTCGCCCTAGTTGTGGCGCGCTCCACCCACAGAAAAAGCTCGCCCAGACTATCGCCAAGACGGGGCGGCGTCCGATCGCTCGGCTAGACTGGCGCCTCAAGCGCGCGATTCGGATTGACGCGGGCGCGCGCCTAAGTGGGAGTAATCGATGTCCGACCATGAGCGCGGGGCCTACACGCCTCCCACCGATGCTCCGCTGACGTTTGACGCGCGCCAGCCTGTGCGCGGGGATCGTCCTGCGCCCTTCACCTTGATCCTTTCGATCCTGGTCCTGGCGGCCCTGGTCGGGGCGATCGCCTGGTTCTATCACCAGGGCGTGCGTCATGCCGGCCAACCTCCGCGCACGGTTGGCGCACCCTTGGCGGACATCAAGGCCCCGCCGCCTGCGGAAGCTCAACCCCAGGATCCGGCGGCCGGTCTGCAGATCTATAAGACAGAAGGCGGAAAGGCTCCCTTAGGCTCGGCGCCCCAGTTCACACCGCCGCCCGAAGAGCCGGAGGCGCGCACCGTCCTGGCGCCGGCGCCCCCGCAACTCGTGCTTTCGCCTGCGACGCCTGGGACGACGGCTCAACAACCCGCAGTGGCGCCTTCGCTTCGCCCATCGATTTCGGCTCAGTCGCCAACGCCACCCAAGCCCTCACCGCCGGCCAAGCCTGTGCAGATGGCTAAGGTCGAGCCGCCGCCCGCGCCAAAGCCGACGCCGAAGACTGAGGCGGCTGCGCCCAAAGCCGCCGCTGAGCCGCCGGCAAAAAAAGCAGCGCCCGTTGACGCCAAGTCGGCGGCTATGAAACCGCCAGCCCCGGCCGCAGGTGTTTCTGGCGCCGCAGCCGTGCAGATCGGAGCCTTTTCGTCCCAGGCTTTAGCGGACAAGGGGTGGAGCGACGCTGCTGCGATTGCGCCGGGTGCGGCGGCGGGCAAGGGCAAGAGCGTTGAGAAGGTCGATAAGGATGGCAAGACCCTTTTCCGCACCCAGGTGACCGGCTTCTCCAGTCGCGCCGAGGCCGCGGCGTTCTGTGACAAGCTGAAAGCCGCGGGCAAGGCCTGTTTCATCAAATGAGCGTCTTGTGAGCATTGCGGCGGCGATTTTTGGATGCTCCGGCCCGATCCTGACGGCTGAAGAGCGGACCTTCTTTCGTCGGGTCAGGCCTTGGGGCTTCATCCTGTTCGGCCGAAATGTTCAATCGCCCGACCAGGTCCGCGCGCTCGTCGAAGCCCTTCGCGACACGGTTGGGCGGGCCGACGCCCCGGTTCTGATCGACCAGGAGGGTGGACGCGTTCAACGGCTGGGCCCGCCGCATTGGGGGCGCTATCCACCTGGGCGGGCATTTGGCGACCTGAAGGGGAATGACCCGCTGACGCGCCGCGAAATCACCCGGTTGGGGGCCCGGCTGATGGCCCACGACCTGGCGGCCTTGGGCATCAACGTCGACTGCGTGCCGGTGCTGGACGTGCCAGACCCAAGCGGCCACGAGATCATCGGCGATCGCGCCTATGGCCTGACGGCCGACGACGTTGGGATGCTGGGCCGAGCCGCTGCAGAAGGCTTGATCGCCGGCGGCGTTCTGCCGGTGATCAAACATATCCCCGGGCATGGACGGGCGATGGCTGACAGCCACATGGAGCTTCCCGTGGTGGACGCCAGCCTCGAGGATCTGCAGGCGCGCGATTTTGCGCCTTTCCGCGTGCTCTCGGACATGCCCATGGCGATGACCGCGCATGTGATCTATTCGGTGATCGACAAGAAGCGTCCGGCGACGACGTCGAAGAAGGTGATGGGCCGGGTGATCCGCGGGGCGATCGGATTTGACGGGCTGGTCATGACCGACGACCTTTCTATGAAGGCGCTCAGCGGCGATTTCGCGGATCGCGCCAAAGCCTCGCGCGCGGCGGGCTGTGACGTGGTGCTTCACTGCAATGGCGCGATGAGCGAGATGAAGGCTGTGGTGGCCGGCGCAGGCGAGCTTAAGGGCAAGTCTGCGGCGCGCGCCAAGGCGGCGCTTGGCAGGCTGGCTCAGGCGCCGGAACCATTTGACGCTGAAGAAGGTCGCGCGCGATTGGATGCAGCCTTCGCCGGGCGGTTCGCCGCATGAGCACGACTTTTCAGCCCAACCTCGATTTTTCAGCCGCCGTCAGCGCAGCCGAAGACGGCCAGGCGCTGATTGTCGACATCGATGGCTATGAAGGCCCCTTGCATGTGCTGCTGGCGTTGGCGCGAAGCCAGAAGGTCGATCTTCTGAAGCTCAGCGTGCTCAAGCTCGCCGAACAATACCTGGCCTTTGTGCAGCAAGCGCGCCGCCAGCAATTTTCGCTGGCCGCTGATTACCTGGTGATGGCCTCCTGGCTCGCCTACCTGAAATCGCGGCTGCTATTGCCCAAGCCGCAACAGCCAAGCGCCGATGAGGCCCCGGCTGAGGAGGTCGCCGCCCAGCTCGCATTCCGACTGGCCAAGCTTGACGCGATGCGTAACGCCGCGGAGGCCTTGCGCACCCGCCCACAGCTCGCCCGCGACGTGTTCAGCCGCGGCGACCCCGAGGCCATCAAGGTTGTGCCCTCAGGCCGAATAGAGGGCGATCTCTATGGCCTGATGAGCGCCTATATCTCCCAGCGAACGCGTGAATCCACCCGCCGTTACACCCCCGCTATTCCGAGCGCCTACCCCCTTGAAGAGGCGCGTGAGCGACTTCGCCGACTGCTGCCAGAGCTTGAGCGCTGGACCCCGCTCGCCGGCGTGGCCCCCCTGGGGCCCAGTTCAACGCCGGGGCAGGGGCCCACGAGGGCTTCTTTCGTCGCCTCGACGCTTTCGGCGGGGCTGGAGCTTGTCAAGGAAGGCGCGCTCGAGGCGCGGCAGCTCGAAGCCTTCGCCGACATCTATTTGCGCGCCAAAAAGGCCAAGGCGGCATGAACGCGCTTGCGGACACTGAGCGCGAAGTCGAGGCGTTGTTGTTCGCCGCAGCAGGTCCCCTCAGCGAAGCCGACCTGGCCAAGCGTCTGCCGCAAGGCGCCGACGTGGCAGGCGCAATCGCCAGCCTTCGGGCGCGCTACGAAGGTCGCGGCGTCGAATTGGTGTTTGTGGCCGATCGCTGGCGTTTTCAGACGGCCGGCGACCTGGCTTGGCTGATGACCGAGGAGCGTGAAGAGCCGCGCCGGCTCTCGCGAGCTGCGCAGGAGACGCTGGCGATCATCGCCTATCATCAACCCGTCACGCGCGCCGAGATCGAAGCTGTGCGCGGCGTTCAAGCGAGCAAGGGTACGCTCGACGTTCTTTTGGAGCTCGGCCTCGTCAGAATGCGCGGGCGCAGACGAACGCCCGGGCGGCCGATTACCTATGGCACGACCGACGCCTTCCTGGAGCACTATGGCTTGGCCAGCGTCGGCGATCTGCCTGGCGCAAGCGAGATGAGAGCCGCAGGTTTGCTCTCTCTGGACTTGCCTGCCGACTTTGCTGTACCCGACCCCAACGGGCTTGCCCTAGACGAGGATCCCCTTGAGGAGGGCGATACGCCGCAGTTCCACACCGACTTTATTGGTGAAGAAACTGCCTGACGAACCGGAATGTCACGTGGCGCATTAACGACACGGCCTATATATTCCCCTAGAATTAGAACTAACGATTGTCGCCGGGGCGCGACTGCACTGGAGTTTTCGATATGGGTACGTTCGGCCCGATTCACTGGCTTGTCGTCGCGGTGTTGGTCCTTTTGCTGTTCGGCGGCCGCGGCAAGCTTTCGTCGATCATGGGGGACGCCGCCAAGGGCGTGCGGGCATTCCAAGACGGATTGAAGGGTGAAAAAGAGGCCCAGGAGGAGACGCCGCCAGCTAGGCCGTTGCCCGAAACAGCTACGAAAGCCGCGCCTAAGGCGCGCGCCAAGTCAAAAGCCTGATCTGATCTACTGGCACGTGCGGTCTGCGTTTCCACCGCGCCTGAATTCGCGCTAAGGCACGGCCATGTTTCCAGAAGGCCGCTTCTTTGAATTCCTGGTCGCCGCAACCGTGGCGCTCATCGTCGTAGGTCCGAAAGACCTGCCTATACTGCTGCGCAAGCTAGGTCAGTTTATGGCCAAGGTGCGCAGTATGGCCGCAGAGTTCCGCGCGAGCTTCGATGAGATGGCGCGCCAGTCGGAACTCGATGAGCTGCGCAAGGAAGTTGAAGCCATGCGTCAAGGCCAGCTTAGCGATGTTTCGACCCACGCGCCGGAAGTGAACCAGGCATTCAATGAAATCAGCCAAGGGCTCTCCGATGTGGGCGTCGACCTGAACGCTGCGACCAGCACGGCTTATGTGGGAGCTCAGACATCTCACATCGAAGAGGAGATCTCAGCAAAGCCGCGCCGCCGAAAGACGACCGCCAAAGCTACACCGGGGAAAAAGGCGGCTTCAGCGAAGTCGAAAACTGCAGCAAAACCTCCGCCTAAGCTTGCAGCAAAAAAATCGACCGCGAAAACCGCCAAAACCCCGACCAAGATTCCTGCAAAGGCGATCGCTCCGGCGCCGACAAATGCGGCGCCTGCTAAGTCGAGAACGCGCAAGGTATCGGCCTGATGAGCGACGTTCATGAAGACGAAATAGAGGCCTCGCGCGCACCGCTTCTAGACCACTTGGTCGAACTAAGGTCGCGGCTGATCACCTGCGTCGCCGCGCTCTTTGCCGCCTTCATCCTCTGCTTCGCCTTTTCGCAGTCCATCCTGCTCGTGCTCTTGCATCCCTATACGATCGCCCAGGGGCTGGTGGCGGTGCGCGCCAAGGCGTCGCCCGAAGGCCTAGGCATCATGACAAGCCTGACCAACGCTTGGACAGGCGCGCGCGACATGTTCCTTGTGCTAATCGGGAAGGGGGCGATCCCTGTGGGGCCCGCAGCCACCGACATTATCTCCACAGCGCCCCTAGAAATCTTCTTCACCAAGGTGAAGGTCGCTGCGGTCGGCGCGGTGGCTCTGAGTTTTCCGGTGCTTGGTCAGCAAATCTACGCCTTCGTGGCGCCTGGCCTCTATAAGAAGGAGCGCCGCGCATTCCTTCCGTTCCTGATCGCGTCGCCTGTACTGTTCGTGGCGGGCGCGGCGCTTGTGTACTTCATGATCCTGCCGTTTGTGATGTGGTTCGCCTTGCACCAGCAGATCGCCGTCGGGCCGATTTCTGTCCGGCTGACGTCTAGGATCTCGGAGTATTTCGACCTGGTTACGACCCTGCTCCTAGCCTTCGGGCTTTGTTTCCAGCTCCCTGTGATTTTGACCCTGTTGGGGATGGCCGGCATTGTTAATTCCAAGATGCTGCTGGCTGGGTGGCGCTATGCAGTGGTCGGGGTTTTTGCGGTGGCCGCGGTCATCACGCCACCAGACCCGATAAGCCAGACCCTGTTGTCTCTTCCGATCATTGGACTCTATTTCATATCCATCGGCGGTGTTTGGCTCATCGAGCGCGGCCGCAATAAAGAAGAGGCCGCCCGCGACCTCGTAGCCTAGCTGCGGTGATGCTGAGGCTTGCAGGTCGTCCATGACGATGCTGGCGCTCTGGTGCCGGAACGGTCGCCCACGAAGTACTTGCGCCCTTAGGGTGAGGTCGCGATTGCAATGGGGTTGGCCCGTCAGCCGGCGCGCTCTAGAGAATGCCACTTCCCTTAGAACCAGCGGCAGCCATGCACGACATTCGAGCCATTCGCGAAACCCCTGAGCCCTACGTCAAAGGCTGGGACGCGAAGGGGTTGTCTGGATCAGACCTGGTCGCTGAGATCACTTCGCTGGACGCCAAACTTCGCGCTGCTCAGACCAGCTGGCAGACAACTCAGGCGGAACGCAACGAGGCCTCTAAGAAGATCGGCGCCGCCAAAGCCGCCAAGGACGAGGCGCAGGCGGCCCGGTTGATGAGCCTCGTCGAGGCCTTAAAGGCAAAGCTCGAGAAGGAAAACGAAGCGGAGACGGCGGCGGGCCAGGCGCTCAGCGACCTCTTGGCCAGCCTGCCGAACATTCCGGCCGCAGAGGTTCCGCCCGGCAAGGACGAACACGACAACGTCGAAGTCCGCCGCTGGGGTGAGCCCAATGCGATCGCCAAGCCCAAGGACCACACGAGCTTGGGTGAAGCCTTGGGGCTGATGGATTTCGAAGCCGCCGCCAAGATGAGCGGCGCGCGTTTTGTGGTGCTTCGAGGCCAACTTGCCCGGCTGGAGCGCGCACTTGGCCAGTTCATGCTGGACCTGCAGACCCAGGAGAACGGCTACACCGAGATATCGCCGCCCCTCTTGGTGAAGTCCGAGGCCATGTTCGGCACCAACCAGCTGCCAAAATTCTTCGACGATCAGTTTGTGGCTTTCCCCGGTTTGCAGGCCGCCCAATCATTGGAAGCCCACCAACTTGGCGATGCGCCGCAGGTGCGATGGCTGATCCCCACCGCGGAGGTCTCCTTGACCAATCTCGTGCGCGAGCAAATCACTGCGCAGGAGGAGCTTCCTCTGCGCCTGACAGCGCTTACGCCAAGCTTCCGGGCAGAGGCTGGCGCCTCGGGCCGTGACACCCGCGGCATGATCCGCCTTCATCAGTTTTATAAGGTGGAATTGGTTTCGATCACTGCGCCGGACCGCTCTGAGGACGAGCACGAGCGCATGGTGTCCTGCGCCGAAGCCGTGCTTAAGCGCCTTGAGTTGCCCTTCCGCACCATGCTGCTTTGCGCCGGCGACATGGGTTTTGGCGCGCGCAAGACATATGACCTTGAAGTCTGGCTCCCGTCCGAGGGGCGGTATCGAGAGATCAGCTCCTGCTCAAATTGCTGGGATTTCCAGGCGCGGCGCATGGATGCTCGCACCAAGGCGACGGGAGAGAAGGGCACGCGCCTGGTGCACACCTTAAATGGCTCAGGCCTGGCCGTGGGCCGCACCTTGGTGGCGCTAATGGAGAACTATCAGGACGAGGACGGCCGCATCGCCATACCTCAGGCCTTGCACCCCTATCTGCCAGGTCTGACCCACATTGGAGGCAAGATCGCTTGAGGATCCTGCTCACCAATGATGATGGGATAAATGCTGACGGGCTGAGCGCACTGGAACGGATTGCCGCGAAGCTTTCCGACGACGTCTGGATCTGCGCGCCGGAGACCGAGCGATCCGGCGCCAGTCGCGCATTGACGCTCAGCGATCCGATCCGCGTGCGAAAACTCGATGATCGACGCTTTTCGACGACGGGAACGCCCACCGACTGCGTCATGCTTGGGGTCCGCGAACTGGTCCAGGGAAAGGCCCCTGACCTGGTCCTTTCAGGCGTCAATCGCGGCGCGAACCTTGGAGAGGACGTGACGCTCTCTGGAACTGTGGCTGGGGCTATTGAAGCCATGGCGATGGGCGTGCCGGGGATCGCACTTTCACAGATGGGTTTCTACGAAGGAAATCGGGGCTACGATGCCGCTGAAGCCTTTGCGCCCGGCATCATTCGCCGCCTCCTTGAAACCGGCTGGCCCAACGACGTGATCATGAACGTCAATTTCCCAGGTCTTGCACCCACAAAGATCACTGAAGTCGAAGTCACGCGCCAAGGGTTCCGGGATGTCCACATCAGGACCGCGGAGAAGCGTACGGACCTGCGTGGGCGCGAATATTACTGGATCGGGTTCCGCCAGGAGCGCTCCCAGCCGTCGGCCGGAACCGATCTTCGTGCGCTTTATGATGGAAAGATATCGGTCACCCCGTTGCATATCGACCTTACGCATAACGAGTCAGTGCACAAGCTGCGTAGCGTACTGGGCGGACCGCCCCCCAAGGCCTGACGATGGCGAAGAAAGACGACGACTCGGCTGAAACGCGGCTAGCCCGCCTGATCCTGGCGTTGCGTTCGCAAGGGCTCAGCGACGCCGCCGTGCTGGGCGCCATCGAGACGACGCCGCGCGAGGCCTTTACGCCGGACCTTTTCAAGGAGCGCGCCTTCGAGGATTCTGCGCTGCCGATCGCTTGCGGGCAGACCATCAGCCAGCCCTTCATCGTGGCGCTGATGACCCAGGCGTTGAAAGTCGACAAGCGCGACCGGGTTTTAGAGATCGGCACCGGAAGCGGCTACCAGACAACGATCCTGTCGAAGCTCTCCAGGCTCGTCTACACAGTCGAGCGCTATCGTACGCTGATGCGGGAGGCCGAAGCGCGCTTCAAGACGTTGGGGCTGACCAACGTCATCACCCGTTTCGGCGATGGTGCGGAAGGATGGCCTGAACAGGCGCCGTTCGACCGCATTATGGTCACAGCCGCGGCGTCAGATGAGCCAAGGGCGCTGCTCAGTCAGCTGAAGCCCAACGGAATTTTGGTTGCGCCCATTGGCAAGGGTCCAGTTCAAAGCCTTCGGCGCTACACTGGCGACGGAAAGGGGGGATTCGAAATCGAGGCGCTGACCGACGTGCGTTTCGTGCCCCTGCTTGACGGCGTGGCGAAAGAGCTTTGACGAAGTCGTGTGGAGCTGATTGCGGATTGCAGGTTGGCGCAACAGCCCCGGTTAACCCATCATCAACCCTGACGCCCCGACTCATGCCCACCTATCAACCGGAGCGGCAATGACGCACTTCCTTCAGCGAACAGCCCTGATCCTGCTCGCATCCAGCGCGCTTTGTGCAAATCCAGCGCTGGCGCGCACGACCCACCACGCCAAAAAACATGTTGCGGCCGAAGCCGATCAGCCGGAGCGCACGCGTTACACCGTCAAGAGCGGCGATACGCTGGCGATCATCGCCGATAAGCTCGATACGACAATCGAGGCGTTGGAAAAGGATAACGGGCTCAAAAAGACCACGGTGCTGCATCCTGGCCAGGTCCTGAAAGGGCCCGTCGTCGTCAAACCCTCCACCTCGAAGGCTTCCGGCCCGAGACCTGCGTCAGCAAAACCCTACGTCGTGGTTCGCGGAGACACGCTCTTTTCGATCTCGAAGAAGCTGAATGTCTCGATCGAGGACCTGCGCGCGGCCAACGCCCTGTCGGCCAAGGGGCAGATCCACGCGGGTCAGGAACTGAAGCTGCCGGGCGGTGCGGACGAAGCCGCCGAACCGGAGAAAGCGGCAAAAGCCGAGGCGCTCGGAAAGAAGGGCCGCAAGGGCCGGCTCACGCCAAGTGAAGCCAGCGATGCGTCTGGGCGGCCCGAACATGCAGGCGGCGGCCGGGTTGTCACCGCCGAGCACCGCGGCGAGGCCTATAAGGCCAGAAAGGGCGATACGCTCGCCAAAATTGCTGATCGGCTCGACACCGACGTGGCCGAACTGAAACGCCTCAACCACATCAAGGGATCGGCCGTTCGGGTTGGCCAGACCTATCGCGGTCCGAGCTTTGCTGAACATGTCTACACAGCCGAAGCTGGCGACACCTTGGCCTCGATCGCCCAGCGCTTCAGTGTCAGCGTTGCAAGTCTGCGCGCCGAAAACGAACTCTCAAAGCGGGTGTCGTCAGTTCGTCCAGGCCAGAAGATCTATCTGCCGGATGGCTATCGCGACCGCGAAGCCCCCCCTGAGGAGCGTCCATCGCGCAGCTATCCGCAGCCCTATCAACCCGGGCTCCCGGCCCACCCGGTCCCCTACGCCCCGTCCGGCGGGACTCCAACGCCGCCATCGGCGACGCCCAACGCCACGACGTTCACCGACGCTCAGATCACGCAATTGGGCAAAGGGCGTTTTGAATGGCCGCTGAAGGGCGAAATCCTCTCGGACTTCGGCCCCAAGCCGGGTGGTCAGAATAACGCCGGCGTCGACATCCAGGCCGAAGCCGGCGCGCCGGTGCGGGCCGCTGCAGATGGCGATGTGGTCTATGCCGGAGACCAGGTGCCGGGCTTTGGCAACTTGGTCCTGATCAAACATGCCGATGGTTGGTCGACGGCCTATGCCCATCTTGGCAGGATCGATGTGAAGATGCAGCAGAAGATCACCCAAGGCCAGCAGATCGGCCAGGCCGGGACGACGGGCGGAGTTGGCGAACCCCAGCTGCACTTTGAGGTGCGCTATGCCGCCAATCCGGCGGAGCGCGCGGGCCCGGTGGATCCCAAGCTGGTGCTGCCCAAATAGCTAAAGCGGCAGGCTCTTGCCGAGTTCGCCGGCGAGATCGCGGATAAATTGCCAGGCGACGCGGCCAGACCGCGCGCCGCGCAATTGCGCCCACTGCAAGGCGCGGCGATCGAGATCGGTTGTCTTCAGGCCAAAGCGCCGGGCGTATCCCTGGACGGCCGCCAGATAAGTTGGCTGGTCCATAGGCGGAAAACCGATCCAAAGACCGAAGCGGTCGGAAACGCTGACCTCCTCTTCGGCGTCCTCAGCCGTCGCGATCAGTCCGCGATCTTCCCCATGTCCGCGCGGCATCAGGTGGCGGCGGTTGGAGGTGGCGGTGAAGAGCACATTGGCGGGCGGGCCTGACACGCCGCCTTCAAGCGCCGATTTCAGCGCCTTGGCGGCGGCCGCGCCTTCCTCGAACGATAGATCATCGCAAAGCACCAAGAAGCGTTCGGGCCGTTTGCGTAGAATATCGAAAAGGCCTGGTAGCGAGGTCACCTGATCGCGGTCGACCTCAATGAGTTTCAGGTCCGGCGCGCCTTCGACGACGTTCATGAAGGCCGACTTTGCGAGCGAGCTCTTACCTGTGCCGCGCACGCCCCAGAGGAGGGCGTGGTTGCAGGCAAGTCCATCGGCGAAGCGTTGCAGGTTTTCCACGAACCGGTCCCTTTGCCGGTCGATCCCCACCAAGGCTTCGACCGGAAGGGGGTAGTCGGGTGCCGGGTGAAATTCACTGGTGATCGGGTCGTGACGAAAGAGCCGCGCGCTGGTGAATTGAGGTTCAGCGGCGTGTGTGGGCGCAAGGCGCTCAAGGGCGTCTGCGATCCGGCTCAGAACGGGCTCAAGATCGTGTGTCATCGCTGCGACGCTTAACCTGGCTGGGTTCCATTGCAAAACAAGGTCGCAACGCATAGCTTCCGCCGACTTCGAGCGGGGTCCTTTTTTTAAGGGCCGCCGCCGTACTGCTTTCCGGAGAGGCCATGTTCGCCACGCCAGCCTACGCTCAAGCCCTCGGCGGCGCCGCCGCCGGCGGCGGCATCGAAGCGATGATCCAGCCGCTAATCTTCTTTGTTCCGCTTATTCTGATCTTCTATTTCCTGATGATCCGGCCGCAGTCGCAAAGGGCCAAGGCCCACCAGGCCATGCTGGCCGGTCTCAAGAGAGGCGACACCGTCGTCCTCACCTCAGGCGTCTTTGGCAAGATTGTCCGGGTTGAGGACACCACGGTGGGCGTTGAGATCTCCACGGGCGTCACCGTTAAGGTCCGCAAGTCGATGATCGCCGAAGTGGAAACGCGCGGCGCGCCGGCGCCGGCCAACGACTCCAAGGTTTAAGGCCTCTTTCCAGCCATGATGAATCTCGCCCGCTGGAAGGTGGTCCTCGTCGTCATTGCGACGGTGCTGGGCCTGCTTTTTACGCTGCCAAACCTGTTGCCGGCCAAGGTTCGCGACAGTCTGCCGCCGTTTATGCCCAGGAACACCTTGCACCTGGGCCTGGATTTGCAGGGCGGTTCACGTCTGCTCTATTCCGTCGACACCGTGGCGCTGCGCAATGAGCGGCTGACCAACATGGCCGAGGACGTGCGAACCACGTTCCACGACAAGCAGATCAATTTCACCGATCTGGCGGTCAACAATGGCGAGATCGGCGTCAGGGTCACAGATCCGGCTCAGGTGAACGATGCGGTGAATCTGCTGCGCAACACCGTGGGCGCGCCGTTGGCGGGAACGCCGGGGGGCCGAGACGTCACGGTCACCAGCTCGGCTGACCAGCGTCTGCGTATCGCCTTCGTGGCAGAGGCCTTCGACGCGGAAGCCTCCAAGGCGGTTGAGCAGAACATTGAAGTCATCCGTCGACGGATCGACCAGATGGGCACCAAGGAAGTCAATCCGGTCCGACAGGGCAAGAACCGCATCGTCATTGAAGCGGCTGGTGAAAGCGATCCCGAGAAGCTGAAGGCGATTATCGGCAAAACGGCCAAACTGACCTTCCAGATGGTCGATGAGCAGGCCTCCCCGGAAGATATCGCCGCTGGCCGCATTCCGCCGGGCGACGAGATGTTGCCGTCAACCGATAACATCGCGCCCTTCTACGTGGTCAAGAAGCGCTTCGTGGTGAACGGCGAGATGCTCACCGACGCCCATGCCGGTTTCAACCAGCAGGGTGGCGGAGGTTCTGTCGTCGAATTCCGCTTCAATGGCGTTGGCGCGCGCAAGTTCGGTGATGCGACCCGCCAAAACGTCGGCAAGCGCTTCGCCATCGTGCTCGACAAAAAGGTCATTGAGGCGCCCAGCATCAGGGGGCCGATCCCAGGGGGATCTGGCGAAATCGAAGGGAACTTCACCCCAGAAAGCGCCAACGAGCTGTCGGTGCTGCTTCGCGCCGGCGCACTTCCCGCGCCCATGAAGGTCGAGGAGCAGCGCACGGTCGGAGCCGAACTTGGCGCAGACGCCGTGCGGGCCGGTGCGACGTCGGCGATCGTGGGGCTGGTGGCCACGATGATTTTCATGCTGGCCATCTATGGCGGGCTCTTCGGCGGGATTTCGCTGATCGCGCTTGCGGTCAACGGCTTGATGATCATCGGCGTCATGAGCCTCACGCAGGCGACGCTGACATTGCCTGGTATTGCGGGCCTGATCCTGACCTTGGCCGTGGCTGTCGACGCCAATGTGCTGATCTATGAACGGATGCGCGATGAACTGCGCGCCGGGCGCACGCTGATCGCCTCGATGGAATCGGGTTTCTCGCTGGCGCTGGCCACCATCTTCGACGCCAACATCACCCACATTCTTTCGGCGATGATCATGTTCCAGTTCGGCTCCGGGCCTGTCCGAGGCTTTGCCTGGACGCTGGCCATCGGCGTGCTGACGACGGTGTTCTCGGCTGTTCTTGTCACTCAGGTGCTTTTGGCCTGGTGGTTCCGCACCACGCGTCCGAAAACGCTGCCGATCGCTTAAGGGAGCCCAAGCTTTGAAATTCTGGCCCCTGATCAAGGTGCTTCCGGTCCGCACCCACTTCCGGTTCGTGCGGCTTTCACGCGTCTTCGCCACGCTCTCCATCCTTGCGGTGGCAGGCTCGCTCTTTCTGTCGCTCTATCCGTTGAAACCGCCTTGCGGGGGCCTGGCCTGCGGCATCGACTTCAAGGGCGGCACGGTGATGGAAATCTCCACCGCACCCGGCGCGGTGGATATCGCCAAGGTGCGCGCGGCCCTGGGCGGCATGGGGATCGGCGATGTCGGCGTGCAAGGCGTGGGCGCAGCTTCCTCGGCGATGGTTCGTTTTCAGGCGCCGGCCGGTTCCGACATCAGCGCGACGGTCTCGCGGGTTCAGGCCAAGCTCACCGAAACGCTCGGCAAGGTTCGCTTCGTCAGCACCGATGTGGTCGGGCCGACCGTTTCGGGTGAACTCTTGACGTCAGGCATCCTGGGCCTTGGCCTGGCGATCCTCTTGATGCTGCTCTACATCTGGTTCCGATTTGAGCTGCAATTTGGCCTGGGCGCGGTCGCAGCGCTTTTCCACGACGTCTTCCTCACATTCGGCCTGATCGCCATCATGGGCCGGCTCGGAAAGATCGAATTTGATCTAAAGGCGGTCGCTGCGATTTTGACGATCATCGGCTATTCGATGAACGACACGGTCGTGGTGTTCGACCGGTTCCGCGAAAATCTGCGGAAATACAAGCGCATGCCGCTTGGTGAAGTCATCGATATGTCGATCAACGAAATGCTGACGCGAACCATCATCACCAGCTTGACGGCGGTCCTGGCGCTGGTGGCGCTCGCCGTCTTCGGGGGCCCGACGCTCTATGGGCTCTCGGTGATCATGCTCTTTGGGATCGCCATCGGCACCTATTCGTCGATCTATATCGCAGCGCCGGTGATCATGCTTTGGGGCGTCAAGCGCGGCGGTGACGATGAGGAAGCTGTTCCCCTGAAGCCTGCGACCGTTCGCTAACTGGGCGCGCGATGGCTCGCAATGCGCCTTCGATCGACGCCTATGGCGAAGGCGGCTTTCGATTGGCGGGGACCTGGCGCAAGGGATCGGTGCTGATTTTATCCGATCTGGCGCGCGACTGGCCGGTTTCGAGCCTCGCCGACCTGACGCTGAGCTCATTGGAGCCAGTCTTCGCCGCGGGACGCGCGGAAGTGGAGTTTCTTCTCTTGGGTGTGGGTTTGCGCAACGCCCAGCCTCCGCGCGCGGTGCGTGAGGCGTTGCTTTCGGCGGGCATCGGCCTTGAGTTTATGGATACGCCCGCAGCGGCCCAGCTCTACAATGTCCTGACATCGGAAGGCCGGCGGCTAGCTGCGGCGCTAATCGCAGTCTGAGCCGTTTCCGCGTGCGTCAAAACGACCTATACCTGAACGTCAGGGTAGGAATCATGAGGGCGAACTGATGGCCGGCTTACTTTCCAATTTCCGCAATACATTCATCGTGGGCCTGCTGTTGGCGGGCGTCATGATCTGGGCGTATTCACAAGGCCCGCACGGGACGGATGAAGCCTTCTTCCAGGCCGTATTTCGCTGGATGCATGTGTTCTTCGGCATCCTTTGGATCGGCTTGCTCTATTATTTCAACTTCGTGCAGATCCGCGTGATGCCGGCTGTTCCGGCGGAACTGAAGCCAGGGGTCACCAAATACATCGCCCCCGAAGCGCTCTTCTGGTTCCGCTGGGCGGCGGTTGCGACCGTGGTGATGGGTCTGGCGATCGCTGGAAGCCGCCACTACGTCGTGCAGACCTTGAGCCTGGGGCTTTCCGGCTCCACCGATCCGGCCAGTAAGAAGCAATATGCTCTCCTGGGACTTGGCATGTGGATCGGCATTGTGATGATGCTGAATGTCTGGGGGATCATCTGGCCAAATCAGAAACGCGCCTTGGGGATTGTCGAGGCGGACGCCGACACCAAGGCCAAGGCCGCGAAGATGGCCATGCTGGGGTCTCGGACGAACCTGCTTTTGTCCTTGCCGATGTTGGTCGCCATGACCATGTCGCAGACGATGTTCGGCTGAGAGCCTGGGCAGGCATCGACTAGAAGGCCCGCCTTAACCGGCGGGCCTTTTCAATAGGGCCATGGACGAAGCGCCAACATCCGACCTGGACGGCCTGATCCGCAGGATTGATCCGGACCGCTGGCTCTCGAGCCGGTTTATTGCGCAGCTCGACCTACGCGACGATGTCGTGGCGCTCTACGCTTTCGACAATGAGTTGGCGCGCGCTCCACGCGTCGCCTCAAACGCCCTCTTGGGCGAAATGCGGCTGACCTGGTGGCGTGAAGCGCTGGACGAAATCTTTCAAGGCCGCACGGTGCGTAGGCATCCCGCCGCTCAGGCCCTTTCGCAAAGCGTGGTCCGCCGCAGCCTGAACCGCGAATTGCTCGAAACCCTGATCGATGCGCGCTATCGCGAGCTCGATCCAACGCCGATGAACGAAGGCGAGCTTCTCGATTGGGCTCGCGACACCGGCGGGGTTTGCGCGCAGATCGCAGCCCAGATCCTCGATCCGGCGACCGACGCCAAGATGGCGCTCGCCGCGGGATCGGCCTGGGCGCTGGGAAAGCGCCTGGCTGAGACGCCGGATCTTCGCGCAACCTTCCTGAAGGTGATCCATGCTGCGCGAAGCGCTTCGCGCGCGCTTAGTGTCGCAGCCTTCCCAGCCGTCGCGCACGCAGCCTTGGCCGGACGACCGGCCTCCAATGATTTTGCGCGGCGACTACGTGTCACCATTGCGGTTGCGCGCGGCAGGATTTGAGCTGCTGTCGAGGGGCCGCCAGGGCCTAAGTCGCGGCAGCCAGCGCGGCACCGATGCGGCATAGGTTGGAAATTCGGTGGGAAAGGCTCTGCGAAGCGAGGGCTCTTCATAGAGAACCACAAAGGCGTGGCTCACCAGCCAAAACCCCAGTCCATAGACGAACACGCGCCCATCGGCGAAGAGGGCCGCCTGGCCCAGGACCAGAGCCAGGACGGCGAGGTACATGGGGTTTCTGACCCAGCGATAGGAACCTGAGACCACCAAGCGATCGGGCGGTGCAAGCGGGGCCGGGGTTCCACGACCTTGCAGCGCGAAACGGGCGAAACATTCAACGAGAATGGCAAGCCCGAGCGCGATCCCCAAAGCGCCCGTCAGGCGCAAGGTTGGATCTTGCGCGCGTAGGCGCCAGCCGCTGATCGCCCAGGGCGCAAGGCCCGCCATCGTCCCGGGCGCAACCACCAAGAAGAGCGCAGAGCCAAGGAGCGCGCGGGCGCGGCCCATGGGTCTCTACTGCGCCGCCGCAAGCGAGGTGACGCCCGTCTGCCAGGCCTCCAGATCGGCCAGCGCACGCGCCCCCATGAGCTGCTTCTTGGCTCGTCCGCGCTCTTTGTGCGCCAGCCGCTTGCCGTCGAGGCCATGCCTGGGCGGTTCAAGCGGAGGCAGCAGGCCATAGTTGATATTCATCGGCTGAAACGATCCCTTGCCAGCATCAAGGTGACCGCCGGTGATGTGGCCGATCAGGGCTCCCAACGCCGTGGTGGGCGGGGGAGCGATCAGCTCGCGCCCCAGCCGTTCGGCGGCTGCGAAGCGACCCGCCAAAAGCCCGATCGCAGCGCTCTCGACATAGCCTTCCACGCCGGTCAGTTGGCCCGCGAACCTCAGTCGCCGATCGGCCCTTAGGCGCAAAGACGCGTCCAACAGGCGCGGACTGTTCAAGAAGGTGTTGCGGTGCAGCCCGCCCAGCCTAGCGAACACCGCTTTTTCCAGGCCGGGGATCATGCGGAAGATTTCGCTCTGCGCGCCGTGTTTCAGCTTGGTCTGGAAACCCACCATGTTCCAAAGCGTGCCTAAGGCGTTGTCCTGACGCAGTTGCACGACCGCCCAGGCCTTGGTCTGCGGATCATGGGCGTTGGTGAGGCCAACCGGCTTCATCGGGCCATGCCGCAAGGTCTCGCGTCCGCGCTCGGCCATGACTTCGATTGGCAGGCAACCGTCGAAATAAGGGACGTGCTCCCAGTCCTTGAATTCGGACTTGGGCCCGGCCAGCAAAGCCTCCACGAAGGCCTCGTACTGCGCTTTGTCGAGGGGGAAGTTGATATAGGCGGCCGCGTCGCCCCCTGGCCCTTCCTTGTCGTAGCGTGACTGACGCCAGGCCACGTCCATATTGATGCTCTCCAGGTGGACGATGGGGGCGATGGCGTCGAAGAACGACAATTCTCCTTCGCCGGTCAGTTCAAGGATCGCTGCGGAAAGCGCCGGCGAGGTGAGGGGGCCGGTCGCGATGATGACGTTGTCCCACTCAGCTGGCGGCAGGCCGGCGATTTCTTCGCGGGCGATGGTGACCCTCGGGTGGGCCTCCAGCTGCGCGGTGACCGCTTGAGAAAACCCATCGCGATCAACGGCCAGAGCGCCGCCGGCCGGCACCTGGTGGGCGTCGCCGCAGGCCAGGATAATGGAGCCCAGTCTGCGCATTTCGGCGTGCAGCAACCCTACGGCGTTGCTTGCCCAGTCGTCGGCGCGAAAGGAATTGGAGCAGACCAATTCAGCCAGGCGATCAGTCTGATGGGCGTCGGTGGCTCGGTGCGGTCGCATTTCGTGCAAGATGACGTCGACGCCGGCCTGGGCGATCTGCCAGGCCGCCTCGGAGCCGGCCAAACCTCCGCCTACGACGTGAACAGGTCCGCTCGCAATTGTGTTTGTCATGCGTGGCTAACTAGCAACGATCTGTCGAGATCGCGAGCGGGGCCTTGCGCGCAACCGGAGCCAGCCTCAACCTTGCATCCAAAGGGGGGGCCGACTCGTTCCGACGGACGTGGGAGGGCGCCTGAAGGACTAGGATGTCGGGGTTTTCAGCCTCTGAGGCTGCACTAGAAGGTTTTCGTATCACGCGAGAAAATCCGCGGGCGTTTGGCGCGTGGGTTGGCGCGACGTTTTTTGTCGCGGTCCTGGGGCCGATCCTTAGCGTGATGATGCCGGCCAATGTCCGGCATGGTCTTGATACGATGTCGGCCACTGAGACCCCCACGGTGGGGCAGTTCATGGATGCGCTGATCGTCATATCGCCGATCCTCGTCCTTGGACTGGCGATCCAATGCATCATGGCCGCTGCGGTTTATCGTTTGATCTTCCGCCACGATGACACGCGCTTTGGATATCTGCGCCTGGGCGCTGACGAATTGCGCCTGATGAGCCTTACGGTGATCTACGTGATCTTCTTCATCCTGCTGGTGGTGGGGGTGACGATGGTCTCTGCGATCGCCCTGGCCCTGGCCTCGATCGCCGGGCGCCCAGTTGCGGAATTCGTAGGTCTGGTTGCCTGGCTGGCCTCCATGGGGGCGGTGATTTTTGTCCTCGTTCGGCTATCGCTGGCGCCCGTCGCGACCTTCGCCGAAAGGCGACTTGCGCTCTTTGAATCCTGGACCCTGACGCGCGGCCAGTTCTGGAAACTCTTGGGGACCTATGCGCTTGCGGTTTGCTGCATCGCTGTGGTGGGTCTTTTGGTGATGGTGCTCTTCACAGCGCTGGCCGGCATTATTGTAATCATGACCGGGGGCAGCTTTTCCGACGTCTCGAGCATCATCAACCCCAACGGCTCGTCGCTGCGCGCCTACCTGAGCGTAGGCGTGATCGCCTATATGATCGTCAGCAGCATATTCAGTGCGCTCTATAACGCCGTCATCGCAGCGCCTGGCGCCATCGCCTACCAGAAACTGCATGGCGATCCGCCGCGCCATCCCCTTGCCGTCCAGGCCGAGGCGGGCTGAGAGGCGCCTTCGATGCGCAATTTCTCGGCGAGCGATGCGGCCCTTGAGGGCTTTCAGCTGCTTCGCAGTCATTGGCGGCTGGTTATCGGCTGGGCGCTCTTCAACCTCCTGGCTATGGCCGCCGTGGTTATCTGCTTCGTCGTCATTGGTGTCGTGATTGTGATGGTGGCGGGGGGAGATTCGCGCACCTTCGGCCAGACGGTCGGGGGTCCGGTGGTCAGTCTGGCGACGATCGCCATCCAACTGATGATCACCGCCTCGGTCTATCGATTGCTGTTGCGCCCGCAAGAGCGTGGATTTCTCTATCTGCGATTTGGACCCGATGAGCTCAGAAGCATCGCTGCGGCGGCGATCTTCGCCGCAGGCCTCGGGGTTTTGGCGCTGCTTGCAGCCTGGATCGGGCGCTTGGTCCGCCCCCTCGGTTTGGCCGGTCCGATCGGCGTCGCCCTGGTGGCGATCGCCGTGGGCTATTGGCTGATGATGCGGTTGGGTCTGGTTCTTGCGATATGTGTCGCTGAACGGCGCCTCGACTTTGTTCGATCATGGCGGCTTACGCGTTCGCACGCCTGGTCCTTGACCGGCATGACGATGCTTGCGGGGTCCTTGACCCTGCTTGTCAGCGTTCTGGTCTGGGGCCTCTTTTTTATCCTAACGCTTGCGATTGTGGGTTTCCGAGAGCTTGGAAATCTGGCTGGGCCGGAGGGTCTAAGGGACCATCCGGGGCTCTTCCTGCTCCAGGCGATAGCGCCTTTTCTGCTTTCGCCGTTCGTCATCACCTTGAGCTCGGCGCCCTGGGCCGACGCCTATAAGGCGTTCTCTGAGCCGAAGGCGATGGGCTAACTGTGAGCTCTCAATAGGTTGTCCATCCGACCCTGACCGGGGAAGCTGTGGTTGCGAAACTCCAGAGTCTCAGGAAGGGGTCGGATGAACGTCCATAAGAATGCCCGTTTGACGGTGCACAGTCGAGGCGAGTTGGTGCGGCGGGTGCTGGGCGAGGGTCAGACGCCGAAGGCCGTGGCCACGGCCTTCGGCGTGGATGCCAAGACCGTCGGCAAATGGGTCAAGCGCTTCGCGGCGGAAGGCGCGGCCGGGCTGGCCGATCGCTCGTCGCGGCCGCACAAGCTTCACCGCCCAACCGCTCCGGAGACCGTGGAGCAGGTCATCGCGTTGCGCCGCCAGCGCTTCGCAGGCCAGCAGATCGCCAAGGAGACGGCGGTCTCGCCGGCCACGGTCAGCCGCATCCTGCGGGCTGCGGGCATCAGCCGGGCCCGGGACCTGGAGCCGGT
>Ga0070730_10000373_pt1 | contig 54032 bp, 49 predicted proteins | sample Coa_R1_3_FD_66447 | JGI IMG/M metagenome (GOLD analysis project Ga0070730, IMG submission 66447) | Surface soil microbial communities from Centralia Pennsylvania, which are recovering from an underground coalmine fire - Coalmine... | ecosystem: Environmental > Terrestrial > Soil > Unclassified ... | reverse complement strand
GTCGAGGACCTCCTTGCGCCGCCCGCAGATGTAGACGTAGGCGCCATGCGCGGCGAAACCGACCGCCATCTCCTTGCCGAGCCCGGTCCCCCCGCCTGTGATCAGGATGCGCTTTCCCTTGAGGACAGCAGCGTCGAACATGGGCAATTTCCTTCCCGGTGGCCGATTTTTCTTGGTTCGCGGCTTCATCAGGCCTGCCGAACCATCGCCTCGCCGCAACTAATACACTAGCGTACTTCTTTTGTAAATCGGCCCGCAACGGATGGAGTGAGGCATTTCCGCCTCTATTTCGCGACCTTCCCTTTAAAATACGCTGGTGTATGGTATTAGTTGAACTTCCAGCCTCGACTCGCCTCAAGGGAAACATCAATGGTTGAACAGCCCGATTGGGATCTCCGACTTGGATATCTCATCCATGACGTGTCGCGGCTCAGGAGGATGATGTTCGATCGGGCGCTGGCGCCGCTCGGGATTACCCGCTCGCAATGGTGGGTGCTGGCCTTCATCTCCCGCAAGGATGGCCTGCCCCAGACCCAGCTCGCCAACGAGCTCGACGTCGGCAAGGTCGCCGTCGGAGCGCTGATCGACCGCTTGGAGTCGTCCGGCTTCGTGATACGCCAGGCCGATCCGGTGGACCGGCGGGTCAAGCGCGTCTACGTCACCAAGCAGGCGCGTGGCTTCCTCGAGAAGCTGCGGAAGGAAACCGACAAGTTCAACGCCAGGATCGTCAACGGGATCGACCGGAAGCAATTGGAAGCGGCGTCAGAGGCGCTCCTCGCCATGAAGCACAACCTCATCGCCATGTCGGACGGCACCGAAACCGAGAGCGGACAGGACGAGGAGGAGGAGGCGCAGCGTTCAAAGACCCGGAAAAAGCGGCGGGCGGCGGCTTGAGGCCAGCCACCCGCCTGAGGTGCTCCGGGAGGAGCTCGTTGGGAGCCTCATGAGACGATGTCGCGGCCCCAAATATCGGCATTGGGGCGCGCCTTTTGCATGAGCTCCGCCACCTTGGGGCCAAGGACGTTCGGATCCTCCACGGGGTCGATTCCCGGACCGGCATGCCAGCCTTCGGCCACTTTGAGAATTCCGTCTCCGGCTTCGAACACGCGACCCGTCACATCGGAAGACTCCTCGCTTGCGAGCCAGACCACAATCGGCGCGACCCAGCGGGGATTGCGGCGCCTGATCTCGTCTTCCGTGCGCTCTCTCAGCCCCTCAGTCATCCTGGTCTGTGCCCGGGGCGCGATCGCATTCACCGTGATGCCGTATTGCCGAAGCTCCATGGCGCTGATGATAGTGAAAGCCGCAATGCCGGCCTTCGCGGCGCCGTAGTTGCTCTGGCCGACATTCCCGAACAGACCGGATGCAGATGAGGTGTTAATGAGGCGGGCGCTCACCGGCGCACCGCGTTTCTTGGTCTCCTGGCGCCAATATTGCGCGGCATGGTGCGACGGCGCGAAAGTGCCCTTCAGATGCACCTTGATGACCGCGTCCCACTCCGCCTCGGTCATGTTGACCATCATGCGGTCCCGCAGAATACCGGCATTGTTGATGAGAACATCGAGCCGGCCGAAGGTGTTGATCGCATCGTCGATGAGCGCCTTGGCACCGGCCCAGTCGCTGACGTCGTTGCCGTTGACGATGGCATCGCCACCGGCACGCTTGATTTCCTCGACGACCTGCTGGGCTGGGGAGAGGTCGGCTCCCTCACCCGCTGCCGTGCTGCCGAGATCGTTGACGACCACCTTGGCGCCCTGCTCTGCAAGCATCACGGCGTATTCGCGCCCGAGCCCCCGCCCGCCTCCCGTCACGATCGCAACCCGTCCGGCACAAAGCTGTCCCATTCACCGTCTCCCTTCCAAGCCCCTCGCGCGCCAACCCGCCACGGAGACCTTTCCTAGTTCTTCGTCTCGCCGCTCATGGTCTCGCCGAACAGATGCCAATTGGCTCCTTCAAAGCGCATGAGCTGCCATTCCTTGATTGGCGCGAAATCGTCGGGCGAAGTATTCATCCGAATGCCTGGCAGCAGCATTCCCAGCTCGACCATCTTCATATTGACCGCATTCCGCATCACGTTCTCACGCGTGAGATCGTCGCCACATTGCTTCAACACATGAACGAGCGCCTGCGCCGTGTTGTAGCCATTGACGATCAGCGTGTCGCTGCGATCGGCGCTGGGAAAATAAGCATCCAGGAACCCGTTGAGCTCCCTGAGGCCGGCATCGTCCTTCCATGCGGGATCATTCGGATCCTTGAAATAGGCCGCCGAGATCAGCCCCTGCGCATTCTCGAATCCTACAGGTTTGATCACACTGCCGATCGAGGCCGACACGTAGCTGAGGATGTGCAGTGGCTTCCAGCCGAGCTCCGAGACCTTCTTGATTGCCTGCGCCGCGAATTTCGGTGTTGCGATGTCGAACAGAACGTCGGCGCCGCTCGCCTTCAGTTTGACGAGATGAGAGTCGATGGTCGGTTCCGACACGTCAAACGCCTCTTCCGCGACGATAACTGACGCCGCCTTGTCGCCAAGTCCAAGCTTGATGCCTCTGAGATAGTCTTTGCCGAAATCATCGTTCTGAAAGAAGATTGCGACCTTCGCCGCCGGCCGCTCCCGCAGCACGTATTTTGCGTAGATGTAGCCCTCGGTCTCGTAGCTCGGGGTGAAACCCATCGTCCACGGGAAATTCCTGGGATCATTCCATTTGGCGGCTCCGCTCGACACGAAGAGCTGCGGCACCATCTTGGCATTCAGGTACTTCTGGACGGCCGAGTTCGGCGCGGTGCCCATGGCGTTGAAGACCAGCAGAACTTCGTCACTTTCGACCAGGCGCCGCGTCTGTTCGACGGTCTTCGGCGGCGAATAGGCGTCATCATAGGACAGAAAGACGATGCGGCGCCCGTTGATCCCCCCTTCCGCGTTGATCTTGCGAAAATAAGCCTCCTCCGTCTTGGCCACCATGCTGAAAGCAGATGCGGGGCCGCTATAGGGAGACGTGTTGCCTATCCTGATCTCGGTGTCGCTGACGCCCGGGCCATACTTCTTCTCTCCGGCCACAGCTTCGGTGGCGAGCGTAGCAGCGAGAGCGAGCGCCATGGCTTGCACCATGGCGCGACAAACTTGGCGGGACGCCATCCATCCGAATCGTTCCCGGATCAAGGCCCAATGGCTTGATCCGCCAGCGCTTCCAAACACGGCGTTGCTCCCTCTTCGCCTCATCCCCTGCACGCCCGCTTCCATTTCGTACACTTGTGTACTATATGAGAAGACAACATTGCAACCGCCTTGGCGGGAATCGCGAACGATGCAGTCGGCACGCTTCGCCAGTGGATGCACAACATGCGGAGGAGGACATCTTGAATCTCGAAGCCGTCCGAAACTTCCGTTTCGAGCCCGTTTCCCGCACCTACAGCCGTCGCGACACAATGCTTTACGCCTTGGGGCTCGGCTACGGTTCGGACCCCCTCGACCCCGTCGCAGCTCGGCTTCGTCTACGAAGCAAGCCTGCAGGCGGTCCCGTCGATCTGCTGCGTGCTAGCCCATCCAGGATTTTGGGCAAAACGGCCCGAACTTGAGATCGACTGGCTCAAGCTGCTGCATGGCGAGCAAAGCTTCGAAATCCATCATCCGATCCCGCCGGAAGGCACTGTCAAGGCCAGCTACGAGATCGCCGCTGTGACGGATAAGGGCGTCGGCAAAGGCGCCGTTCTTCACCTCGTCAAGTCGCTGAACGACGCGGATACGGGGGAGAGACTGGCGACCGTCCGCAGTGTGCTCTTCCTGCGCGGCGATGGCGGCTGCGGCAGCTTCGGCAATGCCCCACCCGAGCCGAGCCCTCTCTCCGAGCAGTCCCCCTCGCACGTCAAGGATATCCCGACCCTGCCGCAAAGTGCGCTGATCTACCGGCTGAGCGGCGACTAGAATCCCATTCACGCGGATCCCGTGGCCGCCGCAAAGGCCGGGTTCGAACGGCCGATCCTGCATGGTCTGTGTACGCTCGGAATTGCAACGCGCGCGATCCTCGCCACCTTTGCGGATGATGTGCCCGCCCGCCTCAACTCACTATCGGTTCGTTTCAGCCGGCCGGTCTTTCCGGGCGAAACCATCCGCACTGAGTTCTTCGCGGCCGGCGGCCAGGTCCGCTTCCGTTCGCGCGCCGTCGAACGAGATGTCATCGTGCTCGATCGCGGATCAGCCGTTCTTCGCGCTTGAGCTATTTCTTCTCGATCTTCGCGATCTCGACGATCTCGGCCCAGCGGCGCGTATCGGCCTCCTCGAACGCCTTCAGCTCGTCCGGTCCGGCCGGAAACGGCTTGGCGCCGACGGATTGCAGGTAGGCTTCGGTATCCTTGTTTCCGACGAAGGACAGCACGACCTGGCTGAGCTTCGCCACGACATCGGACGGCGTGCCCGCTCGCACGAATACGCCGACCCAGGCGGTCAACTCGGCTCCGGACACCCCGGACTGCGCAGGCGTAGGAATATCCGGCATGCTCGCAAGTCGCTCCGCGCTCGTCACCGCGAGCACATGCAACCGGCCATCCTGGATCAGGCCCTGCGCGCTGGCGGGGTCGGCAAAAACACAATCGATTTCGCCGGCCAGCACGTCAGTCAGGGCCTGCGGCATTCCACGATATGGGACGTGCTGCATGTCGATCCCGGCCCTATGTCGGAACAACTCGGCGGCGCCCCTGCTGGACGTATTGCCACTTCCGAACGACAGCGGCTTTGGTCGCGATTTTGCGACCGCAATAAACTCCGCAGTGTCTTTCGCCGGAAAGTCTGGCCTGACGCTCAGCAGCATCGGGATGGTCATGATCCCCGCCACAGGCATGAAATCTGCGGCGGGATCATAGGGCATCGCGTTGAACAGGCTGATGTTGGCCGCCTGCGTCGAATTGGTTGTGGCAAAGACGGTGTATCCGTCAGGGTCGGACTTGATCACGGAGAGCGCGGCGAGATTACCGTCGGCTCCCGGCTTGTTCTCGACCAGAACCGTGGCACCCGTTTCGCTGCGAATGCCCTCCGCCAAGCGTCGCGTTACAGCGTCGGTCGCACTGCCCGCGGGAAATGGCACGACGAAATTGATCCTGCGTGACGGGTAAGATTCCGCCGTGACAGCGTGAACACCGCCCATACCGATGAATGTGGCGGCAAGCAACAGTGTCATTGCAACGCGAAACCGCATTGGTCCTCCCCTCAAGCCCCGCCACATCGGGTTGCGCGTTTTCGGCATCCATGCCGCCGGGGCGCAATCCCGACTTGTTCTTGATCGTACTCTACTTTACGATCTGGGAGAGCAAGACGGAAGTCCGGCTTCCGGGATACGGCGCTGCAATGTGCCGGGCTCAGAACGTACCAGGATAGGCTCCCCCGTCGATCAGGATGTTCTGCCCCGTGATGTAGCCCGCCTTGTCGCTGCACAAGAACGCACAGGCCGCGCCGAACTCCTCGATCGTGCCAAATCGCCCTGCCGGATTTGCGCGGCGGACAGCGTCTGTCGTTTCGTCCGCAGACTTTCCCGAGCGCTGTGCCAGGGCCAACAGATTCGACTTAAGCCTGTCGGTATCGAAGGTGCCGGGCAGAAGATTGTTGATTGTTACATTGTGCCTGACGGTCGAACGCGAAAGGCCAGCCACGAATCCGGTCAGGCCCGTCCTCGCGCCATTGGACAGCCCCAGCATGTCCACGGGCTGCTTCACTGCGTGCGACGTGATGTTGATGATGCGGCCGAATTCCCGGGCGATCATCTTATCGACCGTCGCTTTGATCAGCTCGATCGGCGACAGCATGTTGGCATCAAGCGCCTTGATCCAGTCGTCCCGCACCCAATTGCGGAAGTCGCCGGGCGGCGGCCCGCCCGCATTGTTGACCAGGATGTCAGGATCCGGACAGGCGGCAAGAACCGCTGCACGCCCCTCGGCCGTGGTCACGTCTCCCATCACCGTGTGAGGACGATTGCCGGTGAGCTTTTCGATGTCCGCCGCTGCACTTTCAAGCTGGGCCAGTTGCCGAGCAACGATGAAGACAATGGCGCCCTCGCCTGCAAGCGCAGATGCGCAGCCTTTGCCCAAACCCTTGCTCGCGCCGCAGACAATCGCTTTCCTGCTTCGAATTCCGAAATCCATTTCAACCCTCGCAAGACCGGATCAGCCGTCGAATCTGCACACCGCAGGCGATGGCGGCAGCCGAACCGCGTCGATCCGCTTGAAGTCGTCATCCTTCATCGGCAGCCACACGGAATACGTCAACGGATCGCATCGGCCCGAACTGACTTCACGGAATTGCCAGGAGGCCGCTACAACAACCTCCTCGCCCGCCATGAACTCGATCCGCAGCCCCTCGCCGCTCGGGAGTCCCGCGCCACTCTGATGTCCATCGCCCGAACAATAGAGATCGAGCAGGAAACGACCGTCGGCCCGCCGCTGAACCGACATCTCGATATCGATGAACCCGAACGCAGGATCATCGGGACGGTTCGCATCGTAAAAATAGACGTGCGGCAGTTTCGCGTAGACGGCAGGACCTGCCGTCGGATCCTCCGGCACCTGGGCATCGGGACGCCCCGGCGTGCGCGGCGGCACCGGCCCGAGTGAGGCGAACTGACGCAGCGAACGGCACCGCACGAGCACTGGAGCACCGGTCATTGAGCCGCCTCTCGCATTGCGGCCGGTTCGAATGTGATGCCAAGCAGGGCCGCCGCATTGTCATGCAGGCACGGAGACTCGGCACCGAGCGCCCGCATGGCGAATGCAGCCGGCAGCTGCTGCCTGATCGCAAACGGATAGTCCGAGCCGACGACAATATGGTGGTCGCCGAGAGTCTGCGCCATGAAACGCAGCGTATCCTCCGAGTAGACGATCGTGTCGTACCAGAAGCGCCGCGCGATGCTCGAGGGATCATCCTGCATGGCCTGCCGCATCGCCGCCGAAATCTGACGGCCTTGATCGAGGCGCGGCAGGATCCAGGGCAGCGCACCACCTCCGTGGCTGAGCAGCACCTTGAGACGCGGATGCCGTTCGAGCACGCCATGAGCGAGCAATGAGACGGCAGCCAAAGCTGTCTCAAGCGGAAATACGGCAATTGCGGCGTATTCGCCGGCTGCGCCAATCCGCTCGACGCCAGCCGGATGCAGGGGATGCACGAACACCACAAGGTCGAAGGCCTCCGCCGCCTCGTAGATGGGCCAGAGCGATGGCGCGCCAACTGGCGTTCCATTGATATGCGAGCCAATCTCGAACCCGCGGAAGCCGAGTGCCTTGATATGCTCAATCTGCCTGACCGCACGCGATGTATCCTGCATGCAGATCATGCCAATGCCTGCGAACCGTCCGGGTGCCTCCTCCATCATGCGCGCGATGTCTGCGTTCATGATCTCCCCCAGAGCCTCTGCGGCCTCGGGCTCCAACCAGTGCGACAGCAGTTCCGGCATAGGAGAGAGGACGTGAACGTCGACGCCATCCCCGCGCATGTCAGCGAGACGGCGAGGCACATCCCAGCACCGCGAATCGATCCGGCGAAACACCTTGCCGCCGATCATCACGTTGGCGTCTTCGCCTTCGCGCGCGATGCTCGGCCACAGCGATCCACCCCTTCTATCGGCGGGGATGTGCGAGGGAACTACATGCGTATGCACGTCGACGACGAGCGACATGAGGGACTCTTTCCAGCCTACATCGGAACGAAATTGCTCTTAGAGCCCCACATGCAGAGGCTCGTCGGCTCGAAGCCGAACTGGCGTGGGCGATGCGCCGCTTCATCCTGGATCTCGTCGACCCCGACCGAATATTCAAACACCATGCCGTTCGGTCCCCGGAAATACAGGAAGCGGGCGCCCGAGGTCGGATGGCGGCCCGGGCCGAACACGATCGGCACCTGGTGCTCCGTCAAATGATAGAAGGATCGCATCACGTCATCGTTGCTCTCGACCTGGTGATTGACATGCTGGATGCCGGGCCCTGAGGCGGGCGCCAGCGCCAGCGTATGGTGGATAGCATTGACCCGCATCAGCGCAATGTCGCCGATGCGGTCGCTGACCCGCGCATTGCAGACGGTGGTCCAGAATTTTTCATCGCGCACCGGATCGGTGGAATTCAGGCCGACATGGTTGAACCCGGTGATGCCTGCATCACGCATGCCGTAGTAGCGTTTGCCGCTCATTTCGGGCCGGGCCACGAGTTCGACGCTGTTGCCGGTCGGATCCTTGAAACCGATGAAGGCGCGAACCTTTCGCGCCGTACATTCGCTCGCCGTGCCCCGGTGGACCGGATGACCAATCGACTCCAGCGCGCCCGCCGCGGTATCGAGCGCCGCAGCATCGCGAACCTCGAAGGCCACCGTCTGTTCCCGCGGATCGGCCTCGTAGTAACAGAGCGTATGGGCGCGCTGATCGGAACGCAGATAGACCGATCTGCTACCCCGCTCGCCGACCTGCAGGCCCAGCACGCGGGTTGCAAAATCCTCCGCAAGCCCGAGATCCGGCGTGCCAAGCCGGACATAGGAAATGTCGATTAGTTCAATCATGTGGCGCCTCCCGATCCTTTCATAAGACTAAGCCGCAGCCAGTTCCCGCAGGTCACGACAGGGGCTGCCCCAGGCGCAGAGCGCGTATCGATCGCGCGCGAACTGCCGCGGCCGCCGGTCGCCCCGCTCCTCGTTTCCGTTGAATTCGAGCGCGAAGACTGCCCCATCCGGCCCCTGGAAACGCACGAACATCCGGTTCGATGCCGTCTCCAGGCCCGGGCCGTGCACGATGCGAACCTGCCGTTCTTCAAGGAGATAGGCATTACGCATCAGGTCGTCGTGGGACTTCACCGCAAAGCTCGCATACAGCAATCCGGCCCGGTCGGACGGATAGAGCGCGATGCGGTGATGTACGGCATCCAGCCGAAGATAGGTGATGTCGCCGACGCGGTCGGCCACCTCGGCGCGAATCGCATCGCACCAAAACCGAACGTCGGCGTCGATGTCGCGACTCCGCAGGCCGACCGTCGAGAATCCCGCAAGGCCGGAATCCCGCGGCGGATGGAACCGCCGGGCCGACAACTCGACGCGGGCAACCAGTTCGATCGAATGACCTGTCGGATCGGTTATTGAAAAACCCCGCCGGACGGCCCGGGACCGGCATGTCTCACGGTCTAGCTCGGTGACGGAGACTTGCCGTGACGATAGCACTCCGGCCCGCCGCTCCAGCGCCTCCTCGTCGGCCAGCGCAATACCGATGGCCAGCGGCGCAGCCTCGTCCGTAAACATGATGGACCTGCGCCGGTCGTCGGTGCGAAAGGCAAATTCCTTCTCATCGGAGCGTTCGAGCCCGAGAACATCGATGGCAAACCGGGCGGCCGCCGCGGGGGACGGCACCGGAATGCGCGCATAGGCCAGTGGCTGGTCCGAGAATGGCGTCACTGCGTCAGATCTCGACATGAATGACACCGTCCTGGATACGAACAGGATAGGTCTTGAGCGGCACCTCGCACGGCATCGCTACCGGGGCGCCCGTCGTGACGTCGAACGATCCGAAGTGAAAGCTGCATTCGATGATGCAGCCGCTCAGCGTCCCTTCCTCGGTCAGCGAGACCTCGCCATGCGTGCACTTGTCGTCGGTCGCATAGAACTGCTCGCCCACCCGGTAGACAGCGATCGGATTCCCGTCCGGAAGATGCGCCTGGCGCATCTCGCCGTCCGGAAGCTCATCGACGGCGAACAGAGCAACGGTCCTGGTCATGGTCTCAGTCATGCCTGCCATCACAACATCGTGCTGCCGCCATTGACGCTGATCACCTGCCCCGTCACGAATGAGGCTTCAGCTGACGACAGGTAGCTCACCATCGAGGCCACTTCGGTCATTTCGCCCGGTCTTCCCATCGGGATGACGCTGACAAATTTGGCGGCGAGTTCGGGTGCTTTCTGCGTGATCTCAACCATCTGCGGCGTGTTGATTGCGCAAGGCGCCACCGTGTTGACCGTGATCCCGTCGCGCGCATATTCGCGCGCAAGACCGGTGGTCAGGCCATGAACACCGCCCTTCGCGGCGTTGTAGGCCGCGTGATCCCACAAGCCGTTCCGAACCGAGTCTGCGCCGATGTTGATGACGCGGCCGTACTTTTGCGCGCGCATGTGCGGCAGCGCGTGCCAGCAGGCCCAAAGAACCGTCCATAGGTTACGGTCAATGGTCGTCTTCAGGGTCTGGGATGTCTGCTCGGAAAACGGCTTGATAATGCCCCCACCAGCATTGTTCACCAGCACGTGCACCGCGCCGAATTCCCTGATTGCGGTGTCGATCAGTCGCTTCGAAACTTCCTGATCCGAGAGGTCGCCGACGACACCCACCGGCTTCCTCCCGCTGGCGGCTCCGATCTTGCCACAGGCCTGCGCCAGCACATCGCCATCCAGGTCAGACAGTACCAGATCGGCGCCATCCCCAGCCAAGCGCTCCGCGATGGCAAGGCCAATACCTCGCGCCGCGCCGGTCACGATAGTCGCCTTCCCACTTAAGTGCTTCGACATTCACCACTCCCTGCCGACCAATCAGAGAATGAAACTGACACGGCCCTGCTGCCGCAGTCCGTCCGAGGCGAGAATGGACCGCTTTTCCCGGATCGCGAGCCGGCCGTCGCGCACCACGAGACGGTACAGGCCCGTGCCAAAATAGACGTCCGTGACCGCGTTCTTGGTCCGGTGCGCAATGAATGAGGTGCTGATCTTCAGGTCATCACCATTACGCTCGAGGATGCGGACGTTGCCGACGATGTGGCGCACCTTGGAGTGCGGGAACTCAACATGGGCCGTGCGTTTCATGAGGCGCTTCACCCTCTCCCCGAGCCGGAAACGATCGTCCGCGATGTAGAACAAGTTATCGTCCGGCTTGGCCTCTGCATCGACATCGGTCGACGGCACGAAGTAGTGCGCATCGTCCGTGAACAGCTCTAGCCATTCCGGCAGTTTCCAGGCATCGATCAGGTCGGCTTCCGCGAAGAGAAAGTCCTCGACGTCAGCGCGTGTGATGGTTTGGAGGGTTGCTGTTGCGGTCATGCTCATGCCCCGTAGATCCGACGGTTCCATTCCGTCCAGTAGCCGCGCATTTGCGCTTCGTCGTCAAAGGACGGCGTTTCCTTGGTCAATCCCTTGGAGATGTCGTTCCAGCCAACTTCGGCTAGATTCGAATATCCGTCCTGGCATTGCTCGAGCGCCTCGATGTCGTCGGGCGTCGCAAAACCGCCCGGTCCAAGAAACTCCAGGAAGTTGAACAAGCGCGCGCTTCGGTCGCCTGCGTCCTCCTGCACCGGCGCGAGCGCCCACGCATTGACCGTCATGAAGTCCGGCTCGGCCGGGTAGAACGTCCGGACCGTCAGCGCCATGATGTCGTTGATGACCAGGTTCGGGAAAACGTGCAAATTGCGGTTATAGAGCGCAATCCGGTCGGCGCGCTCCTTGCCGTGCCTCGACACCAGATTGTCGTAGATCGCTTCAACCCGCTTCTTGCCGTCGTCACCCCAGGCCGGGATCCATTGCGCGACCGGCCGGCCCCAGGGGGCCCGGTATTCGACGACACCATGCCCCTTGCCCAGATCACGGCCCGATCCCGTCAGCTGGATCGGCACAAGACCGCCCGTCGTACCCTTGAGATACTCCAGGTAGGTCGCGTGATTTGTCGCCGCGTGGTAGCCGTCGAAACTGTTTTCCGCGAGCAGCTTCCAGTTTGCACGGATCGAGTATTCCTGCGTTCCGCCGACAACCGTCATTCCCGCCTCGGACTGATCGGCGACGATATCGATATATTCTTTGGCATTCCCGAGATATTCGGGCAGCGACTCCACGTTCAGATTGAACGAGACGAAGCAGAAACCGCGGTAGGAATCGAATTTCGGCGCGGGCTGCAGGCTGGAGGTCGACCGCTCGGCAAATCCCGGCGGATAGGATTCCTTGCCCGGCATGTCTCGCAGCGCACCGTCGAGACCGAATACCCAACCGTGATAGAAGCACTGGAACGACTTGGCATTGCCGCTCCGTTCCCTGCAGACACGGGCACCGCGATGCGGGCAGGTATTCATCAACGCGTGGAACTTGTTCTTGTTGTCGCGCGTGAACAGCAGCGTACGCCCACCAACCGACCGCGTCAGGAAATCGCCGGGCTTGGCGAGCTCACTCTCATGGCCGAGATAGAGCCAGACCTTGTCAAAGATATTGGCCCGCTCCAGCGCCAGGATCTCCTTCGACACGAAAGCCGTCCGCGACACACGGAAGCGCTGCCCCTCGCGGTCGTCATCCACCAGCCTGTCATTGTCGACGACTTTCTTCAGCGGTGCCGCCATCGCTTCCTCCCTTTGTGCCCTTTCAGACCAGAGCCTTGCGCAAATCGAACGAGGGATTCTCGAGATCTGCACGGTTTACGGGGCGCGTCGCGAGCTTCCTCAGGACGGCCATGTCTTTTCGATTGTTGACTGTGACGGCGCCGCACAGCGTACCATCTTTCAGGCCGAGAACCGCGAAGCGGCCGCTCCTGACGTCGCCGCGCAGAACCAGTTCCGCGCCTGAAAGCTCACCGGCGACCTGGATGTTGATGTCGTATTGATCGGTCCAGAACCACGGCGCCTCGCTATAGGCCGGCGCCTGCCCGACCATGCCGCGCGCGACCGAAATCGACTGGTTCTGCGCGTTGGCCCATGTCTCGACCCGCACCCATCGCTGCTGGTGCTCGCTCCACTGTGCGGCGACATCGCCGATCGCGTACACGCCCGGCGCATCCGAGCGGCCGCGCGCATCGACTCGAATGCCACCGTCACAGTCAAGGCCGAGCTGCCGGCCAAGCACAACGCGTGGCTCGGCACCGATGCCGACCACAATGCAGTCGGCTGGAATTCGCGATCCATCCGAGAGAACCAGGTTGCCATCGGCAATCGCCTGACCGGATACACCAAAGCGAAACTGAACACCGGCGTCCTCGTGCCTTTTCTGCAGGTAGCCCGCGACGACACGCGGCAGCGCCCGCGAAAGCAGGTCTTCGGCGGCCTCCACGACCGTCACTGCACAGCCGGACTTGATCGCCGCGGAAGCGACTTCGAGGCCAATGACGCCTCCGCCGATCAGCACGATCCGGGCCCCCGGCAGGAAGGACCCTCGCAGAGACAGAGCGTCCTCGATGGTCCGAAGCGTCCGCACCGGAATGTCAGCTCCATCAAGCTGTGGCAGCTCGCGCGCTGCAACGCCGGTCGCCAGAACGAGGCGGTCGAAGGCAATGAGACGACCGTCCGCCAGCTCCACCGCCCGACGATCCAGATTGCACGACGCAACCTGCGTGCCCAGGTGGAGGTCAACGCCAAGGCCTTGCCAGCCGTCGCGTTCCTTGATTGAGGCCGGAACTGACGCGCGGTCGAGCAGGATTTCCTTCGAGAGCTGCGGACGCTCGTATGGAAGATGTCTCTCTTCGCCGATAAGAGCGATCCTTCCCTTGTGGCCAGCCGACCGCAGGGCCTCGGCTGCGCGCGCACCAGCCTGACCGGCGCCGACGATTACGATCGCGTCATCGTCTGCATGAAGATCGGCTGCGGAGGAATCCGCCCTCATCGACTTGCCCACCTCTCTGGCTGACCGCTTCCCGCCGGGCGCAATCTCTGTTGCGTCCTCAAGTCAAACTTTCCGGACAGTTGTCCTGTTTGTCAAGCCGCGCAACAGGCTTTCGTTGCTGCGTTGCGGCATTTACAGGATAATTGTCCTGTTTCTTGTTGAGATTGCCCGTTGGCTCGGTATTCTTGAGCCGGAGCAATCAGAGGCGGACAGATGGCGACCAGAAATTCAAAGCCGAGGCTCGAGACCGATACCTCCGTGTCATCGCGGCGCACTTCGAGGACGAGCGCCCGCGCTCCCCTGCAGAAGCCACGCCGAACCCAGGCGGAACGCAGCGAAACGACGCGCAGGAAGCTGATCGAGGCCGCTCTCGTACTCCTGCGCGAGCGCGGCTATGGCGGGCTGCGCACCAACGAAGTTTCCGATCGCGCCGGGGTATCTCGAGGCGCGCAGCTGCATCATTTCCCGACCAAGTATGAACTCATTCTCGCGACCCTGAAGTATCTCAATGAGCAAATGCTCGTCGACAGCCGCCGCCGCGCGGCCGCCTCACGGCACTCCGTTGATCCGATCGCCGACGCCATCGAGGACGCTAAGGCCTTCTTCTTCAGCGACTACTTCTTCGTTTCGCTCGCCATCACCATGGGCGACGCCCGGGACGAGGATCTGATGCGGCACACCGTGCCGATGTCGCGCGATGCTCGCTTCAGCGCTGAAAAGGCCTGGCTCGAGACCCTTGTTAGCCGGGGCATTCCTCGCCGCCTGGCCGCGGATATCCTTCAGTTGACGCTGAGCATCGTGCGTGGCCTCGCGGTACGCACCCTTATCGACAATAATCCAAAGAAATTCGAGGAGTTGCTGTATCGCTGGCGTAGCATGGTGTCCCTGTTCGTGAAGCACGAACTCGGTCGCGTCGCGACATAAGGAACGAAATCAGGGCGAAGCCCGCGAAATTCTCGACGAAGGCAGCCCTGTCGCGCGATGGCAGCTTTGCCCGGGCGTGGCTGGGCCGAGCACATCAACACCCGCCGTTTGTGCCAGACCCGCTGCCGACCACGACCCAGAGTTGGGTCCGAAGTGGAGCCACGCCCAACAATGACCGAGAGTCACTTCGACTGGCCCGCACTTCGACATTGTTGAACGGCGACAAACCCTAGGCAACGGGCGTGATGAGAGCAGTGCCCGCGAAATGGGCGGCAAGATTGTCGCAGACAAGCCTGCCCATGGCTCGCCGTGTCTCCGTCGTGCCCGAGGCGTGGTGCGGTTGAAGGACAGTATTGTCGAGAGCCTTGAACCGTTCGTCGATATTCGGCTCGTTCCAGAACACGTCGAGGCCCGCTCCCTTGATCATTCGGGCCTCGAGCGCGCGGAGAAGAGCCGTCTCGTCGATCGTCGAGCCGCGCGAGACGTTGATGAGGATGCCATCCGACCCAAGCGCATCAAGCACCGCGGCGTCGATGATGTTCTTTGTGGTGTCGCCGCCCGCGAGCGTAACGACCAGAAACTCGGTCCGGCGCGCCAGGTCGACGAGATCGGGCACGAACATATAGGGGAGATCGGACCGGCGACTGACGTCAAAATAGGCAATCTCACAATCGAACGCTGCCAGGCGCCTGCTAACGGCCGCACCGACACGTCCCATCCCGACTACACCCACTTTCTTGCCGCTCACTCGCGTGACGAGAGGCATGTTGCCATTGCCCCAATTTCCCTCGCGCACGAACCGGTCCGCCTGGGGGATCTTTCTCGCCACTGACAACAGCAGGCCGACAGCCATGTCGGCGACATCAGCGGTCAACACGTCTGGCGTGTTGGTGACTTTGATCCCGTTTGCCTTGGCGTAGCCAAGATCGATCGCATCGGTGCCGACGCCGTAGCAGGAGACGATCTCGAGTTTCGGAAGTCGCTTCATCAGATCCGCCGAGGCGCCCAGCTCGCCTCGTGTGGCTATGGCTCGGATCGTGCCTCGATTTGCCTCGATCATGCCATCGGGATCAGCCGCCTCCCAAAGCTTGTGGACGACGTAGTGAGCGTCGAGAACGTCCATATCCCACGCAGGATAAGCACCCATCATCAAGATGTCTGGCTTACTCACCATGTGCGGCTTCCTTTCTCAACAGAATTGCGATCCGGACGGCATTTTGGAAAGGCGCCGCAGGTCTGGCTTATAGGCAGGTCGTGATTCCACCGTCCACGTAGAGCGTATGCCCGTTGACGAAGGACGAGCCGTCCGCCGCCAGGAAGACGGCTGCACCGATCAACTCGTCGACATTGCCCCAGCGCGAGGCCGGCGTGCGCTTTTCCAGCCATGCCGAAAACTGGGGATCATCGACCAGCGCCTGATTCAACGGCGTCTTGAAATAGCCCGGCGCAATCGCATTGACCTGCAGGCCGTGTTTCGCCCAATCGGCGCACATGCCGCGCGTCAGATTGCGGATCGCGCCCTTGGTCGCGGTGTATGGTGCGATACCGGGGCGCGCCAACTCGCTCTGAACCGCCGCGATGTTAATGATCTTGCCCCTGCCGCGCGCGATCATATGGCGCGCCACGGCCTGCCCGACATGAAAGGCACTCGAGACGTTGGTCCTGAACAATTCCTCCCACTTCTCCGCTGGAAACTCCTCCAGCGGAGTGCGGAATTGCATCCCGGCGTTATTGACGAGGATATCAATCGGTCCGATCGCTTCCTCAATGCGTGAAACCCCGCCGCGAACGGCCTCGGGGCGGGTGACGTCGAAGCTCGTCACTGCGACGTCGTGCCCGGCGGCCTTCAGGGTCGCCGCGGCCGCATCCAGTTTATCGCGATCGCGTCCATTCAGCACCACTGAGGCGCCGTGCTCGGCAAGTCCCCGCGCGATCGCCAGCCCAATACCTTGCGACGATCCCGTGACGAGCGCGCGCCTGCCGGCGAGGTTGAACAATTCGAACGCCAAGGGAGACCTTCTTCAGCGCGGGTGGATCATTGAACCTAGCGGCCGAGCAGCTTCTTCACGCCGGCCAGTCCGACGCGAAGGAAGGGATCGGAATGAATGTAGAAATACCGGACGCCCTGCTCGAGCCAGGACGGCAGCTCGTCCGAGGTCACCAGCGTGCCGGCGACCTTGCCAGCGGCGCGAATCTTCTTGACGGCAAAGCCCACGCGCTCGATCACAGCCTGTGGCCGGGACTGGCCGAACGGAGGCGCCGGCGGATATCCCATGTTCTGAGACAGATCGCCGGGTCCGATGAAGAACACGTCGATCCCCTCCACCGCGAGCAGCTCATCCATGTTGTCGATCGCCGTCGGGGTCTCGATCATCGCGATGATCAACCGCTTCTCATGGTCGGCGGGACAGGCGTAGCGGACGGCGTCGACGATGGCGCGCGCCTGGTCTGCGGTATCCACCATAGGAACCATCAGGCCATCTGCACCGGCATTGAGATAGCGGATAAGGAGCGGCCGCTCGTGTGAGTGCGGGCGAACGATGGCCGCACCACCCGCCCCGCGAATGGCCTGTGCGGTTACGCGCACATGCTCGAAGCTCCAGGTGCCGTGCTCGCAATCGACGAAGATGGCATCCGCACCAAGCTCGACTAGGCGAACCGCCAATCCCGACGAAGCATGGTGGGGCGTGAGCATGGTGACCGCCTCGCCCTTGGCAAGACGCTCGCGCAATTTGGCGCCGTTCATGAAAAATCCTTTCTAGGTCTTAGGCTTGTCGCTAAGGCCTGCAGGGGCCCCGACCCACCGGGCCGTCTCGATGTCTGCGGAGGTATCGCGCATAAAAGTCGGACAGATGTGCAGCTCGGGGATGACGGCACCCTTTTGCAGGCTTGCGCAAAGCAGCACCGCGCGCGCGACGTCATGCGGATTGAGCATTACCGCACGTTCGCTTTCCGCGGGCGGACGCGCACGATTGTCCATGATCGGCGTGTCGGTCTCTCCAGGCAGGATGGTCGTCGCGCGAATGCCCTGGTTGCGGTAGGTGTTGTGCAGGAAGGTCATGAAATTCTTCACGCCCGCCTTGGCAGCACCGTAGGCGGCGCCGCCGAGCAGGTTTGGGTTGACGACCGCCAGCGAGGAGACGGTGATGATCGTGCCTTCCTTACGGGCGATCATGTCTTCGAGCACGGCCTGGGTCAGGTTGAACACGGCGGTGAGATTGACGTTCACCGTGGCATTCCATTCTTCCTCGCTGATGAAGCGCGCGTTCAGCACCCTGCTGGCGCTTCCGGCGTTGTTCACGAGGATGTCGATTGGCCCGATGTTATTCTTGACCCAGCCGACCGTCTCCAGGATCGCCTCCCGCGACGCGACGTCGAGCGCGCGGGCAACGGCCTTGCCGTCTGCTTTCTCGATCGCTGCGACGACCTCCTCTAACGGCGCGATCCGGCGGCCAGTCAGGACGACCGTCGCGCCCTCCTGCGCCAGGAGGATCGCGGTCTCTCGGCCGATTCCCGTACCTGCGCCCGTGACGAGCGCGATCTTTCCGTCGAGCAGGCCCATTCCGTACCTCTATTCGGCAGCGGTCGCCGCCAGACTTGAGCGTCGATAGCCGTAAGTCTGCCTCGCTGCCGCTGGCGTAATCAAGCCTTCCGCCAGATCGAGCTCGATCGCTGCAGGGCTACGCTCGCTCGTTTGCCCCCATCCGCCACCACCCGGCGTCTCGACCTCCAGCCGATCGCCAGTCCTGAGAACGACCTTGCCCTTGGGGAACTGTGGTTCGCCGTTCTTGGTCACCTTGCCGGCGCTGCCGGATTGGCCACCCACGACGCCGAAGCAGGGATGACGTACCCGCTCGGAGGCGAGATAAATGCTCATCGGATTACGGCCGCGATTGCGCAGCACGACGCGCTGGCCGAGGCCACCCCGACTTTTGCCCGCACCGCCGGAATCCGGAATCAGCTCCTTGCATTCCGTGAGCACCGGAACGGCGATTTCGAACATTTCGACCGCCGTCACCTTGCAGTTGGACGGGAAGCTCAGGGTGTCGAGACCATCGTACTCGGCACGAGCACCCTGTCCGCCGTGAAAATTCTGGACGGAGCTGTATTGGGAGCCGTCATCCCGCTGTCCAACGCAGTTCGCAGCCCAGATCGGCGCGCCGCCGCTGTCGCCCATCACCAGGCTCGGCACGACGCCTTCCAGCGCCTTGAAGATCAGCGACGGAATCACGTGGCCGATCAGGTTTCGCGAATTTCCGGCGGTCCATTGCTCAGGGTTGAGGATGGAGCCGAGAGGCGCTTCATCGGTGATCGGTGTGATGCAACCCTCGTTGTTCGGCGTGTCGGGGTCGAGCAGGCACTTCAGCGCATAGACCGAATGGGCGTACCGGTAGTTGGTGCGACAATTGATGGAATGAAGGATCTGATCCGACGTGCCGGCATAGTCGACATGAATAGAGTCGTCGCGAACGACGACCGACGCCTTGAGCTTCACATCCGTGTCGTAGCCGTCGAGCAGAACTTCGGCCGAATAGGTCCCGTTCGGCCATTGCCGGATAGCCTTGCGGGTCTGCGCTTCCGATCGCGTATGGATGGCGTCCGCGAGCTCGTCGATGCCATCGAGATCGTACTCGTCCAGGAACTTCACGAGCTCGCGTCCCATGACATTGTTGGCAGCGACCATGGATTCGAGGTCGCCCATCACTTCGGTCGGGAGGCGAACGGACGCAGCGATGATGTCCAGCACGTCCTTATTGGGAACGCCCGCTTTATGCAGCTTCACGATCGGAAAGCGGATGCCTTCCTCGAAGATGTCACTGGCCTCGGAGTGCAACGGGCGGCCGCCGACATCGGGCAGATGGGCGATCGAGCCTGCGTATGCCACGACCTTGCCCTTCCTGAATATCGGGGTGATCATGGTCACGTCGGGGAGATGACCGGTGCCGATCTCGGGATCGTTGGTGGCGAGCACGTCGCCTTCTCGCAGGCTTTCCGGCGGAAACTTCGGCAGAAAGTACTTTTGCGCGGCCATCGGCAGCGACGTGATGAACACCGGGATGGACCAGGTGCATTGGGCCAGTGCGCGGCCCCGGCTGTCGAGCAGCACGGTCACATAGTCGTGGTTCTCGCGCACGATCGGCGAGAACGCCGTCCGCCCGAGAACGATGTCGGCCTGGTCGGCGATGAAGATCAGGCGATTCCACATCACCTGAAGGTTGATCGGATCGTTGAAATCGGCTGCATTCACGGACATGCGCGCGTCCTCTAGGCGATGTTGATGACGAGATTGCCGTGGGCATCGACGTGAGCCCTGCCGCTCGGTCCGACGACCGCGGTCGACTCGCGCTGTTCGACGATGGCCGGGCCCTCGATTTGCTCGCCGATAGGCAATTTGTAGTGGTCGTAGACCGGGGTCTCGGTGTAACCGCCGAGCTCGTTGAAAAAGACCGAGCGCGTGCCCTTTTTGGCCCGGGCAGCTTCCCTGCTGTGCGGTCTCGTGACCCGATCCTTCTCGCCGCTGGAGCGCAGGCGCCAGGTGATGACCTCGACGGAGGAACCGGCAACAGTGCGGCCAAACAGCTCGCGGTACAGCTTGTAGAAATTGCCGAGCATCTGCTCCAGGAACTGCTTTGCGGGAAGATTGCGATCCGGAAAGGCGACCGTGATCTCGTGTCCCTGGCCGACGTGGCGCATGTCGACCGTGTAGGTGTTGGCGATCGTCTCCGGTGCGACACCGGCTGAGGTGACGACTTCCGCGCCTTGGGCCGCGAGGTCACCGAGCAGGCGATCCATTGTGGCGAAATCCCAGTTGTCGAGCTGCATCGGAAAGCTCGCGGACAGATCGACCGCGACCGGCGCAATGAGCAGCCCGATCGCCGATGTGACGCCAGCGCCGGTCGGGCAGATCACACGCTTGATGCCGAGCTTGCGCGCGATGCCATAGGCGTGCACCGGACCCGCACCGCCGAAAGCCACCATCGGCAGGCTGCGCGGATCGACGCCGAGATCGGTCGCATGTACCGCGGCCGCCTTGCTCATGGATTCGTTGACGAGGTCGTGGATGCCCCATGCGCAGCGCGGCACGCTGACGTCGAGGGACGCAGCGAGCTTGGCCATCGCCGTCTCGGCTGCTTCCTTGGACACTTTGAACGAACCGCCGACGAAGGACTCGGTCCCCATGTAGCCGAGCAGAATGTCGGCGTCGGTCACCGTCGGCTCAGTGCCACCGCGCTGATAGGCGGCGGGGCCCGGAAGCGCGCCAGCCGAGCGCGGCCCGACATCGAGCAGGCCGAGTGGGTTCTTGCCCGCAATCGAACCGCCGCCAGCGCCGATCTCGATCATGCGGATCGACTGGATCTTCAGCGGGAACCCCGAGCCCTTGCGGAAGCGATGATAGTGCGCGACTTCGAGGTCGGTCCCGACCGTCGGCTCGCCATTCGGAATCAGGCAAAGCTTGGCAGTGGTGCCGCCCATGTCGAAGGACAGCACACTGCCCTCACCCGCAATGCGGCCGAACTCGGCCGCTGCGACGGCGCCCGCCGCCGGTCCCGATTCAATCAGACGAACTGGCAGCTCGGCGGCACGCCGGCTTGGCACGAGACCACCGGACGAGGTCATCCACAGAACCTGGCGATTGATGCCTTTGGCAGCGAATTCGTGCTCGAGATGCGCGACGTGGCCTGACATTTGCGGGCGCGTATAGGCGTTGACGACCGTGGTCGAGGCGCGATCGAACTCGCGAACCTCCGGGCACACCTCGGAGGACAGCGAGACGAAGATGTCGGGGTTTTCTTCCCGCAAGAGCGCCGCGATGCGCTGCTCGTGAGTCGGATATTTATAGGCGTGGAGCAGGCAGACGGCGACGGACTTGATGCCTTCGTCGCGCAGCCGGCCGGCAATCTCGCGAACAGATTCCTCCCTCAGCGCGGTCACGATATCGCCATCGGCCGAGATGCGCTCGACCGCACCATAGCTGTCGGCGCGCGTCACCAGCGGATCCGGGTATTTGAGGTTCAGGTCGTAGAGATCGTAGCGACCCTCGTTGCGGATCCGCAGCATGTCCTGGAAACCGGCCGTCGAGATGAAGCCAGTCTTGACGCCCTTGCGCTCGAGCACGGCGTTGGTGACGACTGTGGTTGCCCCTAACACCTGGAGCTTGTCGAGATCGACGACGTCACCGAACTGCTCGAGCAGCTCGGACACGCCACGAACCACCGCCTCAGCCGGGTTGTTCGGCGTGCTCAGGACCTTGTGCAGATGCAATTCTCCGGTGTCGTCGAGAAGCGCGAAATCGGTGAAGGTCCCACCGGTATCGAATGCAAGCTTGGCCATCTTTTTCCTCGAAGCGATCGCCTTCAAGACGACGCTGGTCCGTCGAATTTTTCCCTGCTGACCGTGCGGTCAAGGCATGGAGTCAAATGCGGATTCCACGTATTTCGAGGGTAGGAAATGTGCCCGTGGCCGGCCACCACAACTCCAGTCTGCCGCCATAGGTTTTGTTTATGGCCTCGAGGACGCAGCACGTTGGCCGTAAGCACATGGTGCTCGCGTCTTCGGAGCGATCCGGTTTTGAGACTAGACCGCTCGAATGCCCTGGGGATGATTGCGCATCAGCTTCTCGACGACGGTCAGAAGCACGGATCGCGTGGCCAGTGCCGGCTCCGACAGCGGCAAATGATCGGAGACGCACAGCGAGACCGTGGCCTCAATCGCCGGGCGGACGAGCCGTCGCACCTCGACGCCGGCAAAGCTCGATGCGCTCGCTGCGACGGACGCCGGCAAGATGGTCGACCCGAGCCCCTCCGTTACCGCTGCGCTCAGCGCGGAGACGGACTCGATTTCGGACACGACGTTTGGCGTCACCCTTGCCCGCGCCAGGGATTCGTCGATTAGCCGGCGCAGGAAGTGCCCCTGGCTCGGCAGCAGCAGCTTGACGCCCGACAGCGCCGACAGCTGGAGCGGCTCATCTGAGGATTTCTTCGCGGCTGGATCCGCGCGCGACACCAGATACAGTTCTTCCCGGAACAGGGGCTGGAGCTTCACGCCTTTGATCGGACCGGCCCCGTAGATCATGGCCATGTCCATCTTCCCGGTCATGATGAGCTCGCTCAGCACGTGGCCGAAACTGTCGTTGATATGGACGATGATCTGGGGATGGAGCCTCGACATCTCCTTGAGCAGCGGCAGCGACAGCGTGCTCGAAGCCGAATAGGTCGCAAGCCCGATCGACACGCGTCCGGCCAACGCCTTGGTCGATTGGTCGATGTCGATCTGCGCCTGCTCGATCTGCTTGAGCAGCAATTGCGCGTGGCGATAGAGGATGAGGCCCGCTTCGGTTGGGACGATGCCCTGATTGCTGCGCAGCAGCAGCTTGTGCTTGAAGTGGCTTTCGAGAGCGGCGATCTGCTGCGAGAGCGCGGGCTGCGCCGTCCGCAACAGACCGGCCGCCCGGGAAACGCTGCCGGCGTCGACGACTTTGACAAAGCTCTTCAGCTTCCTGAAATCGACGCTCATGTGTGCGGAACGCTGCCCCTCGAAATGTGCCTAGGCTGGCAATATCCTCTATCTAGGTTGTTGATTTCAATGAGATTCTTTGCCAGGTCCGGGCGCTCAGCGAAGCGCCTTGCACGCCTTCTCGATGCGGTCGCAGGCTTCCTTGATGGCCTCCATCGAGGCCGCGATCGACAGGCGGAAATAGGGTGACAGTCCGTAGGCTGCGCCCTGCACGGCAGCGACGCCGGCATCATCGAGCAGATACAGGACGAAATCGAGATCGTTCTCGATGACCTTTCCACCCGGCGTGGTCTTGCCGATCACGCCGGCGCAACCTGGGTAGAGATAGAAAGCCCCATCCGGGACGAGGCACGACAGGCCGGGTGTCGCGTTCAGCCGCGCACAGGCATAGTCGCGCCGCTCCTTGTAGAGCTTGACGCTCTCGCGGACGAAGGACTGGTCGGCGGTGAGCGCATGAGCTGCGGCGGCCTGGCTGATCGACGACGGGCATGACGACATCTGCGATTGCAGCTTGTTGATTGCGGCAACCAGTGGCGCAGGGCCCGCCGCATAGCCGATCCGCCAGCCCGTCATCGCGTAGGTCTTGGAAACACCGTTGGTGAGGAGAATGCGCTCCTTGAGTGCCGGCACGGCGGCCGCCAGCGTGGTTGCGGGCTCGTCGCGATACCAGATCTGGTCATAGATATCGTCGGACAGCACGAGCACGTTGGGATGCCGCAGCAAGACGGCGCCCAGCGCCTCCAGGTCCGATCGCGAATAGGCCGCGCCCGTCGGGTTCGACGGCGCATTGAGGATGAGCCAGCGCGTCCGCGGCGTGATGGCGGCCTCGAGCGCATCGGCAGTCAGCTTGAACCCCTGGTTCTCCGAGCAGCGCACGATGACGGGCTTGCCGTCGTTGGCGATGACCATGTCGGGATAGGAGACCCAGTAGGGCGCCGGAATGATGACCTCAGATCCCTCCTCCACGCTCGCCATCAGCGCCAGGAACAGAATCTGCTTGGCGCCGCCGCCGACGCAAGTCTCATTATCGGCATAGTCGAGCCCAAGGCGCCGCTTGTAATCGCCGATGATCGCCTTGCGCAAGGCGACGGTGCCGTTCACCGCGGTGTACTTCGTCTCCCCCCGGTCGATCGCCTCATGCGCGGCGGCCTTGACGTTGTCCGGGGTATCGAAGTCCGGTTCGCCGATCGCCATATCGATGATGTCACGACCTGCTGCCTTCAGTTCACGAACGCGCGCGGAAGCCGCGGTGGTTGGTGAGATCTTGATGCGGGAGACCCGCGCGGCGGGCACGAAAATCGTCACTTTGGTGGTCCTTCGGTTTGCAGATGACGTCAGCGTTCGACGTCGGTTTCGCCGCGCATGCGGCCGGTCAGGAACAGTTCGCCCAACTCGTCGTGCGTGATATCCGCGGGGCGGCCGTCCCAGATCACCTTGCCGAGGCGCAGGATGACGGCGCGTTGGGCGACCGCCATGGCCTTCTTGGTGTTCTGCTCAACGAGCAGGATGGTCTGACCGGTCGCGTTGATCCGTAGGAGTTCGTCAAACACGATTCCGATCGCAGCGGGCGAAAGTCCGACCGACGGTTCGTCAACTAGGAGGATCTTGGGCCGCTGCAAGACCGCCATCGCGACTTCGAGCAACTGCTGCTCGCCTCCGGACATATTACCCGCGAGCGTATTGCGACGAGTCTTGAGGATCGGAAAGAGGTCGTAGACATAGTCGCGCTCCGCCTTGACCCGGTCGTCTCGGAGTGTGTAGGCGGCCATTTGCAGGTTCTCGTCGACGGTCATAATGGGAAAATTGCACCGTCCCTGCGGCACGAACGAGATTCCCTCTGCCAAAATCACGCGCGATTTGTAGGTCGCGATGTCCCTGCCTTGCCAGTCGATGCTGCCGCCCTTGATCGTGGTCATGCCAAAGAGCGTCTTCAGCAGGGTCGATTTGCCGGCGCCGTTCGGTCCCATGAGGGCGACGAACTGGCCTTGGGGAACGTCGAGATCGATCCCATTGAGAATATCAAGCGATCCGTAACCTGCGCGCAGGTTCTTGATCGAGAGCGAGGAACTAGCCACCGAGATACGCCTCCCGCACCGCCTGATTTTGAACGATTTCCTCCGGTGATCCTTCTGCGAGCTTTCGCCCCTGATCGAGCACGATCACGCGGCTGCAGAGGCTGGTGACCACGTCTATGTCATGCTCGATGATGAGAAAGCTGACGCCGAAGGAGGTATTCGCAACGCGGATACTCTCGACCACGCGTTCAACGAGTTTGGGGTTGATGCCGGCCATTGGCTCATCCAGCAAGATCAGCTTGGGCTCCGGCATCAGCATGGATGCAAATTGGATCAGCTTCTGTTGTCCGCCCGAGAGCTTGCCAGCCGGCATGTGGGCAACATGACCCAAGCCCGTCAGCTCGATCAATTCCTTCGCCCGCTTGCGCAGCGCCGCCACCCGGTTGCGAGCCGTCGCGCCGATGCCGAAGGTGGAGAGGACACCCGGGAAGGTGAACATCTGCCCCGCCGTCACCAAGTTTTCCTCGATATCAAGCGCGCTGAAGACGACCGTCTTCTGAAAACTGCGGAGCATCCGCCCCTCGCGGGCGATGCGGTCGAGCGACCATCCGGTGATGTTTTCACCATCGAGGGTCACCGTCCCATCATCGGGTTCGGCGAGGCCGGTGCTGCAATCGAAGAAGGTCGACTTGCCCGAGCCATTGGGCCCGATCAGGCCGCAAATTTCGCCACGGTCAACGTGAAGATCGACCCGGTCGACCGCCTTGATCGCACCGTAGGACTTGCTGAGACCGGCAATCTCAAGGATCGGCAGGAGCCTGGACATCACGTGGCTCCCTTGCTTGGTCGGCCCTCAAGATAGGACCACGCACGCGTGATGAGAGGCGCAAAACCCTTGGGAAACCAGAAAGCGAGCCCAATCAGGCACAGACCGAATACGGTCATCCGGAGTTCGGGCGTGATGCGCAGCGCCTCAGACAGGCCGACGAAGAGGAACGATCCGAACACCACACCCGATATCGTTCCGGCGCCACCGCCGAGCACGATCACCAAGGTGGTGATGGTATAGTAGATCTCGAAGCTCGTCGGGCTGACGACTGTGAGATAGTGGGCATAGACGCTCCCACCTAACCCCGCGAACACTGCGCTGATGACAAACACCACGAGCTTGTATGTCCACGTCGGAATGCCGACCGAGTCCGCAAGAGTCTCGTTCTCGCGGATAGCCACCATGTTGCGTCCGGCTGGCGAGCGAACGATCAGAAAGACCGCCAGCGTCGCCAACCCGGCTATGGCGAGCGCCAGATAATAGAACTGAGTCACCGTGGCGACCTTGAACGACAGGATTCCGAAATCGAACACCGGCCTCGGAATGCTCGAAAGTCCCATGTCGCCGCGTGTCACACTTACCCAATTCTTGGCGACCGTCTGACCAATAACGACGAAGCCGAGCGTGCACATGACAAACGAAGTGGCCCGCAGGCGTAGTGCAGGGACACCGAGAGGCAGCGCGATAGCCCCAGCCACTGCGCCGGCAACCACGAAGTCGACGTAGAAAGGGGCCCCGAAATGAACGGCCATCAACGCTGAAGCGTAGGCACCGATACCGAAGAACGCCGCCTGCGCCAGCGACAATAGACCGGTGTAACCTACCAGCAGATTCAGTCCCTGCGCCGGCAACAAGAAAATCAAGGCCACGATTATCGAGTGCAGTGCATAGTTCCCGAGAAACAACGGTGCCGAGCCCACAGCGGCCAGGAGCACGGCCGCGACCGGCCAGCGAAGATCGGGCCGGGCATGCATAACGGAGACTTCGCCTGCGGACATCCGTCAATCCTCAAATCAGCAAGTGCAGTCGGCAAGCTTGATGCTTCAGAATCTCGCCTGCGTTGAAAACAGCCCGTGCGGTCGCCACATCAGCATCAGGATGAGGGTCGCAAATCCTACCGCATCGCGGAACTGCAGCCCGACATAGCCGCCGATCAAGCTTTCCGCGATGCCCAGCAGCATCGCAGCCACGAGTGTACCACGCACATTGCCCAAGCCGCCCATGACAATGATCGGCAGCGTCTTGAAGGTGATGAGCCCTCCCATGCCACCATAGACACTCACATTGACGGGCGCGGTCAGCACGCCAGCGAGAGCGGCCAACGCCGCTCCAAGCACGAACGTCCAGACGACGACCTGCTGCACATCGACGCCGACAATGCGGCAAGCCTCGACGTTCTGCGATACCGCACGCATGGCCTTACCCACACGGGTATAAAGCACCATCAGCTCGAGCCCCGCGAAGACGAGCAGGCAAACCACCAGAATAAGCAGACGCTGCTCCGACAACGTGAAACCAAACAGCGACACCGGCTGGATGTAGCCGCCCCTGAAGACCTTGTAGCCGCCTCCGAATATCAAGATGACGACATTTTGTAGAACGAGAGACACACCGAGGGTCGCAACAACGCTGGCCTCGGCCGTGGCGGTCACCAAGCGCGACATCACAAGTTTACCGATCAGGGCCGCGATCATTGCCGTGGTGAATACGCCGATGATGAGCGCGATCGGGAATGGCAGATGTAGGTAGAAGATCGGCACCCACGCCCCGAACGCACCGACCATGTAGTATTCGCCATGGGCAAAATTGATCGCGCGCAGCACCCCGAAAATCATCGTCATACCAACGGCGACAATGGCGTAGACCGAGCCCGTCACGATGCCGTTGATGAGCTGCTCTGCGAACAGGTCGAACATGTCGGACTACCCTATCCCGCTCTCGGTCATTTCGCAGGATACTTGATATCGCCGACCACGGTACCTTTGATCACCGGCTTGCCATCCTTGACCTCGACCAGGATCATCGGTCGGCGGGCTTGATTGTGGTCGTCGAACACGATCGTTCCCATCGGGCTGGAGTATTTGATCGCACTGAGGGCTGCGCGGACTGCGTCGCCCTCGGTCGACTTGGCGTTGATCATCGCTTGGGCGAGCAGGTGCGTCGTCTCCCAGAACTGATAGGCGTGTGTGTTGGGCTCCTCGCCGCCATTGGCGGCCTCGTAGCGCTTGACGAAGGCCTCATTGTCAGCACCCTCATAGCTTGGCAGCCACGCAGTCGCCTCGATAGAGCCCTCCATCGCGGCCGGAGCGGCGGCGAGATTACTGGGAACGCTGAAATCCCCCGCTCCGACCAGTGGCAGCTTCCCAGCCAGGCCCATCTCAATCATCTGTTGGCCGACGATCGCGCTTGAATCGGTCGGTGAGTACACGAGAATGGCTTGTGCGCCCGAAGCCTTGATCTTCGAGAGCACAGAATGGAAATCGACCTCACCCTCCTTGAAGTAATCCTCCGATACGATGCTGCTGCCGTTCTCCGGCAAGTATTTCTTGGAGAAGGCGACGGCGCCGCGACCGTAGTCGCTGTCCGCTGCAAGCACAGCGAACTTGTGGAGGTTGCGCTGCTCGGCAGCATATTTGACCACCATGGCCGCGCGTGTTTCGTCGGTCGGATAGTTGCGGTACGTCCATTTGAAGCCGCCAACGCCAGCTTTGTAGGTAATGTCGGGGTTAGAGGACGCGGCGTTCAGCAAGAGCACCCTGGCGTCCTCTACGACCGGCTCCATCGCCAACGTCACCGATGAGCAGATGTCACCGATAATGTATTTGACCTGGTCCTCGTTGATCAGCCTCTGGGTTGCCGACACGCCTTCGACCGGTGCGCACTGGCTATCTCCGCTGTCGATCTGAAGTTTTTTGCCACCAATGCCGCCGGCCTCATTGATTTCGTTGATGGCAAGCTGCGCACCATGCATTGCGTAGGCACCGTATCGAGAATTTGCCCCGCTCATCGGGGCGACGACGCCAAGCTTGATCGTGCCATTCGCAGCCTGTGCGACGTCGATCAGCCCTGGGATGGCGATGGTCAAGGCAAGCATGGCGGCGGAAATGCAAAGTGCGCTGCGATTGAATGCGTAGCTCATGTTCCCACTCCTCAGAGACGATGCTTAGCCAGTGTCTTTGCGAATTTGCGCCGCCCTTGATGCGGTTCTGTCGTACTCCAGCAGCTCTGCTAGAATACCGTCACAGTAGGTTCACGAAAGGAAGGCTGGCCAGCATAACTCCATTCTGCCGCCATAGCGTTTATTTATGGCGGGCTCCAAGCGCGCAGGTGCTTCGGCTTCAACGATCCGCATTTTGGGCTCGCCAGCCCGTTCGCAGATAATCTCCACGTTCGCGCCGCTCAGATCTCGCGAACTCCCATGATCTGATCCTACCGACGAATCGGCTTCATCCAATGAAGCGCATCTTCCACTCGAGCCGCGTTAGCCGCGCCGATCAAATCGGGCAAAAACCACGCGATTGCTTGGTCTGCAGCAAGGAGATGAAGCATCAGATTCGCTCGGCGCCGACCACGACCATGCGTGCCGTCTTATTCGTGGAGAACTCGCGACCCCAACTCTTCCTGCCCGACACCAACGGCAACCTCGCCAAACGAAAGACGCTCCCGCGACTCGCAATTCGCGGCAAGTGCGCCGGCGGGCGGCCGCAGCGCGAGCAGGAAATCCCACTCCACGGGATCGACGCATAGTGTCGATGCTCATGATCGCACTTGCCGTCATGGCGCCCGTCGACTTTCCGTCGCAGAAGCCCGCGATCTGCGGCCGTGCCGACGCGCGGCTGAGGCCGGCCCGGTTGCGGATGCCGGTGCAGGCTGAAAGCATGTCGCTGGGTAGGTGACAACGCGTCCCAGCACCTACAGTCCTGCGCGGGTCGTCCTACCCTTGCGGCCCACCCGCTCTCTGGCGCCACCGCTCTGCGGACGCCATACGTCGCTTCAAGGAAGGACGCCGACGCTTGCCTTCGATGGATTTTTCTTGATCTCCCGGTGCACACGTCGTGCACACGCCGCCCTCTAACCTCTTGAAAAAATTGAACTCTCGTCCCAATCCATCATGGGCAAGTTTGAGCTAGCTCGGGGAAGTGTCATCTACCGAGATCATGTGATTGGTAGCGCACGTCCAAGTTTGAGAAATCGGCGATAGGTTCAAATCGGAGAGGCGCAACACCCGATTCTTGCGATTGATCGAGCGGGCCATTCCGATGCTGGCAGCGTAGGTCGACCGTTGCCCTCCGAAGGCAAAGGTCACACGTTCGAATCGTGTCGGGCGCGCCATTTCCATACAGAACTATGAACGCCGAACGCCGCCGATTTCCCTCTCGAAGCGGCCACGAGCGTTCGCAGCAGTTCCGATTTCGATCCCATGATGCTGACTTCGGTGTCTGCGCCTTCGACGCGCTGGGCGAAGGCGCGCAGGTGATCCCGCCGATAGCCGCCCCCTGACAGCCGTAGCCCGTCGAAGGCAGTGCGGCAGTGCTTGAGAAGGATTCGAACATGTTGGCCTTGATCGACTGGTTGCCTGAATTGTCGATCGTCATCTGAATGCGCTCGGCGTCGGTCGTAGGCTGATCGCGAATCGCCTTGAGACCGCCATGCGCTCCAGCGCTCAAACATCCAGAGTACTTTCTTCGAATGTTGGGTGGCTGGCTAGCCGATGCGGGCCATTCGGGCTAAGTCCCGCGAAACGCTGAAAAGCGTAATGGCGAGATCGCCATCCCCTGAAACGATATATGATAAGGCAAAGTTATCGCGAGAGATCGGTCGAACTCCCAACGTCTACTCAGGATAGGAAAAGAATATGCGTTATATGCTTATGTTGCACGCCGACGAAACGGCTGGGAAAGCGGTACCGGCGGAGGATATGTCCCGCTACATGGGACAAATGTACGCCTATCAGCAGGCGCTTGAAAAAGCAGGTGCCTTCATTGCGACTGACGCCTTGGTCAGTTCGTCGGAGGCAACCATCGTTCGGATTCAGGGAGACGATGTAAGTGTGGTGGACGGCCCGTATGCCGATGTACGCGAGCAATTTGGCGGCTACTTCATTATCGACGTTACCGACCGAGATGAGGCCAACAAGTGGGCGGTGCGATGCCCTGCGGCGACATGGGGGGCGGTCGAGGTTCGTCGCATCAGGGACGTGTCGGAATACTTGAAATGACGGCTGCAAGCCCTTCTGACCCGCGATCCGTAGTAGAGGCCGTGGCGCGGGAAAGCTATGGTCGACTGATCGCTTATCTGGGGGGTCGCTCCGGGGATCTCGCGGCCGCCGAAGATGCGTTAGCTGTGGCCTTCCTGACGGCACTCGAAAAGTGGCCCGTGAGCGGTGTGCCCGACAACCCCGACGCCTGGCTTCTCACTGTCGCGCGCAGACGCAAACTCGATGAACGACGTAAAGCGGAAGTAAGAGGCAATAGTGCCAGCCATCTGGATTTGATCGCCGCGGAAATTATCGCAGCGTCGGAGCTCGAAAACGATATTCCAGACCGCAGGCTTGCTTTGATGTTCGCCTGCGCCAACCCCCGGATCGAAGCCGCCGCACAAACGCCACTAATCCTTCAGACGGTGCTGGGACTTACTTCGACTGAAATTGCCGCACGATTTCTCATCTCGCCCAAGGCGATGAACCAGCGATTAGTCAGAGCTAAAGCCAGGATCAAAAACGAGAAAATCCCGTTCATCGTTCCAGAAATGGAGGAACTGCAAACACGCCTGCCGGCGGTACTCGCTGCCATTTATGCTGGCTATACGAACGGGTGGATGGACATCGATGGCGCCCAGACATTGGTGCACGAGGCCATCTGGCTGGCGCGAGTGGTCGTGTCGCTGCTGCCCGAAGAGCCGGAGCCGAAAGGGCTGCTCGCGCTCATGCTCTACTCGGAAGCCCGGCGTTCCGCCCGCCAGGACGCAGATGGTGCATTCGTGCCCCTCGACGAGCAGGACACGGGACTATGGGATTGGACCCACCTGAATGCGGCAGAAGCGTTGCTGGACCGAGCCAACGCGATTGGACAAACGGGCCGCTATCAAATTGAGGCCGCGATTCAATCGGCCCATGTCGCGCGACGATTGGATGGGGTGTCAAATTGGCAAGCCATCCTTTCTCTCTATGACATTCTGAAGCAGATCGCCCCTTCTCCGGTCGTGATGCTCAATCGCTCCGCCGCCCTTGCAAGGAATGGCCGGGCAGACGAGGCCATTCACGATATCATGCAACTCGCTGAGAATCCGAAGATGGCTGGCTATCTGCCTTACTGGGCGGCCCGCGCTCGGATTTGCGCCGATCTTGGAAGACGCGCTGATGCGGCTGAGGCTTTTACTCTGGCAATCGGACTGTGCTGGGCGACGGGTGAAAGGCGTCACCTCGAACAGCAGCGATCAAAAATTTTTGGCTGAGCGCGACCTTTTTTTCATGGCTTGTCGCAATCGGCGCCTCCTGGACGACATCCAGTTGTCAACCACGGAGAAAAACCATGACAGATAACGCAATGCCTGTGATCGGCATCTATGCTTCCGCCACCGTTTCGAACTTCGACGCGGCGCTCGTTTGGTATGAGGCGTTCATGGGACGCCCTGCCGACGATCAGCCCATTCCAGGTATGGCGCAATGGCGCAATATGGGCGGGGCCGGCCTGCAGCTTTGGCAGGACGAGGGGCGCGCCGGAAAGGGGCTGATGACAATCGTTGTGCCCGACCTCGCCGCTGAGAAGGCAAGACTTGCGGCCCACGGTGTGGAGGTTATCAACGAAGCCAAAGGCCACTTCGGGGCCGTCGGTCAGGTATTCGACGCTGAAGGAAATCGCATTAACCTCAGCGAACCGCCGAAGGGCTTCGTAAACAAGTAATCTGCGTTGGGTGCCGATGGCGATCGCGCTCGACCGTCCCCTGTTCCTTAAACAGGTGATCCGCATTCGGCGGCTCCTGCAAAGCGGACTGGAACACGTCGCCGGAGAACAAGGCAGGCTTAGACGGTCGGCCGTGACTTTCTTCGATTGTGCGATTTCCCTCGGGCTCAAACGAAGACCCCTGCGCGCATGATTGAGTTACGCCATTTGCGTTACTTTGTCACTGCCGCCGAGTACGGAAGCTTTCGAAAAGCGGCGGTTGCTCTGGGGTGAATGAGTCGGCGGTATCACTGTCCAGCTTCGCGTCCGAGAATTTCCGCATAGATCTCCAAGTCGCGATGGAGGCTTGCGGGAAGCTCCACGGTGACTTTGATCGGCTTGTCCTCCGCGATCGGACCGAGTTTTAGGTTTCCCAATTCAGCCTCCGTATGGTTCGAGGACAAGATCGCGGGTGACGACGACGCGGACGGGGAATCCTGGCCGGATGGTGAGTGTCGGTGCGATGTTGAGCTGGCGCTGCACGATCTGCTGGCCAGTCTGATTGATGCTGTCCGAGGCGCCGTTGCGGAGCGCACGGACAATATCGCTATCCTGCCCGGATGTGCCGGCCTCGGCTCCGACACTAAGCAGAGTGGAAAGCACCGCAGCCTTGAACAGTTCGCCCCAGTGATAGTCGACACCGTCCTCGAGGCCGGCGATCTTGCCGGTCGGGCTATCTAAAATGTTCTCCGTCACTTGCGCGGTGATCTGGCCGGACGGACGCATATCTGTCACCGTCAAAGAGGACACACCCATTTGCCGATGGACCCGGAGGTGTCCAGGTGGTTACTGTGATAAGAGTGAGACGTTCGGTGCTGCCTCTTCCTCGCTACACGCTACGTAGAGGTATCTTGCAAATTACTCCGCGGGTACGATGGTTTCAACGATCGAGGTGTCCAACGCCTCGTAACGCGTCAACCCAATGAGATCGTAGAGTTCGGCCCGAGTCTGCATTTGCCCGACGATCTTGTGAGCACCGCCATCCCGTCGCAACGTGGCAAACAGATCAGCTTGGGCCTTGTTTGCCATGCGCAACGAAGAGACGGGCCAAATGACCATCCGATAGCCCATTTTCTCGAACTCCGAAGCCGTAAAAAACGGCGTGCGCCCGAACTCCGTCATGTTCGCGAGCAGCGGCACCTCGGGGAGCCGCCGCGCAAATTCACGGAACATCTCGGCGCTGGTCAGCGCCTCCGGAAAGATCGCGTCCGCACCTGCCTCGATATACAGTTTTGCGCGGGCAACTGCCCCCTCGATTCCCTCGCTTGCCGCGGCGTCGGTGCGAGCGATCAAATAGAGATGCCGTCTGGCCTTGTTGGCCGCGGCAACCTTGGCGGCCATATCGCGCGGATCGGCAAGCTTCTTGTCATTCAGATGACCGCACTTCTTTGGGAGCAACTGATCTTCTATGTGAATCGCAGCGGCGCCGGCGTCCTCGAAGCAGCGCACGGTGTGCATGACGTTGAGCGCCTCTCCGTAGCCGGTGTCTGCGTCTACCAGCACGGGCAGACCGCTCGCCCGGGCTACCTGACGGATGAAGAACGTGACCTCGTCGACAGTGATAATGCCGAGATCCGGTATTCCCATCGAGGCCGTCATTGCTGCACCGGACAGGTACGAAGCCTCGAAACCTGCGGCCTTCGCCTGAAGCGCAGCCATTCCATTGTGGGTCCCGGGAATCTCCAAGATCCCCTTGTGCTCCAGCAACTTGCGGAATTGCAATCCCGACGGGGTCGACGGTATGTCCGATGCAAGAATGTAAGGCATGATTTTCCTCAAGTGGTGTGGGGACGGCCGCCTCGGCTCGCTCCTGGAGCGGAATGAATTCGCGCCGTTCCGGTCCGACGTAGTTGGCGGACGGTCGGATGATCTTGTTGTCGGCTCTCTGTTCGATCACGTGGGCGGCCCATCCCGTGGAGCGCGAGATCACGAAGAGCGGCGTGAACATCGTCATCGGCACCCCGAGCAGGTGGTAGGAGACGGCGCTGAACCAGTCGAGGTTGGCGAACATCTTCTTGGCTTCGGCCATGACGCTCTCGATCCGCTCCGCGACCTCGAACATGCGGGTTGCACCGGCCTCCTTGCTGAGGTGGAAGGCGGTCTGCTTGATCACCTGGTTTCTGGGATCAGCGATCGTATAGACCGGGTGCCCGAAGCCGATGACCACCTCTTTCGCCTCAATGCGACGACGAATATCGCGTTCTGCCTGATCCGGGTCGGAATAGCGCCGTTGAATCTCGAAGGAGACCTCGTTGGCACCTCCGTGTTTGGGACCTCGCAGCGCACCGATGGCACCAGTGATCGCCGAGTACATGTCGGCGCCCGTCCCCGCGATGGAGCGCGCGGTGAACGTGGACGCATTGAATTCGTGCTCGGCGTACAGGATGAGCGACGTATTCATCGCGCGGATGTGGCTGTCGGGTGCCGGCGTTCCGTGAAGCAGGCGCAAAATATGGCCTGCGATTGTCTCGTCGTCCGTTTCGACGTCGATGCGGCGACCGTTAAGCGCATAGTGATACCAGTAGAACAGCATCGAACCGAGCGAAGCCAGCAACCTGTCGGCGACTTCCCGGGCGGCACCTGGGCTGTGATCGGGCGCTTCAGGAAGCGTGCATCCGAGGGCGGAGACGCCGCTTCGCAGAACATCCATCGGATGTGCCGAAGCGGGCAGTGCCTCGAGCGTTGCGCGCACCGCTATCGGAAGTCCGCGCCGGCTCTTCAGGCGAGCCCTGTAGGCCGAGAGTTGGCCGGCAGTGGGCAGCTCGCCATGCACGAGGAGATGCGCGATTTCCTCGAATTCGCAGCTCTCCGCGATATCGAGTATGTCGTAGCCGCGATAGTGGAGGTCGTTTCCGGTGCGGCCAACCGTGCACAATGCGGTGTCGCCTGCGACGACGCCGGACAGAGCCACTGATTTCTTTCGTGTGCGCCCCTCTTGGGCGGCGACGATTTCAGTCATCTTTTCTCCCGCATGTCGATGGCAAAGGTCATCATTCGGCGCGTCGGCCGGCATCGGTCCAATCGAAGATTCCCGTCCGGCAGCCCTCGGTGGCCAGCTTAACCTCGGCCACGAAGTTCACATGAGTGAGCTGGCCAGCTCTCAGGCGTGAGAGACTATCGACGGCTTCCAGGAACCGATCTTGTTCACTCGGAGTAACGATTCCGTCCGAAAGCATCCGGAATTTCTTGACGTAGTCGGCCCGGACGAAGGGGCGCGCACCGAACGGGTGGGCATCGGCGACCGCGATCTCGTCCTCGATCGACTCGCCGGTATCGAGAGCGACGACGACGCGAGCACCGAAAGCCTTTTCATTGGGGTCGGCGCTGTGATACCGGCGCGTCCACTCCGGATCTTCCACCGTCCTGATCTTGTGCCAGAGGGCGACCGTTGCGGGTCGCTTGGCGCGCTCCGGCGTATAGGAGTGCTCGTGGTGCCAGCCGCGATCCTCGAGAGCGACGGCGAAGATGTACATGATCGAATGATCGAGGGTCTCGCGGGTCGCATTGGGATCTAGCTTCTGAGGATCGTTGGCCCCGGTTCCGATCACGTAATGCGTGTGATGACTGGTTTGTATGACGATCTCGCGGATACGGCTCAGGTCCCCGATCCGCGGCGCCAATCTGCGCGCGAGATCGATCAATGCCTGGCTCTGGTATTCGGCCGAATGCTCCTTCGTATAGGTGTCGAGGATCGCCCGCTTGGCTTCATCCGGCGCCGGCAGCGGCACCCGATACGTGGCCTTGGGCCCGCCGAGCATCCAGGCGATGAAGCCATCCTCGCCTTCCCAGGCCGGCGAAGATGCGCCCTCCCCCCGCATGGCTCTATCGACGGCTTCCACCGCCATCTTGCCCGCGAACGCCGGAGCATATGCCTTCCAGCTCGATATCTCGCCTTTTCGGGACTGCCGGGTCGTAGTGGTTAAGTGTAGGGCCTGCTGCACCGCCTGATATGTCAACTCAGTCGAAAGACCCAGAAGCGTGCCGATCCCCGCGGCCGCTGCGGGACCGAGGTGAGCGATGTGGTCGATCTTATGTTCGTGCAGGCAGATGCCCTTCACGAGATTGACCTGGATCTCGTAGGCGGTAGCAATCCCCCGCACCAAGTCGGCTCCTGAGCGGTTGCAATGCTGCGCAACGGCGAGCAGCGGCGGAATGTTGTCGCCGGGGTGCGAGTAGTCAGCGGCAAGAAAGGTGTCGTGATAGTCGAGCTCGCGTACAGCGACACCGTTCGCCCACGCCGCCCATTCAGGGGAGACCGACACGCCCGAAGACCCGAACAGTGACGCCTTGCCGGCTCCAACGCCTTGATGAGCCAACGCTTGCGCGCGCGCGCTCGCAACCGGGCGCCGCGTCAGAGACGCAGCCGCCACCGCAGCATTGTCGATGATGCGGTTGCCGATCATCTCGGTGACCTGCTGATCCACCGGCACGCCGTCGCCAGCGACCTCGGCAACCTTCCAGGCGAGCTGCTCCGACTTCGGCAGCTGATCTTTCGACGGATGAACGCGGACCTCGTGGTGTATCATTTCTGCCACCCTCATTTGACTTGTGCAAAATTAGCAAAGATCGTCGTGAATTGAGACCCCTTGCTATGCTTATAATTGCCGGGTTTTCTGCAATTTTTGTAAAGGTTGTAAAGACATGAAGCCGCGCAAGATCCTGGCCGGGGACCGGCTCCGTCGACTTCGCATGGAGCGCGACATGACGCAGGCGGGTGCCGCCGACGCGCTCCGGATTTCGCCTGGCTATCTCAGTCAGATCGAAGCGGACCAAAGGCCGATCACGCGCGAGCTGCTTCAGCGATTGACGCGCCTGTTCTCGCTCCCCCCTGGATATTTTTCGGACGATGAGGACTTGCGGCTCGCGAACGAGCTGCGCGAGAGCGCGAGCGATCCGCTGTTCGGCGCCGCTGTGTCACCCGACGAAGCAAGCTCGGTCGTCCGCGTGGCTCCCGACCTTGCCCAACGCTTTCTCTATCTCTACCGGTCCTACCTCGCTCTCGAGGAGGAGCACCGTTCGCTGCAAACGAGCATTGCGCAGGAAGGAAGCGGGGCTGCGAGCCGCTTCCCCTACGACGAAGTTCGCGATTGGGTCCAATCGAAGCGCAATCATTTCGACGTGCTTGACCTGGCCGCGGAAAGACTAGCGACGGCGAACGACTTCCGTCCCGAAAACCGGGGCGAAGATCTCGCGAAATACATGCGGGACGCCTATCGGATTAGGATCGAGCACGCGCCCGAAGCGCTCGACCGAGGAATGATCTGGCGCCTGGACCGCAAAGCTCGAACGCTCTTGCTGTCCGCTGATACGCCATCGGAGAGCCGCGCCTTCTGGATTGCCCACGTCATCGGACTGCTGGACCAACGCGATACGATCGAGCGTCAGATCCGACAGGCCCGCCTCAGCAACGACGAGGCAGCCTCGCTTGCGCGCGTCGCGCTCGCCAACTATTTCGCCGGGGCGCTGGTGATGGCGTATGAGGCTTTTCTTGGGTCCGCGCGCGAAATGCGGTACGACGTCGAGCGTCTGCAACGACGGTTTGGCACGAGCTTCGAGCAGGTCTGCCATCGGCTCAGCACGCTGCAGCGGCGAACCTCGCCGGGCATTCCGTTCTACTTCCTGAAGATCGACATCGCCGGAAACATCCTAAAGCGGAGCAGCGCGACGCGATTCCAGTTCGCTCGCTTCGGAGGCCCTTGCCCCCTGTGGAATGTGCATCAGACGTTTTCGCAACCAAACCGCATAATGGTTCAACTCGCGGCGACGCCCGAAGGAACGAAGTACCTTAGCATCGCGCGAACCGTTAGCCCGCCCGCGGGCTCGTATCTCAGCCGTCCGCGGGCGGTCGCTGTCGGCCTGGGATGCGAAGTCGGCTATGCGGGTCAGACCGTGTATGCGAAAGGCGTCGACCTGGACGACGCCGAGGCCGCCGATCCGATCGGTCCCGGATGTCGCGCCTGCGAGCGAACCGATTGCAGGCACCGCGCACTTCCGCCGATAGGCCGGAGATTAGACGTCGGAACGGCCGAACGAGGTCTCGTGCCTTATCGAATCGATACCAGGCCAGGCTGAGGGCTCAGTTGGCACCCCAGATCGGTTTAGGGTGAGCTACCGTCTTTCAGGGCACGAGGAGGCGCTGCACCAAAGCCGATTTTCTTGCCGGTGCTCTGCCCACCGGTGGGAGATCCGTGCAGACGCCCTCGAACAACTCGGCGGCCATGCCGATCGTTTCGCCGAGGGTCGGGTGGGGATGTATGGTTTTGCCGATATCGACCGCATCGGCACCCAGCTCGATGGCCAGGCAGATCTCTCCGATCATGTCGCCGGCACGTGGGCCGACGATCGTGCCACCAACTACTCGATGCGTCTCAGCGTCGAAGACCAGTTTTGTCATGCCGTAAGCCGCGCCCGCGGCGATTGCGCGTCCCGACGCCGTCCACGGGAACTTCGCCGACTTGACGGCTCGGCCCGACGCCACAGCGGCTTTCTCCGAGAGCCCGACCCAGGCGATTTCTGGATCGGTATAGGCCACGCTCGGAATCACGCCCGCGTCGAAGAAGCTCTTCAGTCCGGCGGCCACTTCCGCCGCCACGTGGGCTTCGTGAACGGCCTTGTGTGCCAACATCGGTCCCTCGACGATATCGCCGATCGCAAAAATGTTCGGCACCGCGGTCCGCATCTGCTTGTCCACGCTAATGAAGCCCCGCGCATCGCAGTCGAGACCGGCCGCGGCCAATCCCAGAGAGCGACCGTTCGGCGAGCGCCCGGCCGCCTGAAGGACCAAGTCGTACGTGTTCGTCACGAACGTATCACGCTTGATGGTGACCGCGATGCCGTCACCGGCGAGTTCGCCGCGTTCGACGCTAGCGCCGAGCATGACCTGGTCGAAACGATGCGCGTTCTGCTTGCGCCAAATCGCGACCGCATCCGGATCGACGCCGCTCAGGAGTTCGGGAAGCCGCTCGACCACGTCGACACGAGCGCCGAGCGCGCCGTAGACCGTCGCCATCTCAAGGCCGATGATACCGCCGCCGATGACGAGCAACTTCTTCGGCACGAACGGGAGCTGCAATGCCCCCGTCGAGTCCACGATACGCGGGTCCTTCGGCAGAAACGGCAGGTGGACCGCCGAGGATCCTGCCGCGATGATGCACTGCCGGAATCGAATAGTGCGGTCTCCTCCGCTCGCCAACTCGACGGTAAGGTGGTCTGAGGAGCCGAACTTGGCGGTACCTTGGACGATCTCGACATTTCGTGCTTTCGCCATCTGGCTCAAGCCGTCCGTCAGGCGCTTGACGGTCGCAACCTTGAAGTCCCTGAGAGCCCCGAGGTCGATCGCGGCTTCACCGAACTTGACTCCGAGCGAGGCTATGCGCTCCGCTTCCTCCTTAATGCCTGCAACATGAAGCAACGCCTTCGACGGAATGCAGCCGACGTTCAGGCAGACGCCCCCGAGCACCTTGTGGCGCTCGATAACGACGACTTTCATCCCGAGATCCGCGGCGCGAAACGCTGCAGAATAGCCCCCGGGTCCTCCACCGATGACGGCGAGGTCGTAGACCGCCTCGCCTTCCGTCCGACACGTGCCCACAATCTGCGGGTTCGAAGGCGGAGCCGATGGCTTCGAGGACGACGTCGAGATCGTCGCGATCAACGTGCCATGCGACACCTTATCTCCGACCTTCAGGGCCACGCTCTCGACCCGGCCAGCCAGGGGAGATGGTACTTCCATTGTGGCCTTGTCGGTTTCGATCGTCGCGAGAGCCTGCTCGACGGCAACATCATCGCCCTGTTTGACGAGAACCTCGACGACCGGCACGTCCTTGAAGTCGCCGATGTCGGGCACGCGAACTTCCATTTTTTCAGTCACCGGCGCGCTCACAGTACAGCCCGCCGGAGGTCCGCCAAGGTGGCCGCGACTTGTCCGAGGAATTTGGCAGCCGCGACGCCATCGACGACGCGATGATCCCAAGAGAGACTGATGGGAAGCACCATTCTCGGTCGGAAGGCCTCTCCGTTCCAGACCGCCTCGGTTGCCGAACGGCCCGCGCCGAGGATGGCCACTTCCGGAGCGTTGATGATCGGCGTGAAGCCGGCACCGCCGATTCCGCCCAGCGACGAGACCGAGAAGCATCTACCTTGCATGTCCGCGGCTCCTAGGTTTCCGACGACGGCCTTGTCGGCCAGGGTGCGCATCTCAGACGCGATCTCGAGCAGACCCTTGCGATCGCAATCCCGGATCACCGGGACCATCAGGCCCTTCGGCGTATCGACCGCGAAGCCGATGTGGACGTACTTCTTCAGGACGAGGTCGTCACCGTCGAGAGACGCGCAGAAGCGGGGAAACGTCTTGAGCGCAAGCGCTGCCGACTTGATCAGGAACGACACCATCGTGATCTTGATGCCGTGCGACCCGGCTTCCCGGTTCACCTGTTGCCTGAATGCTTCCGCCTCGGTCACATCGGCTTTGTCGAAGTTGGTGACGTGAGGAATCGTGACCCAGTTGCGGGTCAGGTTCGCACCTGAGATCTTTTGTATTCGTGATAGCGCCGTGCGTTCGATAGCTCCGTACTTTGCGAAATCCACTTTGGGCCATTCGGGCAGTCCCGCACCGGCCACGCTGGGTGCAGCCGACGGCGAACCGACACTCTGTTTGAGGTAGGCGGAGACATCTTCACGAAGGATGCGGCCCTTGGGTCCGGTTGGCCTTACGTTCGCGAGCTCAACGCCGAGTGCGCGCGCCAGCGCTCTGACCGAAGGAGATGCATGCGCGCTGGCCAAAGCGACCGTCGCGGACTCGCGCGAGGACAACTCCCGCCTCGGCGGGCTGCTTGTCGCCAGCTCGGCCGGCGGAGGCGGCGAAACTTCGACCTTGGGCGTTGGTGCCGGCGCTTGTGTCTTTGCCAGCGAGACGGCACCCGAACCGCCCTCACCCGACAACATCATCAAGAGCGAGCCCTGCGAAACCCGGCTCCCCACGCCGACCTTGAGTTCCTTGACCACTCCGGCCGAGGGAGACGGCACCTCCATCGTCGCCTTGTCCGATTCAACCGTCAGCAACGGCGAATCGACCGCGACCACGTCGCCGACTTTCACGTAGATCTCGACGATCGGCACATCCTTGTAGTCGCCGATGTCAGGCAGCGCGATATCAATCTGTTCACCCATATCCGTCCCTCCCGGTTCGCGATCACACAGTCCAGGGCGACGGATTGTCAGCCGGCAGCGCGTAGCGCTCGATTGCTTCGGCGACCCGCTCGCGCTTTATGGCACCGGTCCGGACAAGAGCGGCGAGTGCTGCGATGGTCACCTGCTTGCGATCGACTTCGAAGAACGAACGCAGCGCAGTCCGCGTGTCGCTGCGGCCGAAACCGTCTGTTCCGAGCACCGTATACGGGGCATCGACATAGGAGGCGACAAGCTGGGGATAAGCGCGGACATAGTCAGTCGCTGCAACGATAGGCGTCGCTCCGGATAGGCATGCCGCGACGTGACTCGTCTTGGGTTCAGCCAGCGGATTGAGCCGGTTGTATCTTTCAGCCTCGCGCGCTTCTCTCGCCAGTTCGGAGAAGCTCGTTGCCGACCAGACTTCCGAAGCGATGCCCCAGTCCACTTCGAGCATCTTGGCAGCCTCGATCACCTCGGGCAGGATCGCGCCGGAGCCTATGAGGCGGACGAGTGGTGCACCGGCCTTCGGTGCCCGGCGCTCGAAGCAGTAGAGGCCCTTGACGATGTCCGCGCGGTCGATGTCAGGCATCGATGGCTGCGCGTAGTTCTCGTTCATCACCGTGATGTAGTAAAACTCGTCCTTTCCTTCCTCGAGCATGGCCCGCATGCCGTGATCGAGGATCGTGGCCACCTCGAAGGAGAACGCCGGATCGAAGGCCCTGCAATTTGGGATCGTCGCCGCAATCACGTGGCTCGTGCCGTCCTGATGCTGGAGTCCCTCGCCGCCGAGCGTCGTCCGGCCCGCCGTCGCTCCGATGAGAAAGCCCCGGGCTCGCTGGTCAGCAGCGGCCCAGATCAGGTCGCCGACGCGCTGGAAGCCGAACATCGAATAGTAGATGTAGAAGGGCAGCATGACGACGCCGTTCACGCTGTACGAAGTCGCAGCCGCGGTCCAGGAGGAGATGGCGCCGGCCTCGGTAATTCCCTCCTCGAGCAGCTGCCCGTCGACCGCTTCCTTGTAATACAGCATCGATCCCGCATCCTCGGGCTCGTAGAGCTGCCCCACCGGCGAGTAGATCCCAACCTGCCTGAAGAGGTTGGCCATGCCGAAGGTCCGCGCTTCGTCCGCGACGATCGGGACGATGCGCGGGCCGAGTTCCTTGTCCTTGAGCAGGTTCGAGAACAGTCGCACGACCGCCATCGTCGTGGACATCTCCTTCCCCTCGGAGCGAAGTGCGAACTCCGCGTAGCTTTGAAACGCCGGGATCGAAACGGACGGGGCGGTCCGCCTGCGCGATGGCAGATATCCGCCCAGGCTCTCGCGTCGGGCGCGAAGATAATTCAGTTCGGCGCTGCCTTCGTCGGGTCGATAGAAATCGAGGCGCTCGACCTGCGGGTTGGTGAGCGGCAAGGCAAACCGGTCCCGGAACGCATACAATGCGTCGACGTCGAGCTTCTTGGCCTGGTGCGAGGTCATCCGGGACTCGCCAGCGCCTCCCATGCCATACCCCTTCTTCGTCTTCGCGAGAATGACGGTCGGACGTCCCTTCGTCGCCTTGGCTGCGGCGAAGGCTGCGTAGAGCTTGCGGAAATCATGCCCGCCACGCTTCAGCGCATCCACTTCGCGATCAGACATGTGCGCCACGAGTTCACGAACTTCGTTATCCTCATCGAAGAAATGAGCAAGGTTGTATGCGCCGTCCTTGGCGCCGAGAGTCTGGTATTTCCCGTCGACGGTCGCGGCAAACCGGCGCAGCAGCGAATGGTTGGTATCGCGCGCGAAGATGTGGTCCCAATCGGAGCCCCACAACACCTTGATCACGTTCCAGCCGGCGCCGCGGAACATCATCTCCAACTCCTGGATGATCTGGCCGTTGCCGCGCACCGGCCCGTCGAGACGCTGCAGGTTGCAGTTGATGACGAATGTCAGGTTATCCAGTCTCTCTCGTGCAGCGATCGAGAGACCGGCGATCGACTCCGGTTCGTCCATCTCACCATCGCCGAAGACGCCCCAAACGTGGCGCCCATCGGTCTGCGCCAGCCCCCGATCACGAAGGTACCTCATGAACCGGGCCTGATAGACGGCGCTGATCGGCCCTATGCCCATTGAGCCGGTCGGTAGTTGCCAAAAATCAGGCATCAACCAGGGATGAGGATACGAACACAGGCCGGATCCGGTGATTTCCTGCCGATAGCGCTTCAGCTGCTCCTCGGTCAGCCGGCCTTCAAGAAAGGCGCGGGCGTAGACGCCAGGCGACGAGTGGGGCTGGAAGTAGACGATGTCGCCACCATTGCCCCCCTCCACTGCTCGAAAGAAATGGTTGAATCCGACCTCGAAGATCTCGGCGGCCGAGGCGTAGCTCGCGATATGCCCACCGAGTTCGCCATACGCCTTGTTGGCACGGACCACCATCGCCAACGCGTTCCAACGAATGATCGCAGTGATCCGGGTCTCCATGTCGATGTCCCCCGGGAACGGCGGCTGCGCCTCCAGGGCGATCGAATTCCGGTAGGGTGAATACGGTGGCGTGTCCGATATGACGCCGAGCTCCTTGGCCCGCTCGTCCAGCTTGGAGAGCAGGAAGCGTGCGCGACCGGGACCAGTGCTCTGAAAAAGGGAATCGAGCGACGCAAGCCAATCCGAGGTTTCGATCGGATCATAATCGACGTTCTGCGTATGCGAAGACTGACGCGCTTGGTCCGCATCGATGGTCATGAGAAGTCTGCTCCTCGAAATTCCAAAATCCGTCTGACGCCACGCTTACACCGCAAGCCTGAGCATTTCCTGCCGAAGACGTTGATTGGAAAGCGCATAACAGCTACATATGCTGTATCATGACACGAACTCAGCACAATCTGCCGCCTTTGCAGTTCGATGCAATTGACTTGAAAATACTGCTTGAGTTGCAGGAGGACGCGAGCCTGTCAAACGTTGATTTGGCGGCGCGGGTCGGGCTCTCGTCTTCACCTTGCCTGGTTCGCGTCAGGCATCTGGAGGACTCTGGCGTCATCCTGCGCCGGGTCACTTTGCTGGACCCGGCGTGTCTGGGCACGACGCTAAGCGTCTTCATTCACGTCGCGCTCGACAAGCAGACAGAGGCGCGGCTCGACGCTTTTGAAAAAGCGATGTCTACCCTCGCTGAGGTGATGGAGTGCTATCTCATGTCCGGAGATTCGGATTACCTGCTTCGCGTTGTGGTAAGGGACGTCGTGGCACTTCAGCATTTCATCGTCGAAAAGCTGGCCAAGACACCCGGTGTCGCGAATATTCGCTCGAGCTTTGCGCTCAAGCAGGTCAAATACAAGACCGCGCTACCGATCCGGACGCTCGTCGACCACGGGAAGCGTCCATCGCCCCGCAAGTCCAGGCGTTGAACCCTGCTACTTAGTGCGCCTGTCCGAGATAAGCAGCCACCACCGCTGGATCCTTTTTCAGCCGATCTGCTTCACCCGACGCCGACATTCGACCGTTTTCCAGCACGTACGCGTAGTCCGCCACTTCCAGTGCCGCAGCGGCGAATTGCTCGACGAGAAGCATGGTTATATTCGCCTTCTTTAAGCGGTCGATCGTCGCAAATACTTCCTCGACTATCCGCGGGGCGAGACCCATGGAAGGTTCATCTAACAGAAGCACTTCTGGGTTCAGCATCAGGGCCCGCGCCATCGCAAGCATCTGCTGTTCGCCGCCCGACAACGTCCCCGCGAGTTGGCTCTGACGCTCCGAGAGTCGAGGAAAGAGCTCGAACATTCGCTCCATGTCTCTCGCGACGTCCTTTTTCGGGCGCGATCCGGTCAAACGCGGAAAGGCGCCGAGCAACAGGTTGTCTCGCACCGAAAGAGGGGTGAAGACGCGACGATTCTCCGGCGAGTGGGCGAGACCCAGCCGCGTAGTCTGGAAGGCGGATAGCCCTGCTATTTCCCGACCGGCAAGCCGTATGGATCCGGAGACTGATGGGATCATGCCCGAGACCGTCCGAAGGGTCGTGGTCTTGCCGGCTCCGTTGGACCCGATGAGCGCGACCACTCGCCCTCTCGGCACCTCGAATGAGACGCCCTTGAGCACCTCGATTTTGCCATACCCCGCGACGAGTTTTTTGACGACCAGCATGCTTCCTCTCTCACGCCGCCTTCGCACCCGCACTGCCGAGATAGGCTTCGATCACACGCGGATCAGATCGTACTTCGGAAGGACGCCCCTCCGCAATCTTCTCTCCGAAATCAAGGACCGTCACCGTGTCACACATGCTCATGACCACATCCATGTGGTGCTCGATGAGTATCACCGCGATGTGGCATTCGCGGATCCTCTGCGCAATCGCAATGAGGTCTTTGATGTCCGGCGCTGTCAAACCCGCCGCCGGCTCATCGAGCAACAGCAATTTCGGATCTAGTGCAAGCGCGCGCCCAATCTCCAGCAAACGCTGCTTTCCGTAGGACAAGTTTCGAGCTTGTTCATGGGCCAGCCCGGCGAGACCCACGAACTTCAAGATGGACATCGCCCGCTGTTTCGCCGCCGCCTCCTCCCGACGCGCTCGCGGCAGCCCGGCGGCCACTTCGTAGATCGTCGATCGAAACACGTGATGAAGTCCCACGAGCACATTTTCAAGTAACGTGAGATCACCAAACAACTGAACGTTTTGAAACGTACGAGCCACGCCGAGGGCCGCGATCTCCGGCGGCTTCAAGCCCGACAGTTCGTGAGCCTGGAAGACAATCCGACCATCAGTTGGGGTGTAGATGCCGCTTAGTAGGTTCATCATCGTGCTCTTACCGGAACCATTGGGACCGATCAGGCCGTGGACGGACCCGGGCTGGACATCGAGTTGGATTTCCGAAAGGGCCGTAAGACCGCCGAAGCGCTTTGTCAGGTTTCTTACCTGCAGCAAGGGACCCACAGTGTTCGATGCGATGGGCGAGAAGGCAGGCTGATTCCCGCCAGCCTCTTCGAACGCCCCCTTGATCTTATCCGGTCGCCCGTTCAGAGGTCTCGCCAGGCCCTTCACGGCTCCGACGATTCCGTCCGGAAGGTAGTAGACGACGAACAGGATCATGAGGCCCGATACCGTCAGTCGGTAGTCGGTTAAGCTTTTCAAGTATTCGGAGGCCGCGAACAGACCGGTGCACAGCGCGACGGGCATTATGGTGCGGAACCAGTTTCGAGGCTGGCGCGCGATGAGGAAGCCGCCCACCACGATCGCGGCCACCGCGGCGAGGCCGGCGAAGCGCCGAAACAAGTCCACGTCTGCAAGAAGATTCGGCAGATAAACAACTATTGCGGCGCCGAGAATGGGACCGATCCGGGATTTGCGACCTCCAACGATGACGGCCAACAGGAACTGCACCGACAGCTCAAACGAAAAGTCGTTCGGCGCGACGTACTGCTCGGAATAGGTGAAGAGGACGCCTGCAAGACCGGCAAATCCTGCGCTTGTGACGAAGGCGACGACCTTGTGACGATAGACGGAGACGCCCATGCAGTCGGACGCGATAGGGCTGTCGCGCAGCGCCTCGAACGCTCGGCCGAACCGCGATGCCGTAATCCGATTAACCACGCCAACGGTGAGCATGAGGATCACACCGCACAGGATCGCAAATTGTACATCCCTCATCCGCTTGATCGGCATGGCCAGAAACGGAAGCGCCTCGGAAAATGGCCTCCAGTCGAAAAGTAGCGGCGTGGAGAGCTTGATACCGAGCGGTCCATGCGTAAGCGGCACAACTTCGTTGATCAGGATCTGGACGATCGTACCAAAAGCGAGCGTTACCATGGCCAGATAAGGCCCCGTCACGCGCAATGCGGGCAGTGCAAGAAGGGCCCCGAAGCACGCGGCGACGATCGGCCCCACGACCAAGGCCGGCCAGAAACCGACACCGAGGTGCGTTAGCAACGTGCCAGCGGTGTAGGCTCCAATTCCAAACAGTGCTGCATGCCCTACCGACACCTCTCCGGTGTAGCCGAAGACAACGTCAAGCCCCAGTGCCACGACCGAGTAGATGGCGATCGTTTGCACCAGGTGGAGGTAGTAGGGGCTCACTATTCCGAACGGCAGAGCGACTGTGGCGGCAAGCGCCAGGATCGAAAGGAAACGCCCGCTCATGGATTCATACTTTCTTTACGGGCGGCTTGCCGAACAAACCCCAGGGCTTGACCGACAGGACGAGCAGAAGAAGAACGAGGCCTGGGACGTCCTTATAGCCCGTAGAAATGTAGAAGCCCGTCAGAGTCTCGGCGATACCGAGAAGCAGACCTCCGACTATCACACCAAATCCTGAAGACAGACCTCCGACTATGGCAACCGCAAACGCCTTCAAGCCGAGTACGGCCCCCATCTGGGCGCCCGTAAGCGTCACCGGCGCCAGCAGAACACCAGCAAAGGCTGCCGAAAGGGACGACAGCGCGTACGAGAACGTAACGACGCGGCGGGTGTTGATGCCCATCAACTCCGCCGCGTCGCGATCGCTCGAAGTCGCTACCACGGCCTTCCCGAAGATCGACCTCCTGTTGAAGAGCTCCACTGCGCCCATCAACAGAAGCGCGCCGATGACGATCGCGATCTCCATCGGCAGTAATCGTACCGGCCCCATTCTCAGGGCGACATCGGAAAGAGGCGAAGGAAACTTGATCGCATCCCTCCCCCAGATGTTCTCCGCCAGGTTTCGGAAGACGATGCCGAGGGCGATAGTCGAAACGATCCAACCGGCCTCGGAACGGACGCGCAACGCTTGCCTCACACCGAGCCACTCCACCGCAACGCCTTGGGCGGCGCCGAAGGCAAGCACAACTGGCAACATCATCAGGTAGGCCCAGAACGACATCAAAGACTGCCCGATCAAGAAGTTGATCGTCGTGAGGCCCACGAGCGCCCCCAGCATCAAGGCCTCGCCCTGTCCGAAATTCAAAGTGCGCGACGTTGCGAAGGTCAGTTGATAGCCAAATGCTATTGCGGCGTAGATCATGCCAACTGCAACACCGCTTGCGAGGAGTTGTGCGAGGATTTCCATTGTACCTTACGGGATCCGTTTGTTTCTCTATGATCGCCCTTCGGTCGACGCACCGGTACCCGTCAATTCCCGCTTTTGATGCGTGCCGCGTTCGCTCCGGACAGATCCTCCGGATGAGCAAGGACGACACGGCCCTTCTCGACGATGCCCATGACCGGAATGCCGGCGGTGATAGCCTCGTGGTCAGTGGCGCTGAAAGGATGATCGTATGTCGTGACGACGCCCTCGATCTTCTCGCTAAGGTTCTCAAGCGCGAGACGGATCTTGTCTCCATCGGAGCCTTTCGCCTGCTTGATCGCGGCCGCAAGCAGGTAGATTGAATCGTATCCCTGCGCCGCCGAGACCGGAGATGGAATGCGCTCGACGCTGTACTTTTTCTGGTAGGCCTCGATGAACTTCTTTCTCCTGTCCGTGGTGGGCGATTGAATGAATGTCTGCGGCATTATGGCGCCGTCGGCGTTTGCGCCTGCGGCATCGATGAAATTCGACATTGACAGCGACCACGACCCGATCATGGGGACCTTCCATCCGAGTTTCGCCATCGCGTTCGCTATTTGGGCGAGCTCCGGTCCTATCCCAAAGGTGATGATAGCTTCCGCTCCAGCTTCCTTGGCTCGCAGGACCTGAGCCGTCATATCGGTGTCGCCGATGTTGAATTTTTCTACAGCGACGGGCTTGACCCCAAAGCGACCCAGCGCGTCAAGCATGTCCTCCTTGCCTAGCTGGCCATAGTTGGTGGAGTCAGCAAAGATGGCCGGCTTTTTGATGCGTCGTCGCTCGACGACCTCTTTCGCGATCATCGCGGTTTGAATTGTATCCGAAGCGGAATTTCGAAATATGAAGCTAGGCCCGTCGAACTGGTGTGTTACCATCGATCCGGTGGCGACGTTAGTAATGACTGGGATCGCCGCATCCTGATAGAAGCGCTGCGCGGCCAGCGCTACTCCAGTGTTCACAAATCCGACGGCGGCAACGACGTCTTCCTTATTGATCAGTTCTTGCGCGACCTGGACCCCGAGCTCATTTCTGGCTTCGTCGTCTCGCTCCACCAACTCAATTTGGCGCCCGAGAACGCCGGCCGCATTGATCTCGTCGACGGCAAGCCGAACGCCGTTTCGCATCGAGATCCCCATCGAGGAAGAACCTCCCGTGAAGGGACCGGACACGCCAATCTTGATTGGCTCGGATTGCGCGACACTGGCACCGAGAATGGTAAATGCTGCGAAGTAGAGTATACCGAGAGTACGCAAGTTCTGCCCTCCTGTATGACGAGACAATCTCAAACGTGTCTAGTCAGTCGCCATGATCCGGCTGGCGGATGCCAACTGAACAATCCAGATGGTTATTGATGGTCTGCCGCAAAGATCTGTCTCTTTGCTGCTCTTCGATGGTGACAGATCAGCATGGCGCATTTTGCCAAGCGGTAAGCGGACCCGCTGGCGTCGCCCCGGCGCCTATCAAGACACCGGACAACATCCCATTTTTCACCCGATTTCCCTCCCCATGCCTCCCGAGCGATCCTTGGCGGCTCTCTATCGGACTACGCCGGTAATGGCTCACAAGGCTCTGTTCAACGATGCGTCGCTTTGGCTCTGCCTTGGCCAGTACAGCCAATCAAATTGTCGACGTCCCTCTTTGCGGACGCTACGTTGCACACCGAATGCAGGGTGACAATTACGCACAAGTCTGTCCCATAGTACCACGCGGTGAACTATGGCGATCTCGACAGCAACGCACTCGGTCCTAAACATGCCCATGGTTCAACGACGTACGTCAGCGACTGTCTGGACGCGTCGTCCCGAGCCATCAAAATAAAGTGGATGATTCAGATAAAGATCAATCTCGTGGCCAGCGCGCAGAGGTTCGTGCGGATCGGCCAGCGTAACTAGCGTCTGGCCCTTGAAGTCGATGTGCACGTGGTTTTGCTCGCCAAGATGCTCGACGCGGCGCACGCGCCCCTCCAAGCGTCCGCCATTGCGCGCCGCGATCTGCAGGTGCTCGGTGCGGATGCCGATCGTCTCCGTTCCGGGCGGGAGAGCGACCTCGGAAAGAAGGCGGGCGGGAAGGAAGTTGATCTGGGGTGTGCCAAGCCGTGATGCGACATAGCTGCTGGACGGGCTTTCGTAGATCTCCCGCGGCGTACCGAGCTGCAGAAGCTGACCGTCCTTGATCACGCCGATGCGGGTCGCCATGGTCATGGCTTCCACCTGATCGTGCGTCACATAGAGAATCGTCGCGCCCAGCTCGAGCTGGATGCGCTTGAGCTCGAGACGAAGCTCCGCGCGCAGCTTCGCATCCAGGGACGAAAGCGGCTCGTCCATCAGGTAGATCGAGGGATCCCGAACCAGGGCACGGCCGATTGCCACGCGCTGCATCTCACCCCCGGAAAGACGGGTTGCGCGATTGTTCAACTTGCTCGCGATACGCAAAAGCTCTGCCGTTTGCTCAACTCGCTTGCGGATGATCGGCTCGGGAACGCGCCGCGCCGGCGAGCGCAACGGAAACGCCAGATTGTCGTAGACCGTCAGGTGGGGATACAGGGAATATTGCTGAAAGACGAACGCAATGTCCCGCGATCCCGGAGGATCCCGGGTGACGTCGCGGCCGTTGATCATCACCGACCCTTTATCGGGGTGCTCGAGCCCCGTAATCAGCCGCAATGTCGTGGTCTTGCCGGCGCCGCTCGGCCCGAGCAGGACCAGAAACTCGCCGTCGTTCACCGCCAGCGAGAGTTCGCGCACCGCCTCGACCGTGCCGAATCGCTTGCTGATATTGCGCAAGATGACATCAGCCATGGCGGGCGCTCCCCTCGTTCGCGGTCCGTATCGCCAGGCCGCTGCCGGCGTCAAACAGCGCCAACCGGTCGGAATGAAATTCAAGACCGACGGTCTCGCCGATCCGAACCGATGTAGCAGAGGACAGCCGGGCCGCAACCCGCCCATGCGCCGTGTCGACGGTGACGATCTGAGTCGTGCCGAGATACTCCGCCCCGAACACCTCGCCGCGGATCGGTGCAGCGTCCGCGAAACGAATGTGCTCGGGACGCACCCCGAGCACGAGCGATGCATTCCCGCGATCCTCGCGAATTTCAGGGATGGCTATGTTGACGTCTTGAAGAACGACAGCCCGATCCCCCGATCGCAAGCCACCCTCAAAGCGCAGGAAGTTCATGGGCGGCGAGCCGATGAAGTCAGCCACGAACATGCTTGCCGGCCGGTCATAGATCTCCTGCGGCGATCCGATCTGCTCGACGGATCCCTTGTTCATGACCGCGATCTGATCCGCCATCGACATCGCCTCGAGCTGGTCGTGCGTCACGTAGATCGTGGTCGCGCCAACGCGATCGTGCAGATCGCGAAGCTCGTCGCACATCAGGTGACGGAACTCGGCGTCAAGGGCCCCGAGCGGCTCATCCATCAGAAAGGCCTTCGGCCGTCTCACCATGGCGCGGCCGAGCGCGACGCGCTGCCGATCGCCTCCTGACAGTTTCGACGTCTTGCTCGACAGCAGATGTTCGATTCGCAGAAGCCGCGCGGTCTCCAGCACCCGCTCACGGACTTCGCGCCGGGCCATCCCCTGGCACTTCAGGGGAAAGCCGATGTTCCCGGCCACATTCATGTGCGGATACAGCGCGAAAAGCTGGAAGACAAACGCGATGTCGCGGGCGGCTGCACGGCGGAAGGTCACGTCCTCGCCGTCGAGCAGGATCTTTCCCTCGGTCGGCAGCTCGAGGCCGGCAATCATGCGCAGCGTCGTTGTCTTGCCGCAGCCGGAGGGCCCCAGCATCGCAAAGAAGGTGCCGTCGTCGATCGTAAAGTTCGAGCCATGCACGGCAGTGAACTGATCGAACGACTTTCGCAGGTTCTCGACGCGGATCTGTGCCATATCTGCCGCCCTATTCCGGAAAATGGCTCACAACGACAAATCCGAGCGTGCCGGTGAGGATGGTCACGAACGAATAGCTGTAAAGATCAATCGACCAGGGCTGCACCAGCATGACGATGCCGCCCCCGATCAGGGTCATGGCACCGGCCTCCCAGGGACCGCGGCGAAACCAGCGCGACAGTCCGCCCCTTGCAATCGTAGAACCGCTCATTTGCGCACAGCTCCGAAGGTGATGCCACGCAGCAGATGCTTGCGCAACAGCACGGTGAACAGGACAATCGGGACGACGAACAGCGTGGTCGCAGCAGCAACGGCCGGCCAGTCCTGTCCGCCCTCGCCGATGATGAAGGGAATGAAGGGCGGCATGGTCTGAGCTTCTCCGCTGGTGAGGAGAACCGCGAAGGCGTACTCATTCCACGAGAAGATCAGGCAGAAGATCGCCGTCGCCGCTATTCCCGCCACAGCCTGCGGCAGCACCACCTTGCGCAGCGCCTGCAGCCGCGTGTAGCCATCGACGAGCGCGGCTTCCTCGTATTCGCGCGGGATTTCGTCGATGAACCCCTTGAGCAGCCAGACCGCCAACGAGACGTTCACGGCCGTGTAGAGCAGGATCATTCCGAGCCTGGTATCGGTCAGGTTGAGCTGACGATACATCAGGTAGATCGGGATCGCGACCGCGACCGGCGGCATCATGCGCGTCGACAGGATGAAGAACAGCAGATCGTCGGCCAGGGGAATGCGGAATCTCGAGAATGCATAGGCAGCAAGCGTGCCGAGAAAGACGGCCAGGAAGGTCGAGCCGAATCCGATGATCAGCGAGTTGACGAACCGCGGCACGACCTTCGACGGCCCCGCAATCACCATGTCGTGCTGACGGACCAGCTTGTCGTACCAGGTCTGCGGCGGCGGCAGCTTGGCGATGAAGTCCGGCGTCTGACGCGTGCGCACCGTGAACAGGTCGACGTAGCCCTCCAGCGTCGGCTGGAAGATCACCTTGGGCGGATAAGCGATCGCATCGCTCTGCGACTTGAAGGCAGTGGCGACAATCCAGAGCAGCGGCAGGATTGTTATCACCGCGTAGAGGATGACGAGGGCACCGGCCACGGTCTTCGAGCGCGGCGACGCTTCGACAATGGAATGAGCAGTGGAATTGGCGACGGCGGCGGTCATCGTTGCTTCACCTTGTTGAGCGC
>Ga0070730_10000371_pt1 | contig 54123 bp, 56 predicted proteins | sample Coa_R1_3_FD_66447 | JGI IMG/M metagenome (GOLD analysis project Ga0070730, IMG submission 66447) | Surface soil microbial communities from Centralia Pennsylvania, which are recovering from an underground coalmine fire - Coalmine... | ecosystem: Environmental > Terrestrial > Soil > Unclassified ... | reverse complement strand
ATTATGATGTAAAACATCTAAATTTATATCTCATGCTAGGAACAATATAATTTTTTAATTTAGGGTATAATTTACGACAAGATTCTACTTTAATGTAGATTGAATATTGATTTCGAGATTTATGTAAGGTACAATCAAGATTAAATTTAAAATTTAATACATTTATAAATAAGATTAAATCTTTTAAAGAATAAGATTGTAAATTCAAAATTATTCCTTTATGTTTAAATGAACCATCTCCCATTATTATATGAGCTAATCCTTCATAAGTTAATAATTCATATATATATTTAGGGATGATTTTATTTCTTCCACAATAAAACATACTTCTTAATAAAGTAAAACAAGGTAAAGCTCTAGTAATTATTTCTATTCCATGAAAATCTTTACGATTTATTCTTGTTTTAACTAATCTAGGATAAGATATACAATATGGAGACAATATATTAAAGACAGAAAATAAATATTCTGAATGGATTATTGATTGCTTAAATCTAAATCTTGAATTAATCTTACTGTATAATTTACCATTGTTATTCCTTAATTTTCCTGAATTTAAAATTTTTCTTGATTTAAATTCAATATAACCATCTGATAATAATATTCCAACAAGTGGACTTAAAATATTACTAGGTATATTTATCATGTAAGATACAATACTTGTAAATTTAGGTAAAGAAACTAAAGATTCTAAATTACTTCCATATATAACTATTGATTTACATTTATTATTTTCTTTAACATAATGATTATTAGAACGAGGAAAGATTTGTAACAAATTACCTTTATGTAATTCAGGTAATCTAAATTCAAATTCTTTATCATAAATTAAACCTTTATTATATTTTTTAAATAATATAAATAGATTCATAAATTTTATGGCCATATAACTCTTACTAAAGGAGTTTAACAGCCAACTAAATATTTTTATACCAGTTGGTACAGCGATAACCATAGTTGCTGCAGTAAAATAAGCTCTAGTCTTAAATTTGGACAGTATCTTAATTTAATAAAATTTTATTAAATTTCTTGCGTGCTTGTCTCTGAGGATCCTTTAGTAGAAATACTCTTAATTTTTATTATACCTTTTTCTTCTAAATGTTTACCTTCAGTTATCATAATATATACTTTTCTGAATTTTAAGTAATCTACATACTTACCTCCAAATAAATTAAAGGAATCAAAATAATGTATTAAAACTGTAGCAGTTTTATATCCAGAACTCTTATAGCACCAAATACCACTACTATACTGAGATAGGTTTCCCATGTTTATTTGAGAATATAAAAGCTTTAATGGAATATCATCATTTTGTTTTATAGAAAATTCTAATCTAACACTAGATCCAGTCTTATGAGTTTTACTTTTAGCTATACTGATATGAAAACAACCATCAGCTTGAGTAAAACCTGCTAACCAGTAGTTATCTAAAGATAGACTTTTTGAGGGAGGTAAAATTTCACAATTGAAAATTTTATTATAATTATGTTTAATTAATTGTTCATATTTAAATGTACTTACTAGTTTTCCATTTATTAGATATATAATACTCTCTAAGCCATTTTTGTTTTTACATATATATCTAACTGCTTTTTTATCTTTTATTTTATAAACATTTCCGTATCCTATACGCTTTTTTATTAAATAAGCTAAAGATATATCTCTTTCAGAAAAAATAATATGTAATTGATTTAACCCAAACCATCCATCTCCTTCTATTAGTCCAGCTAAAAAGTAACCAAAATCTAGATCCGTTAGATTAGATTTATGTTTAGTAACATGTTCAGAAATTTTAGGTAATTTTATATAATTATTATAAGTATTTTTAGTACTGGCCTTAGCTTTTGTACTAATATTAAAGTTACCTGCTGATTGTCCTGAGAATATATTCTTTAAGTAAATTTTACCTAACGCAATGAATACGAGTGGACTACTTATACAGGAGTTTCCAGCATATAGCAAGATTTTTTCCCATTCACCATTTGAAATACTGTAATAAAAAATGTTATAAAATTGGTGAAGTTCTGTAAACACAAGAGTATCTACATCTAACCCCACACTAAACATATGATGCAGTATTAAAATAAAATTTAATACATGGACTATCTCTTACACTTAAGAAAATTTAGAATAACCTATAGGATTAATAGTAAATTTATTAATTTGTTTTAAGAAAATTTAGAAGAACCTATAGGATTGTTATTAATAGTAAATTTATTAATTTGTTTTGATAATTGTTTAATTTCCTTAATTTCTAATTCTGTTAAAGGTTGTTTACCTAATGTTAAATCTAAAATTTGACATCACAGTAAAAAAGAATTATGCTTAGATGTTTTTAAATTAAAATCAGTAAAATAATTTTTTATTAATTTTACATTAGGATTTGTAATATCATTACAACTAATATCTAATCTAAAAACATTATTTGTTTTATTTCTTAATTTTACAGGAAAACCTCTTACTGACATTGGACTAAATAAATTAGCTATAATTTTCAAAACATTATCTCCATTTTTTTGATCTAAAATAAAACGAGCTTTTACAATAATTTGATTTTTTCTATTTTTATAAAAATTTATAGAAAAACAACCTTCAGCATCAGTAAAACCTGAAATTCAACTAGAAGTTAAAGAGAGTTGACCAGATATTTTTATAATTGAAGGAATTGAAATTAAATTTAAATTTGATAAATTTAATTTATGAGCATTTAATAAAGAATAATATCATCTGGAAAGTTGTATTATTCTATGTTCCAATATTAAATTACCATTTAACAATAAAAAAATTAATAAACAATTATGATTATCTTGTACTAGGTATCGATAATAGTTATTAAATTTTTTAACTTTACCAAAACCTAAAACTTTTTGAATTTCAAAAAGTACTTTTGAATCTTTTTGAGTTAAAACAAATTGACATTTTCCATTATAATCTAAAATAGCTCCATCACCTTCAATAAAACCTATAAATCAAAATAGTCAATTATCATTTTCTTTAAAAGATGTTTTATAAAAATGTAAATAACTTTTTCTAAAAATTTCAAAACTGTTTCCACGTATAGTCTCTGAGGATCCTCTTTTTATATATAAAGAATTTATTATTAATAAATTTTTAAAATTTTTAATAGTTAAAGCTAATGTAATTAATATAAATAAATATATAGAGTTTCCAGCTGATTGGATATTATTATTAACATTTGTACTATAAAAAGTATTTAATAATTTATAATCTTTCCAGCTTATAGTGAAATTTATTACTCATTCTTCACAAAATGAGAAAGCCATCATCATAAATTGACTTCATACAAGGAATCCTAATATTCCAATTGAGAACATAGCATAACTATAAATAGCTATAATAATTTAAATATTTATTTTAATCTATTAGAATTCATTTCCAAATTAAAATTTTTAATTTTATTTAAACCCTCTAAAGTTAAATGTTGCTTTAATTGAATAATTTTTAAAGCCTTTTTAAAACAAATATAATCTTCATATTTTAAATTTAAAATAGGATAATTATCAAAATGAGGTATTATTTTAGATAATATTGAGTTTATATCTTGAACTACAAAATCACATCTTTCTGATGAATTTGATCTTAGATAAACAGTACCACAATTAAAAAATTTAGATAATAAATTTATAAGTTTTATATCTTTAATATGTTGTGTTACATGAAAACTACAAACAACTTGTTTTTTTAGTTTATAGCTTTTAGATTCTCTAATTATAATAGAAAAGCATCCATCCCCTGAGATAAATCCGCTAACTCAATAAGGATTTAAATTAGTAGGTAAATTTACACTTAATCTGTCAAAAGCTTTAGGATAGAACTTAAAAACTTTTTTAGAAACACCTCTAGATGCATAATAACTCAATATTGTTATAAACCCTTTATGAGTTAAATGTTCTTTATTTAAAATCAAGTCTACCACTTTTGATCATAAGGTAAAATCAATATATTTTTGACTAATAAGTGAATATTTTAAAAAATGAGGTATAATAATATCTTTTAAATATTTAATCTTAGTAACTTTATATACAGCAATATTTTTATAAGTCCTTAAATATATCGCACCTACACCAAAAAAAGATTGAATTTTATATAAAATATCTACATCTTTAATATGTAAATTTATCTCAAATGAAGTTGTAACTTTTCATTTAGTCTTATCTTTGATTTCAATTATAACAGAAAAACAACCCTCCGCATCAACAAATCCTGTAATTCAATAAGGATTAATATTATTAATTTGAACATTATTTTTAGTATTATAATGGCGAACATTAATAGATAAATTATATAAATTATTTAATTTTATATTTATTAACTTATAAAAAGAAAATGCCTTTAGGCTTTTTAAATATAAGTAAATATTTTTACTATTTATTGGACTATATCTTAATCTTTCTTTTATTAAATTAAAAAATAAAGACTCTTCTTGTATAGTCTCTGAGGATCCTAATTTTATTTGTTTTAAAGATTTAGTTTCCTGCTGATTACTTATTGTAACATCCTTAAAATTTTCACTAAAATATTTATTAGTATTTAAGGTTTTAAAGACTTCCAGCATATAAAGAAGATTCACATAATTATTAATTAATGTGGGCTTATAATAAACCATACCTAAATACATTCCTATTTAAAGGAATTGGACCATCTCTTTATCGATTACATATATTTATCATTACATTTTAATATTTTAAATGAAAATGAATTAAAGGTGTATTTATTATTGTTATTTAGTATAAATTTAAGAAAATAATATATACTTAGTTTGATCATAAATCATATAAAATCCACATTCATAAGCTAAATTTTATTTAATATTTATAAACTGATCATTTATTTTCATTTATTTAAAAAAGATTTTCAAGCTTTACCTAAAATAGAATTATTCGTAGCTATATGTGCTTTTAAAGATCTTAATTCAAAATATTTAGGAATCATGTTTACTCTATTCTTTTTAGCTGATCTTAACGAATATTTAGAAAAATAATCTAACAAGCATATTAATTCATCTTTTCTATATATAACTCATTTAAAAGCTTCTGCTGATTTTAATGTATAAATTGAACCTCCATAAAGTTCAATTAAAGGATCTAATAATAATTTATTTTTTTGAGTAGCAGTTATTAGAAGTTGTTCAGATTGTAAATAGATAGAACCATCACTATCTAAAAATCCTGCTAATCATCCATTATTGTAAGTTAATGGAGAAGGTAAAATTAAATCAATTTTATATTTATCACAAATTTTATTCAACTGATGAATTCTTATAGGATTTCTTATTAATCCATTTATAGAATTAATTAATTTTAATAACCCTTCTTTATGATGTAATCTATATCTCAAATGATTAGCTCCTGATCTTAATTTTATAGACCCACCAAATCGATCTTTAATTTGATATAAACAATGTTTATCTCTTAATTGCATTACAATTTCTAAACTAGCATAACCTTTCTTTGATAGTTGAAAACAACCATCACCATCTATCAAACCACCCAATCACTCATTAAATTGTAAATCTTTATTTACATTTAATATGAAACGATTATAAATATCTGTCGATAACAAACGTATGGCCTCTGAGATTCCTACTTGCATGCTTAACCTTTTATGTAATATAATAGATTTATATAATAATAATCTTATATGTGCTTTGGTTATCTGCGGATTATAAAAATATACGAGAATTGTTACTAAAAATGAATATATTAAATTACTTATAATTTTAGTATCTCGTATAATGAATTTAATCAATTCTTTTACTTTTCTGCATATAGTTTGTTGCGTTATACGATAATTGTATAAAGGGCCATTTTGACCGAATATTGGTTTTCCTGAAAATGTTGATACAATATGACTCACTATACCAAAACCAGGTATAATTAAAATATAACAATAATTTTGATTAATCGAATAGTCAATAATGATCTATTCTAATTAATACTCAAGAATTTAACATTCTTGTTAGGACTTTATCTTAAACTGTAGTATTGTTTAAATTATTCATTGTATTTTTAATTTTAATGATTCTTTTTATTCCATTTTTATTTAAATGATTTTGAATTATTAAATATACTTTTCTTAAATAATTGACATGTTTGCTAGATAATAAATGATATTTATCATTAATAACATTTCTAGCTGAACCAAAACTAGTTGATCCATAATAATAATTATCTTGAGTTTTACTATATCCAATATTACCACAGTCTTTAATCAATAGTAAAATATTATCTTTCTTTTGATGGAAATTCAATCTAACTTCAATTTTATTATTACGATCTATTATTTTTATTTGAAAACTAGCATCTGCATCAGTAAATCCCGCTAATCAATGATTATTTAAATCTTTATCATAATTTAATATAAAATTCAATCTATTTTTTAATTCTTTATTGTGATTCAATATGTTATTAGTTATCTGATTAAATTTATTTTCTATTCATATCTTACCGTTTATTAAATTAATTACTCTTTCTAAACCTTTAGCTATTACTAGTATACAAACATTTTTATTTTTAATTTTTCTAATGCTTCTAATCTTTTTTTAATAAAATAAGAGATATCAAATATATGAAATACAATGATTAATTTTTGTTGAAAATGACCATCTCCGTCTATCAATCCGGCTAAATAATGTCCAAATTGATCTTCATTAACAGGTTTTAAATGTTTTGATTCATGTATAGATATAGATTTAATATTTTCTTTTTCTATATTTACTACAGTTTCGTTGCGTAAAGTCTCTGAGGTTCCATTTGTAAATTTATAAATGTTACCTGCTGATTTACTTCATTGTTTTAACTTTGTTACTATATCATTTAAGATTGAGTATTTAAAACTGAGAAGTGGTTCCAGCATACAGCAACGTTAAGAAGCCTATATTTTTAACTTCTGGATGCTTACGATTAAAATCGTATGGACCATATCTTTAAACATTTATAAAATATTCGTAATTTGATCAATTCGAATAGAAATAATTTCAACTCTTTTCTAAATGAGATCCAGCCAAAGCTTTATGAGCTTTGAGATCTTTCAATTCATAAAATTTAGGAATCAAATGGAGTCTATTATTCTTAGCAGATCTTGAGGGATGGATTTTAAAGTATTCTATGATACCGATAATGTGTTCTCGTTTAGTTATGTATCATTTAAACGAATTCGTACTATTATCGATATAAATGTTACCACCGTAAAGTTCAACTAAAGGTTGCAATAATTCTACAGTTTTTTGAGAAACACTGATAGATAATTGTGAATTGATTCGATTGATGGTTACCGTACCATCAGCATCGAAGAATCCAGATAATCAACCATCATCGTAAATTAATTTGTCAGGATGAATAATGTTTAATTCATATTTCTCACAAATCTTATTCAATTGAATCAATCTATTTGAGTTTCTTATATGTCCATTGACATGGTTTATTAAATATAACAAACCAGATTTGTGATGCAATCTATATCTCAAAGCGTTTGCATTAGATCTCAACTTTATTGATCCACCATAAACGTTTTTTATGATTTGTAAAGCATGTTCATCCCTAATATTCATCGTGATTTCTAAACTAGCATAACCTTTTTTAGTCAATATAAAACATCCATCTCCATCTATTAAACCTGCAAGTCATTGATTCCATTTTAGAGTTTTAATGTTTAACAAACGTATGGCCTCTGAAGTTCCTACTTGCGAGTTAAACGCTTTGGTTACTTGCGAATTATTCCTATTTAAAAGACTTTTTACTTTAGAGGTGTACAAAGTACAACTTATACTTAAAGTATCCAATAAATCATAATGGAAGTTTCCGCTTATAGTTTGTTGCATTAAAGTTGTTTCTTTAAAGGGCCACATTTGACCAAAAAATCCAATTCTTAAGATTTTAAATTTTATTTTATTCCTCTTTAAAATCCATGTACAATTCATATGATTGCCTTGTGAAATAAATATTTATTTTAAGAATCCGACTATACATTAAGCAATTAATTATGTTTTAATTAATCACCCACAAATGAGCTAGTCTGTAGCAATAAATTAATTAAAATTTAATTTTACTGACGGTCTAAAACTAGGAATTTGTTAACCGTTTTCATCTGTGTAGCCATAAATGACTAAGATATAATTTCAAAATATGAAAATTTATTTTTGGTCTTAAGTACCAATAGGTTAAAACATCTGCCAAAAATATTTATCGAATCTTACAATTCATTATATCTTGTTTTCCCTTTTATTTATTAATAATTTTAGATTTTTTTACTAATTCTGATCTTAAATCTAAATTTAGATGATCTTTATTTAATAATTGAAAGTATAATTCTTTTCATAATAAATAACTATTATTTTTAGTTGTTTTTAATTGAAAAGTTTCAAAATAATTAGATTCTATTATTTTAGAACAATTTTTTAAACCACTTACTACATATGAATAATTATCATGATGATAATGATTTTCAATATTTCCTACATAAAATAATAAAATGAGTTTACTAAAAAAAGTTAAATTTGATTCATGTTTTTGACTTAAGATAAATCTTATAGAAAAACCAGTTGTGTTTCTAATAGTAATTGTAAAACAACCTTCTGCATCAGTAAATCCAGATAATCAACTATTATTTAAAGAAGGTTCATTTTTATAGATTTTATGTTCTATTTGTGATAATATAATTTTACCTTTAATAGCTTTTTTATTAAACATGTCTAAAAATAATTTAAATTTTTTTATTCTAGAAGGTAATAACAAATTACCATTAAATATTAAAATTATTAATTCTATTAAAATTTTATGTTCGACTATAAATCTATATGTTAATTTCCCTTGTTTTATAACTCTACCAAAATTTAAAGTTTCCTGTATCATTTCTAAAACTTTAATATTTTTTTGAGTGATAACAAATTGTAAATTATTTCTATTATCTATAATAAAACTTCCATCACCTTCACTAAATCCTATAAATCAATCTAATCAATCTTTAGATATTTTATCACTATTCGGAAATATTCTTTTATACTTTTTATTAAAATTTTCAAATTTAGAATCTATATTATTAATTAAAATTGTTGAGAAAAGATGTTGATAAAGTACAGGATCACCTCCTCCAGCAGGATCATAAAATGATGTACTGAAATTTCTATCAGTAATTAACATAGAAATTGCCTTTTAATCTTGATATACTGGATCTAGTCCCATGATAATTAGTCTATTAGACTATATCTTAAAAACATAAAGATACATCGCAGTATCTAAAATTGATTACATTTGTGACTAAGCTATGATTGTTTTAACATTTTAAATACCATAATACCAGATTAAATTAAGCTTATAAATGTAGACTTGATATGATTCTTATCTTATATAACCTATATTTATTTCCGTAGTATTGAATATTTCAATACTTAATATCATCATTATTATATATTTTTTTCTTTTCTTATCACCATGCATTTAAATCTTTTTAGATGTAATAGCCCAGTTATTGACAATGATTCTTTTCTAATATATATTATTTTTTTTTTAAATAAATATATAATTATTATGTTTAAAGTATATACTCTTCTATTCACATAGAAGTTGGGAATATATCTTAACGATCTAAGTTATAAAATTTGGTTAAATGATTTCATGTAAAAATTGTTCTATTATTGTTCATTTGTGATTTAGCCTTTAACGCCTTATCAATATTATCTTTTGAATATTTAAATCGAATACGAAATAAATCAAAAATTTCCAATCAATTCAGATAATCCAAATATTTTGATCCAAATAAAGGATATTCGTTCAAATATTTTTCTAAAATTAAATTACTTTCAACATTTATAGTTCTCAATCTATATTGAGGATTAGGTGTATTATCTTTTATGATTTTCAACGAAACTTTTAAGAAATCAGCTATAATTTTGAGAAACGATTCATTATTAAATCCTAAATGATCTTTTTGTCTTTTACATAATTCAAATTTACATTCGATTTTTGGGTATTTACCGGTCATAGTTGTTCTTAAATTAAAATGACCATCTGATTCGATTATACCAGATAATCAAGCATCTTCGTTAAAAGATCTATCGGTTAAAGGTAATTTTACTAAATTATATTTATTATTTTTAAGATTAATTCAATCGATCAATTTAAATAGAGAATGAATCTTAGGTGTTCTCATATTTCCATTCATAATATCTATCATTTTTAAAATTCCTTCTCGATTAATTATGGTAAGCATATAAGCATTAACACCTTTTTTACGAATTAAAGAACCAAAATTTAAATTTTTTTGAATTAACATAGCTAAAGGTAAATCTTTTAAATGAAAACAGATCTGAATAGAAGGATAATTAATTTTAGCAGATCTTTCATATTTAGGCACAATAATAGACCCATCACCTTCAATAAGTCCTGTCAAATAAGTTGAAAATTTAAAAAAATTATTTGAATAAAGATCATTTAGTTTAATCATATTACTATAACAGATCGCTTCTGGCGTATATTCTCTGAGGATCCCTGAAATATTTAAATCATTAAGGTTTCCTGCTGATTGACTTTCTAATAAGTGTTCCCAGCAAATAGCCAGATTTAAAGCTGGCACAATATATAAAATACCAGCTAATACAGGTAAAGCTAATAATAATAATATAGCTGTAACAAATATTGCTCAAACGAATAATGGTAATTTATGTAAACTCATTCCATTAGTTCGCATATTTAATACTGTAGTTATGACATTAGAATAATTAATTTCTTAATTAAGTGGATTATATCTTCAGCGTTTTTAATTCAAATATAAAAAACGGTGTCTAACGTATAATCTCTGAGGATCCTACTTTTGCATATTTTTATCTGGGTAGAGATAAAGGTAAAATAATGGGTAAATGATCAAATTAAATTCAAGTTATATCTGCTTTTAAGAATATCGAGTCTATCTCTTCTTCTCGATATTTTTTTAATTACACTTTTAAATTTATTAGATTTAGTGATAAAATCATGTAAATCTTTAGCTTCTTTTTGAAGATCTTCCTTAGTTAACACATTATCATTATGTTGTAAATCTCCTTCCGATTTTGATTGATCTACCGATAATAAATAAGCTTTAGATTATTTAATTGTAAAAGCAGCTCTCATATCTAATTTAGTAAATTCAGTAACTAAATAATTATTCTGAAATCTAGAAATTACATTAAACCTTCGTTGATAACTTCTATATCTGGAATTATACGTGCATTATTAGAATGATTTGATTTTTGTTTAATCGTTTAAGATAGAGATTCATTCTATATTAAATCTTCGAATCACCCTAAAATATCATTTTCCTTCTTAGATTATTCATTTAATAATCTTTTTTCATTAGTTCTTACAGACGATTACCATTATTAAAAGTGGTATTATTCAAAATATTAGATATGGTACTATTATCGCTTATTGAACCTTTGTTCTGACTATTGAGATGAATTACTCTTGGTTTTATCGTCTACATGAGAAGTATCTTCACGTACAAATAATAATATAATAAATTCTAATTAACCTTCTAATAAACTAGCAATTAAAGGCATAATTATATGTGAATGTAAGTATAAAATAGAAGCAATAATCATAATCAAACCAAGGTTATGATTATATTTTTTATTGAATGTATTTTTTATAGTTTATTAATTATAATTAATTGGTATTGAAAAGCTGATTCTGATGTAATAAATAACATAAAATGAATCATATGGTTATTCTTGAATCGACACGAAATATAAAAATATTTTTTTTTATTTATCACCCCTGCAATTTGGTTTCCTGCTGATCGTCCATTGTAATATCTTAAAATATTATTAATTAAAATATGTAAAATTTTAAGCTTTAAGATGTTCCAGCATACAGTTAGAAATTTTATATAAATCCCAAATTAACCGATAAGATTATACATATTTAAAAACATAACCGTGATAAGTTTTACCTGTTTCGATATATTTCACCAATGTTGTTTGAGTAGCGGAAAGACCTTTACTTCTTAAATATTCTACACATTTTCCAATGCTAAAAAACAGCATACTGTTATCTTCTTTATCCAAATAATTATTATTAAAAGACATTAAAACAGATCTACTTAAACTATTTAAAGGTTTATTTTTATTGAATAATTTTCTATCTTTTTCCAACTGTAAAGCTAATTTTAATATAGAGATATCTTTGATTTTAGCGTGTAATTCAGCTTCTCTAGTAAAAAGATATTTACCTAAATAATAAGAACCATTTTTTAAATGTTTAGAGAAAGTAAAATGACTAATATTAAGATTTTTAATAAAATCTATTTGTTGTGTAGAAAAATAAAACAATATCGTTTTATCTCTATTATACATAAATAGAGGTTTAGCATTAGAACCACTAGGATTATTTACCACTTTAACAGTGTTTAAATTAAAATCAGGATCTAATAAATAATATTGTTCTAACACTATTTCAGATCTAAAATTATGATTGTTTACTAAAGGTATAACCTCTAAAGTAAAACGAGATAAGCGATCCTTTAGTGGAATAAATTTACCTGTTGGTTTATGTGTGTAATTTAAATAGCCAGATAAACGTTTGGCTAATTGTGAAGAAGAACCCACATATTTTTCCCTTGTAATGTTATGTTTAAAAATATAAACACCAGGTATCTGTATTTTACTAGATGGTAAACCAATATTATCTTTGAGAATTTTAGGTGTTTCTTTTGAATCTAAATGTTTTATGATTATGCTTGGAGCATTAATTAAATCATTTAAAATATCTGCAGTAATCGAAATATTACAATGAGCTAATATTTCATTAATTATTTTAAAGGTTACAGGTTTCTGACTTTGAATATATTCATTTGCTAATTTATGAATATATTCAATAGGTCCTTTTCTACCTAAAATAATTTTCCAATTTTCTTTATCGATTGTAGTTTTGGATTTACTATCACTAGAAAAATGAGAAGTATTGGTAAAACTAAACATCATAGGGTTGTTATGTTTTATATATAAATATGTAAACGATATAAATATATCGTTATCAAATTGGTTAATGCTCGTTGAATTTATAGCTCCTAATAAAGAAGATATACCTGCTAAATGAAGACTAAAAATAGCTAAATCAACAGAACCTCCAGAATGTGATTGAATACTTGATAATGGAGGATAACTTAATTAATAATATATATATTATTAAAATTGGACTATGCCTTCAACTTGATTAATTATTTTTCATCTTTCTAAGTATTCTTTGTATTTCTAATTTTTCACTATTTGTTTTTTTAATACACTTACTTCAAATTTTAAATTCAAAACTTTTAATTCCTTTCATAGAATTTTGAAAATAATCAATAATATTTAAAATATCAATTTTATATGTAGTATCTAAAATATAATAATTATGTTTTTCTCTTTTTCTAATATTAGAATTTAAATTTAATAAATATTTTAAACAATATAAAATATGAGAGTCTAATTTTTGAGTTATACCAAATCCCATTTCATATCTATTAATATCTTTTTTTGTTATATAAAATGATCCTTCTGCTTCTATAAATCCTATAATTCAAGGTTTAGTTAAAACATTAGATATTTTTTTTATATTTTCTATATTTTTTAAATCATTTAATGAAATATTAAAAACAGGTGATATATAAGATAAATTAGCTTTTAATAATTTTAATTCATTTAATTTACTATTTTTCTCTAAATTAGTTAATTTATTATTAATTAAAATATTATAAGCTTTTTTAAATCTTTCATAATTATATTGTTTACTTGTTAATAAAGGATATTTATCAAATAAAGGTATTATATATTTACCTATATGTTCTAATTTAGTTATTTTATAATTAGCCATATTAGATTTCTTTTCTAGATTAATATTACCCACACCTAAATTAGATTTTATATAATTTAACAATCTTAAATTATATTTATTTTGTGATATTTTAAATATTAATTGTCATTTATTATTAGATTTACTTAATGTTAATGAACCATCTCCATCTGTAAATCCTACTAATCATTGATGAAATCATTCAAGTTTATCTTTTTTAAATTCTTTAGAGTATAAATCATCATTAGATTTGTTAAAATCATTTTCTGATTTTTTATTTTGATAAATAGAAGAAGTAAAAATTCAAGAATTTAAAATTTTATAGTTAAAATCAGAAAAATTACTTAATAATTTACCAAGTCGCTCTACGTTCAAATCATTCGATTTGGAATTTACATTCAGTCTCTGAACAATTAATTTATTATTATTAATTGAGGCAAATTGTCTCTTTAAAAACATAATTTTAACATATGATTTAATCATTTTATTTTTAATATTTAATAATCATGAGTATATGTTTTCTCATACGAGATTTCCTTGCATCGAGTAGAGTTTATTCAAAAATATTTTACAATATTTTGACGGCTTATCATAAACCGTTCAACCTGTTCCTGCACCATTTTCAACTAAAGAACTAAGTAGTAATAAAATCAAAGATGGTGGTAATAATCAAAAAGAAACATTATTCAATCGTGGAAATCAATTTATATACGTAATTTCTTACATATTTGGACTATGTCTTCATCCAATCTTAAGCGATAGGAGCTTAGCGTATTAACGTAATATTACGTTCTTGATATTTTAAATATCAAAGTCTCTGAGGATCCTACTTTAGTAATACCCTGTTCAAAGATATTAAGATTTGGTTTCCTGCATATTCTCCCCATGTACATAAAAATTTTTACTAAATCGTTAAAACAACTGAAAATTTATAATTATAAATTTTTATTAAGAGTATTTTATGTCTGTTCTTTCCGAAAATTTCAGATTCTTTGAGGAATTCCATGCAAATAGCTAAGTGATTATATATATTATTACTAATATATACGGCATTTAAATAAAATTCAAATGATCTCAATTGAAATAAGTTCTTTTATCATTCATTCTATTCTTTGCTGAATAAATAATTAATTTACCTTCATCAGTAAAATGATGTTTAGATATTATTTGATTAAAAGCTATATTTCAATCTAAAAAATCTAAATATTTACTACTTAATAAAGGATAATCATTTAAGTATTTGATTAATAGTTTTATAGAATTTTGATTTTCTACTCTAATTATATAATAATTATTTTTATTATCTGATCGTTTACGAATAGCGATCTTTACTTTTAAAGTTTCACAAATCTTAGTAATAATTTTTTCATAACTTTCTTGTGTTTTAGGATAAAGCATACGTTGTTCTAAAGCAAATTTACAGATTATTTGTTTCACAGAATAACGAATATAAAAAGAACCATCTGCATCTATAAACCCTGATAATCAATAATTACTTAATAAATTAGAATCATCTAAAGGTAATTTATTTATATTGAGTGAATGTTTTTTGTTTAACCAATCTATTAATCTATATAATTGGTTTATTTTAGGTGTTCTAAATTTTCCATTAACTAAATTAATAATAATTTTCAAAGAATGAAAAGCTGAAAACCTTAATTCTATAGATTTAGATTTTCTATTTACAATACTACCTTTTCCAATAAACATTAATAATTTATTTGCCAAAGGTTTATCTTTAACGTTAAAAGTTACACCTAAAATAATTGTATCTGCTTTTGTAATAAAAATATAGCCATCACCTTCTATTAATCCAGCTAAATATGATCCTATTTTATTTATTGAATCTATTGAATTTTTTTCATAACTTAAATCAGATTTTAAAAATCATTTGATTTTATTTTTCAATTTGTTTGCCATATCTGGAGCTCCACATTGTACAGGTAATAAATAATTTCCATATCCACCTACTAATCCTGGCATACATCTTTTCTTTAAGTTTCCTTAAAGGATGGACTATATCTTTATCTTAATTTAATTTAAGATATCTCGCGTATAGTCTCTGAGGATCCTACTTTCGCACAAATATAAATCATGTAAATAAAAAGATCAATCTGAATATTTTGATTGATAAAGTAGAGTGATAAAATCATTAGAATTAAAGGAATTGATTTACTTTAAAAGGTACTTTTAGGTCAAATAATTGTATATTCAAAGATTAAATGACTAATTTTATCTGATCCTGAGATCTTTTTATTCTTATCTTTGTAATTATCTACGTATTCTTTTCAAATCATTGTTTCGTCATCTGATCATGATGTCGGATGACTCTCAGTGATTATTATAGCTCTAGTATCAATTTTTTATGCTGAAACTACGTTCAATTTGTAAATTAGATGTAAGTTCAAATAATATATCAAACATTTCTTTTTCTGCTTTTTTATAAATTTGTAATAAATATCTCTGTGCGATTTGATTTCCTGCTGATTGTCCAATTTTCAAAAATGTTACTGCTATTTTTATACGAGGTTGAAGTAAAGCTAGTTTTTGAAACTTTAAGGGTGTTTCAGCATACAGCGAGATAAAACATGTTAAGGTGACTTAACATTCGGCCATGCCTAATAAATACATGTTATATCGTAGATTAAATATTTAATCTATTAAATTAGTATCTTTCATCAATGTGATTTGTCCTCGATACAATCCTTTTCTTTTTCCGTTAACATAATCTCGTATCGTGCTTCTATCACCTTTCACACTTCTAGCGAATTCAGAAATACTATCAAAATATCTATTAGAATAAGATTTATTTTCGACGTCTTGCTAGCTGGTTGTTTGATTTTGAAATTATATCGTTGTTCTCTAATCAACACTTTTAACTCTTCTATACTAATTAATGATTCGAAACTAAATTCCAATAAAGGTTCTAAAGTAAATAAAAATCTATTTAAATATGAATTACCATTATATAAACAATCATCTAAAGTACGATGATCAATATTAATGTTATCATAAGCATATTGTTTACTATCGAAGATCAATGATTTACTTAAGTTATCATAAAAGGCTTGACCTCTAATCTTTCGTAATCTATCTTTAGCTTCTTCAGACATAGGTAAATGATAACCTGATCCTGGTACTGTTTCTATATTTAATAGTTTATTTTTAGAATATTTCGTAATAAAATATTGTTCTAATTTCTAATATTTCCTTTATACTTATTTTCATAATATATAAGATTAAGTTAACGTCTTTGAATCCATACTAATATCTTAAAACATATCTATCAGAGAAGGCATAAAATATGAACACACACGACTATATAAATTTATACTACTACCTATGTAATAAAGATTTTTATTCAAAAAGATATAAACTCCTTTCTTATTCTTTGCTACTTCTAATATTTGTTTTCTAAAGGATTTTCTATTTTTAAATCATAATTTTTAGTGAAATAGTAGAATAACAACTAGTACGAGTATTATTATTAATTTTAGATTAAAAGATAAGATTTGAATTTGATTCGAGTAAAGAATTTTCTAACTTTATTTCGATATAACGATGTAATATAACAATAAATATTGACCATGAAGAAAATCATGATGAATGCATGAGCAGTAATAATTACATTAAACAATTGATGATCTCCTTGTAAAAATTGAACACCTGGAGAAGATAACTCTAATCTAATTAACATTGAAAATGCTGTTCCTATTAATCCAGCAAATATTGAAAAGATCAAATAAAGAGTTCCTATCTCCTTAGCATTAGTTGAATAAAGTCATTGCTTATTCATCAATTTAATGTTATTATGCAAAAATAAAATTAGCTCTATTATAAGACAAATGAATGGGCAATAAGATGATAACATCTTTATATCAGAATAGAGGTGATTCGAACACCTAAGGGTTTTTCCCAACAATTAGCAATTGTCTTAACTTACCAATGTAAACTATTCTAAATAAAATATATATTTATATTATTATATTATTATAAATGGGTCCTTATCAGATTCGAACTGACGCTAATTACGTGAAGGGTAATTGTACTCACCATTATACTAAAGAACCTAAAATTTAAATTTATTAATATAATATATTAAAGATTAAATGATGACAACTCAACATCAAGTCTATAAATCGATTAGTAATGCTAAACCACATCTTACAATGTTTTACATTTGCATCCTATCTAGAAATATTCTATTTCTTGATTATTAAAATTCTATAATTATTTATAATGAAATAATTATATATTAATTATGATAGTATCTAGAGGTTAGTTTCTTGCTTTATATTCAATCAGCTTTTATCTAATATGTTTGTGGCTACCCAACTATGCCTTATCTTATTTATTTCATATAATTATAAAATAAAGAATTAAAATATGATTAAACAATTGGTACACTAGAGAAACACAGCCTATTGATCCTTTCGTACTAGAAGGTCTTCCTCTTTTTACTATTTATTCCTTTGGAAGATAGGGACCATACTGACTTACGTCGTATTAACAATTTTGTTATCATAAAGTCATTTAAACTCTATTTCAGTAACTTACGCTACTGTTCAGACTATGTCATCATTAATAATTATATTAATGCCGGATGTTCGTGTCAAGTTTATTGTTAGTGATACTCAACTGTTAGTCGTTGAACCTTCTTGATAATACAAATAAATTTGTTCACTTTATTCAAGCTTGGCTGCAAATTAACTCCTTAAAGTTTTTCTTGCAATTAATCCAGTTTTCCTTTCTTTCATTTATAATTTTACAAATGATGTAGTTGAAAGGGGCTATTATGTAATATAATATTAATTTTATTAATTAATTTAGTTTTTCAATTCTATATAACATACTAGATTCAAAATCAACTATTGATCTTAAATTATTTAATTCTTTAGCTCTCTTATAAACACCTACATAAATATTCAATTTAGATTTAATGGCTTCAGCTAATCTTTTTACATCCATATAACTATTTGTATATATTGACATTATCAAATAAGCTAAAACAATAGGATTCATTAAATATTGAATATTAAAAGAACTATTTTTATATATTTTAAAGTTTCATTGTTTTTATAATAATTAAAGATAGGTAATGATCTAGTTTTTAATCTATAATTAAAAAAAGTATTTACAATAACTGTTTTTAATCCATAATTTACATAGTCTAGTCTTTAAAATAATCACTTATCCATAAAACAAATAATTTTCTATCTTTACTCATTTCAAATCTACTATTACTTGTAGGACTTGATTTATGACATAAAAGATAAAATGTAGTTTTGTTTGGTAATTTATTATTATTTTCCATTAATTTAAATATTATTAAGATAACGTCTAACATATAGAATGATTTAAATTCTATACTTTTTAATATATAAAAATAACGACGTATAATTAATAATTAATATTGTTATTACTTGTTAACTAACCCAACTCATGTACCCTTTTAATCGGCGAACAGCCGAACCCTTCCGAGATCTTTCCCCCGGAGGATAGGATAAGTCGACCAAATTTGTTATCAGTTAGACTATTTAATCTAACTCTCCAACTTTCACAAATTGGTTCAGACTATGTCATCAACTAATTATAATGATTCGTTATATTGCAAAATCGAGAAGGGTAATAGGAACTTTATAACTCATGCTTGAGTGTATGTATGGTTTCCATATAAAATTAGTGCATCTTTAGAATTAACTTCTATAACTCAATATATTTGTGATATTACTTTAGTTGCCAAATTAAATTTATCATTTAATTCTTTACTTAAGATCAAATTTTCAGTTTTAGTATAACTTTGAGTATGGAGAATCATTGTTCTTTTATCTTTTTAACCATCACCCATGATTCAATAAGCTAAACCTCTAGCTGTTAAATGATTTTTAATTAGACCTTCTTCTATTCTCTTTACGAATCTTTTTTCCGTTTTAACATAAAACAAGTTTCAAATTTCAGTAAACGAATAATGTGAAAATGTTTTAAATCATAAACTTTTTATTAAACCTTTTCTTGGTCCTCTTAAATTAAATCGCTTACCAGGTTCTATCATAAAGCAGTAAAGTTTAAATATAGAAAATAAATGTAGTAAAAATTCTTCTTGCAAATAACCTTGTTCGAATTTAATCAAAGCATGATTACTTTTTTTATACATACAAGCATCGCTCAAGATCATTACTATTAATATTTCTCTCAATTCTAAAGGTAAAGGAGGTAAATTCATTTTTCATTCTTGTCAATGCTTTGAATTTAAATGGTAACCATCTTTATGGTTTCGAATTTCTTTCGATAAAATTAAAGTATTTTTCATGTTTTACATATGATTTTTATATTTCAAAATGTTTGTAACATTAAATACATTAGATTTAGTGTAGCTATTGTGGTTTTAGCTGGAGCTATTTGAAATCTGATTTATTTTAATTAGCTAGAAAATTACCAAAATTTTACCTTATTATTATTAACATTAGTTGCCGGATATTCGTGTTAGGGTTATTATTAGTGAAACTCACCTATTAGTCGTTGAACCTTCATAAATTCATATAATTTTAATATTATATCACTGAATCATGCTTGGCTGCAAATTAACTACTATTGTAGTATTTCTTGCAATTTATCCGATTTACTATAAAATTATCACTAATTTTCTCGACATTTGACCATCGAGGTGTCAAACAGGCAGGACAATATGTACTCTTTCCGCCTATTAACCTGTTCAAATTTTGTTAACATAAAGATATTTAATTCTTTATTTCCAATTTTCACAAATTGGTTCAGACTATGTCATCATCTTTATATTATTATTTTACTACTAATCCCCCGCTCTGCTTTGTATTTGTGGAGTGCGGAGGTAACCATAGGCTCAAGTTCCAGTATTTTGTACTGTTATTTTTTATAAACAAAGGGGGTAATTTAAATAAATTTTATATGTTATGGTAATTTATATTTCATATCTGGTATTAAATAAGGATCCACTAATTTTCTAAAAAGAGAGTAACTTACAGAATTTATTACTATAATTTTTTTGTTTGAACGAACTTCACAGTTAAAATTAAATTTATCACTTAATTCTTGTGACATTCATTCTACTTCTATACTTGTAAAACTCTGAGTATTTAATACAATACTGTTATTTGTTGAATTTTTATTATAATCTAATTTACCACCGTCATCTGAAAACCAATATGCTAATCCTCTGGCTGTTAAATTATCTTTAATTAACGATTTTTTTATACTTTTCTTGTTATTAATTATAAACAATTAAGCTAAATGATTAAAAGCTTTGTGACTTAAAGTTTGAAAACCTCAAGTAATTACTTGATTTCCATTTGGACTTAATCTAGTTTGTGGTTTAGATAATACCCATTCATCAAATAAAGTATAAATATGGTCTGCGTAAGCTTTATGTTTGTTACTTCATTCAAATTGAATTTTAAAAGTATTACCCTTATTTTGAGTTCTTCGTCGCCAAGTATTAAACCAATCGCGCTTTGTATAGTAGATAAAGCAGAAAGATTTTTTTTTATACTCTCTTTGCTATTTGGACCTATTCCTATTAGTAATTCTTTTTTCATTTATTTAATTTTTTATAATTCCTTTGGGAACCGGTAATAAAGAAATATATTGTTTTAATATATTAAGATGTTGGGGTTTCGTGGAAAGATTTTTGTTTAGCATTACTCACTTTCTAGTCGTTGAACGTTCATATATCTATTTGTAAGGCATAAGGGTGCCGGCAAATATGCCAATATAAGCTTCGCTGCAAATTGACTTAATTATTTAAGTTTTTTTGCAATTTACCCAATTTTTAAAATATACTTTTTTCAAAGTATATGGACTATAGTTAATAATCCCTAGCGTAACTTTTATCGATTGATCCCCGTCTATCCCATATTATAGCGAGGGGTCACTATGCCCTACTTACGTACCTGTTCGACTTCTAAGTCTTTCAGTCAAGCATGTTTATGCCATTGCGCTTACATTACTTTATCATTAGTAAATTGTTTTCCATACAATAATTAACATACCTTCATAAAATATATATTTTTGTTTTGATTATGATAAAAATTATTTTACCAAAATATTTCTTAAAGATTTATTTATCTTCGATAATTATAAAATCGGATGTACTTTGCTACTTTATTAAAGACTACCGCCCCAGTCAAACTGTCAATTAGTCAATTCTTCCTTTGAATCTATAATAGATTCACTTTCATTTTTAATTTTAAGGTAAACATTAACCCAATATCAATCTCAAGGTATTTCATTAGCGTCTATCGACATCCCTACTAACTATTAATTGATATTGTTATAGATTAATATGTTAACTAATTACAGTAGAAGTTGCTAGGGTCTTCCCGTCCTACCAAAGGTAACCTGCATCTGCACAGGTAATTCAATTTCACTGAGTAAGTTGTCGAGACAGTGAGACCATCGTTACACTATTGATACGAGACCACATTTAATGGCCAACTGATTTTGCTACCTTAGGCTTTAATCTGTATTATTTTTAATACAGTTGGACTATATCATCAAATAACTCTACATTATTTGCTCGATTATCTAGTCTCTGAGGGCTATCAATTAAATAGGATGTTATATTATTTATTATTTTTATAAGGGTTTTATGATCTATCGTTTATTGAAATAAGCATATTTATTTTCTATGATTTCAAGTATTTCAGATAATTCTATTTTTATAGTTTTACCTTTACCTGTTAATCTATAAGATAATTTTTTTACTAATTCAATTAATGTGTCTTTATCTTTCTGTTTTCATAATACTACTTAGATAGAATATTCTTCCATTTTTACAAGACATACATAAATTTCAAAGAAAGGTAAGATTAATTTGATTATCTTTTTAGTGTAAATATCAGGAGATCCTGATATTGGAACGATTCACCGAAAAGTTCTTTAAATGAATTTAATATATCTAATCCATTTTTGTGTTGAGTTACATTGAAAACAGGTTGGATATTGACTCCATATTTAAAATGTATCGTAACAGATAAAGAAATAGATCCTTCGATAAATCCAGCTAAAAAATAAAGATAATTTATATCCTTGATGTCTAACATTGTAAATTTTGATTATTTTTAGATAGCGTCTAACATATATGATAATTTAAATCATATACTCTACACTAATTGATAATCAAATTAAAGTGAGAAGATTAATGATATATTTAAATTAATATTCCCTGCTGATTGTCCATTGTTTCATACTTAACTAAACTCAAGTCTTTAGAATGTTCCAGCATATCATCGAGTTTAATGAGGACCTTTTAGGTTTAAATCCTCATGGTTAAGACCGCAATTAACCAAGTTTTCAAATAATGACTAAGATTATCATCATTCTTATACTATTGGCATTGAGCAAGTTTCATTCCCAATACTATGATATAAATCATTGCTGAGAATTGTGTTTTTAGTAAACAGTCGGGGCCTCCTATTTTATGTTTCCGTTTTAATATATTAATTTAATCAATATATATTTGCGGATCCTCTTATCGTCTAACTTATGCATGGCTATTCAAATTTATCATGCAATTAAATAAATAAAAATTATCACTTTCTATGCTTATTCATGTTTAATTTTATTTCTAATATTTTTTTTAAGCCTTCAATATTTAAATGCTCTTTAGCACTTATCATTATAGCAACCTTTTTAAAATCTGAAAAATCTAAACTTTTTACTCATTGTATAGGATACTTTTCAAAAAAAGGAATAATTACTTCAATTAATTCAGAAATTTTAGTTATTGCAAGACTTACAGTATTATTAGATTTAGATACATATTGATTTCATGGATTAAGCTTTACTTTATTGTTATAAGTATTAAAGTAAGCAACTAAACCTTTAAGAACATCAGCATCTCTAATATTAAGATTACTTGAAAATCTTAATGAAACTCTTTGATTAGTATCTGAATTTTTAATATTTAAATGAAAAGAACCATCACCACTTATAAAACCTGATACTCAAAATGAATCAGGTATACCGTTAAATTTATATTCAGGTCTAATTATAACTGGTACATTTGGAAAAGATTCCTTCAAACTATCAGAAAGACCCCAATTAAGTGAACTTTTTAAACCAATTAATTTAAGAAAACCTTTTTCCGTTAAATGTTCTCTTTGTTTTATAATATCAAAACAACTTTTAAATATTATAAATTCAGAAGCTTTTGCAGTTACCAAAGGATATATATTAAAATGATCTACAATTACTTGTAACTCTTTAATTGATTCATATTCTACTGAGTTTATTCCATTTATTCTAATTTTTCCTACCATTAATGTATTTTTAATAAGTTTCAATATTGAAAAATCTTTAATATGTAATTATATTATAAAAATTATGGATGTTCTCCATTTTAATTTATATTTTACATCAGTTTTTATTGAAAAACATCCTTCAGCATCTGTAAAACCAGTTATAAATCATGGATTTAATGTATTACTGGTTTTACTTAAAGAAGAATAATATCGTTTATTTAATTGTTTAGAAAGGATTTTGATTTGATAATTTCTTTCGAAACCCATTAGAGTACACCTTAACTTCAGATTAGATCTAAAGTAACTACCATCTACTCGTTGCTCTTTTACAGAAATTTCATTAAGCTGTGGGTTTTTAATTTCTGATTTAGATCCGCGATATCCCATTTCGTTTTCACTCATCTTATAATTTGTTACCATATCCAGGTAATTATTCTGGCCACTTATACTTTTTCGAATATAATTTGGTATCATAAGCTTTAGGAAGTCCCCGGAGTTTGATAGTTTAACCCACTTAAATGTATTCCTAATACATAATGCAGGATAATTTGCCGAGTTCCTTAACAACTTTTCACTCTACACCTTAGTATTCTCTACTTACGAACCTGTGACGGTTTAGGGTACGGTAAAATCAATTTGTTTAAAAATAAAATTTTAAATATTCAAGGTTTGAATAATAAAAAATTATTAAAAAAAAAAATAAGAATCGATTTCCTGGGTTTATTGATTTACAATAAAAACTTTATCTTCATTTACTCATCAGCCATAACATTAGTTTATGGTCCTTAGAGACCGTTATTACAAAAATCAGTTTAACTTTTATTTTTAACCCTTTCGTATTCGGTGAGAAGTATTATTAACTTCTTTTTACGTTACTCATGTCAGCATTATCTCTTCAGTCACTTAAAAATAATGATACACTATTTCTTCTTTAGTTTGACTGAATGTTCTACTACCTTAATTATTAATTAAAAATATTGATTAATAATCAACATGATATCGGTTGATTATTTTAGACCCGTTAAATCTTCGGCGCTACAATCTAGATGCTGATGAGTTGTTACAACACTCTTTAAAAGTAGCGACTACCCATTCTTTAGCTACTTTATTATAAAATATAAATTATTTGCTACTATACTAAATTACCAATATATTCTTAATCAATGATAATAATAAGGGTCATATTAATAAAATATTATTTATCTTTATAATTAAAGTCGATTTTTTTCAATAAATTAATATATTCTAATTTACTCATCAATCTATGTTTTCCTTTTTTGTTCATATTATAAGCTAATTCAACTATGTCTAATTTACTTTTTAATGTTAATGGTTGTTCGTTTTTCAATATTAAACTAACACTTCTAAATTTATCATAGTGAAGAGCTCTTTCTGATAATATAGGATTATTATCCATAAATGGAATTAAAACATTAATAATTTGATTGATTCCATTTATTGTGTAAATTAATTCATTTTTAGATCCTAAATTAATAGAACCTATATTATTTAATTGTATTTGTATTCTTTCTAATAAAGGTTTAGAGTATATATCACTAGTAATATTAAATCCAGTTTTTATTTGTCCATCTTTTTGGAATGATATAAAAAAACTTCCATCTCCATCAATTATTCCTGAAATATGTTCATTTGATAATTTACTAGTAATTTCTTTAATATTATTTAGTAATAATTCTTTATCTTTACTTTCAGATACATTTAATAATGAATATAAAGTTTCAATTCTATCTATATTTCTATTAGTAGTACTATTCATTGATAAAGCTAATTTTAATAATTCTCTTCTACCTTCTATTGTTCTTCTATCTTTATTAAACAAAGATATCACTATATCTTTAAATAGATTAAAAGCATGTAATTTAGCACAAAATACAGGATAGTTTGAGAAATGAGGAATTATTATATTATATAGTTCTTCAATTTTATCTACTATAAATTCTGCAGTATGATTTCTATTATTAATTGTAATATTACCACAATTAAAATATGTTTTAATAGAATCTAATACATATTTTGAATCTAAATCTGCAGTTATTGTAAATTTAGGTCTAAATTGAATACCAAATCTATGTTTATCAGATAAGATAATAGAACAAAAGAAAGATCCATCTGCTTGAGTTAATCCACTAATATATCCTGGAGTTAAAACAAATGAATTATTTTTAAAAAATATTTGGTTCAGTATTAAATTTATTTTTGTAGCAATAATTTTATATTTAAGTTTAATTTGTAGATTAAATCTTTTTTACTATTTTAACTTTGGTTAGGGGGCTAGCCTTCAAAGTGATAAAGTCGAACCAACAACTTTCTAGCTATTATATCATTAATCAAAAGGCATACAAATTAATTAAGAAAGTCATTCCTTTCTCGACTTATTATCTAATATTTTCACATTAAATTGGACTATATCATAATAAATTATTTTTTATATTAATTTATTCTAAGCATATAGTCTCTGAGGAACCTACTCTCACAAAATAATTATTTAAATTTTATTTATCAATTCTTTATATTAACAATTAAAGATTTAAAAGGATTAAATTTATTATTTTTATTTGTATGATTTACAAAATATATAGAGGTAATATAAGATATTAGTATAAAAATAGATTAAATAAATTATTTTTTATAGATAATTTTTTTTACTAATTTACCAACTGTATTATCTTTAGATTGTACATCAAGATTTTAACCAAAAATTAATAATTGATATTAATTATTTAAACTTATAATATATGTGATTTGGTTTCCTGCTGATTACCCAATCTTATTGTATTATTACTAGCTTAACCAGTACAAAAAGCTCTAAGGGTATTCCAGCATATAGCTTAGTTTATAATATGAACCCAGTAGTCTTAAAATCCAGGCTCACTTCACAGCTGCATTCGAATTGCTACTTCCTTGATTTCACTTAATAATCATTTGGGACCTTGATCAATGTTCTCGGCTGTTTCCGTCTTGACTATTCAACTTAGCATGAATAGTCTGAACATTTACTATTCATTTATGTAATTTCGAGTTTGGATTCCAATGGTAAGATTTTTTTTATCTCCGCAAGCTAAACGATTTAAATTTATATTTTATATCGTTGGGAAATGCAGTGCTGTACCTTCATAAATTTCATGTAAATATCATACTTAAATATGTTTCGGTAGAAAACCAGCTTTTTAGGTACGATTGGTATTTCGCCACTTTCCAAAACTCTTCGGAGAATTTTGCAACATTCAACCGTTCGATCCGTTTAGGTAATCTGGTCTTGGAAAGATCTCCTAACTTCCATGGTGATCAAATTTATCATGCAATTAAATATTTTTATTTTCTTCCTTTATTCATTCCAGCTTTTATTTTTTGAATTATATTTAATCCTTCATTTGTTAAATGTAATCCATTTGTCATTAATTTAGCAATTTTACATCAATCAAAATAATCTAATTGTTTATTACCAATCATAGGATATAAATCAAAAAAAGGTATAATTTTTTCAGTTATAATTTTAAATCTAACAATTACTAATGTTACAGCTGGAAATTTTTTATGTTTTTCTTTAATACCTGAACCTAAATATTTAATTAAAAGATCTATTAGTTTAGTATCTCTTTCATGTTGTGGTATTCGAAATCTCAAATTAATGGCTTGTTTTATTTTAGTTTTTGCGTTGTAAATTTTAACATCAAAACTTCCTTCTCCATTAACAAATCCTGTTATTCAGTATGGATCTAAAATTTTTTCAGTCTTAATTATTGGTCTGTTAACAGGAATAATCTTATTAAAATTAGATTTTAAATTTTCAGAAATACCTAAATTCATAGAGGCTTTTATATTAATTATTTGTTGTAAACCTTCTTTTTTAATATGATCTTTATTATTAATTAGATTTACTACTTGTTTAAATAATATAAAATCTGCACCTTTTTGAGTTAGCAAAGGAAAATTATCAAAATGAGGAATTATAATATTTATTAAATCTTTAACACTGAATATTGAATAAAAAGCTACATTATCACTTTTACTTATAGATCCAATACCTCCGAAAAATTGTTGTATTTTTAATAATAAATCTAAATCATTATAATGTAATCCTATTTGAAATTTAGCTTGAACTCGTCAACCTATTTTACGTTTTATATTTTTATCTATTATTATTGTAAATGTAGATTCCGCATCTGAAAAGCCAGTTATAAATCAAGGATTCAATTTAGGTAAAATTTGTAAAGTAGAATAATTTTTAATATTTAATTGTTTAGAAAGGATTTTGATTTGATAATTTCTTTCGAAACCCATTAGAGTACACCTTAAATGCATTAGTCTTTGGTTTGGGTTAATGCATCAACTATCATCTACTCGTTGCTCTTTTACAATATTAAATTTTAATATTGATTTAGATCCGCGATATTCCATTTTATTTTCATATATCATATAGCTTATTACTTTACCTGAGTAATTAATTCAGCCACTTACTACCTCTCGATAGTAGTTTAGTACTATAAGCTTTAGGAAGTCCCCGGAGTTTGATAATTTGACCCAATTTAGCGTTTTCCTAATACGCTTGTCGGGTCTAATAAAAATAACTTATCCATAATAATTTTTTTATTATTTAGTCGCTTTCGCTAAGGTTTTAACCTTGCTATTCTTATTAACTTGCTGCAATTATACCACTATTTTTATAGTGGATTAGACTATACCTTCAACTCAGCATAAATGTTAGAAAAATAAATAAAATAAAATAATAAGGGATATTTTAATGAAATTTATAATGAAAATGAGGAATTACATATAATAGAATTATTTCTTTGAATTTATCTTTAGATGTAATATATATTCTATAACCATTAGAAGTTTTATGAGGTTTACTTTCAATATTAAATTTATTATTTAAAATATAAGATAAATAATTATTCTCTTAATATGATTCAGTAGAATAATAATAACCGTTAGTTGTTTTATAACCATCATCCATGAATCAATAAGCTAAACTTTTAACAGTTATTTCATCTATAATAGATTTAGGTATTATTTTTATTCCATCTATATTATAATATAATTCTCTATATTTATTAAAGCAATTTAAACTTAATGTTTGAAATTTGATTGAATAATAAATTTTATTTTTATTAATTCTATTATCAAATCTAGATAATTCTATTGGTTTACTTCCACAATAAGGATTAAATAAAGAGTATAAATGATTTATATATTCTTTATTAATAATAGATTGCTTGAATTGTAATCTAGCATTATTATTAACAGTCTTTCTCTCTATAGTTAAATCTCCTAATAAACATCCTATAATAATCTCATTTAATGAAGGATCTAATTGAAATCCTTTTTTACTTGAAGTTCTATAATATTTTATTAAATTGTTTTTCATATTTTTTATTTTTATTTCTATTTCATGATTTACTGGAATATCTGAGTGCTGACATATTATATAAATTATTAGTTTATATCTCTTCTTTCGAATCAGTCGTTACAGGGCTAATTAAAGGTTTTTATTATTTTTTTTTCCTACAATTAAATAGCTTCCCACGGTATTTCCATATAAAAATTATTTTACTTAGGATCCACCGTTAGCATATTAAAATAAATTATTTTAATATACCGATCTATTAGATCATGAGTCAGTTTATTCAAAATTTCACAATTTTGATGGGCAAGCAATTCACCCATTATGCAAAAGGTACGTCGTCATCATAATAAACCATAGATGATTTCGACTGCTTATAGAATTACTGATTCAAACTATTCGTTATGTTACAAACATATTATTTCATCGATTTCCTTTACAGTACTTTTCACTATCGCTAAATCTATTATACTTAGCTTTAGAGGATGGTTCCCCTTTATTCCAACGAATTATCTTTCATTGTACTTTTTTTTAATGGTTTTATTTATGATTTACAGGACTTATTACACCTTTTTTAGAATTTTATTAAGATAGAAATTAATCAAATGCTTAAAAAAACAATATTCAAAAAGAATATTTTCAATCGATAAATAAAAATATAAGCTAATCCGATTTCACTCACCATTACTTTCGGAGTCTCGGTTGATTTCCTTTCCTTTCCTTACTGAAATGTTTTACTTCTGGAAGTTTATATAAAAAGGTTTCCCATAGGATCGCTAATTTCATAAGATATAAATCTTTGATCTAGCCTTTGATTTTATTAATCTCCTTTTTTATAGATTTGCGTTCGATCCTCAATAATCCCTTTAAAATACTATTAATTAAATTTTTGATGTTAGAACAATATCATCATCGATACTTTTATTATTTTTTTAATAAAAGAGGTAAGATTAGTTTAATAGGTAAAATGACGTTTTGTGGCGACGATGTTCAGAGTTCAAATCTCCGATCTTACCCAGTTATTTAATTAAATAATTAAAAATATATTATGATCATTTACGAGTAATCAGAATCGAACCGATGATTTCTATTTGGAAGATAGAAGTTATTACCACTTAACTATACTCGTAATTAATTATTAATAATTATAATTTAAATAAAAAAGGGATGAATTAAAAATAAATATTTATTATTTATTTATTACTTAATTTTGTTATATACATTCTAATTACTCTTTGAAATGTAAATAAAGGTAATATATATTTAGATAATACATACAATGTTAATAAAAATACTAAAAATGAAAAAGATAATTGATTTAAAAAATAAAAAGGTATTAGTTGTGGCATATATATTTATTAAAAAATTTTCTTATTTAACAAGAATTATCTCTATATCGATATTTAACGATGAAATGAGATATACATGATTTTCAATTATAAATAGATCAATTATCTGAAATATTATAACAAAAGAATAATGATTTTATTAAAATCAGAATTTATAATTTTATCTGATTCTACTTTTAGCATTAATGTTAACTAATTAAATTTAATATCTTGGTTAAGTTTATAGATGGTTCTATAGTAGACCTGCAAAGTCTTTCTTTACCAAGGTTCGATTCCTTCTTAACCAATTTAATTATCTTCTATTTTATAATTTATAATTTTAAAATCAGATTTATTAATTTTTATTTAGATAAATAATTAATTATTAACTAATGTTCCATTAACAAATAACAACTAATATTCTATTAATAATTTATTATTAATCACTCCTAATTTATTAATAATTTAAAGAATGCTACAATTAAGTTTATTTTATCAAGTTAAACTAATAAGCTAATTGTTAATAAACATACAAAAAATGTATCAAATGTAGCATTTAACAATAAAACTTTTATCATTTCTAAGTTTAATAAATTAAAAAAGGGGGTTATATTTTATCTATAATAGGGGTGATTAAAATCAGAAGTTATAGTGTATTCAAAGATTAGAGTTCTAATTTTCATTAAATTATGAATAAAATATGGATTATATATTGATTTATGTATTCTTTTGTATGATTTATAATTGAACCATTTTCAACAATATCTTCAATAATTGTTTCTGCATTGTTCATCATACAAAACTTTAAACCTCTCAAGTATATTTTTTTCTTTCTTTTTTAATACACTTTATAATTTTATTAAAAGATTTTCAAATCATTCTGTTGGGTCATTTTTGAGTTATTGGAATAATAATTAAAACTTTATGAATATTTAATTTAATTTCTTTAATTATTACCAAATAATTTTTTATTGATTTAATTTTTAAATTTAATTTTAAATATAATTTAAGGTGTAAATATTAATGAATTTACCTTTAAATCATTCATTATATAAATAAAGGTATGATGTGTTAATGAATTTACCCTTTAAATTATTCATTGATTAAAATAAAGTATAATAAATACTCTATTTTAGTGATTTAACATAATATACTAACATTACTATATTTAAATAATATGTTAATATCACTCTTTCTTTTATATTAATATATATTTTTTTTTAACATCTTGTTGGATTCGAACCAGCATTCTATTGCTTCGAAGGCAAACGCTTTACCATTTTAGCTAAAGATGTTTATGATTTATGATATACAATATTCAATTATAAATTAATTACGAATAAAGAGAATCGAACTCTTACGATGAAGATATCATGAATTCCTAAGATTCACCCGGCTACCAATTTCGGCATATTCGTATAGATTTATTTAAGGAGTAGAGTAATCGAAACTCTGTATGTAAAGTGTAAATTTACCGCTAAACCACTCAGCTAACTCCCTACAATAAAATTTATAATTTATAATTTATAATTTAAAATTTAAAAAATGGGGGTTATCATTGCTATTTTCTTTATTATCCAGCAGCACCTTCCGGTACAGCTACCTTGCTATGACTTTTGAGATGTTACTAAAACGAATTAACTAATGATAGATCAAATTATGAAAGAAATGTTTGCTGTATTCAATTATAAAAATTTATATAATTTAAAAATTATTCAACAAAATATTAGATTTAAACAATAATGATTATTTCTAATTATCATTTCAATAGATATTTAATTTTATTCCAGTTTCCTTCAATTTTAGCTTCTTCCCAGCGACAGACAGTTAGTTCATCACGAATGCATTGTTTCACCGTTGCGCCTAGTGATCAACGATTACTCGAAATTCCTTCTTCATGTTCCCGAATTTCAGAGAACAATCCGACTATAAATTTATATTTAACTTTCTTTAATGATTAGCTCCTTTGTACTTATAATTATTGCATCACTTTGTTAAAGTTTTTTGTGGCACGTCTATAGCCCAATTCATAAGGGCCATAACGACTTGTCTTTGCCCTAAATGAAACTATTAATTTTCACTAATCGTTTCGTATAAAGAATACGATAAGGATTTCGCCCGTTTGTGGAGTTAACCTGACTTCTCACGGCACGAGCTGACGACAGCCATGCAACACCTGTATAATCGAATAAATCATTTTCATTTATGATTATTAATTTCGATCTGTTATCTATTGACAACAGTTTTATGCAAGAATTGGTAAGATTTTACGCGGATTATCGTATTAAATAACATGCTTCACTTCGTTTGCTTCGAGACCGACTAATTTTTTTGGTTTCAGTTTTGCAACCGTACTCGCAAGGCGGAATGATTAATGCGTTAGCTTTACCATCGATCATAAATAGATCGATCATAGATTATCATTCATCGTTGACAGTGTGGACTGTCGAGGGTATCTAATCCTTTTTGTTACCCACACCTTCGTTTCTCAGCGTCAATCGTTATTAGAAAAAAAGCTTTCGCCTTTAGTATTCCACTCAGTATTTAAAACAATCACGCTTACTCTAAGTATTATTCGTATTTTCTTCTTTTCGATTCTAGTTTAATGATTTAAATTGCCTACAAACCCTTTACGCCTGATTAAGATGATTAACATTTGCGTTTCTGGTCTTACCGAGTCTTCTGGCACCAGCTTTTGACAACACTTATAGCAAAATTTTATCATTATTTTTTCTTGCATTATCATAAAATCAATATATATTGTTTCATGATTTCAGTTAGCTAGTTCACTCTTTCGAGCATTGACTAATATTCTTGACTGCTGGTAGTTACAAACTACTTGGTACATTTCATTCCCAATGTGGCCATATGTTCTTTCAAACTTGGCTATCGATCTGTGGCTTGTTAGGCTTTTACCCTTCCAACTACCTAAACGAAATAAATAGAATCATATAACGGAAAAATTCCTTTTTCATTAATTCAATAAAATCTAATTAATTGATTATCAATTTATTCAAATAAATTATATGGTATCTTATTTATATTACTCACCTTTACACCTTATTTTCTTTTATAAATTCGATTTGCATGTCTTGAAACTACTGAAAAATGTTCAATCTGAACCAAAATTAAATTCTTTTAAATTTAAATAATTGTTATCTTTTTTTATTGAATTCAATTATTTTATTTTATTTGTTAAAAACAATATTTATTATCTCTTTTAATCAATTATCAATCGAGTATTAAATTGAAAAATTATATAAACATGAAGAAACAGATACATGAAGAGAATCTAATATAATATTTGGAAATATACCTAATAAAATAGTAGGTATCAATAAAGAAATTAATAAATAGAATTCTCTTCTATTTATATCTTTCAATAAAGGTAAATAATTAGAATAACTACCAAAAGATAATCTATTATATAAAAATATAGAGTAAATAGCTGATAATACAATACCTGTAGCACCTAAACTTGCAATCATAGGACTTCTTTCTCATATACCTATTAAAGATAATTGTTCTCCTAAAAAATTTAAACTTAAAGGTATTCCTGTATTGAATAATGTAAATAAAAAAAATAATACAGAAAATATAGGCATATAAGTAGTTAATCCTTTAATATAATCAATAATTCTAGTACCTGTTCTACTATAAATTATTCCACCTACACATATAAACAATGCTGGGGAAACAAATCCATGAGCAAGAGATAATAATATAGCTCCTTCAATCCCTATTATTGTATTAGAAAATATACCTAATACAATTACAGAAACATGAGCAATACTACTATAAGCTATTAATCTTTTTGTATCTTGTTGAACAATTGTACTTAAACTAGCATATATTATAGATATGATTGCTAAACATTGAACTATTGGACTAAAAAAATTTGTAGCATCAGGTAAAAATTGAATTAATACACGTAACATACCATAACTAGCTAATTTCAAGATTGTTCCAGCTAATATAATAGATCCAGCTAATGGACTATCTCCATGAGCTTTAGGTAATCATATAATGAAAGGATATAAAGGAGTTTTAACAGAAAAAGCTAAGAAAAAACCTAACCATAATAATTTTTGACTATCTAAATTAATTTCATAAAGAGATAATAAAGAAAAATCTGTTGATCCTAAATGATTATATATAGCTAATATAGCTAATAACATAGGTAAACTTCCAGCTAAGGTATATAAAAATAATAGGTAAGCTGATCTAAATCTATCTTTACCATGTCCAAATAAAACTATTATTATAAATAATATAGGTAATATACTTTCAAAATAAATATAAAATAATAATAAATCTAAAACTATGAAAGCTAATATTTGTAAAGTTTCTAATAATAAAAAAGATATCAAGAAATATTTTATATTATCTTTAATATTTGTATAATCAGAAAGTAAAGCTATTGGTGTAATAAAAGTTGTTAATAAAACGAAATATAAGGATATTCCATCAATACCTATATTAAAATGGAAAGATTCAAATTTATCAAATTCATATACAAATTGAAACTGTGAAGTATTAGAATCAAATTGAATTCAAAGATATATTGAAAATAAGAAATTTAATAATGAAAATATAATTGCTATATTTTTCATTTTTATTTCACTATTTTTTTCATCAATTAGAATAACAGATAAACATCCAAGTAATGGAAGAATTAATAATAAAGTAATCATTGTAAAAAAATAATATAATTATTATAACATTAATTCTAATATAAATAATAGAATTAAATCGATTTAACCTTAATTTATTTTCTTATATAATTAAATTATAAATTTAAGATATATAGAAGGTAACGATTCGAATAAAGATCAAATCTTTTATTAATTTTAGCTATTGTAAGATAATGATAAAGTTATCATTAAAGCCGAAACATATATAATCATTAATCTCATTTCATTTAATAATGATGTTTTTATTAATATTGGAGCAAATATTATAAATAATATAAATAATAAACTCAAAGTCATATATAATGAATAAGTTGTTACTACACCTGTATCTAATTTAGATATATTCATACCAGTATTAATCATAATTAAAGAAATACCATAAGGACCTAATAATTCTATTACTCCTCTATCTAAATATTTAGAAATATTATATCCTAGCCGTAATCCTAATCCTATTACAAATTGATTATATATTATATCTAATAGATATTTAGCATTTAAAAAAGTATAGATTTTACGTCCTAATGAATAATCTGTAAAATCTATTGTATATTCTAAATTCTTATGATATGAAATTATACCTAAAAAACCACCTAAAACAGATAAAATTAAAGGTGCAAGTTTGATATAAAAAGGTAAAGATGATTCTGCCTCAATTAAATGAACATTATTAGGATGAATAAAAAGAGAATTTCCGAAGAAATCTGAACCCATACCAACAAATAAATCTGAAAATATATAACCAAAAAATATACTAAATAAAGATAAAATAGATAATGGTATTATTACAGATAAACTTGATTCATGTACATTTAAATATGTATTTCTAGAAGCATTAGGTGATATTAAAAAAACTAAACTTATCAATCTGAAACTATAAAATGCTGTTAAAGCTGCACTAATAGTTCCAAAAATATAAACATATATACCTAAGAAATCATATCTACTATAAGCTAATTCAAGAATTAAATCTTTAGAATAAAATCCTGATAAAAATGGAATAGCCATCAATGAAAGAGATCCTACAATCATTACTGAATATACAAAAGGAAGAAGATTTTTCAATCCTCCCATTCTTCTAATGTCCTGTTGATCTAATATTGAATGTATTGCTTGACCAGCACTTAAAAAAAGAAGTGCTTTAAAGAAAGCATGATTAACAGTATGAAATAAACTAACTGAATATTGTGATAATCCTATACTTAATACCATATATCCTAATTGTGATATTGTACTGAAAGCAATTATTCGTTTCAAATCATTTTGTAATACACCTATAGTAGCAGCAAAAAATGTTGTAGTTGCTCCAACTAAAGTTATAACTAATAAAACTGTTGAACTAAATTCTAATATAGGACTAGATCTAATCAAGATAAATATTCCTGCAGTTACTAGAGTAGCAGCATGTAAAAGAGCTGATACAGGAGTAGGCTTATTTATTTAATAGTAAATTTATTTAACTGATTGGACTATATTATATTAAAATTATCATTTTAATAATTTAATCTTCACGTATAGTCTCTGAGGATCCTACTCTTATATTGGCTATATGATTTGGTTTCCTGCTGATTGTCCATTGTAATATCTTAACCATTTTAACCGAATTAGTTTAATATTAGGTAGATTAAGCTTTAGGAGTTTCCAGCATATAGTGAAGTTTTAAGAGGGCCCTACAATTTTATTTAAAAACATTAATTTATATAATATATTTTAATAACCTAATTTATACATAAAATCTTTATGTATGTATGGTGTTAATAAATCTCTTACTAAAGGCATACTAGAAAATCTTATTCGATAAAGATCTTTATCTTTATTACGTATTTTTAAAGTGGTTTTAATTCCTAAATTACTTAATTGAAGTAAAACACATTAGTTTCTGTACATAATAATATTGTTTTAGTTCTACCATAATTATCAAAATAACCATCATCCATTATTCAATATGCTATTTCTGTAAACATTTCAGAAATATTTGAAGGTACTATTTTTATAAATTTATTTATATCTTTATTTCAAGTATATCAAATATTATGTAAATTAGAAAATAAAGGAAGTGATCGAGTATTAAAACTATATTGAGTAATAGTTTTACCTAGCATAATATTTGGATATGGATGTATTCCAGATAAACTAAATTGACCATAAACTGTATCATATAAATATTTTAAATAATTTAAAGAATAAATATCCATAGTCATTCCATACTTAGCATTTACTTGACCATTTTTTAATACTTTATTATATTGAATAGATCCATCACCTAACATATTACCCGTAATAATATTTAATATTTCTTTAGATATTGTGGTTAATATAGGTGGTAATATTGAATAATAAATATTAATATTATAATCTAAATTTTTATAAATAAAATATAAATATATAAAAATAATAAAAATAAAATAAAATAAAATTTTAATTTTAATTAATCGACCCTCCATACTATTACTTAATCAAGTTACTAAAGGTAATTGAGCACTTTTAGCCATTGTACCTGTGAAAATTAATAATGAAATAATTGTAATCGATGTTTCATTAACAAATGGTGTTATATTAAATAATGTAGAATAATTTAAAGATCCGAATAATGCTAACATAGCAAAAAAACCAATTGATACTCCCATATCACCTACTCTATTCAATACTAAAGCTAATAAACCTGATTTTACTGCTTGTATTCTAGTAAAATAATATGAAATCAGAAGATAAGAAAATATACCTATAGCCTCTCACTTTTTTCTTTTGTAAATATTTATAACTTAGTCTTTAACTTTATACAACATAGATTCATGCATTTTTACTATTTTAATTAATCTTATTTTTTGTTTAACAGGTATATATATTACTCATTGATTTGACACTTTTTCTATTATTCTAGTCCTCAAACTAAAATTAATTTCTAGAGCATTTCTTAAATGATTTACTTCTTTAAATGATCTAGTGTGCAATACTGTCTCATAACTTATTCCTCCATCATCCATGATTCAAAAGGCTAATGCCCTAGCACTTAAAAATTCACATATTGAACTTTTTTAATAAATTTTAAATCTTAATAAAATAAATCATGATAATAATTAAGACACGGCATAGCTAAAGTAGAAAATCTTATGGAATTATATTGTTTTCCTGTTCTAGAATCTGGTTTTCTAATTTGAATCTTAGGTTGCATATTAGTTAAAGGTTTAAATAAATCATATAAAAATATTAAATAATCTTTATGTTTTATAGATTGTTCAAATCGTAATCTTGCATTTAATGATCGTTTTCCTTTTTCTATTGACAAATAAATTAATCCAATTAAAGATTGTTCTAAACTTAATCGATAAGATTCTTTATACTCTTTATTGAGTTTTAGTTTACCATTTATTAAACATATTGATAAAGAAGTATAAATATTTAAGTCTAAATTATAATCCAAAAGCTAAAAATGTTACAATTTTCACTGTAAAAAGGACCATGTCTTCATCCTTTTTATTAAGGAGCATTACGTAAGGTCTCTGAGGATACTACTCTCATACAATAATTATTTAAAATTTATTTATCAATTATCCGAATTGGCCGATTAGATATAAGGTTGAAAATAAAAATTATTTATTTAATCAAGATTTTAACCTAATAAATAAATTAATAATTAAATTTAATTATTTAAACTTAAACTGATAATATATATGTGATTTGGTTTCCTGCAAATTACCCATTGTAACATCTTTAAGATTTTAACTAATTATTTTAATTAATTATATTGATTGAGTACTTAAAGCTTTAGGGTGTTCTTGCATATAGTAATGTATTTTTTAATTTTTATTTTAAGTTATATATAAATATATGATATTTATAATCATAAAAACAATATAAAAAAATTAATAGATTACTCTATTATTAGGCCAAGAAACCTACAAATAATACAAAATAATTACCAGAACAAAGTATAGTTAACATACCAGCAGTAAAACCTGAAAGATATGAAAAGAATCTAGGTATGTGCATGGCAATCAAATTTATCATGTAATTAAATATTATATCTACCAGTGTTCATCCCTGATTTAATCTTTTGGATTAAATTCAATCCTTCAATTGTTAGGTGTTTATCTAAAATCATTAAGTTAGCAACTTTACATCAATCTTGATAATCTAATTGTTTTATACCTTGGATTGGATTTTCATTGAAAAAAGGAATTATGTTATTAGTTAAATCCGTTAAATTAAATATACTTAACACCACAGCAGGTTGTTTAGAATATCTATATACTTTACCTGAACATAAATATTCTCTAATACATTCCATTAACTTAAAATCTCTTTCATGCTGACTTATTCTAAATCTTAATTGAACTCGATATCCAATTTTATTTGAAAGCTGCGGAAATATTCTAACATCAAAACATCCTTCCCCTGTAACAAATCCGGCAATTCAATTAGCATCTGGAATGTTTTCAGTTTCAATGATTTCTCTGTTTACCGGAGTAAAATCAATAAACTCTGATTTCAAGAAATAAGATAAGCCAAAATTCATTGAGGCTTTTATATTGATTATTTGTTTTAATCCTGATAAATAAAGATGAATTTTATCATTCATTAGTTTTACTACTTGTTTAAACAAGATAAAATCTGCTCCCTTTTGAGTTAATAAAGGATATTTTTCTAAGTGAATGATTAGGGTTGTTAAATCCTTTTTAGAATTTACTGATAAAGTTACTTTATTTAGAGAGGTATTTATTATTCCAATACCTCCTAACCCTTGTTGTAACTTTAATAATAAAGATAAATCTCGTTTATGCAGGCTCATTTGAAATTTAACTTGAACTCGTCAACCTAATGTCCGTTTTATGGTTTTATCTATAGAAACAATAAATGAACCTTCTGCATCGATTAGACCTGTACAAAACCAGGGATCTATGTTACAGGAATGGTTACAGATAGAATAATTATTTAATTGTTTAGAAAGGATTTTGATTTGATAATTTCTTTCGAAACCCATTAGAGTACACCTTAATTGATTTAATCAATAACTACCATCTACTCGTTGCTCTTTTACAGACTCCATTAATAAATCTGATTTAGATCCGCGATTGCCCATTTCAGTTTCCTTCATCATTTGAATTATTACCATACATGAGTGATTAATTCATCCACTTATAACTTTTCAATTACAGTTTGGTATCAAAAGCTTTAGGTACTTCCCGGAGTTTGATAATTTGACCCACTTATGTATTTTCCCAAAATACTTAGCAGGATCTTCATTCATATAACTAATAGTATATATATGAATTAAAGTACTTATATAAAGTACAGGAATAAGCATAATTACAGTTATTTGATCAAAAGTGAATTCTCAACTAATAGAAAAGAAATCAGAATCTATTCAATTTCCTAAATCTATATAAACAGGTGATCCTATTAATCCTACTTCATAGAATGCTATACTAGATAAAATAGAAGCTAAAATTAAACATGATATTGTTATGAATTGAGCTCCGGTTGATCCTATTTTTCTACCCATAAAACCTGATATTAAAGAACCTAAAATAGGTAAAATTAAAATTGATAAATACATTTATATTCTTAATGAAATATTTCCTCTTAATCGATAATAACTTACAAGTATACTTAAACCAATTACAGATTCAGCTCCAGCAATAGAGATTATATAAATACTAAAAGTTTGTCCAACATTATCATCAAAACCAAATGAATTAATTAAAATTAATAATGTTATAGCTAATAGCATTATTTCTATCGCAATGATCATTAAGATAATATTTTTTCTATTTAAAATAAATCCTAATATACCGATCAAAAATAAGAGTAAAGATAGATTCATGTTTAATATATATATTTAATTCTTTTGAGAACCTTTGATGAAATGATGTATGTATTTTATTTATATTATTTATGGGAGGGGTTATATATAAATTTAATATTTATATATTAATATTATGATTATGTTATATTTAATCCTAAACCTCCTCAACAATAAACGAAAGCAAATAAGAATAATCAAACTATATCAACGAAATGTCAATATAATATTCCACCTTCAAAACCTTGATGATGATTTGTTGTTAAATGATAATTAACGATTCTTGCGAATCCAAATAAAATGAATATAGTTCCAACAATTACATGCACAAAAATGTTAACGTAAGGTTCTTTATCCTTACTTCAGCGATTCACATCGCTGTTCAGACTATTTCTTTAACCTCGAGTTTATATCGAGATTATAGGGCTCTCGTGTCGGGATTATTATCAGCATAACTCACCCATTAGTCGTTGAACCTTCTCAACAATGAACTAAAAAGATTTTATATTCATAATGATTTATATGAAATTGAAATGAGCTTCATCCTAATGTTAGACGATAAATTTCGTCTACAGAATAGGTTATATTATTATCCTAATAACGATTATACTCTGTTACGGTAATTCACATATGGTCTCTGAGGATATCATACACATTTTTTGATTAGAAAAGGGAGTATAAGTCATGTCATACCTATGATAATATATTGTGAAGGATTTAACCGTAAACTTTAGTATTAAGAATAGAGAACTCGTTACTAATAATAGAAGACAAACTAAAAATAAAAAACTTTCAATGATAGCCACTAATAGATTAGTATTCTTATAATAATTGATGATTCTCTTGAATCTGGGATATCTAGTCTCGTAATCCTTTTGTTGAATATAGATCAATCGAATAAATCATTCCAGTAAATAGATTGGAGATATCTTAGATATCAAAAGTAAAAGTCATCAACATTATTATTTCATAGATTTTATTTTTATGATAGCTGATTTAAACGACTATTTCGGAGTGGTTACCGCTTTTGTTTTTTTTGATCATACTACATTATCAGTGAAACATGAGATCTTTTTATTTTGATAACTTTATATGTCATGTTTTATTAGCTAAAATACCTCAACATAATACTCTTCTCAATATCTTCCTAAGACTTATCATCTCATCTGAGAGATCGATTGCAAATCATAGAATGCAATCGGTAGTAGTAAAATTATATGCTAACCCTTATCTTGATACTCTTTAAATACATTTGAAGATATCTTAAAATCTGTCTAAATTTAGTTTCATTGTACGAACTTGGCTGCAAATAGTCTGCGATTATCGCAGATATCTTTGCAATTCACCCTATTTTCTTTCCTTTGATTCTTAGATATTTGTTAGTGTTTTGAATGAGGATATATAAATTTTAACCCAGTATCGATTTTAAATATAATATTTTTATGAAATTTTCCTTTGATTATGCAATCTTTAATCGTCGATCGATCGATCTTTAAAGACATAGAACATTTCGATAAACAATCGAAACGAACAGTGTTTCCATTTGCAGCATCGATTGTCAAGATTCTTATACTTTCCGACACTCATCGATCGGTTCCTGTATGATAACGAATACCTTCTCGCCTTTAACGAAAGTATTTTAGATATATCTCTGTCTAAGCTTATAAACCGATATTCTTATGTCAAATCAGAATTAGTCGATAATCTGAAATTGTTCATTCGAGACTTAATCTGATAAATCAAATCTTTACCTTCTGATAATAGATGATATCCTAGATAATACAAATCGATGATCGTACTTCAATCCTTGTAATCAAAATATTTTTTCGTTCGGAATTGATATGATTCTGATAATCGTTCGTATCTATCCTTTAAATTTTTCAATTCAACAATCTTATGAATCTCATAAACTACAGTTGGAGATTCGTTGATTCCTCGATACTTTCTAGTCTTGATCTATCCATAACCTCATGATTTTCGAATTTCAATCGAGGCATGACACCAGCTGTAGTGAAACTAGCATCTATGAAACCTAGTAATCAAGAATGTGTAATTGTTATGTTACCTGAATCAACGATTTTGTTATCTATGTTTAACTTGTCTTTCAAATTTTTGATAATTCTCTTGAAGTGATACTTGTTCTTCAACAACATTACTGCTTAAGCATTGAATTGCGAACTTTTAGAACTATTAAGTCGTACAACATTAAACACTGGGATGATTATATTGATCAAAGAGAAAGTATCATTTACGAAGAAATTGCATCGATTACCTGCTTTAGATATCTTACCACATCTTAACTTTTCCTTCTTTAAGATTTTCAGGTCATCTATATGTAACCCTATTTGAAATGTCAACATGACATTAAAATCTAATATATCATTATCGTTTTTGGATGTTTTAGTTATTCTTCGATTAAGAGTGATAGAAAAATTACCCTCAGCATCGACGAATCCAACGAATCACTCAAATCTATCCAAACAAAATGATTCTCCATTTCTATCTAACAACACTAAATCATCTTCCTTTTTTATGATTTTACCTAGGCTATCGAAATTATAATTATTCGCTAATACTTTTTATCATTTAAAGAAATTGAATCAGTGGAAAGGGACCTTATTAATCCATGTAAACCAGTTGAAACGAAAAAAGCTGAACCAAAAGCTCCGTCTGCTATGCTGAAAGGAGCTTGTATATATTCGAATCCTTGTAAAGCTGTAAAGATAATAGCGAAGATTATAGTTATTAAAGTTCCTTCTATAGCTGCTTTTCTATTACCACTTATCAATGCATGATGTCCATAAGTTATAGTTGCCTTATCCTCCAATTATATGATCTTCTATAATAGATATCTTAAATAATCCAAATCACATAACTCTTGTATTCATTTTCTACTAATTAATTTAGAATATAGAAATCAAAATTGATCTATCAATATATTATTATATTAATAATATCGATATTATAAAAATGAACCTTTGAATAAGAATACAATATTCTTATCGAGGACCCGACTGTACATTAAGCTTTATTTAGTTAAAACCCACCAGTGACCCAGTCTGTAGCGATATATATAAACACACCGACGGTCTAAGATTAGGATACATCCGTTAACCGTTTTCACTAGTGTCGCCTAATCAGATACAAATTTAATTTATCTGAACAGATATCTTATGATTTAATTAAGATATCAGGACTATACGATTTATTTATTTTTTATATTATATGATTAAATTTGTAATCGTGATATTAAATAAATTATAATTACAATTTATTTAAATATTTAAACAATTAAAAAGGGGAGATTATAATACGTTACGGTATAATACAAATAGATTATTACATGAATGATATTATTTAATTCCAGATAATACATATGCAATTAAAAAAATCAATTATTATAAACATGAAGCACATAATATTTCTTCAATTTATACGAATATAATACTAATTTTTTTTTTATAATAATTTAGATTATATATAATTGGTTGCTTAATTATATGATTTTAATTTAATCATCATATTTTATTATTCAACAATAATTATAATTTAATCATTATAAAATGATTTTATTATAATAATTTTATAAATCATCACTAAATTAAACAATAATTATATTCATATATTAATTTATCTTTATAATTTATCTTTAATTAAATCTAATTTATAATACATACTAGGATGCATATAAGGTTTAACTATAATTGTCAATTCTTTAAGACTAGATTTATGTACATATAAATTATATTGATTTATTACCGATACTTTATGAATAGAAGTTTTTATAGAATATTTATCATACAGAATTGAAGATAAATATTGTACTTCTTTCAAACTAAAAGAATTAGTACAATATTTTAATCCTTTATTTTTAACCCGAGTTCCATCATCCATAATTCAAATAGCTATAGCCATTGGATTGATATAATTTTTAATTAATTCAGGTATGATTTTTCGTCTAGGTTTGCCAGGATAAAATTCATTATAAATTCAATTGAAAGAACTATAAGTAAATGTTCTAAATCTAAAAATATATCATATTTTACCCTCGATACCTTTTCTAATTTGAATTTTAGGTATCTCTTGTTTACAATAACCTAATTGATATATTGTTCTGTGTAATCATAATAGATATTCTCCATTAGTTTTTTCTTGATATAAAGCAAATCGAGATCCATTACCATCTTTCTCCATTGTTCCATCACCTAATAGAGAACCTATCAATAATGATAAAATATTATAATTATGAGGTCCTATACGTTGAAGAGAAGGTATTCTAGGATGAGAAAATGGAAATATATTGTTTAATAAAATTATATAAGATAAATCGCATTTCTGGCACACACCAGAAGAAAGAAGTAAAAAAGTATTTAATAAAGGAATAGCAAAAGGATTCAATGGAGTTATACCCATTGGTGGTCAAATACCACCAATTTCTATAGCTGGAGATAAACTAGCATGTCCATAAGCTCAAAATACACTTAAAAAAGCAAATACTTCGCTAACGATGAATAATATTATCCCATAAAATAATCCTACTACTACTTCTTTAGTATGATCACCTAATTTAGTTCCTTCTGTAATTACATCTCTAAATCAAAACATCATTCCAGATACAGTCAATACAAAACCTATACTTAATAAAGTTCCACCTTTATTAAATCCGTGCATATACATTACAGCTCCTATAGTTAAAGTTAACATAGAAAAACTAACTAAAATCATAAATATCAAAATTTTTCATGCAATTAATTCTCTTTTTATTTTCTATTTCTATTCATTCCAGATTTTATTTTGCGAATTTGATCTAATCCTTCTAAAGTCAAATGTTTTCTTTCTAATTTTACAACTTTGCAAATAAAGTCTAAATATTTTATAAGAGGATTTTAAAAGGAATTATAATTTGTTTAATTTCTCTATATATTTTAACAAAAGGTTGTTTAGAATTTTTATATAATTTAGATAAATATTTAGTTAATAATTCCATTAATTTTATATCTCTTTTTCTTAATTTAACTTCATATTTATGTGAATTTGAATCAGTTATTCAAACTTGAAAATTTCAGTTGTCAATTAGGGTTTGTAATATTATTATTACAAATTATTTGTCTTGGAGTTATTTGAGTAAATTCTTTCTTTAATTTATTTTTTAAATTCATTGAAGCTTTAATGTTAATAATTTGATAAAGACCCTCAATAGTTAGATGACCATTATAATTCATTATTTATATAATTCGTTTAAACAATATAAAATCTGCTCCTTTTTGACTTAGTAATTTATACTTTTCAAAATATTATGATACTTGTTAAATCTTTAATTCCAGCTACAGAATATTTTACAGCATTTGTTTGTTTATTTATTGAACCAATACCGAAAAAATAATTTTGCAATTGTAATAATAACTCTTCATCCCTAGAGTTATAGAAAAAATAGCTTGAACTTGTCAACCTATTTTATATTCATTATTTCTAAAGATTGTAGTATAAAATGATCCATCTCCATCTATTAATCCGGTTATAAACCATAATTTAGGAGAAGATTTGATAAAAAACAAAATTTGTTTTATTAATTGTTTAGAAGGGATTTTGATTTGATAACTGTTTTCACAGTCCATTAGAGTACATCTTAAATGAATTGGTCTAATTCATCAATTACCGTATACTCGTTGCTCTTTTACAAACTTTGTTATTGATTTAGATCCGCGATATCCCATTTCGTTTTCATTCATCTTATGACTTATTACCATACCTGAATGATTAGTTCAGCCATTTATATACTTTCGGATATAATTTGGTATCATAAGCTTTAGGAAGTCCCCGGAATTTGATAATTTAACCCACATTAGTAGAATTTAGGTCAAGGAGAAGTTGTAACAAGATGGTAAGGAAAGAATTGAAATTTAACTTGATTTTCTTTAATTATTAAACTTTTCATTATTTAAGATTTATTTATTTATATATATATATACCAAAGTATATTCTCGATCCTCATTAGATGAATTCGTTCATTAGGAATGATTAGATTTTTTTTTAATCAATATCAATGACGATTCGAAAATATTTACATACACATAGATATCTATTATTGGTTGCTTAATTATTCAATATGATTTAGATTATTATTTCAAAATCATATCTCTTTTAATTTAAATAATATTATTAAAATATATTACAGGCACTGTGAGATTCGAACTCACGACTCTATTAGAGTATTCGTTTTCAAAACGAAGGCCATAAACCAGACTCGACCAAGTACCTTAATTAATCGTTAAATAAGACTGAAGGGGATCGAACCCTCATAACATCCATTATGAGCGAATTGCATTGACCTAATTATGCTACAGTCTAATAATATTTATTACGATTATATTTTGAGCAGCAAAGGAATCGAACCTTTTACGGCTATTAACCAATTCTTTTACAGAGAATCACCATTACCAATCGGATCACCTGCCCTAAATTTGAGTACTATAGATATAAACGAAAACACTCGGATTCGAACCAAGAACTTTCCCTTTAAAAGAGGGACACTCTACCAATCGAGTTCTGTTCTCGCTTCATTTTATTATAATTTTATTTAATTATCAAATTGAACTGAGTCGATCAGATTCGAACTGATATTAAACATTACCAAAAAATGGTGTTTTTCCTAATTAAACTACAACTCAATATAAATATTATTGGAAAAGGGAATAAAATTATTTGATTTATTGATTAAGAGAATAATATTAAGAATGCAACCATTAAAGCAAACAATCCAGTTGCTTCAGATAAAGCAAACCCTAATATTGCATAATTAAAAAATTGAGGTCTTAAAGCAGGGTTTCTAGATGTAGCTAAGATTAATCCAGCAAAAACTACTCCTATTCCAACCCCAGCTCCAGCTAAACCAATAGTAGCTAAACCTGCTCCAATATATTTTGCAGCTGCTAACATTTTAAAAAAAATATATAATTAGATAGCGTCTAACATATATGATGATTTAAACCATATACTCTTTTATAAAAGATTTATATTCTAATTAATATTTTACAAATAAATCAACCATAAAATTAATATAATTCTATATTATTAATGATAAGGGGATAATTTATTATTTAAAAAATATTAAGATTCATTATTTTTATTTTCTAAAGCTATATCTATTAAAGTATTTTCTATTAAACCAATTATTGGTACAATTATAAGGAAATAAGAAAAATATAATCCAGTTGACACTTGTCCTATAAATACAAATGGTTCAGTAGGATGTTGACTACCAATTCACATTAATATAATAAAGTTAACAATGAATACTCAGAAGAAAAATTTCATTAATGGTCTAAAAGCAATTGATCTTATTCTAGATAAATCTGTCAAAGGAAGAATTAATAAAATCAATAATGATCCAAACATAGCAATTACTCCTAATAATTTATTAGGTATAGATCTTAATATAGCATAGTAAGGTAATAGATCATATAATTTATGTTTTTTGGTGTGATCTTATATAGCATATCTATATGCATATATTGAAATATATAGCTCTTTAATATTTCTAAACTCTAAATATATAATCTATAACTAATTTTATGATTATGTATAGTGCATTTTACAGATAATTTAGGTAAAAATAAGGATTCTAAAGTATTTCTTTCAACTTCTTAACAAGCATAAACACTTAAATGTAAACCTTTATTTTGTAATGACCCATCATCCATAATTCAATATGCCAACCGTGTTAATAATTCTGCTATGTTTAATGGTACAATCTTTCGATTATCCGAATTATAAAATAATTCATTGTAATAAGTAAAACAAGGTAAAGTCAAAGTAGAAAAACTGATTGAACTATAAATGTTATGAGATCTAGATCTTAACTTAAAATTCTTATAAATATAAGGTTTAAATAATTCTAATATATGCATAAAATAGTTATAATGATTATATCTTATACTAGTATACATATATCGGCTATTTCCATATTTATTATGTCTTTGCTGAATATGACTATCACCTAGTAATAATTTTATTATTATTTCACTTTAAAGGATATTGAATTATGAATTTAGATCTTTTCAATTTGAGTTAATCTTTTGTTATGATTAATCATTTTATTTATTTTAAATTTTAAACTTGTAGAAGTTATCAGATCTTTTTAAACATAAATATTTCTATATCTTTCAATAAAGAATGGACTATCTCTTCATCCTATTAAATTATTTTTAAAGGAGCTTCGCATATAGTCTCTGAGGATCTTCTTTTTACTATTAATAATTTATTGTTATAATTTCCTGCTGATTATCCATTATAATATCTAAATCATTTTAACTAATCAATTTAGATTTAGTAGATTTAGTTTTAGGAGTTTCTAGCATATAGCGAAGTTTAATTTAAAAAGATTACTCTTAAGCATGACATCTATTAACATATCATTCAGGAACAATTGATGATGGAGTGCTCATTGGGTTTGCTGGAATATAATTATCAGAATGCTTTTTAGTGGACTATATCTTCAAGAAAACATTGTTATAATAATTTTAAATTTAATAGTAAAATTATAACAGTTTTTTGATTAAACTAATTAATCAAAAATAAATACAAATTTAATATAAAATTTTATTATTTCATTTAGTTATAAATTTATTTCATATTTTAAAATTTATTGATAATTTATCATTGTTTAAATAAGATTTAGTATCATTTAAATCATGAAATTCTTTAATTAAAAAAGTTCTATGTGATTTTATTGTTTTAGGAGGAAATTTTAAAAAATAATCATATAATTTAAAATGTAATGCTTTAGAATTAACTATTCATTTATAATGACCGTTAAATGATTTATCAAAATATATATGACCACCTATAACATTTAATAAAAATTGAATATTAGAGTGACTTTTATTAGATATACTAATTGTTAATTGATATCTATATTTATCTTGATAATTTTGTTTATAAATATTAATAGTACCATCTGAATCTAATAATCCACTTATATAAGCTGAATTAATATCAGGTAGAATAGTATTTTTAATAGATATATTTAAAGCCATACATGCTTTATGTAATTGAACTAATCTTATATTATTAAACACAAATCCATTTAAACATTCTATTATTTTATATATTACAATTTGGTTTTGAGTTCTATAACGAATAGCTTTCATTCCACTTCTAGCATGTATATTACCACCAAATTTATTTTGTATGATACGTAAAACTTTTTCATCATATCTCGGTAAGGTTAATTCAAATCCAACATAACCTTTTTTATTAACATAAATATAACCATCTCCATCAGTTAATCCTGCAAATCATTGTTTAAATTTTAAATTAATTTCTTTATTATGATTATCAATATTAAAATTATTTATATTATTTATATTATTTATATTATTTATACTAAATGATTTTATATTTGTATTATTTCTTTGTGTGCGTAAAGTCTCTGAAATTCCTACTAATCATAAATAATAATAAAAATAATTTATGATTTTGGTTATCTGCTGATTAAATATTTTATAATAATATTTCACTCTAACGGGATTTATATTTTTTATAATGTATTTACGAAGAATAATCATTATAAATAAACCACTAACAATTATAGTTTTATTATAAATTTTAAATAAATTAAATTTAAGTATATCCTTCCAGCATATAGCACATATATATGTAATATTAACTATTAATAATATTACATTAGGCCATATTTTTAGACCTAATAAATTTGGAGTATAAAATACTATAATAGAAAGAGCTAATAAAAATAAATATATAGTTACTAAATCTTTGAATATAAAATAAGGATGCATTGGGAATCGATCTCCATTTGAATTGATTCCATTTGGATTATTAGCAAAATACAATATTAATTATATTTTTTTTATTTTCGACTGTACATTAAGCAAAATTTATAATTTTACCCACCAGTGATCCAGTCTGTAGCGATTTCATCTTTTTTCACAAAAAGGTTATACCGACGGTCTAAGATAATCCTGTTAACCGTTTTCACTAGTATTGCCTAATAATTAATAATTTTATTAATTATTAAAGACCACTATCATGATCTTAAAAATTTCTATTTAAAAATTTTACGACTATTAAAAAAAATATTAATTATTTAATTAATTATTTTTATAACCTAACTTATATAGCATAGATTCATGAAAAAAGGAGATAGTTAAATTTCTAATTAAATAAATAGATTCTTTTTTTATATATAATTGATATTGATTAGATTTAGTAAAAATAGAACTTTTTATTTTAAATTTTGTTTCTAACACATTTTTTAGATTTTCAATTTCATTAAGTTTAAAACTATTAGTAGCTATTCTTATACTAACATCTTTTCAAGTTCCATCATCTTGTATTCAAATAGCAAGAGCTAATGGTGTTAATAATTCATAAAGATTAGTATAATTAGGAATAATTTTTAATTTATTTTTAAAAAATAATTTATATAATCATAATAAACTAGTAAAACTATAAGTATTAAAACAATAAGATTCAAATATTTTATTATTTAAATTTTGTTTAATTAAATAAGGTAAAATATTATTAGTATAACCTAAATTTAATATTTTTTTATGTAAATAAAATAAGTAATCTTTATGGATTATACTTTGTTTAAATTTAAATCTTACACCTCCATTTAATAATCTTTCTCCATAACAATCACCTAATAAAGAACCAACTAAAATTGATATTATTTCTTCATTATGAGGACCTATTCTATTTTTAGCTTTAAAATTAGGTAAAATAAAAGCTAATTTATTATTAATTGTAAATTTATATCTTTTATAATTAATACTATAATTTAATTTTGGGCCTTTAAACCCATGGAAATGAAGAGCCATCATATGAGCTGCGACTAAAGCTGCTAATAAGAAAGGTAATAAAAAATGTAAAGAAAAGAATCTATTTAAAGTAGCATTAGATACAGAACAATAAGTTGATAACTCCAGTAACAATTAATAATTGAAACTTCTTGTTATACTCAATATGTTACCATATTGTTCGGACTATATTACAATCTTAATTTATTTAGTTTTTAATAATGAATATTAATTTTTGAATTATATCTTTTTATAGTACGTAGTTGTTTTAGCCATAAAATATATTGTAATTTTTTATTTCCTAATAATTTTATAGGATTTTTATTCATAAATTTTATTATATTTTCTACGGATCTAACACTAGTAACTTTAATTTTAAAATTATTATATTTATCTACAGTCACTTTAGGAGTTAATTTTAAATATTTAGCTATAGCTTTTATTAAAATTTCACCACCTGTTTGTGAAATTTCAAAACTAGCAGTATAATCTTTTAGATTTAATGGTTTATATACACTAAAACAAGATTCTGCTTCTATAAATCCTATTAATCAAGCTGGAAAATAGGATACAGTTAATAAATCATCTATATTTTTTATAAAATTTTTAGGTCTAGAATATGTAATTAAATCTTTACTGTAAATAATTCCTGAAAGGAGATAAAATTTAAAATTTAAATAATCATATTGTTTTAAAGATAACATAGGATATTTGTCAAAAATAGGTAATATAATATCTATTAAATGTTTTTTATTTCTTACTGAAAATGTGACAGTTTCACTTCTACCTTCTGTTTTTCTAAATTTAATCACACCTACACCTAACATTTTTTTAATTTTATAAAGAAGCTGTATATCTTTAATATGTAATTCTATACCTAATTCATATAATAAATATTTAGATTTGTTACTAATACTAAATCAACCATTTCCTTCTATTAATCCAACTAAATAAGCATAACTAAGATTTTCCGCGTGTAGTCTCTGAGAAACTTTGAAATATGAATTATTTCTAATCTCTGCTGATTGACTTCTTGTAATTGGCTTTTTTACGAAAAAATCTATTGTTCTATCGTATCCAATTCCTAAATTAGAAGTTATTCCAGCAATAAGCGGAATTTTAATAACTATATCACTATAGTTAGGCTCTTCGAGTTTAAGCCTCCTCAAATTACAGAATAATTATAGATAGAATTTTAAAACTATCTCATTGTTTCACAACAATGCTTAGACTATGTCATCATCCAATAAAGGATGCAGGGTTCTCTTGTCAAGTTTATTGTAGGTATTACTCACTTGTTAGTCGTTGAACGTTCTTGATTCATTAATTACTTATTTTAATTATTTTACTAAAATATTAAAATTTTTGTAATATAAATACCAAATCAAGCTCCGCTGCAAATTATTTTAATTTATAATTTAAAACTTTATGCAATTCTCCCCATTTGCCTCTAAATTATTACTAATTTAAGGAACTATAAACATAAGTATCTACTATTGAAAAATTTAATTAGGAAATTTAAGAGAATTATATCGTTTACTCTTTCTTAAATATATAATTCATTGTTCATATCGAATATTTTGATAACCTAATAAAGGATGATTTCCAGAAAAAGAAAAAAAATTAATAACTTGTTGTATATCAGCTTTAGAAGATACACTAAATAAATTATAAGAATTATTATCTAAACCAATTTTACGATTGGTATTGAAAATTAATTTAAAAGATTCAAATAATATAGTATGTGTTCGTTGACGTAATTGAAAACAAGCATCTTTATTTTCTTTAACTAAAAAAGATCCTTCAGCTATAGTAAATCCTACAATTCAATTATTAAAAAATGGTAATTTAATATAATTTAAAGCATTTTCAGGTAATGGAAACATATTAATTATATTTAAGGGAATATTTTTAAACATTTTTATCTCATTCTGTAAAATATACATTGCTTTATTAAATTGTTCTCGCCGTGTATTTGTTAAAAAAAAGAGTTTATAATGTAAAAATAAAGGA
>Ga0070730_10000370_pt1 | contig 54400 bp, 48 predicted proteins | sample Coa_R1_3_FD_66447 | JGI IMG/M metagenome (GOLD analysis project Ga0070730, IMG submission 66447) | Surface soil microbial communities from Centralia Pennsylvania, which are recovering from an underground coalmine fire - Coalmine... | ecosystem: Environmental > Terrestrial > Soil > Unclassified ... | reverse complement strand
GGACGAGGAAATAGAAAAGAGGGGTACGAGCGCGAGGTCCGCCGGCTATTTCCTATTTCCTTCATTCTATTTCCTGTCTCCTCCTATTTCCTCGTTCCTCCCCGCCAGCGCGTTCCAGACCCGCAGCGGCGTGAGCGGCAGGTCGATGTGGCGGATGCCCAGCGGCGCCAGCGCGTCCATCACCGCGTTGGCGATCGCCGGCACGCTGCCGATCGTGCCCGCCTCGCCCACGCCCTTGATGCCCAGCGGATTGATCGGCGAGGGCGTGACCGTGTGGCCGATCGAGAGGCGCGGCAGGTCTTCGCTGTGCGGGATGGCGTAGTCCAGGAAGCTGCCGGCGATCGGTTGGCCGCTCTCGTCGTAGACCGCTTCTTCGAAGAGCGCCTGGCCCACGCCCTGGGCGATGCCGCCGTGCACCTGGCCGGCGACGATCAGCGGGTTGATCACCGGGCCGCAGTCGTCCACGCCGTCGAAGCGCAGGAACTGAATCGCGCCCGTGTCGCGGTCGACTTCGACCATCGCCAGATACGCGCCGAAGGGGAAGGTTGTGCCCTCGCCCTGGTAAAACGTCTCGGCCGCCAGCCCCGGTTCGACGCCGGCCGCGCCGCCGTAGGCCCGCGCCGCGACCTGGGCGAAGCGCAGGCCGCGGTCCGGCGCGTCCACCGGCTCAATGCGGCTGTTGACGAAGCGCAGATCGTCGGGGCTGGCGTCGAGCATGTCGGCGGCGATGCGGCGCATCTTCTCCTCGACCTGGCGCAGCGCCAGGTAGACGGCGGAGCCGCCCATCACCATGCTGCGGCTGCCCATCGTGCCGGTGCCTTCGGCGACGAGGGCCGTGTCGCCCTCGTGGATCGTGACGCTGTCCATGGATACGCCCAGCACCTCGGCCGCGATCTGCGAGAGGGTGGTCTGGTGGCCCTGGCCGTGCGCCGAGATGCCGGTGGCGATCGCGACCGCGCCCGTGCGGTCCACGCGCACGGAGGCATACTCCCAGCCGCCCACCTGGCCGCCGGTGCTCTCCACGTAGCAGGAGAGGCCGAGGCCGACCAGCCGCCCCGCGGCGCGGGCCGCGTCACGCTCGCGCAGCAGCGCCGCGTAGTCGCACTGCTCCAGCAGCGTATCCAGCGCCTTGCGGTAGTCGCCGCTGTCGTAGGTGAGGCCGGTGACGGTCGTGAAGGGGAAGGCGTCGGCGGGGATGAAGTTCTTGCGGCGCAGCTCGACCGGGTCCATCGGCAGCTCGCGCGCCAGCAGGTCGATCGCGCGCTCCATAAAGTAGACGGCTTCGGGCCGGCCGGCGCCGCGATAGGGGCCGGTCGGCGGCTTGTTGGTGAAGACCTCGGTGAGCAGCACGTGTGCCGCGTCGAAGCGGTAGACGTTCGGCGCGAGGCGCACGGTCTGGTGCGGCCAGCCGGCGGTGATCATATTGCAGGTGTAGCCCAGATCCGCGATCACGCGCAGCCTGAAGCCGAGCAGCGTGCCGTCGCGCTTCGCCGCCAGCTCGACGTAGCCGACCTGGCCGCGGCCGTGCTGCGTGGTGGAGAAGGACTCGCTGCGCGTCTCGATCCACTTGATCGGCCGGCCCAGCCGCTGGCTCAGCAGGCAGGCGATCGTCTCTTCGTTGTAGGTGTTGCCCTTGGCGCCGAAGCCGCCGCCCATCTCCGGCACGATCACGCGGATGCGGCCTTCGGGCAGCTCGGTCAGGCGCGAGAGCACCCAGCGCATGCGGTGCGGCGCCTGCGTCGTGCTCCAGACGGTGAGCGAGTTCTCCCAGGGCTGGAAGGCGGCCACGACGCCGCGCGTCTCGATCGCACAGATCGCCAGGCGCGGGCAGGTCATGCGCTGGCGCACGATCACGTCGGCCCCGGAAAAGGCGGCGTCGATCTCGCCGCTGCCCGCCGGCTGGTCGCGGATCAGTGTGTTGCCGGGGAAGTCGGGCCAGAGCTGCGGCGCGTCCGGCGCGAGCGCCGCCTCGGCGTCGACCAGCGCCGGCAGCGGATCGTAGTCGATCGCGATCGTGTCGGCGGCGTCGACGGCCTGGGCGCGGGTTTCGGCCAGCACCACGGCCACCGGCTCGCCCACCATGCGCACGATGTCGCGGGCGATCAGGTAGCGCGGCGGCTGCTTCGGGCCGGGGTTGGGCGGGAAGGGCGGGATCGTGGTTTTGGCTTCGTCCGCGGTGATCACCTCGACCACACCGGGCATCGCCCGTGCGGCCGCGGCGTCGAACGCGGTGATGTGCGCGTGGGCGTAGGGCGAGCGCACGACGGCCATGTGCAGCATGCCCGGCAGGGTGATGTCGTCCACGAAGATCCCGTGGCCGGTGATCAGCTTCGGGTCTTCGCGCCGCTTGATCGGCGTGCCGTACCAGCGGGCGTGCAGGAAGGGGCCGGCCGCGTGCTCGGCTGTGGTCACGATGTAGACCTCTCCGTGGTGTGCAGTAGCGCGGTAGTGGTTCGAGCCTCGGGGCAGGGAACCAGGAAGTAGGAACGAGAAAATAGGAAATAGGGAGCACCTGGCCGCGCCATCGTCCCCCTATTTTCCATTTCCTTCATGCTATTTCCTAGTTCCTCGTTCCTATTTCCTCTCTCGTCTCCTCGTCCACCCTCAGCGGCTCCAGCGTCGCGTCGCCGGTGAGGAAGCGCAGGACGACGCGGTTGTGTTCGTTGGCGTGCTCGAACTGCGCCCAGTGGCCCGTGTCTTCCGCGCAGTAGTAGCAGGCGCCGGGAATCGCGGCGGCCAGCCGCTCGCCCATCGCCGGCGGCACCATGTTGTGGTCGCCCCAGTAGACGAGTGTGGGCGCCGTGATCCGGCCCAGCTCCTTCTCGGTCATCAGGTACTTTTGCGAGGGCAGCTCCGGCCCGCCGCCGTAGTGCGCTACGACCTGGCGCAGGGAGGCGTTGGTGGCGGGGTTGCTGTAGAGCTTCTGGCGCAGGGCGATCAGCTCGTCGGTCAGCCGGTCGGGGTTGGCGAGCAAGGGCAGCATGCGCCTGCGGATGTTCTCCCAGCTCGGGTCATCCAGGTAGGCAAGCTGGCGTGTGCCGGCGGTGCGCGATGGAGTGGCTGCCGCCGGCTCGCTGCCCGGCGCCGGCGCCAGCTTGAACCCCTGGGCCGTGGTCAGCACCAGCTTGCGCAGCCGATCGGGGTGCTCGTAGGCGAGGCGCTGCGCCGTCCAGCCGCCCATCGACTGGCCCTCGATGTTGGCCGCGGCGATGCCCTGCCAGTCAAGGAAGTCCACGACCTGGTCGACGTAGGTGGGGATCAGCTCCGGGTTGAAGGGCGGCTGCGGGCCGAGGCCGTGCCAGACGCAGTCGAGCGCGAAGACGTGGAAGTGCTGGGCGTAGGGCATCAAGTTGCGGCTGAAGTTCTCGACGTGGCCGCCGCCGCCGTGCAGCAGCAGCAGCGGCTCGGCCCTGGGCGAACCGGCCTCAAGGAAGCGGCCGGGATACTTGCGGCCGTCGAAGCGCACCCGCGCCCCCAGCAAATCGACCCAGATCGAGGCCATGCTGCACCTCTCTGCGGCTCAAGCGATGCGCCCGCGCTACGGCGTCGTAGCGCGGGTGCGACGATCATCTCTGCAGCGCAGCATGCAACGCATCGGTGGCCCGCCACAACTTGCGCCGGCCGGATATGTGGCCGGCGCGCGCGGCCGGCTGGCGTCTTCAGGCGAGGCCCAGGCGCACGAGCTGGTCGTCCGGCGCCTCGATCGCCTGCAGCGCCTGGCGCAGGCGGTCGGCGTAGTCGCGCTCCAGCGGCGTGCCGGCGAGGTTTTCCTCCTGGGCGGGGTCGTTGCCGAGATGATAGAGCTGGTTGCCGCTGAACGGCCCGGCCGCCCAGTAGGGCAGCAGGTCGCCGGCCTGAAACGGCTGGCGGATCACCGGGATGCGCGTGCCCGGCATGTGATCGAGCGCGGCGCGTTCGTCGGGCGGCGGCAGGCGCAGCCGCGGCTGCGAGGGCACCGGCATCGTCGTCCAGCGGTTCGACCAGAGCGAGAGCGGCGCGTTGGCGCCCGCCGGCGCCCGGCCGTACGTCAGCTCGCCGTCGATCAGGTTCACCTCGCGCCCCCAGACGCCGGCGAGGGCGTAGTCACGCACCTGCCGCGCCCGGCCCTCGATCAGCGGCAGCAGCGAGACGCCGTGCGTGCGCTGTGCGGGCGTGACCCCGAAGATCGCACAGAGGGTGGCGAAGATGTCGGCCGTGGTGGTGAGGGCGGCGACGTCGTGCGGCGCCACGCCCGGCCAGGCGATCAGCAGGGGGATGTGCCCCAGCGGCTCGTAGAGCGGCGAGCGCGGCTTGCCCCAGATGTCCTTCTCGCCCAGGTAGTGGCCGTGGTCGGTGAGCACGATCACGGCGGTGTCTTCCCACAGCGCCCGCCGGTCGATGGCGTCGAGCATGCGGCCGAACCAGGCGTCGATCAGCGTCAGCTTGGCGCCGTACTGGGCGCGGAGCTGCCGCGCCTGGCGGTCGTTGATGATGCCCTTCGCGACGGCGCCGACGGCGTAGGGCGGCCAGATCAGGTGCGGCCCCTGCCAGCTCTCGTCGTAGCGGCGGGCGTAGGACTCGGGCGTGTCGAAGGGCTCGTGCGGGTCGAACTCATCCACGAAGAGGAAGAAGCGATCGTGGGGCGGCGCGTGCTGGTCCAGCCAGCGGGCAGCGGCGCGCATCGTGCGCGGGCCGGGGAAGTCGTCCTCGTCGCGGAAGTAGCCGCGCGAGTTGTCGTAGGGCATGAAGCTGCGGCCGAACAGCGGCGCGCCCAGCCAGGAGGGATCGGGCCGCGTCTTCCAGGGGTCGGACTCGTGCCCGCGCTCGTACTCCCAGGCGGAGAAGTCGGTGTGGTAGTTCTCGCCGCCGACTTCGAAAAGGTGCGGGTGGTCGGAGATCAGCAGGCTCGTCACGCCCGCCTCGCGCAGCGAGAGCGTGATCGCCTGCTCCCAGACTTCGATCGAGCCCCAGGGTTTCCAGAGGAAGTCGAGGGCGCCGCAGAGCAGGTCGTGGCGCGCGGGAATGCAGGGCAGCGAGCCGGTGTAGTGCTTCGTGAAGGTCAGCGCCCGCCGGGCGAAGCGGTCGAGGTTCGGCGTCGCGAACTCTGTGCCGCCGTAGGCGCCGAGCATGTGCCGGTTGAGGCTGTCGAGCAGGATCACGATCGCGCGCGCGGGCAGCGCCGCCTGTGTCTCGTTCCCGCTGCCGTTCGTGGCCATCGCCGTCCTCGCGCTTCGTTCTCTGGCAGCCGCGCCGGGCGTTCCGCTCAGCCGCGCGGGTCGATCGGCGTGCGCGGCGGCTCGTGCGCCTCGATGATCTCGCCGGCGTCGAGGCAGAGGTCCTCGCGGTAGCGGCGGGAGGCGATCTGCACGCCCAGCGGCTGTCCCCCGTGCTCCCCGACCGGCACGGCAAGGCCGGGCAGACCGAGCACGGGCAGCGTGAGCTGGAAGAGCAGCGCGTCGAGCATGCGCAGAGCGCCGGCAGTGCCCTGGGTGTCGGCGTCGGCCGGCAGGCCGACTTCGCCGCAGGCGGGCATGACGATGAGCGGATAGGTCTCCATGAAGAGCTGCCAGCGCCGCAGCAGCGTGTCGCGTTCGGCCAGTGCCAGCAGATACTCATCGAGGCCGGCACCACCCTTCAGCTCGCACCAGTTGGTGATGAACTGCGTCAGGCCGGGGTCGTCGATCTCCGCCAGCAGCGGCCGCAGCGAGGCGTTCAGGTCGGAGAGGCCGATCGGGTGCCAGAGGTCCGCCACGCGTTTCAGGTCGGGCGGCTCGATCTCCTCGACCTGCCAGCCGGCGGCGGCGAGACAGGCGCCCGCCCGGCGCACGGCCGCGGCGACGGGCGGCTGCACCGCGATGCCGGCCGGCTCGGCCACGATCGCGACGCGCAGTGGCCGGGACAGCGGCTCACCTGTAAGCGGCGCCGGCGTCCACAGCGGATCGCGCGGATCGCGCACCGCCATCGCCGCCAGGGCGAGGCGCAGGTCGCGCACGCTGCGCGCCAGCGGCCCGTTCACCGCCATCAGCTGGCCGGACATGCGCCGCGGCGCCGTGGCCGTGGCGTTGAAGGAAGCGACGCGGCCTGGACTGGGGCGCAGGCCGGCGACGCCGTTGCAGTAGGCCGGCCAGCGGATCGAGCCGCCGATGTCGTTGCCCTGGGCGATGGCGCCGATGCCGGCGGCGAGCGCAGCGCCGGCGCCGCCGCTGGAGCCGCCGCAGGTGACCGCCGGGTTCCAGGGGTTCAGCGTGCGGCCGTGCAGGCGGTTCTCGGTCATGCCGCGCATCGACATCGCCGGCGCGTTCGTGCGGCCGATCACGATCGCGCCGGCGCGGCGCAGGCTGCCCACCTGTGGGCTGTCCTCCGTGGCGATCAGGTCCTTGAATTTCACCACGCCGTTGTCGGTGGGGCAGCCGGCCTGGTCTGAGTTGATCTTGGTGGTGACGGGCACGCCGTGGAGCGGGCCGAGCGCCTCGCCGGCCCGCCGGCGGGCGTCCGCCTGATCGGCCTGCGCCAGCGCCTCGTCGGTGAGCACGCGCACCACGGCGTTGATGTGCGGATTCACCGCCTGCAGGCGTTCCAGGTGCGAGGCGACGGCCTCGCGGGCGCTGACGCGGCCGCCGCGAATCAGCGCGGCGAGCGCGGTGGCGTCGAGCCGCCAGAGTTCGTCCGTCATGCTGCACCTCGCTCGGGCGGAGGGCCGAGGCGGGTGGCGCTTGCCCCGCCGGTCAGCCGGCCCGCGGCTGGAGCATACACCGCGCGGCCCCGGCCGCGCAGCCGGCGCATGTCGGGCCAATATGTCAAGTCGCGTTCGTCGTGTCGATGCTCATCGCGGGCGCAATCCGGTGACATGGTCTCCGCGCGGGCGTAGTCTGAACGGCATGGACGCGATAGAGGAGGGGCTGATCGAAGAACTGCGGGACGAGGTCGCCTTCCTGCGTCGACTCACCGAACACCAGGCCGAGGTGATCGCCCAGCTTACGGCGCGGGTGCCGCCGTTGCCGCAGCAGGATCCGCCCGCCGGTCATCCCAACGGTGCCAGGGCTGACGAGAAGCGGTCTGCGACGGCGCAGAGGATCCCACCGTCGGCGTGGCAGCGCTGGCGCGAGGCGCGTGCCGGGCTCGGCGCCAGCTTAACGATCACGGGAGTAGTCGCGGGCCTTGCCGGCCTGTTGCTTCACGTCGCCCTGCGGAATCAGGTCATCGACACCTCCGTTCACCTGGGCTACATCATCGGACTCAGCGGCCTGCTGCTGCTGCTGGCCGGGCTGTTCATCATCTTCTGAATGCGCCCGCGCCCTTCGCCGTATGCCCTCGCATTGACATCCCATAACAGCCGCTCGTACGATGCGGAGCGAATGGCGAACAGGTGTGCGCCTTTGCGGGAGGCTGCGCGGTGGCGCTGCTCGAGACGCTGCAACGCCTGCGCACCGGCCGCGAGCACGCCGGCAACTTCGCCGCCTGGCGCACGCTGCCCGCCCGCGCCGCCGAGTTTGCCGGCTTTCCCGACTGGCTCGACGCCCGGCTGGCCGAGGCGCTGCGCTCGCGCGGCATCGCCTCGCTCTACAGCCACCAGCGCGCCGCGGCCGAGGCGGCGCACGCCGGCCGCAACCTCGTCGTCGTCACGCCCACCGCCTCCGGCAAGACGCTCTGCTACAACCTGCCCGTCCTGCAGGCCATGCTCGACGACCCGGAGGCGCGGGCGCTCTATCTCTTCCCCACCAAGGCGCTCTCGCAGGACCAGTACGCCGAGCTGCACAGCCTGATCGACGCCCTGGGCGCCGAGATCAAGACCCACACCTACGACGGTGACACGCCCGGCGAGGTCCGCCGCGCCGTGCGTTCGGCGGGCCACATCGTCGTCACCAACCCGGACATGCTGCACACCGGCGTGCTGCCGCACCACACCAAGTGGGTGAAGCTGTTCGAGAACCTGCGCTTCGTCGTGATCGACGAGCTGCACACCTACCGCGGCGTCTTCGGCAGCCACCTGGCCAACCTGGTCCGCCGGCTGCGGCGTATCTGCCGTTTCTACGGCTCCGACCCGGTCTTCATCTGCTGCTCGGCCACGATCGCCAACCCACGCGAGCTGGCCGAGACGCTGCTCGCCGCGCCGGTCGAGCTGATCGACCGCAACGGCGCCCCGTCGGGCCAGAAGATCGTCGCCATCTACAACCCGCCGGTCGTCAACCGCCAGCTCGGCATCCGCCGCAGCTCGGCCTTCGCCGTGCGCAGCATCGCCTCGGAGCTGCTGCGTTCCGGCGCGCAGACGATCGTCTTCTCGCCCTCCCGGAGTTCGGTCGAGGTCTTGCTGACGTATCTGCGCGGCGCCTTGAAGCAGCTCCCCGGCGCGCCGGAGCGCGTGCGCGGCTACCGTGGCGGCTATCTACCGCTGGAACGCCGCGCGATCGAGCGCGGCCTGCGCGACGGCAGCGTGCGCGGCGTGGTGGCGACGAACGCGCTGGAGCTGGGCATCGATATCGGCGGCCTGGAAGCTTCCGTTCTGCACGGCTACCCCGGCTCGCTGGCCAGCACCTGGCAGCAGTTCGGCCGGGCCGGGCGGCGCGGCACGCTCTCCTTCGCCGTGCTCGTCGCCACCTCAAGCCCGCTGAACCAGTACATCGCCACCCACCCGGAGTTCGTCTTCGAGGGCGTGCCGGAGGCGGGGCGCATCAACCCGGACAACCTGATCATTTTGTCCAGCCACCTGAAGTGCGCCGCCTTCGAGCTGCCCTTCGCCGCCGACGAGCAGTTCGGGGCGCAGACGGCGGAGCTGCTGGAGCTGCTGGCGGATGAAGAGGTGCTCTACCGCTCCGGCGACCGCTACCACTGGAGCGCGGAGTCGTTTCCAGCCGAGTCGATCAGCCTGCGCAGCGCCGCGATCGACAACTTCGTGGTGATCGACACCGGGCAGGGGCCGCCCGGACCGGACGGCGGGCCGAAGCCGCGCGTGATCGGCGAGGTCGACCGACCCTCCGCGCCGACGCTGATCCACGATGAGGCGATCTACATGCACGGCGGCGAGCAGTATCACGTCGATCGCCTCGACTGGGAGGAGAAGAAGGCGTACGTCCATCGCGTCGACGTGGACTACTACACCGACGCCAACCTGGCCGTCGATCTGAAGGTGCTGGAGGCGTTCGAGAGCGGCGAGGCCGGCGCCGCGACGCGCTATCACGGCGAGGTGGCGCTGAGCTTCGTCGCCACGGTCTTCAAGAAGATCAAGCTGGACACGCACGAGAACGTCGGCTGGGGCAAGATCCACCTGCCGCAGGAGGACCTGCACACCGCGGCCTACTGGTTCGCGCTCGGTCCCGAGGCGACGGGCGAGCTGCGCGGCGACGAGCTGCAGGGCGGGCTCTGGGCCGTGGGCAACCTGCTGGTCAACGTGGCGCCGCTCTTCCTGCTCTGCGACCCGCGCGACGTGCGCGCCGTGGCGCAGGTGAAGTCGCCCTTCAGCGGCGCGCCGACCGTCTTTCTCTACGAGAACCACCCCGGCGGTGTCGGCTTTTCGGACCGGCTCTACACCGAGCACGAACGCCTGCTCACCGCGGCCCGCGCCCTGGCCCGCGCCTGTCCCTGCCAGAGCGGCTGCCCGTCCTGCGTCGGCCCGGCGAACGAGCTCTCCGGCGACCCGAAGGCGGCGGCGCTGGCGCTGCTCGCCCGCGCGAGCGAGGAACGAGGAAAGAGGATGAAGGAAATAGAAAATAGGAGTGGCTAACCGTCACTGTTTCCTATTTCCTCAGCACAGGGAAGAGGGACAAAGGAGACGAGGAACAAGGAAAGCGGAACGAAGAGCGGCTAACCATCACTATTTCCTATTTCCTCGTTCCTATTTCCTCGGCACATGGACGAACCTGTCAGCAGTAACCTGTCATCTGTCACCTCGCCCGGCCGCTCCCTGCGGGAGAAGCTGCGCGGCCTCGGCGCCCTCCCCGCCGCGCCGCCGATCACCCGTCACCCTGCGCCCTACGCCCCACGCCCTGCGTCCTCCCCGGACATCGCCGAGCTGATGCCCGGCTTCTGGCAGGATACGCCGGACGGCCGCATCTTCATCGTCGAGCAGCGCTTCGAGCTGGACCACCTGCACGGCGCGATTCCCCTGCGGCGCACGCTGGCGGTGCGCGGCGCCGTGGTGGCGCGTATCGGCCGCAACCCGGCGCTGGACGGCATCGCCGCGGAGCGGGTGCTCTACCTGGACACGGAGACGACCGGCCTCTCCGGCGGCACGGGCACGTACGCCTTTCTCGTGGGCATCGGCCACTTTTGCGACGGCGGCTTCCGCCTGCGCCAGTACTTCCAGACCGATTTCGGCCAGGAGCCGGCGCTGCTGCGGGCGCTGGCCGACTACCTGCCCGCCTTCGATGCGGTCGTGACCTTCAACGGCAAGAGCTTCGACCTGCCGCTTCTGGAGACGCGCTTCACGATCAACGGCCTGCTGCGCGGCAAGGCGCATGGCCCCAACGTGCGCGAGCTGCCGCACCTCGACCTGCTGCACCCGGCGCGGCGCATCTACCGCGACCGCTTCGGCTCCTGCCGGCTAGGCGAGCTTGAGCAGCAGGTGCTCGGCCTGACGCGGGTGGAAGACGTGCCGAGCTGGGAGATCCCTGCGCTCTACTTCCGTTATGTGCGCACGCGCCGCTTCCGCGCGGTGCAGCCCGTCTTCGATCACAACGCGCTGGACGTGCTCTCGCTGGTGACGCTGCAGGCGCACCTCTGCGACCTGTTCGGCGGCGACGGCGCCCGCTGCGCCGAGGACCGCCTGGCACTGGGCCGCGCCTGCGAAGCCGACGGCCTGGCGGCCGAGGCGATCGCCAACTACCGCGCGGCGCTGGAGATCGGCCTGGGTCCGGCCCTGCGGCACGACTGCGAGCGGCGGCTCTCCCTGCTCCTGCGCAAGCTCGGCCGCTGGGAGGAGGCGGTCGAGCTCTGGCAGGCGGTGATCGCGCGCCCGCGCAACCAGCAGCTCTACGCCTACGTCGAGCTGGCCAAGTTCCACGAGCGCGCGGCCCGCGACTTTTGTGGTGCGATCGAGTGCACGCGGCAGGCGCTGGCGCTATTGGAACGCCACCACCTGCGCTACGGCGCCGCCAACGCCGCCGACCGCGAGGCGCTGCTCGCCCGCATCGCCCGCCTCGAAGCGCGGGCCGAGAAGGCCGCGGCCGTGGCGGCGCGGCCGGCCCGGGTGCGACGGCGGGAGGCGGCCGGCCAGGCGGAGTGAGCGAGAGCGGGTGCGAAGGCGCGGTCAGCCGGCGCGACGCTCCAGCGCGACGACCGGAATCCGGCGCGATGTCTTGGCCTGGTATCCGGCGAAGGCGGGGCGCAGCCGCGCCTGCTCGGCGTACAGGCGGTCGCGTTCCTCGCCCGTGAGCACGGTGGCCTTGACCGGGATCGTCTCCGTGCCGACCTCGATCGTGGTCTCGGGATGCGCCACCAGGTTGTGGTACCAGGCCGGGTGGTTCGGCGCGCCGCCTTTGGAGGCGATGATCACGTAGCGGCCGTCGCTGGGGAGATAGACGAGCGGCGTGGTGCGGCGCGTGCCGCTCTTCGCGCCCGTCGTCGTCAGCAGCAGCATCGGCGCGCCGGCGAAGGGCTCGCCCACGCGGCCGGCGTTGGCGCGGAACTCCGCGATGATGCGCTCGTTGAAGTCGTTCTGGGTTGTCATCCGTTCATCCCCTGTGCCTCGGCCGTGGTGCTGGAACGCTCCGTTTTGGCGCGGGTGTCGGCTGAAATCATACCCGCCGCGGGCCTTCAGCGGGCGGCATGGCTGCTTCCGGGTCCTCATCACCGTACCTCACCGGACCGCGCGCCGGCGGCTGCGCTCGGCGAGATATCCCGCGTATCCTGCTCACGAGGTGCAACGCCCCGTGACCGAACAAGCCCCACTGCCCGGCCTCCTCCCCTTCATCAGCTTCGAGGGCGGCGAAGGCAGCGGCAAATCGACGCAGGCGCGGCTGCTGGCGGAGCGGCTGCGCGAGCATGGCCGCGAGGTCGTGCTCACGCGCGAGCCGGGCGGCACGCCGATCGGCGAGCAGTTGCGGGCGCTCGCCCGCAAACCGGCGCTGGCGCGGCGCTTTCACCGTGAGCTGACCGGCGGCGACTGGCAGCGGCTCGACCCGCTGGCCGAGCTGTTCCTGATGGAGGCCTCGCGCGCCCAACTCGTGGCCGAGCTGATCCTGCCCGCGCTCGCACGCGGCGCCGCCGTGATCAGCGACCGCTTCGACGACTCGACGCTGGCCTACCAGGGCGGCGGGCGCGGCCTCGATGTCGAGCGCTTGAAGCTGGTGAACGCGGTGGCGACGCGTGGGCTGCGGCCGGCGCTGACCGTGCTGATCGATGTGCCGCCGGAGATCGGACTGCAACGCAAGCGCGCTGAGCAGGGCCGCGACGCGATCGGCGGCGAGACGCTGGCCTTTCACACGCGCGTGCGCGAGGCGTATCTGCGTTTGGCCGCGGCCGAGCCGGAGCGCTGGCTGGTGCTCGACGGTACGGCATCGCTGGAGAGCCTGGCCGCCGGGGTCTGGGAGCGTGTTTCGGCCGTGCCGGCGTTGCGGGTCCGTGCGGACTGAGGCTCAGCCGATCACCAGCCACAGCCCGCCCAGCGCCAGCGCCGTGCCAGCCATCGTCAGCCGCGTCAGCGACTCGCGCAGGTAGATCGCGGCCAGCGGCAGCGCGAACAGCGGCGAGAGCGAGTTGAGCAGGGCGCTGCGCCCCGCCCCCGCCTCTTTGAGCGCGTAGACGTAGAGCAGGGAGCCGAGGCCGCTGCCCACCAGCCCCGCCGCGCCGAGCAGGGCGAGGTCTTGCCGGCGGTAGCTGCGCGGCCGCAGCAGGCCGCGGTTCCAGGCCACGCCGCCGATCAGCAGCAGCGCTACGGGCACACGCACGCTGTTGACCACCAGCAGGCTCGCGTCGGCGGTGAGCGTCTGCAGCCAGACGGTGGAGAGCGCCCAGGCGACCGCGGCGATCAGCACGAGCGCCAGCCCCGCGGCCGAGACACCCTGTTGCCGGCGCTGCGCGAGCTGCACGGGCGCCGCGGCGCCCGATACCGTGTGCGTGCACAGCGGCTCAACCTCGGCTACCTCGGGCACGGCCGCGGCTCCGCCGGGGCGCGCCACGATCAACACGATGCCGCCCAGCACCAGCGCCGTGCCCATCGCCGTGCGCAGCGAAACCGTCTCGCTCAGCAGCGCCCAGGCGAGCGCCAGCGTGAGCACGGGATACGACGTCACGCTGATCGGTGAGGCGCGGCTGACGCCGATCGCCTGCATGCCGTAGATGTAGAGCGTATCGCCGAAGCCCAGCGACAGGATCGCGCTTGCGCCCAGGGCCAGCGCGGTTGCGGGGCTGAGCCGCAGCAGATCGCCGGTCTGGCCCGTGGCCAGCAGCAGCACGACGTAGAAGATCACGCCGAAGACGAGGCGCAGGGCGCTGACCGCGATCGCCGGCATCCGCCGCGAGACGCCCGCCATTGCCAGGCTGGAGAAGGCCCACAGCGCGGCGCTGGCGATAGCGGCCAGCTCGCCGGCGAGTTCGCCGGAGGGCATCGCTGGACTCCACCCACGCGGGAACGCCCCGTGGGCGGCGCGCGGTCGATCTCGGTGCGGGAAGCAAGGCCTGCCCCAGTAACGTGTACCGTGCCCGGCAGCCTGAGGCAACCGGCAACGTTGCCGGCGTTCGCGTCGACCGGGCGGCTCTGGGAAACTACGGTTGCAAAGGGCGCCGGCGCCGGTCTCGCTTCAAGGGAGGGGCGCCATGCGGCACTGATACACACTGATAGACAGGGGAGGTGAACCCCATGGAAGAGACTCGATCCTGAGCCGCGCGCCGCGTAATCCCAACACGGGCGGCGTGGTGCCGCAGCCTCCCCCGCGCGGCCAGCAGAACGGCCTGCCGGAGGGGATCCTCTGCACCAACGGCGCCTACGGCATGAACGTGCCGATGGGCGCGCCGAGCCCGGTGTACGGCGACCCCTTCGCCTGCTTCAGCCACTGACCGCGCGGCGGCAGCCGCAACCCACGGCGGGGCTCCGCTCAGGCGCGGCCGTGCTTGCGCAGTTGATCGTCGCGCTGCGCGGCCACGGCTTCGTAGGTGCGGTCGAAGATCTGCGCCACCGGCCAGCCGTTGAGGCCCGCGTAGGTGTCGATCTGCGAGCGGTGATGGATGTCGTGCTCGACCATCATCAGCAGCGCCCGCCAGCCGGCGATCGTGGCGCTGGGCGTGTCGATCAGCTCGATGCGCCGCTCCAGCCACTCGTTCGGCGTGCCGGAAAGCCGCTCGCAGAACTGCTCGCAGGAGTGCTCCAGCGCGGGCACCCAGCTCGCCTGGCCGTGCAGGTCCTCGGGCCAGCGCACGGCGGTCCAGCCCTCGTTCAGATAGGCGTGGGCGAAGTAGAGGCGCGAGCCGCACATGTGCGCCACGAGCTGGCGGATGTCCCAGGCGTTTTCGCCTTCACCGGCGGGCGGCCGCCAGCTCGCGGCCGCGGCCGGCAAGGTGCCGACATCGCGCATGGCGCGGCGGTTCACGGCCCGGAAGTAGCGCAGAAACGTCTCGACGTCGGTGAGCATAGGACTTCTCCTCCGGCGTAGGCGCCGTGCGGGTTTTCAATTGGTGGCGCAAATGATGCAGGCAGGATAGCGCGTTTCTGCTTCCGAGAGCGTGCGGCCGGCGCCTGGATTGGCCGGCGTGTCCGGCTCCGCCGACACGCCCCGCTTGCGAAGGGCCGCGCGATGCCGCCATGATCGGGGTTGCCGGGCGTTGTTTCGCCCGCGAGGAGGCGCCGCCGTGGAGTTTCGCGATTCAGCGCCGGATGCGGCCTTCCGCGCCGAGGTGCGCGGCTTCATCGAGGCGGAGCTGCCGGCGGCGCTGCGCCACGTCGAGCCGGAGTGGGGTTCTTTCAACACCCGCCGCGGCCGCGGACTGGAGAGCGCGCCGATGCGCGAGTGGCGGCACAAGCTCGCCGCGCGGCACTGGCTGGCGCCGCACTGGCCGCGCGCGTACGGCGGCGCCGGGCTGGACATCGGCCAGCAGTTCATCTTCAACGAGGAGATGGCGTTGCACCGCGCCCCCGGCGTCGGCGGCATCGGCGTGGGCTGGGCCGGCCCGACGATTATGCTCTACGGCACGGAGGAGCAGAAGCAGCGCTTTCTTCCCCGCATCGTCAGCGGCGACGAGACCTGGTGCCAGGGCTTCTCTGAGCCCGGCTCCGGCTCCGATCTCGCCAGCCTGCAGACGCGGGCCGTACGCGACGGTGACGACTACGTGGTGAACGGCCAGAAGATCTGGACCAGCGGCGCCCATCACTCGCAGTGGATGATCTTGCTCGCCCGCACGGACCCGGACGCGCCCAAGCACAAGGGCATCTCCTACTTCTTGCTGGAGATGAAGACGCCGGGCATCACCCTGCAGCCGCTGGTCAACATGCTCGACGACCACAGCTTCAACCAGGTCTTCTTCGACAACGTGCGCGTGCCGAAGGAGAACCTGCTGGGCGAGGAGAACCGCGGCTGGTACATCGGCGCCACGACGCTCGACTTTGAGCGCAGCAGCATCGCCGCCTCGACCTCGATGGCGCTGATCGTGCGCGATCTCGCCGACTGGGTGCGCGAGAGCCGGCGCATGCTGACGCCGGTGCAGCGCGCCGAGCTGGCCGAGCGCGCGGTGGAAGCGGAGATCGGCCGTCTGCTCTCCTACCAGGTGATCTCGCTGCAGCGCCGCGGCCTGATTCCCAACAAAGAGGCCTCGATCGCCAAGCTCTACAACGGCGAGCTGGACCAGCGCATCGCCGCCACGGGTATGCGCATCCTCGGCCTGCAGGGCAACCTGGCCGGCTCGACCTCAACGGCTGCGCCGCTGCACGGCCGCATTCCGCGCCACTACCTGGCCGCCTCGGCCACCACGATCGGCGGCGGCACCAGCGAAATCCAGCGCGGCATCATCGCCACGCGCGGCCTGGGCATGCCGCGAGGCTAGGGAATCTGGGGAATAGAGAACAGGGAACAGGGACAGGACCCCGCCGTCCCTACACCCTGCGCCCTCCCCTGTCGCCTGTTACCTGCCATCTGTAACCTGTAACCTCGGTGGGCGATGCTGTACATGGTGATCGAGCACTTTGCCGAGGGCGCGGCGGCGGGAATCTACCGCAACCTGCGTGATCACGGCCGCCGCTTGCCTGCCGGCCTCGAATATATCGAGAGCTGGGTGGACCTCGACTACTGGCGCTGTTTCCAGCTCATGCGCACCGACGACCCGGCACTCTTCGACGAGTGGACGAACGCGTGGGGCGAGGTCGGCCAGTTCGAAGTGATCCCGGTGCGCACCTCGGCCGAAGCCCAGGCGCAGATCGCCGACCAGCTCTGACCGGCCGTCCGCCCTACGCCCTCTATTTCCTGTTCCCTGTCACCTGTCACCTGTCACCTACCGTGATGATCCAGGCCGGATGGATCTCCAGCCAGCCGTGATCGCGGTCGAGCACGAAGGCGCCGGTGACCTGCACATGCTCGCCCGTGCGCGGCGGCGCCACCAGCGCCTGGTCGGCGGGGATCACCTCGACCACCAGGCCGCCGTGCTGCACGGTCACGTTGCGCTGGTTCAGGGATTCCTGGTAGCCGGCGTCGGGCCGAATGTTGACGTGGTAGTCGCCGTCGGCTTCCACGCGCACGCTGGCCACCGTGCCGCTCACGCTGCGGCAGGCGTCCATGAGTTGCAGGCGCGACGGCTTCCAGACGCCGGCGAGCACATCGCCCGTGCGGCAGCCCGCATCATCCAGCGAGCCGACCGGACCGACCGGGATGTCCGCGGTCTCCGGCTCCTGCTCGCCGGCGCTAGCATCGGCGATGCCGATCGTCAGCAGGGCGCCGTCCTGGCTGAAGGCCAGCGCCCCCTGGCCGGGCAGCAGCGAGCTGACCGCGTGGTAGCCGCGACCGGGGTCGAAGGTGAAGAGCGCGTCGGCGCCGCTCACCGGGGCGGTGCGCAGGCCGCTCGGGTTGCCGACCAGCACCCATTGACCCGGCGGCAGTTGCACGGTGACAAACGGCTGGCCGTCGGGCAACGGCACGCTGCGCGAGACGCCGAAGTAGACCCAGTAGCCCGCGCCTGCCACGGCCGGCGTGCCCGCCGGAAGCGATTCGTAGGCCGTGTCGCCTGGCTGCAGGGTGAAGATCGGGCCGTCGGCTCCGGCATAGCGCGTGCCGTCTGGTCCGCCGACCAGGTTCCAGCCGGCATGGTAGGTGACGCTGTTCACCGCGCCGGAGCTGCCGGCCGAGGTCAGCACCAGCACCGCCAGCGTGCCCAGCAGGGTAAGCGCGGGCCAGCGCGGCGCCCGGCCGGCGGTTTTCGCGAGATGGGAGGCATGAGTGAGCACGCGCCGGCTCCGGCGGGAGTTGGGGCGCCGGCGTTAGCATAGCCGAAGCAGCAGCGGGAGGCAGGCCGTGCGCTGGAACGCGGCGCGCTTCGAGTGGGAGGGCGAGGCCGAGGACGGCACGCCGATCGCCGTGGACGGCGAAGCGTTCATGCAGGCGGTGGCGGAGTATCTGCTCGCCGTCTACGGCACGGCCGAGAACGGCTACAGCGCGGCCCAGCGCGACGCGGCGAACGCGGTGCTGCACGAAGCCGGCGCCTGGCAGCTCGGCATGGCCGGCGTGCGCCCGCTTTACGAGCGCGAGCCGTGACCACGCGAGGGCGCCGCGTGGCGGTTCGCCTGTGACGCCGCGGTACCCCGGCCGCACGGTCGATTGCCCCTCACCGGGGGCCAAACGATAATGGCCCTGCGCCGCCGGCCGGCGCGCGAGGGGGCGGATGGCGGAGAGCAGCAACGACTTCGGGCTGGTGGAGGGGGTGGGCGCGGAGGCAGTCGGCCAGCCGGGCCAACGCACCTTCCGCCTCGTCGCCCGCGGCAGCGGCCGCTACGCCTCGCTCTGGATGGAGAAAGAACAGCTCAGCGCCCTGGGCACCGCCTTGCAGCAGCAGATCGTACGCCTCGGCCGGCCGGCGCTGCGCGAACGGCCGGCGCCGCTGCTGGGCGGCGGCGACGTGCCCGCCCGCGCCGATGTGGACTTCCGCTGCGGCCAGCTCGGCCTTGGCTTCGACGAGGGCCGCAGCGAGTTCGTGGTCTTCGCCTACAACGCCGAGGCCGAAGAGCCGGAGACGGCAGCCTGGAGCGGCCGCCTCTCGTTGGCGCAGGCGCGGGCGCTCAGCCGCGAGATCGACGCCGTGGTCAACGCGGGCCGGCCCAAGTGTCCACTCTGCGGCGCGGTGATGGACGAGCCGGTGCACATCTGCCCGCGGGCCAACGGTCATGCGAAGGAGCTCTCCAACGGCTGAAGCCGCGCGGCCGCGCCGGCGCGGACGGGGAACGTGCCCATGCCCGAGGTCGAGGTCAACGGCGCCACGTTTCACTACGAAGCGTCCGGCTCGGGCGAGCCGCTGCTGTTGCTGCACGGCGGCGGCGGCACGGCGCTGCTGCACTTCCGCCGTGAGATCGCCAGGCTGAGCCAGCGCTACCGCGTGATCGCCCCCGACATGCGCGGCTACGGCGCCTCCTCCCCGCCGCGGCTGTTCGAGGGCGACTTCTACGGCCAGGACGGCCGCGACGCCGCCGCGCTGCTCGAAGCGCTCGACGCGGTTCCCGCGCACCTCTGCGGCTGGAGCGACGGCTCGGTCGTGGCGCTGATCGTGGCCGCCGACCGGCCGGAACTGGTGCGTACCCTCTGCGTCTGGGGCGCGGAAGGCCGCATTCTGCCGCACGAGCGGGGGCTGTGGCGCAACGTCAGCAACTGGCAGGCGTGGCCGGAATCGACGCGCGAACGCTACGCCCGGGCGCAGGGGCCGCTCAACTGGCCGGGTCTGCTCGAGCGCATGGTGAGCGGCTACGGCCGCGTGCTCGATGCCGGCGGCATGATCGTCGCCGATCGCCTCCACCGCGTGCGCTGCCCCACGCTGATTTTGCACGGCGACGAGGACGACGTGGTGCCCGTTGCGCATGCGTATGAGCTGCACCGGCTGATCCGCGGCTCCGAGCTGCGCATTTTCCACGGCGCGGGCCACGCGTTGCATCGCGAGCACCACGTCGAGCTGATGGAAACGATCACCTCGTTCATCGCGCGGCAGCAGGACGCGGGCGCGGGCGCCGGCGAGCTGGAGAGCATTCCCGGCGGCTGAGCGCGGCGCAGAACGGGACGCGGCGCGGTCACGGCCCAACCCTGGAGACGAGGAGAAGGAGACGTTATGAGCGAGAACGGAGCGCTGCGCATCGGCTGCGTGGGGCTGGGGATCATGGGCCGGCCGATGGCGCTGAACGTGCTCAAGGCCGGCTTTGCCGTGACGGCCTGGAACCGCAGCGCCAACGCGCGCTTCGACGAGGTGATCGCTGCCGGGGCGCGGCGCGCCGGCGCGCCGCGCGAGGTGGCCGAGCACGCCGACGTCGTGATCACCAACGTGACCGACTCGCCCGATGTCGAGGCCGTGATTCTCGGCGAGCAGGGCGTGCTCCAGGGGGCGAAGCCGGGCACGATCGTGATCGACTGCAGCACGATCTCGCCGGACGTGACGCGCGCCATCGCCGCCCGCTTGCAGGAACGCGATGTGACGCTGCTCGACGCGCCGGTGAGCGGCGGCGAGCGCGGCGCGATCGAGGGCACGCTCTCGATCATGGTCGGCGGCGAGGGCTGGGCGTTGGAGAAGGTGCGGCCCGTGCTCGAAGCGATGGGCAAGCGCATTGTGCACTGCGGGCCGGCGGGCGCGGGGCAGACGGTGAAGCTCTGCAACCAGGTGGTCGTCGGCCTGCACAACCTGGCGATGAGCGAGGCGCTGGTGCTGGCGGCGAAGGCCGGCATCAGCGTGGACCGCATGCTGGAGGCGGTTTCGGCCGGCGCCGCGGGCTCGTGGGCGCTCTCCAACCTGGCGCCGCGCGTGCTCAAGCGCGACTTCGCGCCCGGCTTCAAGATCGGCCTGCAGCAGAAGGATCTGAAGCTGGCGCTGGAGGCCGGCCGCAGCGCCCGAGCGCCGCTGCCGGGCACGGCGCTGGTGCACCAGCTCTACACGGCGCTGGAGGCAGCCGGCCTCGCCGACGAGGGCAACCAGGCGCTGGTGAAGGCGCTGGAGCAGCTGGCCGGCGTTGAAGTTCGCGGCGAGTGAACGGATGAGGGAGCAGGGAACGGGGAAGGGGAATGTGTGGTGCAACGCGGCGTGCCGGCGCGGCGTGCAGAGGGCGGAAGGCGGGCGATCGGGGGCACTGTCTCGCTGGTGATAGCTGAGATTATGCTTAGCAGGCGGTATGGGCGCATTGAAGTGCCAGGGCGCGATCGAGTAGCGTGATGGCGTGGCGCTCATCCGCGCAAGGAGTACTGTGCCTCCCTGGCGTCGGCGACTCTGCCGTCGCCTTCGATCGCCGGTGCGGCGTGGCCAGCCGGCGGAACATCTGCCGGGCGGCGGAGAGATGAATTGCCGGGCACGAGCATTTCATCGTTGGATTCCGCGAACGCCGGCAGCCGGATGGGGTGACGATGCAGGATGTGCAGGTGAAGGTGAGCGCCTACGACGCCGCCGCGTTCGACAGCGTGCTGGAGCATGAAGCCGGCTCCGGTGCAGCCCCACGGCAAGCGGTGGTGCGGCGGATCCACGGCCGCCCTGGCTATGCATTCTCAAAACGCTGCTTTGACCTGGTGTTTGGCATGCTTTTGCTGGTCGGTTCGCTGCCGCTCTGGTTGCTCGCGGCCGTCTTAATCCGGCTCAGCTCGCGCGGGCCGGTGGTCTACGGGCAGATACGGATCGGCAAAGACGGTGAGCCCTTCACCTGCTACAAGTTTCGCACGATGATCGAGGGCGCCCACGAGCAGCGGCACGAGCTGCTCTGCCAGAATCAAATGGACGGCCCCGTGTTCAAGACGCCGGACGATCCCCGCGTCACACGGGTGGGGCGCTGGCTGCGCAAGGCGAGCATCGACGAACTGCCGCAGTTCATCAACGTGCTGCGCGGTGAGATGAGCATCGTGGGGCCGCGCCCGCAGTCGCCTGAAGAAGTCGAACGGTACGGGCCGCTCGATTGGGGCCGGCTGGCGGTCAAGCCGGGGATGACCTGCATCTGGCAGGTGTCCGGACGCTGCCTGGTGGGCGAGACCGCACGCATGCAGATGGACCTGGAGTACGTGCGCCGCGCCGGTTTTCTGTTCGACTGCGGCCTTGTCTTGCGCACCGTGCCCGCCGTGATCAGCGCGCGGGGCGCCTACTGATCGCTTCCGTGCTCCGGGGTGTCGCACGGCGGCGGGCGAGGCTCGCCCGCCGCCGCGGATGGGTGGTGCCTGCCTGCCGCTCCCGCTACACTACCGGGAGATGCATGCCACCCTGCAGACGGAGCGGCCGTTGCGACAGGCAACCAGGCCATACCAGGACATCGGCCCCGGCGCCTCCTGGCAGATCCTCGACCCGCGCGAACTCTGGCACTTCCGTGACCTGCTCGCCACCCTTGCCGGACGCGACGTGAAGCTGCGCTACCGGCAGACGGCGCTGGGCGTGATCTGGGATTTCATCCAGCCGGTGGTGCCGTCGTTCATCCTGGCCATCGTCTTCGGGCAGATCGCCAAAGTGCCCAGCGGCGGCGTGCCGGCCTTCGTCTTCGTCTACGCCGGGATGCTCGGTTGGAACGCCTTCAACAACACGCTGATGAAGGCGAGCAGCTCGCTGGTGGTGGATGCGGGGCTGCTGTCGAAGGTCTACTTCCCGCGCCTGGTGCTGCCGCTGTCCACGATCCTCTCCACGTTTGTGGACTTCGCGATCACCGCCCTGCTCCTGCCCGTGCTCTTCGCCGTGAACGGCATCCACCCAGGACTGGGCCTGCTGCTGCTGCCGGTCTGGTTGCTGATGCTGATCGGGCTGGCCTTCGGCCTTGGCCTGTGGATGTCGGCCTGGATGGTGACCTACCGCGACGTCAAGTACGCGTTGCCGGTGTTGCTGACTTTCTTGATGTACGCCTCGCCCATCGCCTATCCTGCCAGCGCGATTCCGCCGACGCTGCGCACGTACTTTCTGATCAATCCGCTGGCGCCGCTGATCGAGGGCATGCGCTGGTCGCTGTTCGATCGCGGCACGCTGCTCTGGGGCAACATCGCCTACGCGGGGGTGTTCATGGTCGTGGCGCTGGTACTCGGGGCGTTCATCTTCAGCAAGCTGGAGCGGAGGTTCGCGGATGTCGTCTAGCGATCTCGCCGTCTCCATCCGCGGCATCTCCAAGGCGTTTCAGATCGCCCCGAACGGCCAGGCGGCGACCACCCTGCGCGAGGCGATCGTGCAGAAGGCGCGACACCCCTTCCAGCGCACGGCAACCGATACGTTCTGGGCTTTGAAAGACGTCTCGCTCGACATACATGCGGGCGAGGTGGTCGGGCTGATCGGCCGCAACGGCGCCGGCAAGAGCACGTTGCTCAAGGTGCTGAGCCGCATCACGCGGCCGACCGCGGGCCGGGTGCGCCTCTACGGGCGGGTGGGCAGCCTGCTGGAGGCCGGCGCCGGCTTCCATTCCGAGCTGACCGGGCGCGAGAACGTCTACATGAACGGCGTGATCCTGGGCATGAAGCGCCGGGAGATCGACCGCAAGTTCGACGCGATCGTGGAGTTTGCGGGCATCGGGCCGTTCCTCGACGTGCCGGTAAAGCGCTACAGCAGCGGCATGTACGTGCGGCTGGCCTTCGCCGTGGCCGCGCACCTGCAGCCGGAGATCCTGCTGGTGGACGAGGTGCTGGCGGTTGGCGACGCCGACTTCCAGAAGAAGTGCCTGGGCACGATGCACGACGTGGCCGAGAGCGGCCGCACCGTCGTCTTCGTCTCGCACAACATGGGTGCGGTGGCCAGCCTGTGCCGGCGGGCGGTCGTGCTGCAGCGGGGACGGCACATCTTCGACGGCCCCGCCGGCGAGGCCGTGGATTACTACCTGCGCTCCGGCCAGGTGGCTACAGCCTCGCGCGAGTGGCCGGACCTGGCCGACGCGCCGGGCGACGACGTGGTGCGCCTGCGCGCGGTGCGCCTGCGCACGGTGGACGGCGATGCCGGCATGAGCATCGACGTGCGCGACGCCGTCGGCGTGGAGCTGGCGTACGACGTGCTCTGCGCCGGGACGGTGCTGGCGCCCGGCATCCAGCTCTACAACGACAGCGGCACGCTGGTCTTCGTCGCCTACGACCAGGGCGAGCCCTGGCGGCGCGGTCCGCGGGCGCCGGGACGCTACACCAGCACGGTCTGGATCCCCGGAAACTTCCTCAGCGACTGCGGCTACGCGCTGAGCGCCTGTGTGGTCACGATGAGCCCCGGCGAGCCGATCGTGCATTGCAACGAGGACAACGCCGTGGCCTTCCGCATCGTCGAGAGCCTGGACGGCACCACGGCGCGCGGCGATTACGGCGGCCGTATGCCGGGCGTGGTGCGCCCGCTGCTGACGTGGAACACGGACTGGACGCCGGCGACGAGCGCCGCGGCGCGGGTGGCGGCGGCGCAGACGGTGTAGGCTGCCTCCGGAACGACCGCTGCACTGGGGGCTGCACGCTTGGCGGTACCGGCGCGAGGGCTCGGTGAACACGCTCTACGAAGTTTCGTATCTGGGCTACAACTACGCGGATCCGAGATTCCATACCGGCATTCCTCGCGTGATCATGACCTTTCTCGACCATCTGGCGGAGCAGCCGGAAGTTGAGCCGCGCTTCGTCGCCTTTGAGGAGTACATCGCGCAGCTCGGCTTCGAGAACTACATCGACCGCTGCACGCCGTTTTCGCAGGAGCAGGTGATCAGGGCGTGGTCGCGCCGCTTTGCCCCTGAGCGTGTGTGCCGCCTGCTGACGCGGCAGTTCCCCTACCGCGACCAGTCCCGTGCCCGCGAGCCGCGCTACCGGCGGGGGCTGCGCCGTCTGTTTCGGCTGATCCAGCACGAGGCCGTGCGCGGGGCCGTGCGCGAGCCGGTCGATGTCTATCATTCGCTCTATTTCGCGCTGCCGCGGGACGAGCGCGTGCGGGCGAAGGTGCGCGTGCTTTCCGTGTATGACCTGATTCCCGTGCGCTTTCCCCAGTTCTTTCCACGCAGCTTTGACACGGACTACTTCGCCGCGATCATGAAGAGCGCCTGCCGCGAGTCCGACTGGGTGCTCTGTATCTCGGAATCGACGCGCCGCGACTTTTGCGCGTTCACGGGCAAGGATCCGCGTCAGGTCGTCGCGGTGCCGCTGGGCGCGGATCGGCGTATCTTTCACCGGGAAACCGATCCCGCCAGGCTCGCGGCGGTGCGAGCGAGGTACGCGCTGCCGCAGGGCCAGTACGCGCTGGGGCTGTTCACGATCGAGCCGCGTAAGAACGTGCAGCACCTGATCGAGACGTTCGTCGCACTCATCGAGCAGGAGCGGCTGCCGGACACGCATCTGGTGCTGGTTGGCGCGAAGGGCTGGGACGTCGAGCACATCTACCGTGGGATCGCCGCGAAGCCGGCCTATCGCGATCGCGTGCGCTTCACCGGGCGGATACCCGACGCCGACCTGGCGGCGGTGTACTCGGGCGCGTCGTTCTTCGTCTACCCCTCGCTGTACGAGGGCTTCGGCCTGCCGCCGCTGGAGGCGATGCAGTGCGGCGTGCCGGTGCTGACCTCCGACAGCAGCTCGCTGCCGGAAGTGGTGGGCAACGCGGGGCTGATGGTCGATCCGACAGATGGTCCGGCGCTGGCGCAGGCGATGCTGACGCTCTTCCGCGATGCCGAGCTGCGCTGCCGGCTAAGCGCCGCGGGCCTGGTGCGGGCGCAGCAGTTCTCCTGGAGCCGCCACGCCGCGGGCACGGTCGACGTCTATCGGCAGGCGCTGGCCGCATGCTAGCGTAGGTGCCGGCGAGCACGGTGCGGGCACCGAATCGCGGTTCCCCACCGGACCCCGCCTGGGCGACCCGGTTCGGCGCAGGACAATGCTGAGCGACGAGCAGATTCAGGCTGTGCAGCGGATCCGCTGGTATCACCGCATCGAGCTCGGCGACGGTGTTGTGACGCCGGGAGTGGACGACTCGGTTGCAACCTTCGGTCGCATTCGTATGCCGGATGACCTCACCGGCAAGAGCGTGCTGGATATCGGCGCCTGGGACGGCTTTTATTCGTTCGAGGCAGAGCGGCGCGGCGCACGACGCGTGCTGGCCACCGATTCCTACTGCTGGAGTGGTCCGGGCTGGGGTTCGCAGGATGGCTTCAACCTCGCCCGAAAAATCCTGCACTCACGGGTAGAGGATCAAGAGATCGATGTGATGGAACTGGCGCCGGAGCGGATCGGCGTCTTCGACGTCGTGCTCCTGCTCGGCGTGCTGTATCACATGCGCTATCCGATGCTGGCGCTAGACCGGGTCGCCAGCGTGACGGGCGAGTTGCTGATCGTCTCGACGCAGGTGGACATGATCGACGTGCCGCGGCCGGCGCTCGCCTTCTATCCGGGGATGGAGTTGGAGCAGGATCCGACCAACTGGTTCGCGCCGAATCCGGCGGCGATGGAGGGCATGCTGCGCGCGGTAGGTTTCCAGCGCGTGGAGATGGTCTCGCCGCCCGACCTGGTCGAAGCCACCCCGGAGCAGGTGGTCTCGCGCGCGGCGGCCTTCCATGCGTGGAAGTAGGCGCCCGTGCGGACCTGCACGATTGGCGTGCGAGGATGAGCCATCTGCTTCCCAGCGCAGCGCAGTGGCGGCAGGCAGGGGAAACGGCGCCGAGGCGGCGCCCACTCAATTGCCCGCCGGTTTCCGCCCCAGCACGGCAGAAGCGCCGGATTGGTAGAGCACCGCGAAGTCGGATCGGAGTTGCGGCGGCAGCAGCGCCAAGTTCTCAATGATGATGTATGGCTGCGCCAGCTCGCGCGGCCAGCGCTGGCTGCTGTCGAGACTGATTTCACCGACAACCGCGACGGAACGTGGCACGACGCGCGGATTGCCGAGCACATCGGTCTGAAGCCAGTAGGCCGTGCTGCCGTAAGCGGTCAGGAATCCCACGGAATCCGGCGGAAGATGCAGGCGCGACCAGTGCCCGGTGTCATACAGCGCCGTTGTGAACGGACGCTCGCGGTGGCGGTCGATCGCATGAATGCCGGGGGAGACGCAGAGCAGACCCAACCCCGCGGTGAGCACCGCCGGCATGATTGGCCTGCGCGAATCGATCAAGCGTGCCGCTGCACGCGCCAGCGTCTGGATTCCCACGGCTGCGAAGAGTGCGAGCGGGAACACGAGGACGAAAGGGACCTTTTCGGCGATGTACGTGGCGATGGTTCCATGATGAGCGAGTTCCTTCATCACCGCGTACAAGACCAGGACCACCGCGAGAAAGAAAAACACCACGGCGTAACTGCGTCTGCGCATGGACTCCGCGGCTCCGATGAGGGCAAGCACGAAAAATATCAGCGATCGGCTATTCAAGGCGATCGTCTGTATTCCCCCCTCAGAGGTCAACACCCCCTGGTCCTTTACTCCGTACCGAATGATGTAGGCCGCGGCAATAAGAATCAAGACCAGACCGACGGAGCCAATAAGGCTGACTCTTACTCGCCACGAGATTCGGCCATCAGAGAACACACTTAATGCGAAGATACTCGCCGGAATCAAGCCGAGAATTGGCCATGACAGCACACACGCCGCGATGCTCAGCGTCATCGGAGCCAACAGCCAGGTCTGCATATGCTGGCGGAAGAGTACCAGAAACCATACTGTATATAAGAGAAACATGATGGACGCGACGGATGAATAGAAAAAGTCATATCTGAGTACCGCATCGGTGAAGAAGTTCGCCGGGTTAACGCTATGGATCTTCCCGATCGGCAGAAGCAGCAGCCCCACCGCCAGACACGACAGCACCATGCGACTCAGTCGACCTTCTCCCGCGGGCAACAGGCGGTAGGCGAGCAGAAACGTCAGCGCGGCCTGACTGACGACGATGCCGAGTGTGACCGGACCGATGGCTCGATACCCGGGAAGGGAAAGCAGGTCCGCGTAGAACACGACCAGCAGGTGGCTGCCCGCCGGATATGTCGACATCTCTCCCAGTTGTGCCCACAAAGCTGGCCAGCGCGGCAGATGCTCCGCGCTGCGGATTGCGTTAACCAGGAGAAGGTGGTGGACTGCGTCCGGCGAGAATGACGCGGGCAACAGCGCCCGTCCGCTGAACCAGGCGAGATATCCGGCCAGCGCCAGGGCGATGAACGCCAGGCCGGCAAGCTCGACGATGTCCAGGCGCACCGCTATCAGGCGGAGCCGCAGGGCCGCGGCCCCGCTCAGCGCGACGACGATCAGAACGACGGGAACAAACGTGTGCTCGCTGAGCGGAATCCGCAAAACATCCAATGTGTAACCGCAGATCACGATCAGCGCCTGCGGCCAGAGCAAGGCCGCAACCAGCGCCTCGCCAACGGTCAGGTGTAGTCTGCCCGCGGCCGGCTGGCGATACGTCGCGAGCGGCCACCGCGCGACCTGGCGCCAGGAAGGTCTCCGCGCGGCGGCGTGCGCATCAGCCATGCCTGGATGGGTGGTTGGTCCCGCGGCGTGGGGGCTGATCTCGGCCACGTCGTGACTCATCGGCGCCTCAACGCGAAATTCTGCTCACCTCGTGTGCCCGGACCCCACTTTGGCGCTGGTCGCGCTCCTTCCACCTGATGCAGCCGTGCTTTCGCACTCTAGCGCCATCGCGGCTTAGCGTGCACGCAGCGGCGCGGCCGTGCAGGAGGGCGTGGCTCTCACGCTCAGGGCGGCGAGTGCACGCCTCGCGGTCACCGGCCAATCGAAGCACTGCGCGTACAGCGCGCGTGCCGCCGCCCCCATCTGCAGGCGGCGGCCAGGTTCACGAGCCAGGTTCAGCGCCGCCGCCGCGAATGCATCCGCGTCGGTGACGTAGGTCAGACGAACAGCGTCCGACGCCGTGCGTAAGGCGCGGTCGGTGGCACCACCCGAGGTGCCCAGGACGGTTACGCCCTGCTGCAGGGCGGCCATGACGGTCGTGCGGCGGGTGGAGACGCCGTCGGCGAAGGGCGCGAGGAAGATGTCCGTGGCGGCGATCATCCCGGCGAGCGCGTCCGCCGGCAGGAAGCCGGGCCGCAGCACGCGGATGCCGGCGTCCAGCCCGCGCAGCTCGGGCGTGTTGCCGCCGAGGTTGAGAAACAGCACCGGCCGCCCGGCGCGGGCCACGCCGTTCACGGCGTGTGCGGTGTAGCCGTACAGCCGCCACGGGCTGTCGTCGGTGCCGAAGGCCGTCATCACGATCGTCTCGGGGCCCGCGCCCAGCCGCAGCCGCTCGGTCTCGCGCGCCTGCCGGCGATCCGGCAGGTTCGATCCGACCGGCAGATGCACGGCCGGTCGCCGCGGCCAGCGTCGCGCCAGTTCGGCCACCCAGGGCTCGACCGAGGCGAAGAGCACGTCGGCCGGCAGGCGGAAGCCGACGTGCTGCACGCGCTGCCACGCCTTCTTCACCTGCCAGCGCCAGGTGTGAAAGGGCAGATGCAGCTCGTGGAACATCACGCCGATCCTGATCCGCGGCGCGGTGCGCTTCAGCCGCAGCAGCCGCGCCGGCAGCCAGGGTACGAAGCCGCTGCGGCCGTAGCGGAAGACGTCGTACTGCACGATCAGGGCGTCGTAGCCCGCCAGTTCACGCCAAACCTCGCGCGATACGGACGGCTGAAGCTCGTCGCGGTCGCCGGGGGTCTTCGTCCACGTGCCGGCGGGAGACCACCAGAAGAGGTCTGCCCATGCCAACCCATTTTCGTGGAGTGCCTGCGTGAGGCGAAGCGAGTAGTCGCGCACACCGTCGCCGGAGACGACGAAGTAGACGTCGCCTCCCAGAACCGCCACGCGAGGGATCACGCGCTCACCTCGTGCCTTGCGGCTCCTACCCAGCGGCGGGAGCCTGTGCGACTGCAGTGTGCAGTGTATTGAAGCGCGCCGGAACAGAGAAGCTTCCGCCAGCGAGCGACGCCGGCCGCCGAGTGCTCATCCTTCGCCGGTCGTGTACTATCCCGCTGGCGGACCGATGCCGCGGCCACGTCTCGATCTGACAGGTGGAGCTTCGCAATGAAGCTAGAGTTTCGCGGCCGCCAGTTGCCGCCGCTGTCCGAGTTGCGCGGCGCCGGCACGCTGCGGCGTCTCGGCAAGCGGCTGGCGGGGCGGCAGCTGCGCCGGGCGCAGCGGGAGCTGCTGTACGCGCGGCCGCAGCGGGTGGACGGCCCCGCCGGCTGCTACTGGTACCACACCATGGATCTGCCCGGCCTCGGTACGGTATGGGGCGAGTGGGACCTGCGCGGCCGCTTCGACGACTACACCGGCCACCTGGCGCTGCGCGGCAAGCGCGTGCTCGACGTGGGCACGGCGTCGGGTTTCCTGACCTTCGAGGCGGAGGCGCGTGGCGCCGAGGTCGTCAGCCTGGACATGGACCACGCGCGGCGCTGGGCCTATCTGCCCTTCGCCGGGAACCCCGCCTGGACCGACCCCGCCGGCTTCGCGCGGGAGCGGCAGCGCTGGTACCGGCAGCTGCAGCGCGGTTACTGGCTGGCGCACCGCCGCTTCCGCTCGCGGGCGCGCGTCTACTACGGCGACGTCTACTCTGTGCCGACGGGGCTGGGCATGTTCGACGTGGTGATCGTCGGCGCCCTGCTGGAGCATCTCTCGGACCCGGTGCGGGCGCTCGCGGTGCTGGCGCGGCGCAGCTCGCGCATGCTGGTGATCACCAACTACGTGCGCCCCGACGCGGAGCCGCTGGCGGCCTTCGTCGGCCGCTCCGATCAGCCCTGGCAGCAGACAACCTGGTGGTCTCTGTCGCTGCCGCTCTACCGCGAGGTGCTGGGCATGCTCGGCTTCTACATCCGTTCGGTGAGCGAGCAGACGTACCCCTGGCTGCGCGACGGCCCGCGGCAGCCGCCGGTGCAGCAGAGCATGCACACGATCGTCGCCGATCGGCCGGGCTGATCCGTCTCAGCCCGGCTGCGGCTGCCAGAACTCGGCGCCGAGCGTGTCCCAGGGCAGGCGCTGCTCGTCGGGCTGCCGCGGATCGAACTGGGCGCTGGTGAAGTAGAGGATCGCCGCCGCCGCAGGACCCGGGTTCGCCGCCCCGTGCGCCACACCGGCGGGGATGTAGAGCAGCTGCGCCCGCCCGCCGCCCATCACGAAGCGCATGTTCACACCGCACGATTTCGAGCCCTCGCGCACGTCCAGCAGGCCGATCAGCAGGCGCTGCGAGGATGGCACGAACCAGAGGTCGTCCTGGGCGCGGTGCAGGTGCCAGGCCTTGATCGCGCCGGGCTGCAGCTCGGAGTAGCTGGACTGTGCGACGCGGAACTCCGGCAGCGCCTCGACCGTGGCGTCGGCGCGCAGGCGCACGAGCTCGTTGAACGAGCCGCCGTCGTCGAGAAAGAGGGTGAGATCGACGATGCGCACGCCCTCAATGCGCGGACGCGGGCTGTAGTCCTGGACGGAGACGTGCTCGGCGTACGGCGCGGCGACGCGGTAGCCGGTTCCCTGTGCCATCCGATCCTCCCGGCGGTTATGCGCTGGAAGCTGCGTGCTCCTTCCGGTCCGCCATGTAGCGGGCGAAGACGGTGTGCCACGGCTGCTGCTGAATGCCGAGCTGCTCGGCGCGGGCCGTGCTCAGCACCGAGTACGGCGGCTTCGGCGCCGTGGCGGGGAAGTCGGCGAGCCGTGCCGGGCGCACGCGTTCCGGGTCTTCGCCGCTGAGCCGCAGGATCGCACGCGCCCACTCGAAGCGCGAGGCGGCGCCGGCGTTGGTCACGTGCAGGATGCCGCTCGGCCGTTCCCGCAGGCAGAGCGCCAGCGCGGCGGCGAGCGAGGTGCAGGCGGTGGGCGTGGCGACCTCGTCCGTGACGACCGAAAGCTCCGGCTGCCGCGCCGCCCAGCCGAGCACGCGGGCGATGAAGTTCTGCGTGCCCTCGCCGTAGAGCCAGGCGGTGCGCACGACGAGCGACCGGGGCGCGGCGCTGAGCACGAACTCCTCGCCGGCGCGCTTGGAGCGGGCGTAGGCGCTGAGCGGCCGCGTGGGCGCGTCCTCGGCGTACGGCTGCGAGGCGGCGCCGTCGAACACCTCGTTGCTGGAGATCTGGACCAGGTAACAGCCAACCGCCTGGCAGGCCTCCGCCAGCGCCGCCGGCGCCCGCGCGTTGATCGCGTCGGCCAGCGCCGGCTCGCGCTCGCAGCGGGCGGTGTCGGTGAGGGCGGCGCAGTTGACCACGGCGGCCGGGCGCTGCTCGCGCAGCAGGGGAAGAAACGTCTCGGGGCGGGCGAGATCGAGCACATCGCGCCCGGGGCCGATCACCCGCCACGCCGGTGCGCAGGCCGCGGCCACGGCGCGGCCGAGCTGTCCGCCCGCGCCGGTGAGCAGCAGCGCCGGCTTCTCCCGCTCAGCCACGGGCGCCGTACTGCGCGGTGTAGTAGTCGTCGAAGGCGCGGTCGCGCGCCCGCCGGCACCAGTCCGGGTTCTCGGCGTACCAGCGCACCGTGCGCGGGAAGGCCTCTTCCCAGACCTGCGCCGGCTGCCAGCCGAGGGCGCGGATCCTGGCGGCGCTCATCGCGTAGCGCAGGTCGTGGCCCGGGCGGTCGGCGACGTGGGCGATCAGCGACTCGGGCCGGCCGAGCACGGCGAGCAGCCGGCGCACGACCTCGATGTTCAGGCGCACGTTTTCGGCCGTGACGTTGTAGGCTGCGCCGGGCTCGCCCCGCTCGAGCACGAGCTCGATCGCGGCGCAGGCGTCTTCGACGGCGGTCCAGTCGCGCTGCTGCAGCCCGTCGCCGTAGACGGGCAGCGGACGGCCGGCGAGGGCGTTGGTGACGAACAGCGGGATCAGCTTCTCGGGGAACTGGTTGGCGCCGTAGACGTTGGAGCAGCGCACGACGAGCACGGGCAGGCCGTAGCTCTGCACATAGGCGCGGCAGAGCAGCTCGGCCCCGGCCTTGGCGGCGGCGTAGGGGCTGCGCGGCTGCAGGGGGTCCTCCTCGACGCTGGTGCGCGGCGCGGGAATGTCGCCGTAGACCTCGTCGGTGGACATGTGCAGGAAGCGCTGCACGCCGGCCTCGCGCGCCGCGGCGAGCAGCACAGCGGTGCCCTCGACGTTGGTGCGCACGAAGGGCCGCGCATCCAGCAGCGAGCGGTCGACGTGGCTCTCCGCGGCGAAGTGCACGACCGTATCGCAGCCGGCCATGGCGCGGCCCACCGCCTCGGCGTCGCTCACGTCGCCGTGGACGAAGCGGTAGCGGGGATCGCCGGCCATGTCCGCCAGGTTGTCGGGGTTGCCGGCGTACGTCAGCAGGTCGAGGTTGACGACCTCGCGCCGCGGGTGTGCCTGCAGGTGGCCGCGGATGAAGTGGCTGCCGATGAAGCCGCAGCCGCCGGTCACCAGTGTTCGCCCTGCCAAAGTCGTCACACGCTCTCCGATCTCTGGCGCTCAGCCGGGGATAGCGATGCGCGAGTGGTCGCCCAGCATAAGCTGATACACGCGCGGCCGGCGGTCAACGCCGGCGACCACGACGTCGCGGCCGATCAGGCTCTCTTCCAGGCGGCCGGGCACCAGCTCCAGGCGGCAGTGGTCGAGCACGATGCTGTCGGCGATCTCCGTGCCGCGCACCACGCTGCCGCGGTCGATCGCGGTGAAGGGGCCGATGTAGGCGTCCTCGATCCGGCAGTCGGGCGCGATGATCGCCGGACCCTTGATCACGCTGCGGCGCACGCTGGCGCCGGCGCCGACGACGACGGCGCCGACGATGCTGCTTTCGGCATCGACCTCGCCGGCGATCGCGCGCTCGAGCTTCGCCAGCACGAGCCGGTTCGCCTCGAGGATGTCGGCCATCTTGCCGGTGTCGATCCACGGTCCCGTGAGCAGGGCGTGGCCGACGCGCGCCTCGCCCTCCAGCAGGGCTTGAATGGCGTCGGTGATCTCCAGCTCGCCGCGCGCCGAGGGCCGCAGGGCGGCGATCACGGGGAAGACGGCGGGCGAGAAGTAGTAGATGCCGGTGATCGCCAGGTCGCTGGGCGGGACGGCGGGCTTCTCTACCACGCGCACGAGGCGCTCGCCGGCGAACTCGGCCACGCCGAAGGCCTGGGGGTTGGGCACGCGGCTGAGCACGACGCCGCAGTCGAGGTTGGCCGCGCGGAAGGCGTCGATCGGCTCGCGGATGCCGTCGCGGGCGAAGTTGTCGCCGAGCACGACGACGAAGTCGTGGGCGCCGACGAACTCGCGGCAGAGGCCGACGGCGTGGGCGATGCCGCGGGGGGCGTCCTGCTGGACGTAGCTGAGGCAAAGGCCGAATTGGCTGCCGTCGCCGAGGGCGGCGCGGACCTGGTCGCCGGTCTCGCCGACGACGACGGCGACCTCGTGCACGCCGAGGGCGGTGAGCTGTTCGAGGGCGTAGAAGAGCACGGGTTTGTTGGCGATCGGGATCAGCTGCTTGGCGCCGGTGTAGGTGAAGGGCCGCAGGCGGCTGCCCTTCCCCCCCGCCAGCACGACTGCCTTCATCGCGCGCTTCCGATCGTTCGCGGCGCCGCGGACGTTGCTCAGCGAGGCGCCGTGCACCCGCGCTACAGTACCGCCCGCTGCCACGCTTTTGCTACCATAGCGAACCAACGGGGCAACGCTCAACAGGGCGTGGGCGGAGGCGCCGATGGCGCCAGCAGTTGATCTCGCCAGTTCACCGGCGCCACGCGTCTCGATCGTGGTGCTCGGCTGGCGCGAGGCGCCGTATCTCCTCGATTGCCTCGAATCGTTGGGACGCAACTGCCCGGGATCGATCCCGTTCGAGCTGCTGCTGTTCCTCAACGAGCCGGCGCCGGAGCTGAGGGAGCGAGTCCGGGATCAGGTGCGCGGCGCCCACGTGGCCGAATCGCCGGTGAACCTGGGCTTCGGCGGCGGCAATAACTCGGCGGCCGCGGCGGCGCGCGGGGAGTTCATTGTCCTGCTGAACGACGATGCAGTCGTGGAGCCGGGCTGGCTGGAGGCGCTGGTCGAAGCGGCTGAATCCCACCCCGCCGCCGGGGCAGTCGGCAGCCGCGTGCTGGCCTGGGACGGGACGATTCAGGAAGCCGGCGGACAGCTCTGGCAGGACGCATCGGTGACGCCGCTCGGGTACGGCTTGCCGGCGGAGAGCAGCGAGTTCGCCGGCGTGAGGGTGGTCGACTTCGCGTCGGGCTGCTCGCTGCTGGTGCGCCGCGATGCCTGGACGGCGCTCGGTGGCTTCGACGAACGCTTCTTTCCCGCGTACTACGAGGATGTCGATCTCTGCCTGCGCCTGCGGATGCGCGGGCTTGATGTGCTGTGCGCGGGGCGATCCGTTGTTCGGCACCGGCACAGCAGCAGCCTGAACAGCCGCTTCAAGCGCTTTCTGCTGGCCCGGCATGCGGCGCTGCTGCGCGCGTTGCACGCCGGGGAGCTTGCGAGCCGCCCGCCGCCGCCGGAGGAGCTATACGTCGTTCGCGAACGGGCGCCGCTGGCGGGGGCGACGGACATTCCGCGGCTGGCGGCTTCGGCCGGCGGCGTCGAGCGAGCGCTGCTGCTTGAGCGCAGCGTGCGCGGCGAGTACGTTGACGTGCTGGAGGCTGAGGCCGACGCGCGCGAGGGGACGCTGCTGGCGGAGGTCGAACGGCTGCGCGACTGGGCGAGCGAGCTGGAGCAGCGCGTTCTCCAGCAAGAAGCAGAACTGCGGCGGCTCGGCCAGGAGCGGGCGCAGATGCAGGCACGGCTGGCACGCAGGGAGGTGCGGGCGGCGCTTGCCGCGGGCGGCCGGCTCCGCGCCGCTCGCTCGCGGCTACGGCGGCCGCCGTGATCCTTTTACCGCACTGCGAGGTTCGTGTTATTCTATCGCTCGGCACACAGGCGCGTGCAGGTTTGGCTCCTGTCCGTTCACCATGCGATCGTCCGATTAGGCAGAGGTAAGTGCAGCCCCTAGCCCTCCGAGGAACCCGCATGTCTCGCTCGCGCTACTGGTGGATCCCCGAACCGCTGAAGCCGCACCTGCGCAGGCTGCGCGACCACTTGCACCGTGCGGGCGTGCCGTTGCCGCGCGCCGTACAGCCGGCCGATCCGGCGTTCCGCTGCGCCATCGATCCGATTCCCGAGACGATCGGCGTGGGCCGCGGCTCGGTGCTGCTGATCACCGGCTACTGCTTCCACCTGCGCCGCAAGCTGAAGCGCGTGGAGATCGAGCTGAACGGCGTGCGGCACCCGGTGAACGCGCAGGGCATGCCGCGCAGCGACATTCGGGATGAGTTTATGGCGCGGGCCGCCTCGCCGGAGCTGCCGTTCTACAGCGGCTTCTGGGCGATCGTGCCGCTGCCGGGCACCGAACAGCCGATGAGCATGACGATCAACGTCGTGGGGCGCTTTGCGGGAGGCGCGCGCCGAACGCTGCACGTGGGCACGCACACGTTGACCCGGCGGGCGCCGGACGCGCCCCAGCCGCTGACGCCGGCCGACTTCGGCCTGGAGCAGGCGCCGAGCGTCGTGATCTGCATGGCGACCTACAACCCGCCGATGGAGCTGTTTGAGGCGCAGATCCGCTCGATCCAGGCGCAGACCTACGACGACTGGGTCTGCATCATCAGCGACGACTGCTCGCGGCCCGATCTGTACGTAAAGATTCAGCGGATTGTCCGTAACGACAAGCGATTCCTTCTACTCAGAAACTCCTCGAATCTTGGCTATTACTACAACTTTGAACGTTGCTTGGCCTATGTTCCAGCAGACGCTAGATTCATTGCGATGGCCGACCAGGACGACAAATGGTATCCGTGGAAGCTTGCCGCCCTGATTGAGAGGTTCAGACCGGGCGTGATGCTGGCCTACAGCGATATGCGAATCGTCAACCGGGATGGCAAGGTTCTCGCGCCGAGTTACTGGATGCGGCGCGGCAATAACTTTCGCGACCTTCCCCGACTGGTGTTGGAGAATTGCATTACCGGCGCGGCATCGATGTTTCGTCGCGAACTACTTGCCAATGCCCTACCGTTCCCTCCCAAAGTCGGCTCGATTTTTCATGACCACTGGCTGGGTTGTGCGGCGCTGGCGGGCGGAAGGATCGCGTACGTCGCACGGCCGCTGTACGACTATGTGCAGCATGACGAGAACGTGATCGGCGTCTGGAATGCACCTGCCCACGCGCGACGGAGCTTCTGGCTGGAGTTCGGCGCGCACCGGCAGACCGCCGCGATCAGCCGCTTGCTTCCGGTGGATGATCATCGCAACGATCACGCCGTCGTCGCGGGGTGGCGGCAAGTGTACTTCAGCGATCTCCTGCCACGCGAGGTGATGGCCCACATCTTGCTGACACGGTTCGCGTCGAGGCTGTCCGGACGCACGCGGGGAGCCTTGCGCCGCCTTATAGCGCTCGAAACCAAGCGAACCGGCGCGGCCTGGCTGGTCTGGCAGACGCTAATTTGGAGCGTTCATCGTGGCGGGCGGACTGGCGCGGAGATGCAGCTACTCAAGGGTGTGCTCTGGAAGCGGTCGGCGGCGCAGACCGATTCATACATCCAGCCAGTGCTCGACACCGGCGTGGTGGCCGGGGACCTCGGCGGGCCGCTGGGCGAGCGAGCGCGCTGGATTCGCGGCAAGATGAAACCGCTAGCCTTGCGGGTTCACCGTCGAGCAGCGCGTCGTATCAACATCCTCGTGCAGATGTTGAACTCTAGCTACTTCTACGGAGGCTATATCACGGTCGGCGGGCTGGCAGTGGCACTGGCCGGCGAAGGGTACAGTGTGCGCATCGTCGCGCTAGAAGCGGCCGGCGAGGTGCCGGCCAGCGAGCGACGCAAGATCGAGTCGTTCTCGGGACTGTCCGAACTGTTCTCGCGCGTGGAAGTCGTGCAGATGCTCGGCCGCACCGAACCGCTGGACGCCAGCGATGGCGACCTCTTCATCGCTACCTCGACCTGGACTGCCTGGGTCGCGCACGCGGCGGCCCAGCGCCTGGGCAAGGAGAATTTTCTCTTCCTGGTGCAGGAGTATGAGCCACTTTTCCACGCAGCCGGGGCGCTTTCGGCCTTCACGCGGTCGGCCTATGCCCTGCCGCATCGCGCCATCTTTTCGACGGCGTTGCTCCGCGACTACTTCATGAGGCGGCGCATCGGCGTCTTCTGCCGCGGCCCGGAGTATGGCATGGAGCATTCCATGTTGATGCTGAACCCCGTGACGGACGTGGGGACGGTTAGCCACGAGCCGCTGCGGCGGCGTTCGAGCCGCCGCGTGCTGGTCTATGCCCGGCCTGAGCAGCACGCCGAGCGCAACATGTTCGAGCTGGCGGTGCTCGGGCTTTCGGCGGCGATCGATCGCGGCGTGTTCGATCGATCCTGGGAGTTCTTCGGGGTGGGCAAACAGGATGGGCCGGGCAGATTGCGGCTGGCCGGCGGACGTGAGTTGCACCTGGTGCCACGGCTGGATCAGGACGCGTACCGCGATCTGCTCCGTGAGCACGATGTTGGGCTGAGCCTCATGGACACTCCGCACCCGAGCCTCGTGCCGATTGAAATGGCGACCGCGGGCATGTTGGTGGTGACCAGCACGTTCGCTAACAAGACGGCCGCAGCACTAGCGGAGATCTCGGCGAACCTGATCGGCGTTGAGCCGACGGTGGACTGCATCGTGAGCGGGCTGGCCGTGGCCGTCCGGCGCGTGGACGACATCGATGCGCGGGTGGCCGGCGCGCAACTCGACTGGCCGCGCTCGGCCGCGGCCGCGTTCGACGCCTCGTTTATGGCGGGGTTTGAGCGACTGCTTTCAATCAGCGATATGGCTGTGGCGAATTGACGGCTTGGCCGACGCGTGCGCGACCCCTCGACCTCTGTGCATGATGGAAGCAACCGGGTCGCGGCCGAGCCTCTTTGACGTCCTGGGCGCTCTCCAGGAGATTCGATGGCGGCCTCGCGCTACACTGCCCCCATTGATTTGGCGAATTTGAACGAATCGCACTCGCTCGGAGTCCTGAGCGTGCCCGAGGGCGCGCAGGTGCTTGATGTCGGCGCGGCCGATGGCTCTGTGGCCTCGGTGCTTCAGGCGCGGGGCTGTACCGTCTGGGCGGTCGAGCAGGATCCCGCCGCGGCAGAGGCCGCCCGCCGATACTGCGAACGCGTGGTTCAGGCCGACGTAGAGGCGATCGACCTCCGGGCCGAATTCGCGCCGCTGCACTTCGACGCGATCCTGTTTCTCGACGTGCTCGAGCATCTGCGCGAGCCGGAGCGTGTTCTGCGCTCCGCCGTAGAGCTGCTGGCAGGCGACGGCCGCATCGTGGCTTCGATTCCGAACGTCGCGCACGCCGATCTTCGCCTGCACCTGCTGCAGGGAGCGTTTCGCTACCGGGAGACCGGTCTGCTGGACCGTACGCATCTGCGCTTCTTTGACAAGGAGGCGGTCCAGGCACTCTTCGCCGGTGCTGGTCTAGAGATCATCGAGGATCTGCGCGTGACCGCGCCGCTGGGCGGAACCGATCTGGGCGTCGACCCGCATGCGTTTGCTCCCGAGATTCTGCAGGCGGCGACGGCGGACCCAGAGGCGGAGACGTTTCAGTTTGTGGTCGTGGCTCGACGCAAGAGGCGCGGACGTGTGACTACCGAGAGAGCCGACCTGGCCACGCTGTTGCAGCGCCGGAACCGGGAGCTGGAGCGGACCGCGCGCGACGGCGCCGGGCACGTGCAAGCGCTTCAGGGTGAGCTGGCCGAGCGGGGACAGCGAATCGAGGCGCTTCAAGCAACGCTGGCGGAGCGCGAGGCGCGATTGCAGGCGACAGAGGTGGCGCATGCGAGACGGGTCGCGGAGCTGGAGCGTTGCCTGACGCAACGCGCCGCCGAGCTTGACGCTCTGAATGGAGCTATTGAGGGACTGCGTAACGAGCTGGCGATCACGGAGGGCCGCGGCACGGCGTTGCACGAGGAGCTATCGGCGATGACCCTCCGTCACGAGCAGCAGACGGCCTGGGCGAGCGGACTGGAGGCGCAGCTTGCGGCGAAGAATGCGCACATCCGCTGGCTGGAGGCATTGCTGCAGGAGCAGACTGCCCTCGCCGCCGCGGCGGTGCAAACGGCGCGGGGCGCGAAGCCGAAGATTGCCGGCGGCATACGCCGATTTCCGCCGGTCTCTCGAGCGGCTCACTGGGTGCATCGCAAAGTCCGGAACTGACTCGAGGCGACCTTTAGCCAGGCGAGCTGGGCGGTTTCCGAAACATGCGAGAAGACAGAGGAGCAATGGATGATGTCGAATGAGCCGGCTTCGAATGCTTTGGGCGGCAGCGGCACCGAGTTGCGGCGCTGGCTGGGGGTGGCGCTGACGCCGGCCGTGGCGGCGCTCGACGCGTGCGCGGCCGGCGCGCGGTTCGACTGGCCCTATTCGGCAGCGGCCGCCTTCGATGCCTCGCTGATGGCGGAGTTCCAACGGTTGCTGTCGATCAGCAATGCGGTTCCGGCGACTTAGCGGCGTGGCGCAACGAATCCTCGCGACGGCTGCGAGGACCGAGGTTCCTCCAGACGGCCATCTTGCAACGCCTCCGGGCCGGGCGGTTCCGCGCTGGCGCCGGTTGCTGCTCCGCGACCCCGGCCGCTGGCTGTACCCGGTGGCGCTGGCGCTCTTGTGCGTGACGTATTTCGCCATGCCGCTCACGCATGGCGAGATCTCGCCGCCCTTGGACGTCATAACCACGAACTACCCGTGGAATCAGCAGCCGGAATTCGCGATGCTGGCGAGAACCGGATCGAAGAACCCTCTTATGAGTGATGCTGTCGACCAATTCATACCGTGGTACCTCTTCACGCGAACGGAACTGCACCACGGCCGGCTCCCGCTGTGGTATCCGTATTCACTCGGCGGGGAGCCTCATATGGCACGAGCTCAGCCGGCTGTGCTATATCCAATCACCATCCTGTCGCTCTTGATGCCACTCAAAGTTGGCATGCAGTTCATGCTCATGGTGAAGCCGCTGATTGCTGGCCTCGGCATGTATGCCTTTCTACTCGTCCTGGGCCTTCGCAGACCGTCAGCATTTTTCGGTGCCATTGCCTTCATGTTCAGCAGCTACTTCTTCATCTGGCTCAATCATCCGCACACTGCTGTAGCTGATTGGTTACCGTGGATATTTCTCTGTCTGGAGGCGTTGCTGCAAAAGAAGAGCCGAGCACATCTCTGGGTAAGCGCCCTGTCGATCATCACCGCGACTCAGTTTCTCGGTGGCCACATCGAATCTTCGCTTCATATCCTTCTCTTTTCGACGATATACCTCGGCATTCGCTCTGTACAGAGATATCTGCGATTCATGACACAAAGTCAGATATACTCGGTCGTAATACCTGGCATATTGTGTTTTACTGGCTTAGTCGGCGGTGTGGCGATTGCAGCAGTTCAATTGTTGCCCACTGTCATGCTGGTCCTCGGAGGCCCAACGTCAACGGTTCGTGCGCATCAGCCGCTTTATCATATCCCATTCACCGATATCAGCTCGTGGATCGTGCCGAATCTGCGTGGAAGTCCGGCGTATAACTCCTTCAACCTCTGGCCTAATGGCTTCGACTATGCCGAAGAGGTCGGTTATTGCGGAGTGGTCACCCTTGTCCTCGCTGGAGTCGCACTGCTGCGCAGTCCAAGGCGAGATCGAGAATACACCCTGACTTTTCTCCTCCTCGGATTGCTCGCGGCTGCGATCGTGTATGGCGTGCAGCCCGTGTTCACCGTCGCACGTCTGCCGGGGCTGCGATTGCTGGCCAACCATCGCCTTGTATTCGTCGTGGCGTTCTTTGTCAGCTGCCTGGCCGCAATTGGTGTGGATGCTCTCCTGGACGCCGCGACGACCAGATGGCCGTCGGTTCCGCCAGAAGCTCGCCGCCGTGCCGTGTGGTTAGGCTGGGGATGCTTCGCACTGGCGACTCTGTTCGCATGCACATCGGCACTTCTCACCAGGATGGGAATCGTGAGAGTCGCGCGGTTCTTCCTGGAAACGAAGGGCGCGGTGACGCTTGAGGCGTGGGCGCAATCGTGGGTCATCTTCGCGGGAGTCATGATCGTCATATCCGCGGCGCTGCTCGTGTTGCTCAAGCGCGCCTGGATTGCCCCGCCAGCAGGAGCAACTGCTCTTGCGCTGCTGCTGGCAGGCGATGTGTTTACCGTCGGGGCCACGTACAACCCTGGTGTGCTGCCCGCGAATCTTTATCCCGGCGCCGATGCGATTGGCGCAATGCGGACCCATATCGCTGACGGTAAGCTGGCGCTGCCGGCCGGGCCGTTGCACGGCGGCTTGATCCTGCCGTTCGGTCTGCCGCAGCTTGGCACTAACTCGGAAAACGTATTCCTCTCGCGCCCGCTGAGGTTCTCGGCTGCGCTGAACCGCCATGGACCCGACCCGAGCACCATCGCCTACGTCGTGACTAATCAGACACCGGATAGGCGCATGCTGGCGATTGCCAACGCCTCCCTGCTCTTGGTGCCCACCGGCGACATGGAACTACCCGGGTCCGGTGCTCATCTTGTCGCACAGCAGGAGGACGCCGCGGACCAGCCTGTCCTCGCGATCGCGCCGGGCGAGACGGTGACGCAGGAGATGGCGAGCGTGGGCGCGCAGATCTCGGCGGTGGCGGTGTTCGTGGCGACCGACGGACTGCAACCGGGGCCAGCGTTGGCGTTGCGGTTGCTGGATGCGGGCAGCGGCGCCGTACTCGGAACGGCCTCCTTGCCTGTTGCGGCAACCACAAGCGGTTCATGGCTGAGCGCGAGCTTCCCGGCGGCAAATGTCCAGCCGGGACAACGGCTGCGCCTGGAGGTCAGCCGCCCGGCCGACGACACATCGGGGCGGGCTATCCGCCTGTTCGGCACAACGCGGCCGCTTCTGCAGGGAGCGCGGTTTCTCCACAACGGCCAGCCGGCACCCGGCGCTCTCCGGCTACGGCTCTACGAGCCGGCCGCTGCCGACACGCTCACCCCCGTCTGGCACGATAACGTCACCACGCTTTACCGTGTGGAGGGCTTCCGACCGCGCGTTTACGTCGCCGACGGCGTGATCGCCACGCAGGGCGACGCCGCCACGCTCGCCGCGCTCGATCAGTTGCACGTCCCAGGCGCCGACGCCGTGGTCGAGTCGCGTACGCCGATCGCCAGCAACGGCGGCCAGGCGACGATCGTGCGCGATCTCGCCGGGGATATTACGGTCAAGGCGAACATGCCGGCGCCGGGCGTGTTGGTTCTGAACGAGGGCTACGGCGATGGCGGCTGGCAGGTAACGGTCGATGGCAAGCAGCGCCACGATCTGCGGGCCAACTATATCTACCAGGGGGTGGAGTTGGACGCCGGGCAGCACACGGTCCATTTCTCCTACCGGCCGCCCACGTGGACTGTCAGCCTGCTGATCTCGCTCGTGGGCGTCCTGATTACAATCGGGCTGTTCGCGTGGCCGTTGCTGCGACGGTTGTACAAGCGGCGCTTCGCGGCGGGGCCGGCATGAGTGCGCGCCGGGCTCGGCAGACAGTCGTTAGCCGTGCGCCGCGGCGCGAGCGGTGCGCTGCAATTACGGAGAGCAGTTGAATGCTTCGCTCCATCATTAAGAGGAACCAGGCGTGGTCGGCGCGGCTGGAACGGCGGCTGCCTCAGGCCAAAGACGATCCGCTGAAGGTCTACGACCGCACGGTAGTGAAGTGCGCCAGCCGGCTGAAGGCGCCCGTGATTGTCGACGTGGGCGGCGGCAAGCGCTGTACATTCGCGCCGCTCATCGACAAGGGCACCGGCGCCAGGATCATCGCGGTAGATGTCTCCGAGGAAGAGCTGCGCCACAACACCGACGTCGACGACAAGCGGGTGGCAGATGCCGCGCAGGGGTTGCCGTTTGCCGATGGCGAAGTCGATCTGATCGCCTCGCGGCTGGTGCTCGAGCACGTGGCCGACGTGGAGGCTTTCGTCGCGCATTCGGCCCGTGTGCTCCGCAAGGGCGGATACTCGATCCACCTGATGCCGGGCAGGTTCGCGCTGTTCGCCATTGCCGCCCGTATATTGCCCTTCAATTTTGCGAAGAGCGTCGTGCACGTTCTCCGGCCACAGACCGTCGGAGTTATTGAGTTCCCAGTCTTCTATGATAAGTGCTATTATACTGCGCTTCACGAGACATTCACCAGACAAGGCTATGAAAAAGTGCGTGTACTGCCGTTTTATTACTCATCAGACTACTACGATGCGTTCTTCCCCGCCTATTGCCTGAGTGCGCTGTACGAAATGGTCGTGCGCAAGCTGCGCCTGCGAAACTTGGCCGGCTACATTTTGGTCGTGGCCCAGCGATAGCCGGTTGCCTGGCTTCGGCCCGCTGTGCCGTCCGGGTCGCGACCCGCTATCATCTTCGCAACGCCGAGGGTTCGCCGCGCGGGCGGGCCGAGAGGAGCAGGCGCATGGCGATCACGGCATCCCCTGCCGCCGCCGTTGCGGCGTCGGGCGAGTACCTTGAGCAGATGCTGCGGCGGGTCAGGGTCGCGGTCCTCGTGCCCTGCTACAACGAGGCGGCGACGGTCGCCCAGGTCGTCTCCGGCTTCCGCGCCGCCCTCCCCGCCGCCACGGTCTACGTCTACGACAACAACTCCACGGACGGCACGCCCGAGCTGGCCCGCGCCGCCGGCGCAGAGGTGCGCGCCGAGCGGCTGCAGGGCAAGGGCAACGTCGTGCGGCGCATGTTCGCGGACGTCGATGCCGATGTCTACGTGCTCGTGGACGGCGACAGCACCTACGATCCTGCCCTGGCGCCGCGGCTGGTCGAGCGGCTGGTGGCGGAACGGCTCGATATGGTCGTCGGCTGCCGCGCCAGCAGCGCCGACGAGGCGTACCGCGCGGGCCATCGCCTGGGCAACCGCCTGCTCACGCGCTCCATCAGCCTGCTGTTCGGCCAGTCGTTCACCGATATCCTCTCCGGCTACCGCGTGCTCTCGCGCCGCTTCGTCAAGTCCTTCCCCGCCATGTCCCCCGGCTTCGAAATCGAGACGGAACTCACGGTGCACGCGCTTAAGCTGCGCATGCCCGCGGCGGAGATCATCGGCGCCTACGGGGCACGCCCGGACGGCTCAGCGAGCAAGCTCAACACCTATGGCGACGGCCTGAAGATCCTGCGCACGGTGCTCAGGCTCTTCCGCGACGAGCGCCCGCTGGCGTTCTTCGGCATCATCTTTCTGTGCCTCGCCGCAATCTCGCTGGCACTCGGTGTTCCCGTCGTGGTCGGGTTCGTCCAAACCGGGCTGGTCAAGCGCTTCCCGACCGCGATCCTGGCCACGGGTATCATGGTGCTGGCCGTGATCAGCCTCATGTGCGGCCTGGTGCTGGACAGTGTGGCCAAGGGCCGCCGCGAGGTGAAGCGCCTCGCCTATCTGGGCATCCCGCCGGTCGGCGGCTGAGCCGGCGGCAGTTCGTGCAGGAGGGCGCTGGTTGCACATCCGACAGCAGAGACTATTGCGCCTCGAGCGCGGCATCACGCGCGGCGCCGCCGTTGCCGAGGCATGGCTCGCCACGCGCTACGCCGTCGTCGGCGGCCTGGCGGGCCTGCTCTACTTGGTTCTAGCGATCGTGCTCGAACGCACGGCGCACATTGGGCCGCAGGCCGCTTCGGCGCTCGCCCTAACCGCCGCCGCGGCCTTCGCCTACGTCGGGCACCACACCATCACCTTCAGCGCGGATGGACGCCACGGTCACTACGCGCCGCGCTTCCTCACACTCGCCCTGGCGGCCTACGGCGTGAGCTATCTCCTGATCAGGCTGCTCGTCGAGACCCACACCGCACCCTACATGATCGCCGCCCTGCTGGTGGCCGTGGCCAACGCCGCGATCTCATACCTCTGCAATCGCCTGCTCGTCTTTCGGCCGGCGCTCGCAGCCCGCGAATCTGGTATCTACGAGCCAGAGCGGCGGCGGTGAGGCGCCGGCGCCGGTGCAACATCTGCATCGGCTCGAACGTCTCACAGCGTGGGGCCGGGGCGGCCGGGCGACGACGCCTTGGGACGGGTGGGAAACCGCCGCGACTTCCTGTGAAAGGCACGACGTGATCGCGAGGCTGTGGCCGCGCTGGCCGTGCGGCGCTGAGTGGCGGCGCTGGCTTGGCGCCGCGCTGCTGCGGGCGCTGCCGCTCATAATCGCGGCGCTGGCGCTTGGCGCGGTCGTCGCGCGCGATGCGCTTGCGGCGGCGCGGCAGGTGCAGACGGCCGAGCAGCAGGTCGGCGGTCTGCTGCAGGGCGACCTCGGTCCGGCCACGCGCGGCCGCGTGCAAGCGGCGGGCCACACGCTGGATGAGGCCTCCGGCCGGCTGCAGCGCGACCGCCTGCTGCTCTCGCCCGCCACGCCGCTGCTGCGCCTGCTCGGCTGGGTGCCGCTCGTCGGCCAACCCCTGGCCGAGGCGCCCGATCTGATCGCCGCCGGCGCCGAGGTGGCCAGCGGCGGCGCCCGCCTCGCCCATGGCCTCGCCCCGCTGCTCGCCGAGACGAACGCGCCGCCCGACGCTGCCACACCGCCCGCCCAGCGCCTCGTCGCCGCGCTCGACGCGGGCGCGCCGGCGCTGCGCCACGGGGACAAGGACCTGCAGGCGGCCCTGGCCCGGCGCGCCCGCCTCCATCCCGAGGTGTACCGCGGCCCCTTCCATGGCCTGCGATCGCAGCTCGCGGCCTTCGATGCCAGCGTGCCCGGCGTCGCGCGGCAGGCGCGGGCGCTGGCGCTGCTGCCCGCCGCCGCCACGGCGCTGCTCGGCTTCGACGGGCCGCGCACCTATCTCGTGCTCGGCCAGGACTCGGCCGAGCTGCGCCCCACCGGCGGCTTCATCGGCAGCGCCGGCCTGATCACGCTCGAACGCGGCCGCCTCGCCTTCCAGGAGTACCGCTCCAGTTACGACTTCGACGCGCCCAACGCCGCGCCGCTGCCGGCGCCCGCCCCCTTGCAGCAGTACCTCGGCACGCCCGTCTGGAGCCTGCGCGACGCCAACTGGTCGCCCGACTTCCCCGCCTCTGCCCGGCAGGTGCTCGCCTTCCTCCAGCGCGACCTCGGCATCACGCCCGACGGCGTGCTCGCCTTCGATAACGACGCCGTCAGCGCCCTGCTCGCCGCCCTCGGCCCGCTGCCCGTCGCCGGCTTCGCGCAGCCGCTCACCGCGCAGGACTGGTTCGACCAGACGACGCAGGCGCTGATCACCGCCCCCGGCTCGCTGCTGAGCCAGCTGCAGAACGCCAACGCGGCGAAGGGCACGGGCCTCAGCGCCGTGCTGAAGGCCGTTCTGGCCAGCGTGAACAGCGCCGCCGGCGAGCAGCAAACGCGCGCCCTGCAGGCGCTGCGCGTCTCGGCCCGCGCCGGCGATCTCTTGCTCTACACGCCCGAGCCGCCCGCCGCGGCCTGGGTGCAGAGCGCGGGCGCCGGCGGCGCGCTCACGCCCCCGCCCGCCGGCGATGTCCTCGGCGCCTTCGACGCGAATCTGGGCTACACGAAGATCGGTCCCTACATCCACCGCTCGCTGCAATACGAGGTCTGGCTGGGAGAAGACGGCCGCGCCCAGCGAGCGCAACTGCAGCTCACCTACAGCAACACCGCCACGCCGGCACAGGTCGCCGATCCGGCGAAGCGGCTGCTCGGCGCCCGCTGGCTGCCGCGGGAGGGCCGCTTCGAAGCGGCGCCGGGCCTCTTCGGCGATTACCTGCGCGTGCTGCTGCCGCCCGGATCGGCCCTCAGCTCCGCCGGCGGCCTGCCGGACGCGCCGCGGGTCGCGCAGGAGGCCGGCTACACCAGCCTCGCGCAGTTCATCCCCCTCGGCCCGCAGGAGACGCAAACCCTGACGTTCGACCTGAAGCCGGGCTTCGCGCCGCCCGCGCCAGACGAATACCGCCTGACCCTGCTCAAGCAGCCGGGCGTGGGCCAGCAATCGGTGCGGGTCAGCGTGCACCTGCCGCCGGGCCGCACGGCGCAGGCGGTCTCCGCCAGCGGCGTGGTGCAGGGCCAAACGGTGGTCTGGAGCCTCGACCTGGCGGGAGCCAGCACGTTCGAGCTGCGGCTCGGCGGGCGGTAAGGCCGCCGGCTCTGCTAGCATGCGACCGGACAGCCCCATGCTCGCAGACTCCCGACGGGATGGCCGCATGCACCTGATCCGGACGCCGTTGCCGCGGCCGGGCGCCGTTGCGCTCGCGATCGGCGCGGCGCTGGCTGTCGCCTGCTCGTCCGGCGGCAGCGCCCGCCCTCGCCCCACGCCTTTCGCCGCCGGCAGCTTCGATCCCCGCAGCGTGCCCACCGTCGCCACGCCCTCGTCGCAGGAGACGGCCGCGGCCCGCGCCGCCGCCGGCAACGCTCTGCAGGCGCTGGCGGGCGCCTCCGGCGGTGCCGTGCACCTGCTCGATCCCGCGATTCTCTCCGGCGCCTCGGTGGTGGATGTGCTGCGCGTGAGCGCCCCCGCCGGCATCGGCGCCGACCAGGCGCGCATGCGCCTGCCCGCCCTCGGCTGGCGCTGGCTGGTGAGCTGGAGCGCGGTCGAGGCGAGCGCCGCGCGCTACCGCGAGTGGCGCGTGGAGCTGTTCGGCTTCGCCAGCGCGGCGAACGCCGGCCGCTACGCCGCGGAGCCGTTTCTCGAACCGGCGCCGCTGCTCGCCGCCGGCAAGCAGCCGCCGCCGGACGGCGCTGCGTCGGATGCGGCGCTCTACCGTGCGGCCGACGCGATCACGCCGCCGTTGCAAGCCGTCACGCCGGCGCCCGGCGAACGCGGCGTGCTGATCTGGCGCCGCGGCCGCATCGTCGCCGCCGTCTCCGAGGCGCAAACGCCCGCCGGTCTCGACCTGCCGCGGCTGGCAGCGCTCAGCCGCTCGCTCGACGCGGGGCTGCTGCAGGTACCAGGGAGCCTCGACCAGTGAGCGCCGCCGCCTCACCACTGCTGGTCTGCCCCCTCACCCGGCAGCCCCTGCGCCTGCTGCCGGCCGTGGCGCTGTCTGCCGGGCGCGATGCTCAGGGCGCGCTGCAGCTTCTGCGCGACGGCGAACCACTGCCCGCCGCGCCAACGGAGCGTGTGCTGCTGCGCGAGGACGGGCGGGTCGCCTATCCGGTGGTGGACGGAATCCCGCTGCTGCTCGGTCCCGAGGCGATCGCCGTTGCGCCGGCGGCCGCGGGGCGCGTGCCGGCCGTTGCCACGCCCGCGGCGCCGGTCCTTCCGGCGGGCGGGCGCTACGCCGAAGCCTACGCCGAGATGGCGCATTACAACGCCGTGGCCGCGGCCCACCGGCGCGCCCTCGCCGGCTCGGCGGTCGCCGCGTCGGTGGCGCCGGCGCGCCGGGCGAGCGCGGCCGATCGGCGCACCTTTCCCGACCCCGCCCTGCGCTGGCTCGACCTGCTGTACGACCTGCCGGCGCAGCACCGCGCCTACCGCCATCTGGCGCCCCTGGCGGGACGGCGGCTGCTGCAAGCCGGCGGCTCGGGCGTGCAGGCGGTCGTGCTGCTGCTCGCGGGCGCGGCCGAGGCCTGGCTGGCCAGCCCGATGCTCGACGAGCTGCGCCTGGCGAACGCGCTTGCGGAGAGCGTGGGCGTGGCCGATCGCCTGTTCTGCGTCGCGGCGATCGGGGAGGAGCTGCCGTTCATGGCAGAGAGCTTCGACGGCGCCTTCTGCCCCGGCTCGCTGCACCACATGGACACCGCCGCCGCCCTGCCGGAGTTCGCCCGCGTGCTGCGTCCCGGCGGCCGCTTCGCCGCCTGCGAGCCGTGGCGGGCGCCGCTCTACGGCCTCGGCACGCGCCTCTTCGGCAAGGTCGAACCCGGCGTGCACTGCGAGGTGTTCACGGCGCCGCGCCTGCGGCCGCTGTTCACGGCTTTTCCCGGCGCACGCGTGGAACATCACGGCGCGCTCACGCGTTATCCCCTCGTGGCGCTGCAAAAGTTTGGACTGCGGCCGGGACGCCGGCTGGCCTGGGCGATCGCCCGCGCCGACGATGGCGTCTGCTCGCGCCTGCCGTGGCTGGCGAGGCAGGGCAGCAGCCTGGCGCTGCTGGGCACACGGCCGGCGCCCGGCTTGCCGGGGCACTGCTGATCCGCTGTTGCGCTCGTTGTGGCGCAAAGCTGGCCATCGGGCGTTATACTATGACGTACGGACCAGCCGTGCAGCGAGCAACCGCCCCGCCGTGCGGCGGCGAAGCTGCGAGGAGTTGAGCGGCCCGGCGTCGTACGGCCAGCCCCGCACCCGGTCCACGCCACACCTGTTCCCCTGTTCTGCGTGATTCGGTCAGAAGAGTTCGGTCATTCGGTCATTCGGTCATCCGGTCAGATGAGAAGGGAGCCAGCCAGCATGGGTGTATGGACGAAGCTCGCGGCAGGCGGTCTGGCGGTGTTGTTCAGTCTGGCGGTCGTGCGGCCCGCGGCGCCCGGCGCCCGCGCCGCGACCCGCCAGGCGGCGCCCACCGACCTGATCGGCGTGCTCGCCAACGGCGATCCGTCGGCGCTGCCGCGGCTCGGCGCGACCTGGTTTCTGACCGACGGCGCCGGCGTCGGCGAAGTGGCGGGCATGACCCGGGCCTCGATTATCCGCCTCAATCCGCCGCAGCCGGTCGACGAAGTCATGGCGGCCGTCGCCTCACGGCCCGGCGGCGCCTGGCTGGTCGGCAACGAGCCGAACGTGCCCACCACCAACTCTTCCGACGCGCTCAGCCCCTCGGACTACGCCGTCGCCCTGCACGACTGGGAGGCGCGCATCCACACCGCCGACCCGACGGCGATCATCGTCGGCCCCAACGTGCTCAACTGGTCGCAGACCTGCAACGGCTGCCCCGGCTACACGCTCGGCCTGGACTGGACCACGGAGTTCTACAACGACTACGTGAACATGTACGGCGTGCGGCCGCCGATCGATAAGTGGGCCGTGCACACCTATGAGCTCGATTGGGTGAACCTGCCCACGCTCTCCACGGACTGGCACAAGCAGCAACTTCGCGACTTCCGCGCCTGGCTGGATGCCATTCCCGACGAGGCCGGCCGCCCGATCTGGGACACCGAGGTCGGCTTCCACTGGGCCTTCCCCGGCGACGAGCTGGTCGGCAACAAGCTGGTGCCGACCGGGCCGTACGACACGGCCGGCGTGCAGGCCTGGATGTCGGACATGCTCAGCTTCTTTACGAACGAGGGCGTGCAGCTCGGCGTCGAGCGCTCCTTCTTTTACGCGCAGTGGGGGGCGCTGGAAGGCTTCTCCGACAGCTACGGCGGCCTGGCCTTTTTCGACGGCCCGCAGATCGACGCCTCGCTGACGCCGTCGGGGCAGCAGTTGCAGGCGTTCTTCCAGGGCGCCGGACAGTAGGCAGCAGGCGCCCGGCTCAGGCCGCCGTCACGGTGCAGAACGGACACCGGGCGCGGCCTGCGCTGCGCGCCGGCGGAACGGCTCAGCCGCTGGAGACGGTTCAAGACGGTTGTCGGGCGCGCGGCGCCCGCAGGCTCGGGCGGCGGCATCCGCGCGTTACATGGCCATCGTGCCGCCGCCTTCGACCGGCACGACGCAGCCGTTGACGTAGCCGGCGCGGTCGCTGGCCAGGAAGACCGCGACATCGGCGACCTCCTGCACCTCGCCCACCCGCTTGAGCGGAATGCCGGCGCCCGCCTGCACCCGCTCCTCTTCGACCGGCACGCCGCGGGCGCGGGCGCGGCTGAGAACCAGCTCCTCGTGGCGGTCGGTGCGGATCGGGCCGGGGTTGATCGCGACCGCGCGAACGCCGTGCGGCCCGCCCTCCTGCGCCAGGCCGGCGGTGAAGTTCATCAGGCCGGCGTTGGCGATGCCGCCGGCGATGTAGCCCGCGCTCGGCCGTTTGCCCGCGTTGCCGATGATGTTGACGATCACGCCGGAGCCCTGCTGCTTCATGCCCGGCAGCAGCGCCTTGCTCAGCCGCACGTAGCCCCACAGCTTCAGGTCGTAGGCACGATGCCAGGTCTCGTCGTCGATGCTCTCGATCGTGCCGCCGGGAATCGCGCCGGCGTTGTTCACCAGCACGTCCACGCGGCCCAGCTTCTCCGCGCCGAACGCGGCGAGCGCCGCCACGCCCTCCGCCGTGGAGAGGTCCGCCGCGCAGGCGTAGGCGTTGACGCCGTGAGCGTCGGCGATCTCGGCGGCGGCGCGCTGCAGCGCCTCCTGCGAGCGGGCGCAGAGCACGACGTCGGCGCCCTCGGCGGCGAAGGCGCGGGCGATGCCCAGGCCGATGCCTTTGCTGGCGCCGGTGACGATGACCTTCTTGCCGCGAAGGTGCAGGTCCATGGGGTGGCTCCTTTCAGCCGCCAGGGCACAGGGCGTAGGGATTCGGAAGACCGCGGTGGTGTTGGCCCCTTCGATACTGGTTATCATGCCGCTAAATCGCAAGATCGCCCTCGCCGGTGAAGGTGGCCGTGGCGCCGGGCTCGAGCGTGAGCTTGATGCGTGCGGTGCGGCCGCCGGGCAGGCGCAGGAGATACGGCCCGTCGTGCATCGGCTGCTCGGCGACGATCTTGCTGAGCGTGCCGCCCCACCGCGTGCGGGAGAACGGTTCCACGTCGATGTAGAGCAGGCACTCCGCCGCCGCCGCGCGGGCGCCGGCGATGGTGTAGAGACGGATCGCCGCCGTGAAGGTCCGTCGCACGCGATCTCAGCCAGCCGCCACGCGCGCTGGCGCCAGCGCCTCCAGCGTCTCGCGCACTATCTGCTCGCCCGCGCCGTGCGGGAAGGAGACGCAGGGCGCCTGCACGCCGCGGGCACGGTACTCGGCCATGCGCTCGCGGCAGTGCGCTGGCGTGCCGCTGATCGTGAGCGCCTCGACCATCGCGTCCGTGACATAACTGGCGGCGCGGGCACGGTCGCGCTCGGCCCAGGCCAGGCGGATGCGTTCGGCCTCTTCCACGAAGCCGTAGTTCGTGATCAGCCGGTGATAGTAGACGCCCATGCCGCCGACGTAATAGGCGATGTGCGCCCGCATCAGGTCGCGCGCCGCATCGCCGTCGGCCGAGGCGGCGGTGAGGATGTAGGGGCTGATCGTGATCTCGGAGAAAGCGCGGCCGGCCTTTGCGGCGCCGGCGCGGATCGGCGCGGTGAGCTGGTCGAAGCGCTCCGGCCAGAAGTAGATCGGCAGCCAGCCGTCGGCCAGCTCGCCGGTGATCTCCAGGCTGCGGCCGGCGAGCGTGGCGAGGTAGATCGGGATCTGCGGCCGCAGCGGCTTGAACGGCAGCGGGAAGCCGCGGCCCATGTGAAAGATCGCGCCTTCGTAGTTCAGCCGCTCGCCGCGCAGGATCTGCTGCACGATCTCAACGTACTCACGCATCCGCGTCACCGGCTTCTCGTAGCGCAGGCCGTGCCAGTGCTCGATCACGTTGGCGCCGCTGGTGCCAAGGCCGAGGATCAGGCGCCCGCCGCACAGCTCATCCACGGTCGCGGCGGTCTGCCCGATCAGCGCGGGGCTGCGACTGAAGACGTTGACGATGCCCGTGCCGAACTGGATACGCTCCGTCGCCGTCGCCATGTAGGTGATCAGCGAGAAGGCGTCGCGCCCCCACGACTCGCCCACCCAGACGGTTTCGTAGCCCAGTTCTTCGGCGCGGCGGGCGAAGTCGCGCATCGCCGCGGGCGAAGGGTCTTCGCGCGAGCCGAGCTGCGTGCCGGTCCTCTCCATCGCTCGCTCCTTCTGTGCGGCGTACGCATACGCGGCAGCAGGGATCCTCCATCCTATGCCCCGCCCCCTTCGCCCTCCAGCCTGAGCATGCCCGTGCAGGCGAGCACGGCCTTCCGCACCGAGTCCGGCACCCCGACGAGCCGCTGCCGGCGCGTGTCGAAGAAGGCGAAGTCGGTGTGGCCGCGGGCCAGCAGCTCCTCCTCGCCGGCGCGGCGCACCTCGTACTCCACGACGCAGCGGGCTTTGGTGAGGCGGGTGACGAAGACGGCGATCGCCAGATCGTCGTCCATCGCCGTGGGCCTGTAGAACTCGGCGCCGATCTTCGTGACGACGAAGGCGATGCCCTCGCGGTCCGTCATCTCCCAGTGGAAGCCCGCGCGGCGAAACGCTTCCGTCCGCGCCTCCTCGAACAGCTCGAAGTAGCGGCCGTGAAAGGCGCCGCCGACAAGATCGGTGTGATACATGCGAATGCGCACGCGGCTGACGTTCATGGGGGCATGAGCGGAGTCGCTCCGGGTGCTGTCAACTGACAGGGCTTTGGCGTCCATGGCGTCGATTCTACGGGCAGGCGGCAGGTGGACGGTAGACGATGCGAGGCGGGCCGCCGCGATGCGCGAGGAGAGGAGGTGAGCGCTCGACACGCACTCCATGCGTATCCGTATCTGCAGTTGACAGCACAGGTATACTCCGCACTATCGGCTGACTGAGTGTAGACAGGAGGACCCCGTGTTCAAAACGCGATGGCCGATGACCCGAGTGAACCGAAGGACGGCGCTGCGCGCGGCCGTGCCCCTCGCGGCCGGTGGCGCCGGGCTTGCCCTGGCCGGCCGCGGTGCGACCGGCGCCGTCGCGCAGTCCTCTGCCTGGAACGCGATGCACCTGGAGCTCGACTTCATCGCCACCTCTGCCGGACCGGTGAGCATCACGCTCGCCGGCAGCGGCCCGCCGCAGCGCGGCGACTGGTTCTACGTCGATGCGGATGTCTTCGCCTCGGGCGATGCGGGAGGCGCGAAGATTGGCGTCTACCAGTGCTTCGGCGCCTGGACACACGCCGGCACGGACACCATGGCCCCGGATCAGCGACTCACGATCATTCAATTCCACCTCGACAGCCGGGGCGCGATCATGGGCCTGGTCAACGAGGCTGGAGCGATGGCGGCTGATCTGGTCGGCACGGTCATCGGCGGCACCGGCGAGTTTCTCGGCGCGATCGGCAGCTTCCGTCAGCCGATCATCCAGCCGGCGGCGGGCGGGAATCCGCAGATCAATCGCGGCATCTTCGATCTGCTGCTGCCGAACATGGGATAGGAGGCGTGAGATGGACGGGCAACGCCGCAGCCTCACGCGCCGCCGGCTGCTGCGCCTCTCGGGCGCACTGGGCGCCGGCATGGCTGCCTCGGCCGTGATCGCGGGCCGCGGCCATGCACGCGCCCAGGAGACGATGCTGACCGTGTCGGGCGCCGGCGTAAACGTGAAGCAGATGCCCGCCGCCGGCGGCAGCGGCACGGTGCCGCTGCGCGAGTCGTTCAGCTTCGACGCGCACTACGCCCAGTGCATCATCGAAGACAACCCCTCGGCCTTTGCGATGGACACCTTCGCCATGGGCAAGGTGACGATCGAGGCGCACCAGTTCTTCATGGGCATGTACGCCAACGACGTGGCGCTGGTCAGCATCAAGCGCAACGCCGCCGGCCTGCTGGTGGCGAAGCTCACGGGCACGCTCGGCTGCGCCACCTACGCCGGCACGGCGGATACCACGGTCGGCTCGCGCACGGCGACGGAGCCGGCCTTCTACGAGATCGAGGCGGTCGACGGCGGCGAGGGCGGCGGCGACGCGGGCGACAGCTTCACCTTCAA
>Ga0070730_10000366_pt1 | contig 54989 bp, 47 predicted proteins | sample Coa_R1_3_FD_66447 | JGI IMG/M metagenome (GOLD analysis project Ga0070730, IMG submission 66447) | Surface soil microbial communities from Centralia Pennsylvania, which are recovering from an underground coalmine fire - Coalmine... | ecosystem: Environmental > Terrestrial > Soil > Unclassified ... | reverse complement strand
CATGATCACCAGCGCCAGCGCGATCGAGCCGTAGACCGCGCCGCTGCTCAGGCCATTGATCAGTTGTTGCTGGTCGAAGACCACATCGGCGCCGCTCAGCGCCAGGGTGATCGCCCCGGCGTACAGCACGAGCATGAGCAGGACGAGCCGCCGCACCGGCGTGCCAAACGATCGCAGCCGCACAGGCTCCCTGCCCCGCTTTTCCGACATCCACGATGCCGCGTCCCCCAATCATGCGGCGAATGCGGCCATCAAGGGCAAGGCACGATGCATCGGCGCCAGATCGAGCAGGAGTCAGAATTGCCGACGCGCGAAGGCGATCGGCCGCGGGCGGGCCGCATGGCCTCACCCCCGGCCCCTCTCCATCGTATGGAGAGGGGAGCTTTGGATCGGAGCTGTGGAGCCGCTGCGCCTCGCCCTCAGCTCTGAGGCCGCGCGCCATGATCTCCCCTTCCCCACGCAGTAAGGAGCGGGGCAAGAGGAATGACTCCGGGCTGGGGCCCGGCCTCAGTCCGCCGCGGCGATGGCCGGATCGGCCTGCCTGGCTCGCTCGACCTCCTGCGCCAGCGTGGCGTGGCCCACGCGCTCGCAGAAGTCACCGAAGCCCTCGCTGCCGTGCCGTTCGATGCGGAACTTTTCGAACAGCGGGCGCAGCGTCGCGGCGACCTTCCGTGGCGGCACCAGCTCGGCCACAAGGCCGTTCAGGCGCGTGCCCTCGGGGTTGCCGCCCACGTAGACGTTGTAGGCGCCGCCCGTGCGCCCCACCAGGCCGATATCCGCCACCCAGGGCCGGGCGCAGCCGTTCGGACAGCCGGTCATGCGGATGCTGAGCGGCTCGGCGCCCAGGCCGAGGTGAATCAGCAGCTCCTCCACGTCGTCCACCACGGCGGGCAGGGCACGCTCGGCGTCGGCGATGGCCAGGCCGCAGGTGGGCAGCGCCGGACAGGCCATGGCCGCGCGGCGGGCCGGCAGCGGCGGCTTTACGCTCACGCCGTGCTCTGCCAGCAACGCCAGCAGCGGGTGCTCGTCCTCGCGGCGGATACTGGTCAGCAGCACGTTCTGCTGCGGCGTGAAGCGCAGATCGAGGTTGAAGCGTTGCACGGCCCGGCGGAGGGCCGTGCGCAGGTGCGCGTGCTCATCGTCGCGGATGCGGCCGTTCTCCACATAGAGGCCAAGGAAGAACCGGCCATCCGGCTGCTCGCCGCGCTCGAGGTGGTCGGCGATGCCGGTGATCGGCGGGTTCACCGGCCTGGCAGGGGTCTTGCCCAGCCGCTTGCCCAGCTCCTCGCGGAACGCCTCGACGCCCCACTCGTCGATCAGGTACTTGAGCCGGGCGCGCTTGCGGTCGGAGCGGTTGCCGAAGTCGCGCTGGATGGCGACCACGGCTTCCACCGCGGCGAACAGCTCATCCGCCGGCACGAAGGCGATCGGGCTCGCCAGGCGCGGGTAGGTCGTGCGCACGCCGAAGGACATGCCCAGCCCGCCACCGGCCAACAGGTCCCAGCCGCGCAACCGCCCGCGCTCCAGCACCGCCAGCAGGCCCAGGTCGTTGGTGTGCACGTCGATGCAGTTGTCGTGCGGCAGCGCCAGGCCGATCTTGAACTTGCGCGGCAGATAGGCGGCGCCGTAGAACGGCTCCTGCTCGGCGGCATCGGCAGCGTCGGCGGCAGCCGCATATGGCTCGCCGTCCAAAAACAGCTCGGCGTAGGCGCGGGTGCGCGGCAGAAAGTGGTCGCTGAGCGCGCGCGCCGTCTCCAGCAGCCGCAGCCGCTGGTTTTCGGCCGTCGGCGCCGGGCAGCAGACGACGTTACGCACCACGTCGCCGCAGGCGCCGAGCGTCGTCAGCAGCGCGTCGTTGATCTCACGCAGCGTGCGGCGCAGGTTGCGCTTCAGCACGCCGTGCAACTGGATGTCCTGCCGCGTGGTGATGCGCAGGCTGCCGTTGGCGTAGCGCCCGGCCAGCCGGTCGAGCTCCAGATACGCGGCGCCGCTGATCGCGCCGGCGGGCAGCTTGGTGCGCACCATGAACATGTGCTGCCTGCCGCCCTCGCCGGCGTGGCGCAGCTCGGCGCGGCGGTCGCGGTCGTCCTGCTGGTAGACGCCGTGGAACTTCAGCAGGCTGGCGGCGGGGCCGCCGAGCGCGTCGCCCTCGCGTGCCAGCTCGTCGGCGAGCGAGCCGCGCAGGGCATTGCTGCTGGTCTTGATCTGCTCAACTTTGGACGGTGCGCCGGCGACCGCCCGACCCGAGTCTGCCATGATGCCCTCCCGGCCTGTTCCGCAGCTCGCTATCTTGATTGAGTAAGTCAACTATATCAAGATTACGGGCGGAAGCAAGGCCAGGCCAGGGCACAGGGCGCAGCCCCGCGGGAGCGCGTGCCTCGGGCCGTCGCATCTGCCGACGCGACCGACCTCGCCTTCAGCCCCGACGCTCCCGATGGCGCTCTCCCCTTGACCGGTCATCGGGTGCCACGGGATGGACCGGGGCTGGAGGTCTCAGGCGCGGCGCGGGCCGCGTGCCGCATCGACCACGTAGCCGCCGTCTACCGTGATCGCCTGACCGGTGACGAACGAGGACTCGTCGCTCGCCAGCCAGAGCGCGGCCTGGGCGATGTCGAGCGGCTGGCCGGCGCGCCGGATGGGCTGGATCTGCGCCATGCCCGCCACCCGCACCTCGCGCGGGATCGTATTCTGGAAGCGCGGGTTGTCCAGCACCAGCGGCGTGGCGATGCCGCCGGGACAGATGCAGTTGGCGCGGATGTTCTGCTCGGCGTACTCCACGGCCAGCACCCTGGTGAGCTGGATCACGCCGCCCTTCGCCGCGCTGTAGGCGCCCAGCGTGGCGAAGCCGAGCAGCCCTGCGATCGAGGCGGTGGAGATAATCGAGCCGCCGCCGCGCTCCAGCAGGTACGGCAGGCAGTGCTTCATGCCGAGCCAGACGCCCTTCAGATCGATGGCGATGATGCGGTCGAAGTCCTCCTCGCCGGCGTCGCCGATGCGGCCCTCGTTGAAACCGATACCCGCGTTGTTGTAAACCACGTCGATGCCGCCGTACAGTTCGGCGGCACGGCGGAACATCGCCTGCACGTCCTCGCCGGCGGAGACGTCGGTGTGCAGGTAGGCCGCCCTGCCGCCGCCGGCGGCGATCTCGCGCGCCACCGCCTCGCCCTTCTCGTCCTGCAGGTCGGCGATCAGCACCGCCGCGCCTTCCTGCGCGAACAGCCGCGCCGTCGCCTCACCCATACCGGACGCGGCGCCCGTGATCACCGCGACCTTTCCCGCCAGGCGTGTCATCGTGGTACTCCTTCGTGACTGACTTGTCGGGCCGAGCGTCCGCGCGGCGCGTCCCGTGATTCTTATCGCGCTCTCAGCTTTCCCTCAACCGGCCCTCACCTTCGCGCTGTGAGATGTGCTCAGGGCAACGCGCGCCGCCGGCTGCTCGTGTTGAACTAGAGAGGGAAGCAGTCCGCCGGCAACCCGACCTCCGAGGGGAAACCGCCCGTCATGGATCTGTTTATCGTTCTCGTCGCCGTCGCGCTGTTCGCGACCATGTTGATGCCGCTGCCGGCGCCCGCCGCGCTGGCGGTCGTGCTCTGGGCGCTGGACTGCGGCGTGCCGCTGCCGCTCGTGCTCGCGCTCTACCTGGCGCAGGACGTGCTCTCCTACCTGGCGATCCAGCGGCTGCTGCCCGCGCTTACCCGCCGGCACCGTTCGCTCAGCGGCATCGTGGCGCGGGGTGCGCCGGCGTGGCTGCGCCGGCGCCTGAGCGGCGGCGTGCATGGCACGGCAAGCAGTCGCGCCGGCCTCTTCTCCGCGTCGCTGGTCAGCTTCTACGCGGGCGCAGCGCTGGCGACGCTGCACAACGGCGCCGCTCTGCGCTCCGCGGCCGTCGTGATCGCGGCGGACGTGCTCAAGTGGGCGAACGGGCTGGCGCTGGCGCTGGGCCTGGCCCACGCGCTGCCCGGCTCGCCCTGGACCACATTGGCCGCATCGGCCGCGGGGCTGGCACTGATCCCCGTGCTGCGCGCCCTGCCGCGCAGGCAGCGGCCGGCGCCGGCGTTGGCACCGGTTCGCGTGCAGTGAGCGTAGCCCCGTGATTCGCGGCTCGCGGCGGTGACAGCCCCGGCGGCGTGTGCGAAGATCGCTGCATGCGCATCGACGAATCGCTCACGCCCGGCAATCCGTCGTTTTCGATGGAGTTCTACACGCCGCAGACGCCCGCGGGCTGGCGCACGCTGTGGCGCACGCTCGAGACGCTGCGCGAGTTTCGCCCGCGCTACGTCTCCGTCACCTACGGCGCCGGCGGCTCGCAGCGCGGCGCCACCTTCGACGCCGTGGCGCGGATCAAGCGCGAATACGGCATCGAGGCGATGGCGCACGTCACCTGCCTCAGCCATACGCGCGATGAGCTGCGCGCGATTTTCCAGAAACTGCGCGACGACGGCATCGAGAACGTGATCGCCCTGCGCGGCGACCGGCCGCGCGATCTGCCCGACTTCCAACCTCCCGTCGACGGCCTGCCGCACGCCACGGAGATGATGCGCTTCATCCGCGAGGAGGGCTACGACTTCTGCCTGGCGGGCGCGGCCTATCCGGAGATGCACCCGGAGAGCCCCGACCGCGCCACGGACCTGGCGCACACGCGCCTGAAGGTCGCGGCCGGCGCCACGCTGCTGATCACGCAGCTCTTCTTCGACAACGCCTTCTACTTCGACTTTATGGAGCGGGTGCGCCGCGCCGGCATTGACGTGCCGGTGATTCCCGGCATCATGCCGATCGTCGATATCGCCCAGATCCGCCGCATTACCCAGGGCTGCGGCGCCACGATCCCGGCGCGGCTGGAGAACGAGCTGCAGCGCTGCGACACGCCCGAGGCGGCGCTGGCGCTCGGCGTGCGCTGGGCGACGATGCAGTGCGTGGAGCTGCTGGAGCGCGGGGCGCCGGGCATCCACTTCTACACGCTGAACCGCAGCCCCGCCACGCGCCTGGTGCTCGAAGCCCTGGGGTAGGAGTGCCGGCCGCGGCGTTCGGCCCTCATCCTCTCGTCTCTCCTTCGTTGGTTGGAGATGCCGTTCCACGGCATGGCGGTCCTGGCGGGAAGGAGACGATCCAGCCTGGAGCGTTCCGATCTCCGTACGGTTAACCCGACGGCGTTCGAGCCGCGCCGAGCTGAGTCTCCCCTCTCCCAGGATTGGGAGAGGGGCCGAGGGTGAGGGCCGAGAGGCCGGCGACGAAGTTCGGCACCACGGCGCTCGCTTCGCTCAGGTCGATCGTGCGCAACTCGGCGGCCAGTGCGGTGACATCCTGCCCCGCGGCCGCGAGCTCGGCCGCATCGTGCTCGGCGATGGCGGCCAGCACGGCGCCGCTGATCTCGGGGTGGAACTGCACGCCCAGCACGCTGCCATGCGCGAAGGACTGCACACCGTGGTCGCTCTCGGCCAGCAGCGCGGCGCCGGGCGGCAGCTCGCTCACCACGTCGTAATGACCCTGCGCGCCGCGGAAGACGTGCGGCAGACCGGCGAAGAGCGTGGGATGAGCGCGGCCCGCGTCCGTCAGGCGCAGCTCGCAAAAGCCGAACTCGCGCCCCAAAGGGTTGCGCACGACCGCGCCGCCCAGCGCCGAGGCGAGGATCTGGTGACCGAAGCAGATGCCCAGCACCGGGAAACCGGCAGCGTGCAGCCCGCGCAGGTACGCCTCCAGCCGCAGCATCCACGGCGCCCGTTCGTATACCGCCGCCAGGGAGCCGGGCACGATCGCGGCGACGAAGCCGGCCGTTTTCGGCAGCGGCGAGCGGCCGTCGTACGCGGGCACCCCGACAAGCTCGCTGTCAGGCAGCAGGCGACGCAGCCAGCCCGTGCCGTTCGACTCGGCGCCGAGCCAGCTCACGGGCGGCATCGTCTCCAGCACGAGGATGCGCCGGCGGCCGCTTTCTGAGGCCGGCGCATCGAGTTCGCGGCCCGGTTTCGCTGGTGCCGTCATCCAGTGTGATCCTCCATTTCTCGTCGTCGTGCTGATCTCGACCGGGGCCGGCGTCAGTCGTCCGGCTCGATCGTGCTGGTCAGGCCGAACTGCTCGAGCCGCTCGCGGTAGAACTCGGCGCGCTCTTTCGGCGTGACGATCACCAGTGCCACGCCCTCGCTGTGCGCCTCGAACATGATCGCCGTGGCCTCGTCCGGCGTCAGGCTTTGCACGGTCAGCAGCAGCGCGTAGACGACGTGCTCCATCGAGTTGTAGTCGTCGTTGTGCAGCATCACCCGCCACGGCGGCAGCAGCACCGTGGTGGTGGTGGTGCGCTCTTCGATATCCGGTGTGCTGACCGCCGCAGGACGCATCGTTGCCGCCTCCGGCCTCACGCGGGCCGCTCTGCTTCGGCACCATTCTACCGTGTGGAGCGTCGGGCGAAGCGTGCAGGCGGGGACGGGCGCTGGTACAGTACGGCCTGAAGCGGTCGCGCGGGCGGCCGCCCCCGGCCCGCGCCAACTCTGCTGAAAGAGGTCTCAGGATGTCCGCTGCCGCTCGTCCGATTCATTTCGGCGTCTCGCTGCCGCAGATCAGCCGTAGCTGGGAGGAGACGCGCCATGCCGCCGAGACCTTCGAGCGGCTCGGCTACGACTCGGTCTGGCTGAACGACCATCTCTACGGCGTGCCGCGGCCGGACATCCCGATCCTCGAATGCTGGACCACGCTCACCGCCGTGGGCGCGGTCACCGAGCGGGTGCAGCTCGGCACGGTTGTCTCGCCGCCGGGCTTCCGCAACCCGGCGCTGCTGGCCAAGATCGTGGCCACGCTCGACCAGATTACGAACGGCCGCGTGATCCTCGGCATGGGCGCCGGCTGGTTCGCGCAGGAGTTCCGCGGCTACGGCTTTCCTTTCCCGGAGACGAAGGCGCGGCTGGAGCAGCTCGCGGAGGCGGCGGAGATCAGCAAGCGCGCCTGGACCGAGCCCGGGCTCAGCTTCCAGGGCAAGCACTTCCAGACCGAAAACCTGATCCTCGCTCCCGCGCCGGTGCACCAGCCGCACCCGCCCATCCTGATCGGCGGCGGCGGCGAGAAAGTCCTGCTGCGCATTGCCGCGCGCTGGGCGGACATCTGGAACAACCCCGCGGCGCAGCAGACGCGGCTGGAGCAGAAGATCGACATCCTCAAGCGGCACTGCGCCGCCGTCGGCCGCGACCCGGCCGCGATCACCATCTCGCAGCAGTGCCTCGTGCTGATCGCGCGCAACGAGGACGAAGCCGGGTCCATGATCGAGCGAGCGACGAAGCTGTTCGGCGGGCACATGGGCGACGTGCACGGCCCGCTGGCGATCGCGGGCACGCCGGAGACGGTGGCGGCGCGCATCCAGCGTCACATCGACCTCGGCTGCACGATGTTCGTGATGGAGTTCTTCGGCCGCGACACGCGCGAGCCGGCGCAGCTCTTCGCCGAGACGGTGCTGCCGCGCTTCCGCGAGGGCGCCGGCAGCCGTGCGCCCGCGGCCGCCCGCGGCGCCTAACCCTGATTCGGCTTGCGCCGAGTCTGTCCCTTCCCGACGCTGGCAGGGACGCCTGGAGCGCTCCCGCTGTCGTGCGAGGGCAGCGGATCCTGGTGTCCTTGCAGGACGCGCGGCGCAAGCGTCGGAGGCCTCCAGTAACAGCCATCGCCTGCGAGGTCGGGGTAGGCGCAGCGGGTGAGCGTGGGCACGTCGTTCGCGCGAACAATACGGTACGATCGAAGCGGGCGGGCCGCGAACAGGTCCGCTCGTGGAGACAGGGCGTGTTCCTCGTAGGTCAGACCGGCCGCCTGCTGGACCTCGGCACGGCGGCCTTTCGCATCTTCTTCGGCTACATGGCGCTGCGCTGGCGCCGGCGGTACCTGCACCAGACTATCCCGCCCGAACGCTGGTCGCGGCAGCACGCGCTGGCGGCGGGCCTGCTCTACGGCGCCGCCGTTCGCCGCCAGGGGCTGCTGATCAAGCTCGGCCAGCTGATCGCGGCGCGGCCCGACATCTTTCCCAGCGAATATGTGCGCGAGCTGTCGCGCCTGCACGACCGTGTGCCGCCGCGCAGCTACGCGGAGATCGCGCCGGTGCTGCGGCGCGGCCTCGGCACGGCGCCGCAACGCGTGTTCAAGAACTTCGACCGCACGCCGCTCGCCGCGGCCTCGCTGGCGCAGGTGCACCGCGCCGTCTTGCAGGACGGGCAGGAGGTCGCGGTCAAGATCCAGTACCCGGGCATCGAGTCGGTGGTGAAGGCCGACCTCTTCGGGCTGAACGTCGTCAAGTGGGCGCTGGCGCGGCTGCTGCCCGAGCTGAACATCGGCGAGATCGTCGATGACCTGCGCGCCTCGATTCCGCAGGAGCTCGACTTCGTGCACGAGGGCCGCAACGCCGAGCGCGTGGCCCGCAACTTCGCCGGCAAGCCGGGCGTGATCGTGCCGCGCATCGTCTGGGAGCACAGCTCGCGCCGCGTGCTGGTGATGGAGTTCATCCGCGGCATCAAGATCACCGAAACGGAGAAGCTGCGCGAGGCGAAGATCGATCTGAAGGCGCTCTGCCGGCTCTTCCTTGGCATCTACTTCGATCAGATCATGGTGCACGGTTTCTTTAACGCCGACCCGCATCCCGGCAACCTGCTGGTCGTGCCGCGGAGTGGCGGCGAGGCGGAGATTACCCTGCTCGATTTCGGCCTGGTGAAGGAGCTGACGCCCCGGTTCCGCGTGGGCTCGGCCTATCTTTGCCGCGCGATCCTCACCTTCGACCCGATCGCCACGCGCGAGGCGTACCACCGCATGGGCGTGCGCACGCGCGACGACTCGCTGCAGACCTACGTCACCCTGGGCACACTCTTCCTCGGCTTGCCGGAACACATCCGCGGCGAGAAGAGCCTGTTCGACCAGCAGTCGTGGGAGCAGAGCGGCATCGACGTGCGGGCGATGTACCGCGCCGACCCCGTGATCAGCCTGCCGCCGGAGCTGCTGCTCGTTGGCCGGGCGATCACACTGATGGGCGGCGTGATGTTCGCCCTCGACATGTGGGCCGACATGTGGTCGATGATCCTCGACTACAGCAATCGCGTGATCGCTGAGTACGAGGCGGAGCGCGTCGCCTGACCCGTTCGACGCTCGCGCGGGCGGGCAGGCTGGTAAGATCGGCGTATGTGGGAGAGCGACGGACCCTACACGCCGGACGAGCTACGGGCGATGCGCCGCCTGATCGTCGCGTCCGGCATCGGCATCGCGGAGTGGGTGCAGCGCACGCGGCGCTCGGCCGAGTTCGTGCGCTCGCTCAGCGCCGAGCAGGCCGAGGTGATTACCACCGAGGCGCTGGCCGTTGCCGCCGAGCCGGACGACCTCGGCGGCGCGGTGGAGATGGCCGAGGCGATCGCCGTCTTCGCCGGCGTGGCGCCGGCGGAGCGGCAGAAGACGCTCTGGCGCCTGCTGCTGGAGTTCCGGCACCGCCATTATCCGCGGTCATGCGATGAATAACCGGGCTGGGTGGAGACGATGGCGAGTGACGCGGCCGGCGACGCGAACGGCGGCGGAGCGCCCGGCATGCTGCCCTGGCAGCGCCGCCTGAGCGAGCACCTGGCGGGCCTGAGCGCGGCGCAAACTGAAGCGTTGCACGCCGACGCCGTCAGCCGGCTCGACCGCGCCGCGCGCGCCCGGCCGCTGACGCTGGCAGAAACGGCGACGCTCAGCGCCCTGGCCGCCTATCTGGCGCCGCGTGTCGCGCGGCGCAGCGACGGCAAGCCCGCGATCGATGAAGCGGTGCTCTTCGGCCTGATGGCGGGCTACCAGCTGGCGATCGGCGAACAGTCGCCGCTGGAGCCCGACCCCTTCGCCTGACCTGCCCGCGTCGGCGCGAGCGTGCGTGGTGATTGCCGTGTCCGCTACTGCAGCGAGGCGTGCAGATCACCGCCCAGCACCGGCTGGCGCTGACCGTTGTCCGGCGTCGCCTGCAGCACGACGCTGAGGTGATAGCCCGCGCCCACGTTCCAGCGCGTCATATCGATCGCGCGGAAGGCGGAGCCGGAGCCGTCCGGCGTGAGGGCGCCGCCGTCCCACTTGTTGTCACCAGACGTAAACCAGATGTGATACTGCTGCCCCGCGGCGGCCGGCGGCAGGTGCTGCACCAGCACCACGCACTGCTTCTTCTCCGGGTTCCAGATCACGCCGCCGGTTGCCGTGGCGTTCTGCGCGGGGTCGAGCTCGCTGGTGACCGTGCCCTGGGAGGCCAGCAAGGTCAGCGCCGTCTGCGAGACGGGCAGAAAGCCCTGCGGCTGGCTGCGCGCCAGCGCCTGCTGGTGCTTCACGTCCGAGAGCTGGCCCTGCAACGAGAGCGACCACGCCGCCAGCCCGACCAGCGCCAGCAGCAGCGCCGCCGCCGCCAGCGCCGGCAGACGCGGCCCGCCGGCCAACACTCGCCGCCAGCGGCTGATCGGCACGGGCGCCCGACCATGCTCCGCGGCTGGCGGCGATCCAGACGGTGCGGCCGTTCGCGGCGGCGCGAACTCGCGCACGTTGTTTGCCGGTGCGGGCGACTGTGAGGCGCTGCCTGCCGTCTCCGCTGCCGGACCGGGCCTGCGAGCAAAGCCGGCGGCATCGACGCCCGCAGCCTCGGCGCCGACCGCGGCGAGCACGCGATCGCGCAGCGCCGCCGGGGCGCGCCTCGCCGGGGCGCTCAGCGGCAGACGCTCGACCACGGCGCGGGCAAGCCGCAGCTCCCGCGCGCAGGCCGCGCAGCCGGCAACGTGCTGCTCCGCCGCCGCCGTCTCCTCGGGAGAGAGGGCGCCCAGCGCCAGCGCCTCGACGTTTTCGCGAAACTCCTCGCAGGTCATAGGACGCCTGTGCTCTCTGTCTCCACTCCAAGTGCAAAGCGCAGCTTGCGCATGCCCAGCCGCACGCGCGTCTTGATCGTGCCCAGCGGCGTGCGCAACTGCTCCGCGATCTCCTGCTGCGTCAGGCCGCCGAAATAGGCCAGCTCGATCGCCTCGCGCTGCTCGACCGGCAGTTGCTGCAACGCCGCGCGGATTTCGCTCCGCTCCGACGAGAGCACGGCCAGCCGCGCCGGGTCGGCCGCGTTCTCGTCCACCGGGTCGTCGGCGCCCTCGGCGGGCGGCGACTCGTGCAGCCGCCGCCGCCCGCGCGAGCGGACTTCATCGACGGCGCGGTTGCGGGCCACGCTCAGCAGCCAGGACATGAACCGCCCTCGATCCGCGTCAAAGCTGGCGGGGAAGCGCCAGAAGCGCAGGAAGACGTCCTGCACCACATCCTGCGCCGCCGCCGGATCGGCCAGCACGCGCATCGCCACACCGTAGACGAGGTCGGCGTAGCGATCGTAGACGATGCGGAAGGCGATCTCGTTGCGCGCAGCAATGAGCGCGGCCAACTCCTCGTCCGTCCGCTCAAGGTCAGACACACCTGCACCCGTTCTCTCGACGCTGACCGACCCACGGCCAGGGCAGAGCAGAACGCGGCGTCCTGTCGGTAATACGCTGCAAAACGCCGCACGGATTGGCCGCGCCTGCCGGGCGCGCGACGCGACCGCCTCATTGTAGCAGCGTAGCAACGTAGCAGCCGCGCCACTCCCGGTTTCACAGTCTTTTAGCACCGCATTAACCGCCGGAGCCTAGGAGCGTGGCAGCGGCCGGCGTAGCGTGAAATGCAGAGAACCGCGCAGTCCGAAGGAGAGCATCTGTCGTGAATCATGCACGCTTCGCCGCGCTGGCACTGGCCGGCGTGGCCCTCGCGGCGTCGGTGGCCTGCACCGGCAAAGCCAAACCGGCCGCGACCAACAACGCCAACACCGCCGCCCCGGCGGCCGCGGCCAGCCCGGCCGCAAGCAGCGTCCGCGGCGCCGCGAGCACTGTCGCCGCCGGCTCATCCAGCAGTGCAGCGGCCGCTGCGACAGCCGCGCCGTCCTCGAGCGGCGCCGCGTCCGCCGCCAGCCCAACCCTGACCACGGCAACCAGTCCGGTGGTGAGCAGCGGCTCGACCACCGACGTGGTGAACGCGCTGCGCCCCAGCGTCGTGCGTATCCGCACCGAAGCCTCGCAGATCGGGCCGTTCGGCTCGATCGGCAACGCCTCGGGCACGGGCACCGGCATGATCCTCGACACCGACGGCCACGTGCTCACCAATAACCACGTCGTTACCCTGGGCAGCAACACGCCCGCGAACAAGATCATGGTGGATCTGGCCGACGGCGAATCGGTGCCGGCCACGATCGTGGGCCGCGAGCCGTCGGCCGACCTCGCGGTGCTCAAGATCAGCGCCAAGAGCCTGACGCCGGTGAAGTTCGCCGATCCGAAGTCGCTGCAGGTCGGGCAGGACGTGATCGCAATCGGCTACGCGCTCGACCTCGGCTCGACGCCGTCGGTGACCAAGGGCGTAATCAGCGCCCTCAACCGCCAGATCGATGAGACGCTGCAGGGCGGCAACGGCAGCCCCTTCGGCGGTGGCACGCCCAACATCGTCGGCGGCGCGATCCAGACCGACGCGGCGATCAACCCCGGCAACAGCGGGGGCCCGCTCGTTAACATGCAGGGCGAAGTCGTCGGCGTGAACACGGCGGGCATCTTCCGCAGCGACAACGGCGAGCCCGTCTCCGGCATCAACTTCGCCGTCTCGGTCGACACGGTGCTGCCGGTGACGAAGGCGCTGATCAGCGGCGGCAAGGTCGACCGCGGCTTCCTGGGTGTGAACCTGGTGCCGATCACGCCCAACGAGGCGCAGGCGAACAACCTCGCGGTGAACGACGGCGCCGGCGTGGCCAGCGTGGTGAGCGGCTCGCCCGCCGACCAGGCCGGGCTCAAGGCGGGGGACGTGATCGTGAAGCTGGGCAGCCGCGACATCCGCAGCGTTGGCGACATCCAGCAAGCGCTGATCGAGAACGGCCCCGGCAAGAAGGTCACGGTCGAGTTCTACCGCGGCAAGGACAAGCAGAGCGTGGACGTGACGCTGGGCTCGCGCCCCACGACCAGCCAGGGCGGCTAGCGACCAGCGCGGCACGCGGCAGCGGCCCCACCCTCCGCGATACCTGTGGAGGAAGGGGCCGCTGCCGCGCGCCGTGTCGCCTACCCCTCCCGCGCCGGACTGCTCGGACCTTCCCTTTCCACAGGGGAGGGCGGCCCGAGAGCTTTCGACAGCCCTCGAATGGCCCATTCATGTCGGGCCAGAGCGCAGCGCAACGGTTGCAGATGGGCGCACTGCGCCCAGGTCAAACGGAGACTTCGCACGCAGCCGCGGCGTTCTGCAGATTGCCGCTCCGCGGCGATGTTGAATCAAGGCGGGGGAGGCCCGGCCGCGCGTGCGCGTCTGCTACGCTGCCAGCGATGGGCCTGCGCCGCTCCCTTGCCGCCGCTTCGCCGATCTTCGGCAGCTCCGCGCCGCTCTGGACGGCGGCGTTGCCCGCCGTCGCCTTCGTGGCGGCCACGCTGCAACTCGCGCTTTCCGCCGTCGATCCGGACTACTGGTGGCACCTGACCACCGGCCGCTGGATCCTGGACCACAGCCGCATTCCCACCACCGACCCGTTCTCCTTCACGCACGCCGGCCAGAACTGGTACGCCCACGAGTGGCTCTCGGAGCTGGCGCTGGCGCTGGCGGACAAGATCGCCGGCTACAGCGGCGGCATCCTGCTCACGGCGGTGATCGTGGCGGCGGGCGCCTGGCTGCTGGGCCGCGCCGCGCGTTACTACGGCGCCACGTCGCTTGAGGCGTTTCTGCTGGTCTGCGGCGGCAGCTTCTTCATCCTGCCCAACATCGCCGTGCGGCCGCAGGTCTTCGGCTGGGCGCTGTTCGCGCTGGTGCTGCACGAGCTGGCGGCGCACGACAGCGGCGTCCGGCCCCGCCTCTGGCAGCTCGCGCCGATCTTCCTGCTCTGGATTAATGTGCATCTTTCGGCGCTGATGGGCGGCGGCGCCGTGGCGCTCTACGTGCTGCACCGTGCCCTGCGCTGGTGGTTCAGCCGCGGCTCCGAGCGCGGCTGCGAGTGGCGGCGCCTGCGCCACGCCTTCCTCGCCGCCGCGCTCGCGGCGCTTGCGCTCTGCCTCAATCCGCGCGGGCCGGCGCTGATCTGGTTCTCCCGCACCTATCTCAACCCCCATGCCGTGCGCCTGCGCTACATTGGCGAGTGGCAGCGGCCCAGCTTCTCCGGCGATGACCGCTGGCTGTTCGCGGCGGCGGCGGGCATCGTCGTGCTCACCCTCTTGACCGCGCTCTGGCAGCGGCGGCTGTGGCCCGGCGTGCTGGCGCTGGTTTTCGCCGCCTCGGCGCTGCGGGCCACGCGCTACGGGCCGCTGTTCGGCATCGTCGCCATCCCCGCCGCGGGCTGGGTGGTGGCGCGCTTCCGTCTGCGCCGCGGTCTTCCCGTCGCGCGGCCGGCGCCGCGCATCCTCTGGGCGGGGCTGGCGCTGTGCACGTTGCCGGCGATCTGGGCCGGCGCCTGGCTGCGCGGCCCGTCGCAGTTCCGCCGTGTCCCCGACGCGCACGTCGGCGGCTACCCCGTGGATGCCGCAGCCTGGGTGCAGCAACACCGACCCCGCCCGCGGCTGTTCAACGAGTACGGGTGGGGCGGCTTTTTGATCTACACGTTCGCCCCTGATCGCGCTGTCTACATGGACGGACGCGAGGAGATGTACGGCGAGCGCTTCTTCGACCACTTCGTGCGCACGATCGACGCCGAGCCGGGCTGGCAGCAAACGCTGCGCGATGCGAAGATCGATGCGGCGATCCTGGCGCCGGGCGGGGCGCTGGCAACGGCGATGGACAACGATCCCGGCTGGCGCCGCACCTATGGCGATGCCGTCGCCGTGGTCTACGTCCCGTCAGACACCACCGCGAAGCGGCCCTGAGTGAGTGACGGGAACGGACGCGTGGTCGATGACACGCCGGGGCGCTCGCCAGCGGATCTGGCGAAGCGCTTCCTGGTCTTCGCGGAGAACGAGTGCCGCGGCCGCTCGCCGCTGTACGAGCGGCTGAGCGTCGCCATCGCCGGGGATGAGGATCTGCTGCGGCTGGCGGCGGCCGCGCGCGAGCGCCAGCCCGTGCCAAACCTGCTCTTCGGCGCGGTGCAGCTCCTGCTGCTGAAGGGCGAAGGGCCGGAGCTGGCTCGCTTCTACCGCACGCTGGGCAGCGACCAGCCGCCGGAGATCGACCCGTTTCCAGCGTTCCGCGCCTTCTGCCTTGGACACGCGGACGCGATCGCCGCGATCCTGCGCGTGTGCATCGTGCAGACGGCGCACGCGCGGCGCTGCGCCCTGCTGCTGCCGGCCTTCGCGCTGGTCAGCCGCGGCTTCGGGGGCCGGCCGCTGGCGTTGATCGAGGTCGGCGCCAGCGCGGGGCTGAACCTGGTCTGGGATCGCTACGGCTACAAATATTCGAACGGGCGGCGCTGCGGCGATCCCGCCGCGGCCATGCAGCTCACCTGCGAGCTGCGCGGCCCACTGGCGCCGCCGCTGCCGGATGCATTGCCGGAGGTCGGCTGGCGTCTGGGCCTCGACCTCAACCCCATCGACCTCGGCGATCCGGAGGAGTCGCTGTGGCTGCGGGCGCTGATCTGGCCAGACGAGCCGGGGCGAGCCGAGTTGCTGCGCCAGGCGATCGCCGCCGCGTCCGGCGCCGGGCTTCCCCGTATAATCGCCGGCGACGCGCTGAAGACGCTGCCCGCCGCGCTGGCCGAGGCGCCGCGCGAGCTGCCGCTGTGCGTCTACCACAGCTTCACGCTCAACCAGTTCTCCGGGGACGCCCGCCGCGAGTTCAACGCCCTGCTCGCGGCGGCGGCACGCACGCGCGACCTCGCGGTCGTTTCGCTGGAAGCGCTGACACGGCTCACCCCGATCCCCGAGCTCACCCTGCGGCTGCCAGCGGACTCAGAACCGCGTCCGCTGGCGCACTGCGATCCGCACGGCGCCTGGCTGGAGTGGGCTGATTCCGACAGCGCCGTTCCCCGCGATACGGGAGCAGGAGCATGACCATGGACACCGCAAAGCGCGACGCCCTGATCGGCACGCCGCACACCGCCGTGCTGGCGACGCAATGGACGCGAGGCCGCGTGCACACGGCGCCGGTCTGGTATCTGTATGAAGACGGCGTGTTCAAAATCATCACGGAGCGCGGCTCGCAGAAGCACCGCAACGCCGTGCGCGCCGGCCGCGCCACGATCTGCGTGGACGAGCGCGACGGCCGCTTCGCCTACGTGATGGCCGAGGGGCCGGTGCGCGTGGTCGATCCGGTCTCCTTCGAGCAGCGGCTGGCGCTGCACCGGCACTACCGCGGCGAAGAAGGCGCCCACCGTGCCGTCGACGGCGGCGGCCATGAGAAGATGGTGATGCTGGTGGTCACGCCGGAGCGCTGGATCGGCTGGGGACTCTAAGCGCCGCTCAGCGGGTCGGTGAAGCTTCTGCGGCCCAGCCGGCGCGGCGCGGCAGCAGCGCGGCGAGCGGCAGGCACATCACCACGGCGATCAGGGCGAAGCCGGTGAAGGCCGGCGCGTAGCCGTGGCCGTTGTCGTAGAGCGCCCCGGCGATCACAGGACCGAGCACCAGCCCCGGTTGCAGCAGCAGGAAGAAGACGCCCTGAATGCGGCCCAGCGCCGCCGGGTCGAAGTCGCGCGCAAACAGCATCACCGCGAGGATGCGGATATTGCCGGCGCCGAGCCCGAAGGCGAGCACGAACAGCAGGAGCACGGGCAGCGACTGCGGCGCCAGCGCAAAGGCGAGCAGGCCGGCCGCCTGCAACGTGAAGCTGACGATCGCCAGCAGCAGCGGGTCGAAGGAGTCGGCCAGCCAGCCGCAGCCCAGCCGGCCGCCCGCGCCGAGCACGTTCACGGCCGTCACCGCCGTCACGGCCAGCGAGTCGGCCAGGCCCGCGTCTTTCAGGCGCGGCAGCATCAGCAGCAGCGCCGCCTGGTTGCCGGCCTGCACGCCGCAGGCCGCGATCGTGATCCACCAGAAGCGCCGGCTGCGCAGCGCCGCGCTCAGGGCGCCGCCACCCGTGCGAACGGCGCCTGAGGACGCCGTCCGCCAGCGTCCGGCGCGGGCAGGGCGCTCGCGCCGGGCGCCCGCGGCCGATTCTTCGCGGCCGAGCGGCAGCAGGCCGAGGTCTTCCGGCCGGTGCCGCAGCAGGGCGCAGGCGGGCAGGCTGACGATGAGCATGACAACGCCGGCGATCGCGAAGGCCGTGCGCCAGCCCGCGGCATCGACCACCGGCTTCCACACGGGCACGAGAAAGGCGCCGATCGAGCCGCCGCCGAGGATCAGCCCGATCGCCAGGCCGCGCCGGCGCTCGAACCAGAGGGCGGCGGCAGCCGGCCCCGTGCCCGAGGCCCAGATCCCGTAGCCGATCGAGACCAACGCCCACGCGGCCAGAAAGCCGCCCAGGGAGCTGGTGCGGCTGAGCGCCAGCAGCCCCAGTCCGCCGCAGAAGCTCGCCAGAATCAGCATGCGCCGCGGGCCGGAGCGGTCGAACCAGGCGCCGACCAGTGGCGCCACCACGCCTGTCAGCACGTTGGTGAGCGAGAAGATGAAGGCCAGCAGCGCCGCGCTCCAGCCGAAGGCATGGCGCACGGGGGTGAAGAACACGGTGAGGCCGTAGATCAGCGTGCCGGCCCAGTAAATGTTGAGCACGACGAAGCCAAGCACGATCCACCAGCCGTAGAACACGTGCCGGCTCGTCATCGTCTGGCTCTGCTCCGCCTGGCCCACGCATGCTGCCGCCGAGGGCAGGCAGCGCCGCGGCCAACGCTGCTAGCATGGGTGCACATCAGCCCCTACTGTAGCAGCCGTCGTGCCGTCGTAATGAGAGAAAGGACGCGGGCATGCGCTATCTGCCGATCGAGGAACACGGCGTGATCGGCGATATGCACACCGCCGCGCTGGTCGGCGTCGACGGCACGATCGACTGGCTGCCGTTCCCGCACTTCGATTCGCCCAGCGTCTTCGCCTCGATCCTGGACGCGAAGCAGGGCGGCTACTTCCGCATCTCGCCCGTCAACGACGGCGTGCGCTGCAAGCAGCTCTATCATCCGGACACCAACGTGCTGATCACGCGCTTCCTCTCACCCGACGGCGTGGGCGAGCTGGTGGATTTCATGCCGGTCCACACGTCGACGGCGACGGCGCGGCGGCATCTGCTGGTGCGCCGCGTCACCGTCGTACGCGGCAGCGTCCGTTTCCGCCTCGAATGCCGTCCGGCCTTCAACTACGCGCGCACCGAGCACACCTTGCGGCTGCACAAGGGCAGCGGCGCCTCCTTCCACACCGACGATCTCTCGCTTGGCCTGGCCACGGCGGTGCCGCTGCACCGCCGTGGTCCCCATGTATTCGCCGAGTTCACGCTGGAAGCCGGCCAATCGGCCAGCTTCGCCCTGCAACGCCTCGTCAAGGGTCACGAGGCCGCCGGTCCGCTGCTGTCGGACGACGAGTACGCGCACTTGTATCAGCAGACCGTCGGCTACTGGCGCACCTGGCTCTCGCGCTGCACCTACCGCGGCCGCTGGCAGGAGATGGTGCGCCGCTCGGCCCTGGCGCTGAAGCTGCTGACCTATCAGCCGACCGGCGCACTGGTCGCCGCGCCCACGACCAGCCTGCCCGAATCGATCGGCCACGGGCGCAACTGGGACTACCGCTACACCTGGATCCGCGACGCCAGCTTCACGCTCTACGCCCTGCTGCGCATCGGCTTCACCGACGAGGCCGAGCGCTTCATGGAGTGGGTCGGCGCCCGCTGCGCCGAGCTCAAACGGGACGGCTCGCTGCAGATCATGTACGGCATCGACGGCCGCCACGATCTGCAAGAGGAAACGCTCGACCACCTCGAAGGCTACCGCGGCTCGAAGCCCGTGCGCGTGGGCAACGGCGCGGCCCGCCAGTTGCAGCTCGACATCTACGGCGAGCTGATGGACAGCGTCTTTCTCTACAACCGCGACGCCGTGCCGATCTCGATCGACTTTTGGCACAACCTGCGCCGTCTGCTCGACTGGCTCTGCGACAACTGGCGGCAGCCCGACGACGGCATGTGGGAAGTGCGCGGCGGCCCGCAGCAGTTCACCTATTCGAAGATGATGTGCTGGGTGGCCTACGAGCGGGCGATGCGCATCGCCCAGCACCGCAGCCTGCCCGCCGACTGGGAGCGCTGGCGGCAGACGCGCGATGCGATCTTCGAGCAGGTGCTGCACGAGGGCTGGGACAAGCAACTGAAGGCGTTCACCCAGCACTACGGCAGCGCCGCGGTCGATGCCAGCCTGCTGCTGATGCCCGTGGTCAAGTTTCTCGGCCCCACCGATCCGCGCGTGCTGGGCACCTTGGACGCGGTGCTGGGCCAGCTGGTCTCCGACAGCCTCGTCTACCGCTACGACCCGCGCCGCGCCGCCAGCGACGGGCTGGAGGGGCAGGAAGGGACGTTCTGCATTTGCACCTTCTGGCTGGTCGAGGCGCTGACGCGCGCGGGCCGGCTCGACGACGCCCGGCTGGTGCTGGAGAAAATGTTCACCTACGCCAACCACCTCGGCCTCTACGCCGAGCAGATCGGCCCCTCCGGCGAGTCGCTGGGCAATTTTCCCCAGGCGCTCACCCATCTCTCGCTGATCACCGCGGCCTACAACCTGAACGCGGCGCTGGACCGCACGCGCGGGCGCCAGGGCGCGGAGCAGGAGAGCTGGACACAGGGATAGCAGCCGGGCGCCGCCTACGCCTCACCCGCCAGCAGGTCGCGGCCATCCGCCTGCGCCGGCGGCTCGATGCCCAGCAGCGCCGCCAGCGTGGGCGCCAGATCGATCGCGCGGGCGCCGGGCAGCCGCAGCCCTGCCGGCACGCCGGGGCCGGCCAGCAGCAGCGGTGGGCGCATGTTGACGTTCAGCCGCTCGTCGATCGCGTCCGGCAGGTAGCCGTGCTGGCCGAGCAGCGGCGAGGGGGCGATCAGCTCATGCGCGTCGGGCGCGTCGAACTGGTGCGGCGGCGCGGCGAAGACGACGACATCGCCGCTGCGGCCGGCAAAGCGCATCGTCGCCGGGCCGCACGAAGTCGGAATCGCTCCCGTCTCCTCGAAGCCGTAGACCGCGTCGATCGCACGCTCACCGTTGCCGTTCAGCGCCAGGAAGGCCGCCTTGATGCGCTCGCAGGTTGAGGCGTACGCGGCCGCGGGCACCACGCCGCCCGGCTCGCGCCCGGCCAAATTGACGTAGACGTTGCAGGTGCCGCCGGCCCAGAAGGCGACGGCGCGGCTCTGCGGCAGCGGCTGGCCAGCGGCGTCCGCGACCAGCAGGCCAGCGCGCTCCAGCACCAGATTGGCGTTGATCGAGCGCCAGGCGGCGCCGAAACCGTGGTCGGCGCTGACCGCAACCAGCGCGTCGTCCGGCATCTGCTCGAGCAGGAAGCCGAGCAGCCGGTCGGCTCCCGCGTAGGCCGCGCGCAGGTAGCGTTCATAGCGCGCCGCCTGCGCCGGGTCGTAGCCGGGGTAGGCCGGCGTGACGCAGGCCATGAACTGGTGTGAGAACTCGTCGGTGACGGGCGCCCCGGCGAAGAGCAGATCCGGCTGATACGCTTCGATCGCATGGCGGTAGACGGCCTCGACGTTGGCGTAGAACATCAACCCCTGCTCGACGTAGGTCTCGGCGTCGACCAGGCCGGCCTCGATCGGGCCGTGATCGGCCGTCTCCGGCACGGCGAAGACCTCGCTCGCCAGCAGATCTTCGAGGTCCGGCCGGCTGGCCCGCGCCCGTGAGATCGTGGTGAAGGCGAGCCAGCACTGCGCCAGGTCCGGCGCCAGCGCGATCAGCTTGAAGTGCAAGCCGGCCAGCCGCCCGTCGCTGAGACGCACACGCACCGGCGCCCACTCGCCCGGCCGCAGCGTGGCGACTTCGCTCATGCCGTCGCGCCGTTCGGCGATCAGCACGCGGTCGTAGCCGGTGGCGCTCGTCGCGTAGACATAGGCATGGTAGACGCGGTCCGGATTCTCCGCGGGCCGCGTGCTGGCGATGGTGAGCTCGGCCTCGCGCGGCGGCAGCGTGCTCGGCGGCGCGTTCCGCCAGCCCGTGGCGGGCGGGAAGTCGCTGCGCAGGTCCGCCAGTCCTAGCCGCGCCGCGATCTCCGAGCGGTAGCCCGGCGGGTCGTGCCGCAGCAGGGCGCCGCGGGCGGAATAGAAGGTGCGGAAGTCGATCACCGGGCCGGCACAGGTCGCGGGCAAAGTGCCCGGCCACTCGACGCAGGCGACGCTCAGGCCCTGCCGCTCCGCCGCCTGGGCCAGCGTCTCCGCCTGCAACAGCCGGGCATCGAAGCCGGAGGACGCCTCGGTGATCGGCGTGTCGGTGGCGTGGAAGACGTTGTTGATTGCGCCGCTGGTGCCGGACCAGGCGCCCGTCTGCAGCGTGGCCCAGCCGGCGCCCGTGTTGGTGGGCAGCGCCGGCAGGCAGCCGCCGGCGCCGCTGACGCCGCGCGCCAGCAGCCGCTGAAACACCGGCATGGCGCCCGCGGCAACGTAACGCGCCATCAGGTCGTGGCGCATCCCGTCTGAGGCGAAGAACAGCAGGCGGCGGGGACGGTCGGCCTGGGTGCTCATCTCGAAGAGTATACGACGGCCGGCTGCCGGCGCTGCTTCGCGCACACCATCGAAGCTACGACTCGGAAGGCGCCGCCTCCGCGGCGGGCGCCTCCGCCTCGGCCGGCGGCGCCTCGGCGGCGGCCTCCTCGACTTCCTCTTCCGCGGCCGCCTGGCGCGTGACGCTGGCAACGAGCAAGTCGGGGTCGGCCAGCAGCGTGACGTTGGCAGGCACGGGCAGGTCGCGGACGTGGATCTGCGAGTCGAAGCCGGTCATGCCCGAGATGTCGGCGGCGATGTGCTGCGGGATATCGCCCGGCAGGCACTCGACATCAACCCGATCCAGCGCCTGCACCACGAGGCCGTCGAGATCGGCGACCGGGGCGCTGCCGCTGAGGACAACCGGCACGGCGACGGACATCTTCTCCGTCATCGAGACCTGCTGGAAGGCGACGTGCTTCAGCTGGCCCGTCAGCGCGAAGCGCTGGATCTCGCGCACCACGGCCGTGCGCGGCGCGCTCTCGCCGTCCACCGTGATCGCGACCAGCCCTGTGTGGCCGGCGGCGTGCACCACATGCCTCAGCTCGCGTTCGCCGGCCTGCACCGGCGTGGACTGCTGGCCGCGGCCGTAGACGTTGCAGGGCACGAGCCCTGCGCGGCGCAACCGGCTGACTTTCTTGCCGAGCACAGTGCGCGGCTGCGCGGCGAGTTCGGTCGTAGCCATGACGGTGAAGGCTCCTTCAGGCCGGGCGCGGCGCCGCGGCGAGCGCAGACAACAGGGCCGGTGCCTGCAAATGGGCGTACTACAACGTGGGCGCGAAGCCCCACACACTGGCGGATCGTAGCAACGGCCCGCGTATTGCGTCAATTTCGCGCCTTCCGCACGCTCGAGCTGTGCGAACCGCCGACTTCGACTACGAGCTGCCGCCCGAGCTGATCGCCCAGACCGCCGCCGAGCCGCGCGACGCCTCGCGGCTGCTGGTGCTGCCCGCCGAGGGCGAGGCCGAGCACCGCGTCTTCCGCGACCTGCCCGGCTATCTGCGCCCCGGCGATGCGCTGGTGCTCAACGACACGCGCGTGATCATGGCGCGGCTGCGCGGGCGCCTGCTGCCCGGCCGCGGCGGCGTGGAAGCGTTGCTGCTGCGCGATCTCGGCGACGGGCGCTGGGAGGCGCTGGTGCGGCCAGGTCGACGCTTGCGGCCGGGGCGCGAGGTTGACTTCGACGGCCTGCGCGGCACGGTAGACGAGGCGCGCGGCGAGGGCTTCGCCGTGCTGCGCTTTCCGCCGGGCACGGATCCGACCGCGCACGGCGCCCTGCCGCTGCCCCACTACATCCACGAGCTGCCGGCCGACCCGGAGCGCTACCAGACCGTCTACGCCCGCGCGCCCGGCAGCGCCGCCGCGCCCACGGCCGGCCTGCACTTCACGCCGGCGTTGCTCGACCAGCTTCGCGGGCGCGGCGTCGGCGTGCACTTCCTCACGCTGCACGTCGGGCCGGGCACCTTCCGGCCCGTCTCGGTCGACGATCCGGCCAGGCACCCGATGCACGAGGAGTGGTTCACGATCGCGGAAGAAACGGCGGCGGCGCTGAACGCGGCACGGGCGTCCGGCGGGCGCATCGTGGCGGTGGGCACGACCGTGGTGCGCACATTGGAGCAGGTGGCGGCCGACACGCCCGACGGCGCCCTGCGCGGCGCCCGCGGCTGGACACGGCTGCTGATCCTGCCGGGCTACCGGTTCAGAGCGATCGACGCGCTGATCACTAACTTCCACCTGCCGCGTTCGACGCTGCTGATGCTCGTCTCCGCCTTCGCGGGGCGCGAACGGGTGCTGGCCGCCTACGCCGAGGCCGTGCGCCGGCGCTACCGCTTCTACTCCTTCGGCGACGCGATGCTGCTCTTCCCAGCACGCGGCGGCGAGCCGGCGATGCGCTGACGCTCGCTACGCCGGCAGCGGCGCGGGCACGGCGGCGCCGAGCACACTCTCGCACCAGGCGGCCACGCGCAGCAGCGCCTCATCCGCCCGCGGCCGGCCGACGAGCTGCAGGCCCAGCGGCAGGCCCTGGGCGTCGCGGCCGCCGGGCAGCGCGATCGCCGGCGGGCCGAACATCGTCCAGGGCGCGTTGAACGACGGGTCGCCGGTGAAGTCGAGCCCTTCAGGCGCCGGGCCGGCCGCCGCGGGCACGAGCAGGGCATCGAAGCGCTGAAGCAGCGGCAGCGTGCGCTGCAGCAGGTCGGCGCGCACGCGCTGCGCCTCCAGATAGGCCGTGGCGGGCAGCAGCAGCCCCGTCTCCACCAGGGCGCGCAGGCGCGGCGGATACTCGGGCAGGTGTTCGCCGTAGGTGCGGCTGTGAAAGGCGGCGGCCTCGGCGGCCATGATCACGTGGTGCGCCTCCAGCGTCAGTTCAAACTCCGCCGGCAGCGCCGCCTCCTCCACCCGCGCCCCGGCGCTCGCCAGGCGCCGCGCCGCCGCGGCCAGCATCGACTCCATCTCAGCGTGCAGGCGGTTGGGGAAAAGGCGCGGCACGACGCCAAGCTGCGGCGCGGTGTCCGGCCTGCCGCCCTCCGGCTCGGCCACCCACTCGGGACGCGTCATCACGTCGAGCAGCAGCGCCGCGTCGGCCACGGTGCGGGTCAGCGGCCCCAGCGTATCGAGCGACCAGGCGAAGGGGATCACGCCCTTGCGGCTGATGCGGCCGAAGCTCGGCTTGAAGCCGACGACACCGCAGAACGAGGCCGGCCGCAGCACTGAGCCGGCCGTTTGCGTGCCCAGCGCGGCTGGCGCCATCGCCGCGGCCACGGCAGCCGCCGAGCCGCTGCTGGAGCCGGCCGGCGTATGTGCCGGGTTCCAGGGATTCACCGTCTCGGCCGGATCGCCCATGGCGAAGGTCGTGGTCGCGGTCTTGCCCAGGATCAGCGCCCCGGCCTTGCGCAGCGCCGCCACCGAGGCCGCATCGCGCGCCGCGGGTGGCGCGTCCGCGAGAAAGGCGGCGTTGGCGCGCGTGGGCAGGCCGGACACGTCGTAGATGTCCTTCACGCCGACCGGCACACCGTGCAGGGGGCCGCGGAAGGCGCCGGCCCGCGCCTCACGGTCGAGCAGGGCGGCCTCGGCCTCCACGGCCACGCGGTCGATCGCCACCCACGCTTTCAGGCGGCCGTCAAACGCGTCGATCCGTTCGAGCGCCGCCGCGGCGATCTCGCCGGGCGAGACGGCGCCCTCGTGCACCAGGCGGCTGAGCTGGGTGGCGCTGTGCGAGAGCAGGCTCGAGGTCGTGGTCATCGCCCGCCTTCCTCTCCCCGGCCCTCCCCCGATCCCTCGGCGGAGAGAGTAGGCGGCTCAACGCCCGGATCGAGCGCATAGCCACGCAGGGCGGCGCAGGCGCGGGCCGTGCGCTCGACGCTCGGGCGCAGCGCGACGGCGCGGGCCTGGCCGTAGGCGGCCCGGGCGGCGGCGAGCAGCGAAGGCAGGGAGGCGCGGTCGGCAGCAGGCAGCTCGTTCATGGCCTGCACTCTACCACGGGCGCGCCTGGGGCCGGAGACGCGGCTCACTCGATCGCGCGCATCTCGCCGCCCGCGGCCCAGCACGCCGCCAGCGCCGCGAGTCCGAGCAGCCCGCTGCCGGTGACGGCCGCGACCGGACCGCTCGCTTCGGCGATCGCGCCCAGGGCGAACATCGCCAGCGGCAGCGTGCCGATCGCCATGCTGAGCACACCCATCACGCGGCCGCGCACGTGCTCCTCGGAGACGGAGAGCACCAGCGTCGCCTGCATCGTCGAGAACCCCGACATCCCGACACCGGCCACGATCAGCGCCCCGAACGCCATTGGATACATCGTGGCCAGGGCGAAAACGATCAACGCCGACAAAGCGATGCCGACACCGCCGGCGTAGAGCCGCACGCGCCAGGCGCGCCGGTCTGCCGCCGCGATCAGGCAGGCGCCCAGCAGCGAGCCGCCGCCCGCGGCGCTGCCCAGCACGCCCGTCCAGAAGGCGTTGACCCCGAGTCCCTTCGCGAAAACGGGCACCAGCGGCAGGTAGGTGAAGTAGAAGACGTTCATCACCACGGAGATGGAGAGCAGACCGAGCAGAGCGCGGTGGCGCGCGGTGTAACGCAAGCCCTCCGCCAGTTGCGCCCGCAGCGCCGCCCGCGCCGGCGCGACGCGGGCGCGCGCCGGCACGCGCACGCCGATCAGGCAAACCGCCGCGAGCGCGCAGCAGAGGCCGCTGGCACAGAAGGCCACGCCGCTGCCGGCCACGTTGATGATCGCGCCGCCGAGCAAGTTGCCGATCAACGTGCCGCTGGTCTGGTTGATCGCTTCGAGAGCGAAGGCGTTGCCGAGCAGTTCGGCGCCGGTGAGATCGCCGATCAGGGCGCGGCGGCAGGTGAGGTCGGCGACGCCGCCCAGGCCCATCAACACCATCGCCAGGTAGATCTGCCAGGGCTGCGAGCGCCCGGCCACGACCACGACACCGATGACCAAAGCGACCGCGACCAGCAGCCAGAACTGCAGGCGCAGCACGCGCAGGCGGTCGAAGCGATCGGCCACCACACCGCCGGCCAACCCACCCACGAACAGTGGTGCGAAGTAGGCGGCGCCGACGAGCTGCACCAGCAGCGTCGAGCCGCTCTGGTGATAGACGAGATAACTGCCGGTGAACAGGCTCAGCCAGCGCGCCGTGTTCCAGAAGAAGCCGCTGACGAAGAAGCGTGGATAGGTGGGCAACGCCAGGGCGCGCAGGGCGCCGTCCCGCCGTGCGGTTTCGGCAAGCGGTTGCGCGGTGCTGCGGATCGAGGCCATCCTGCCCAGCATGCCGGCCGCCGGCCCGAGCGTGCAACGGGAATGGTTTCGCCGCCGGGCGCGATCGACGTCAGCGTGCCGGCGTGGCCGCGGGCGGCGGCGAAAGCGCCAGGATCGTGACCTCGACTTTGGCCGGCGTCACGCCGTCCTTCTCCAGCCCGACCGGCAGCGCGACCTTCGGCTCCAGGCTGTAGCTTCCGGGCGAGAGGCCGCTCAGATCCACCGTCGCAGTGATCTGCCTGGCGATGTCGTCCGGCTTCAAGGCGAGGATCTGCGGCAACGGCCCAGAGAAGGCCACCGTCACCGTCGTGTTCTGCGTCTGCACCTGCGTGCCGGGCGCGGCATTGACGAACCTCGGCGCCACCAGCACCGAGCTCGAACCGCGGATCGGCTGGACGGAAACGGTGGCCGTCACCGTCGTCGCGTCCACGACCGTCACGCCGGCGGGCGGTTTCAGCGCGACGACGCGCTTCACGTCGCCCGTGGCGCCCTCCACCTCGAGCGTGTCGGTCGCGATCGTCGTGACGCTGTTGAGCACGTCGAGCGTGCCCTGGATCGTCACACTCGGCGGATCGGAGGCGACGCCCACGACCTGGTAGCCGGGCGCGGGCTTGCCGTGCGTCTGCACGCCGACGTACGCCTCCTGCGAGAAGACCGCGCGCCGGATGGCGACGTGGATCGTCGCGGTTGCCGGCTGCACGGTCGGCCCGCTGACCGTGCGGCCGTCGCTGCTGCGCGCGATCAGCGGCACGGTGACCGTGGTGGAGACCGAGAGGCCGGTCAGATGCAGATCGGCGTACACACTGTCCACTGCGTCCACGTTCTGCTTGAGGCCGACGACCTGCGCCTGCGCGGGGTCGGAGGTGGGCGCCGAGGCCAGCTCGAAGCCGACGGGTAATGAATCGACCTGGTTGATGCGGATCGGCACCGTTTGCTGCGCTTCCGGCTGCAGCGTGACGAAGACGGTCTGCGGATCGACTTCGGCGCGCACGCCTCGGCGTTTCACGTTGGCGTGCACGGGCACGAGAAATGTCTCGCTGGTGCCGTCGGTGCGCGTGGGCTGGGAAACGCCGGCCATGTCGGCGAACAGGTCGATGTTGTTCGTCTGCACCGCCTGCACGTCGGAGTTGGCGCCGATCAGCGTCAAATTGATCTGGTTGGGGCTGATGCTCGTCGGGATGAAGCCCTTGGGCGCGTTGTGCAGCTGTCCCTGGTCGGTGGCGAGCTGCAAGGACGGGAAGGGGCGCCGCGTTGTGGGGTTCTCCTCGTTGGTGACGTAGACCCAGAGCACCGTCGCCAGCGCCAGCGAGAGCAGCATCAGCGGCGAGTTGACCAGCAGCGTGCGGCCCGCGCGTCTCCCGTCCTGCCGAAACCAGTGCCAGATCCGCTCAGCCCACGCCACCGCCGCTGCCACCCCGTTGCAGGTCTTCCACCGTCTCGCCCGGCCGGATCAGCCGCAGCGTCGCGCCCTCCGTTTGGCCGGCGTGCTGCTGCAAGACGCTGCGCAGCCGGTCGGCGCCGAGCCCCGGCAGCAACTGGCCGTTGAAGGCGACGGAGATCGCGCCCGTCTCCTCGGAGACGACGATCACCACCGCGTCCGTCTGCTCGCTGATGCCCAGCGCCGCGCGGTGGCGCGTGCCCAGGTGCCCCGGCATCACCGCTTCGGACGGCGGCAGGATGCAGCGCGCGGCGGCGATGCGGTTGTCGCGCACGATCACCGCGCCGTCGTGCAGCGGCGAGTTGCGCCAGAAGATGTTGATCAGCAGGTCCTTGGTCGGCACGGCGTCCACCGTGGCGCCGGAGCGCAAGAAGTCGTCCAACCCCGTCTCGCGCTCGATCACGATCAGGGCGCCGAGGCGGCGCGCCGACATCTCGATCGCCGCCTCGGAAAGTGTCGTCAGCACGGGCGCGGAGGCGCGGCGGTGGCGGCGGGCGGCGACGCGCGAGCGACCGAGGCGCTCCAACGCCCGGCGAATCTCCGGCTGGAAGACGATCGGCACGGCGACGAGCAGCGCCGGCAGGGAGTTGCGCAGCACCCAGTCCACCGCGTGCAACTGGCTGCCGAACAGGCTGGTGAGCGCCACGCCGCCGGCGACGATCACGGCGGCGCCCTTGACCATGGACATACCGGAGGCGCCCTTGAGCCAGACGAGCGCGGCGTAGATCACGATCGCGATCAGCAGGATGTCGAGCACGTTGAGCGCGTCGATCCGGCGCAACGTGTCGATGAAGGTCTGAATCGACTGCGGAGCCTGCGGCATCGTTCGCTGTCTTGCTGGCCCGGCCAAGCCGGCCTAGCGCATGAACGCCTCGTCGCGCACGCCGCCCAGCATCAGCGCGAGCAGGGCCTGCTCGGAGTGCAGCCGGTTCTCCGCCTGATCGAAGACGATCGAGCCGGGCGACTCCATCACGTCGTCGCTGATCTCCTCGCCGCGGTGCGCGGGCAGGTCGTGCATGATCAGCACGCCGGCGGGGGCGCGGGAGACCAGCTCCATATCCACAGTGTACGGCGCGAAGACCTCCCGGCGAATGGCCGTCTCGCGCTCCTGGCCCATGCTGATCCAGACATCGGTGTAGATGATCTGTGCCTCGCGCACCGCCTCGGCGGGCTCTGCGACCTGGCGGATCGTGCCGCCGGAGGCGGCGGCGAAGACTTCGGCGCGGGCCAGTGGCTCGGCCGGCACCTCGTAGCCCTCCGGGCAGGCGAGGGCGACATTCAGCCCGGCCATGGCGCAGGCCTGCACCAGCGAGGCGGCGACGTTGTTGCCGTCGCCGATGTAGGCGAGCTGCACGCCTTTCAGCTCGCCGGTGTGCTCGCGGATCGTCATCAGGTCGGCCAGCGCCTGGCAGGGATGCTCGGTGTCGGAGAGGGCGTTGATCACGGGCACGGTGGCGTACTGCGCCAGCTCTTCGACCGTGGCCTGCGCCATCGTGCGGGCGGCGATGATGTCGTACATGCGGCTGAGCACGCGGGCCACGTCTTTGACCGGCTCGCGCACGCCGAGGCCGACCTCGGCGCCGGAGAAGTAGGTGACGTCGCCGCCGAGCCGCTTCATGCCGACCTCGAAGCCGGCCTTGGTACGCGTGGAGGGCTTCTCGAAGAGGAGCGCGAGCTGGCGGCCGTCCAGCAGCCGGCCGGGACGGGCGCGCTTGAACTCCGTCGCCACGTCGAGGATGCGCAGCAGGTCGCGTACGTCCAGATCGCCCACGGTCAGCAGATGGCGGCCGCGCATCGTCACCCCCGCGTCCTCCGGGTAGGTGCGAGATCCATGGACAGCATGAAGCGCGCCGCTCGCGCAGCGGCCAGCCGATTGTAGCACGGGCGGGCGGCGGGTTGAGGGCGCGGGGCGCAGGTCGTGGGGAAGAGTTGGCGAGAGCCGGACAGTCCTCCGTTCCCATACCGTTCCCGTTTGCGTACTAACGCGGAACCGGATACCGCTTGACAGGAAACGCGCGGGAGGGGTAGCGTTCCCGGCACTGGCCCGAGCCAAAACCGCTGCGGAACTTTGCCGTGGGCCGTTCGCGTCGGCGCCTGGTGTTGATCCTCGCCGCGAGCACGGCCCTGCCCTTCGGCGCCGCGGTGGCCGTCTCGTCCGCCCAGTAGAGCCCGCCGGCGCCCAGCACCGCGCACCGCGCCCCCACCGTGCCGCCGCAGGTCTTGCCCTACCATCTACCTCCGCATGACCTTACGCCGGCGCCCCGCGAGCACGTGCCCGCCAGGAACGCGCGCCCCCACTCGCTGCCAGACCGCACGGGCCCGTAACGCCGCCCGCCGCGAGGTGTTGCATGCCGTCCCTGCCCGGCCGCCCGGCCAGGTTCCTGCTCCAGATCGTCGCGGCGCTGGGCCTCGCGCTGGGCCTTGCCGCCGCGCTGGCGGCTTTGCCCGCCGTGGGGCAAAGCGGGGCGCCGGGCGTGCCGACTATGGTCTCGCCCGCCGAGGGCTCGCAGGGCAACAGCCTCACCGCCACCATGTCCTGGCAGCAGCCCAGCGGCGCCGTGGCCGGCAGCACCGTCTACAGCGTGCTGCTGGTCGACGCCGTCACCGGGCAGTGGCTGGCGATCCAGAGCACGACCGCCCTCAGCTACGGCTTCGCCAGCACCGAGGGGCTGCAGTACGGACGGGAATACTACTGGACCCTGCAGGCCTGCAATGGCGGCAACTGCAGCGCCTGGGCCCGCGTCTGGGGCATCTGGACGCAGACACCGCCGGGGGCGCCCGGCTTCCCGCCGCTGACCACGCCCGCCGTGGGCGCCACGGCGACCGGCACCACCCCCACGCTCGCCTGGACCGCCCCCGGCGGCAGCACCAGCGGCAGCACGACCTACGCCGTTGGCTTGATCGACGCCGCCACCGGCGCCCCGCTCGCCGCCCTGCAGCCCACGACGGCGACCAGCATCGCCGTGCCGCCGGGCGAGAACCTGGCGCTGGGCCACACCTACGACTGGAACGTGACCGCCTGCAACGGGGCGCTCTGCTCCGGCTACGGCCCCTGGTCCTGGTTCGCCACCTCGTCTGCCCCTGGACAGGCGCTGCAACTCTCCCCCGCGAACAACAGCACGAACGTCAATCCGAGCGGCTATCCACTCCTCTCCTGGAACCAGCCCGCCGGCGCGATCTACGGCAGCACGACCTACACCGTGAGCGTCTGGGATCCGTACGGCGACCCGAACGGCCACCTGCTGGCGGACCTCGCCGCCGGCACGGCGCTCAGCGTCGCCATTCCGCCCGGCGAGGGGCTGCTCTACGGCCAAGACTACTACTGGAACGTCAACGCCTGCACCGGCAGCAGTTGCTCCGGCTACAACAACACCTGGTGGAAGTTTACGACGGCGCCGCAGCCTCCGGCCTCGGCAAGCCTGGCCGCGCAGCAGAGTGTGCCCAACGGCGACTTCGGCGGCAGTCCGCCCACGAGCTGGACCACGCCGGTCGTCGCCTGGACCAGCACGGCGCCCACCCAGCAGGATCCCAACACCTGGACGCTGACGCAAACCACGCCGATGACGATCACCTTCCCCAGCACGTGCAGCGGCGGCGGCTCGTGCGCCCTGTTCCACATCGGCTACACATTCCCCTCGGCCGCGGCGGCGCTGTTCGTGAACTGGGTGGTAGGAGGGAGCGCGACGCAAGCGTATGCCGACTACGGCATGAACTACGGCAGCTACGGCACGTGGCTGGAGGCGGTCTTCGGCATCCCTTCGACGGCGGCCTCGCCCGGCTCCGTGCAGATCGCCCTCTCCAGCGGCGCGCAGATCGCCTATCTCGAGCGCACCGATGTGCCCAGCGCGCATGCGATCCCGCGCGTGGGGCTCGCGGCCGAGGCGCGCTTCCCCAAGGTGACCTCGGCCTTCGCCGGCGCCGGTGTGGATACGGTCACCGGCGCGTTTGGCGACGCCGCGGCCGATCTCAGCCTCGCCGGGCTGAGCGGTCCGCTGGGCTTCAGCCGCGCCTACCACAGCCAGGCGCTGATCGCGCCGATGGCCACGGGTACGCTGCCGGCGCCGCTGGGCAACCGCTGGACCCACAACTGGCAGGCGAGCCTGATGCTGCTGAACGCCGGCGGGGCGATCGTACGCACGCCGGGCGGCGGCGCCTACAGCTTCAGCGGCAGCGGCCCCTACACGCCGCCCAAAGGGGTGGGCGCGAGCCTGGTGAGCGGCGGGGCGGGGGTGCTGGTGCTCACCACCGCCGACCAAATGCAGTATGTCTTCAGCAACGTCGGCGCCGGCGGCGGCGTGGTCAGCGGCGCGGCGCCGCCCTGGCCGCTGACCGCGGTCAAGGACCGTAACGGCAACACCACCGCGCTCAGCTATGATGGGCAGGGGCGGCTGACGACGATTGCCGATGCCAACGGCCGTTCGCTCAGCCTCAGCTACCAGCCGGGCTCGCCGCTGATCCAGACTGTCTCGGACAATGCCGGGCGCACGGTGAGCTTCGGCTACACGGCCACCAGCGCGGGAGGCGACGACCTCACCAGCGTGACCAACGTGCTGGGCGGCGTCACGCACTACACCTACACCACCCCGGCGAACGGCGACTGGCTCGCACAGATCACCGACCCGCTGGGCCACGTCGTGCTGACCAACAGCTACGACGGCAGCGCCCGCGTGGCCACGCAACAGGACGGGGCCGGCGGCACGATCACCTACCATTACCAGACGCCAAACGCGGGCATCACGCAGGTGGTGGACCAGCGCGGCCAGAGCTGGACCTACTATTTCAACGCGGCGCTGTGCACCACGGACGTGGTCAGCCCGGCGGGGGTGCGGGCGAGCTGGACGTACGACAGCGACAACAACGCGATGAGCAGCGCCAACACGCAGAGCGTGACCGGCGCCTACACGTATGACACGAGAGGCAACCGGCTGACGAGCGAGGACGCGCTCGATTACATCACGACCTCCACCTACGACAGCTTCAACGACGTGTTGACGGTCACCGACCCGAAGCACGGCGTGACGACCAACACGTTCAACGCCTACGGCAACCTAACCAGCACAAGGAACGCGGGCGGCAACACCACCAGCTATACCGTCAACAGCCTGGGGCAGGTCACCGCCGTGACCACGGCCCGCGGCTTCACCACCCAGTTCGGCTACACCAATAGCTATCACGACCGCACGACGGTGACCGACCCCTGGAATCTGGTCACGAGCACGGGCTACGACGCCGTCGGGCGCGTCACCAGTGTCACCGACCCGCTCAACCACACCACCTCCTACAGCTACACGCTCGGCAGCGGCGAGACCGACAAGGTGATCGACGCGCTGGGCGACACGACGACCACCACGCTGAACGCGGCGGGCCAGACGGCAAGCGTGCAGGACCCGGACGGCCACACCACCAGCTACGCCTACGAGGGCCGCGGCCTGTTGCACACGGTGACCGACGCCCGCGGCGGCGTGACGACCTACGGCTACGACGCCGGCGGCAACCGCACGAGTGTGCAGGACGCCAACGGCTCCACGACGAGCTACACGTTCAACGCCGACGGCCAGGCGCTCACGGTGACGGACCCGCTCGCCCGCACGCTGCTGACCTTCAGCTACGACACGGTTGGCCGCACGGCGACGCGGCGGGATGGCCGCGGCCTGACCACGAGCTACGGCTACGATGCCCGCAACCTGCTGACGAGTGTGCAGTACGCCAGCGGCGCGGCGAACGTCGCCTACGGGTACGACGCGCTCGGCAACCGGACGTCGATGGCGGACAGCACGGGCACCACGAGCTACCAGTACGACGCGCTGAGCCGCCTGACCAGCGTCACCTTCCCCGGCAACCGCACCGTGCAGGACGCCTACGATGCCGACAACAACCGCACGACGATCTACTACAGCGGCAGCCAGCGCCCCGTCAGTTACACCTACGACCAGTTCGACCGGCTGAGCACGGTGACCGACTGGACCGGCGCCGTCTTCAGCTACTACTGGGACAACGCCGGGCGCTCGCTGGGCGTGGTGCTGCCTTCGAGCACGGGCATCGCCAGCACGCTCGCCTACGACAACGCCAACCGCGTGACCGGCATCTGCTGGTACCGTAACTCGACCTGTCTGACCGCGGCGAACTATACTCTCGACGCCGCCGGCAACCGCACGAACAAAACGCTCACGGGCAGCTACTTGCCGGCCGCCTCGACGGGCACCGAATCCTACACGCTGGACCCGCTGAACCGTCTCACCAGCGCGGCGTATCCCAACGGCGGCGGCACGACGAGCTACAGCTACGACGCCGTGGGCAACCGCCTGAGCCTGACGACCGCCGCGGGCACCACAAGCTACGCCTACGACCACGCGGACCAACTGCTGAGCGTCACGCCGCCGGGCCAGGGCGCCATCAGCTACGCCTACGACCCAAACGGCAACCAGACGGCGCGCGGCGCCGACAGCTTCAGCTGGGACGCGGAGAACCGGCTGACGGCGGCGACGGTGGCCGGGCAGGGCGAGACGAACACCTATAACGGCGACGGGCTGCGCCAGAGCCGCACGGCGGGCGGCAACACCAAGAGCTTCGTCTGGGATGTTGGCAACACCCTGCCGGTGCTGCTGGACGACGGCAGCCAGTACGTCTACGGCCTCGGCCTCATCAGCCGCGTCATCGGCAACCAGACCTATTACTACCTGACGGACGGCCTGGGCTCGACGCTGGCCGTGGTGGACAGTGCCGGCACCTTGCAGCAGAGCTACGCCTACGACGTCTTCGGCGCGGTGACCAGCCAGAGCAGCAGCCTGGGCAGCGAGCCGCAGTTCGCCGGGCAAGAGACCGACCCGGACGGGCTGCAATATCTCCGCGCCCGCTTCTACGACCCCGCCACCGGGCGGTTCTTGAGCCGCGACCCCAGTCCCGGATGCGTGTTTGACCCAGCGCACGTCCAACCGTATGTCTACGCCGGCGACGACCCGGTCGGCGCGGTGGATCCGTCCGGCCTGTGCCAGGTATCCCTTGGCCATAGGCCGTTGAGAGGCGTCGCCTACGAACCTACGGCAGAAGTCTCACACCTGGCGGTCCGGCTGTATGACCCGACCACGAAGACGACAACATATTGTGAAGGTTACGCCGATAACGGGCCCTCAGGCGTGATCGCTGGAAATCCTGGCAATGTCTACGGGCAATGCGGCGGCCGCCTTACGTCGCCCGTGAGCGAATGGCAGGCTCTAGGGCCAGACGACGGAGGATCCTGCGATGCGCAGCTAGACGCCATCAATGCGTACTATCGTGAACTTCGTGCCGCAAATGTACCGTACGACGTGCTCAACGCCAACAGCAATACCGTAGCGTACTACACGCTGATCTCGATCGGAATTAGCCCGCCAGACCTCGGCGCTCTCTTCCCTCCTGGCACTCCTATACTCATTCCAGGCCCACTCGGGCCAATACCGCTTGGAGGGAGCCCGTCGGTCATAGCGCCTGGTTATGCGCCGACTCCGACATTCGCGCCTGGAAGGGTGACGCCGATGTGTGCCCCTGACCCGTACTGCGGGATGCCCATTGCGCAGTCGCCCTGATCATGCAGCAAGTTTTGCTCGTGCTGTTCTGGAAACTTACCGTATTGATTGCTCTGATTGTGGCCGCGTTAGGCCCAGCAGGTGCAGCGGCTTGCTATGCGCTGTCCCGGTACAGAGAAGGCAGACTCTGGCGACACCAGCGAGTCCTGGTGACGATTGCGGCTTGCTGGTGTGTCTGCATAGCCGGGTGTTGGCTGTTCCTCTGGTGGCTCGCGTCCGATCTCTGAGCGTTCTTGAAAAGTCGCGCCGGCCAAATCAATGCCGGAGGGACGCCGAGAACCGCCCGACCGCGGCCACGGTGGGCGGGCGGCCCAACGACTACCTCACGGACGGCCTCGGCTCCGCGATCGCGGAAGTCATCAGCACGGGCACGAACGTGCTGAGCCGGCAGTACGACGTCGTCGGCGCGGTGCTGAGCACCATCGGCAGCCTCACCGACGAGCGCCAGTTCGCCGCCGGCGAGCAGGCGGACCCCACCGGGCTCACCTACCTGCGCGCCGTCAGCTCGCCCGGGGCGACACCGGCGTGGGCTGCAGGCGGGTGACGCGCACTTTGCGGATGCGCCGGCCGGTGACGGAGAGCACGCGCAGGCGCAGGCCGTCCACGTCCACCGTGTCGTTCGGCGCCGGGATCTTGCCCAGCCGGTTGATGATCAGGCCGCCCACGGTGTCGAAGTCGCCCTCCGCGACCTCCACGTCGAACAGCTCTTTCAGCACGTAGACGTTGGCGCTCGCGTCCACCACCGCGTCGTCGTCGCCGGCGCGCACCCAGCTCGGCTCGCCGTGGTCGTACTCGTCCTCGATCTCGCCGATGATCTCCTCCACCAGGTCTTCGATCGTCAGCAGCCCCGCCGTGCCGCCGTACTCGTCCACCACGATGGCGATGTGGATCTTGCGCGCCCGCAGCTCCTTCAGCAGCTCGTCCACCGGCTTCGATTCGGGCACGAACACCGCCTCGCGCGCCAGCGTGCGCAGGGGCACCTCGCCGCCCCCGCGCGAGAGGTGCGCCAGCAGGTCTTTGGCGTAGATCACGCCGATGATGTTGTCGATCGTGCCGTCGTACAGCGGAATGCGGCTCAGCCCCTTCTCGGCCACCAGCGCGGCCACGGCGGCGATCGTGGCGCTCACGCCCACGCCGATGATGTCGATGCGCGGCACCATGATCTCGCGCGCCGTCGTGTCCTCCAGCTCGATCACGGCGCGGATCATCTCGCGCTCTTCGGCCTCGATGCCGCCTTCGCTCTCCTCGCGCTCCACCAGGCGCAGCAGCTCCTCGTCGCCCTCCTGCGGCTGCGGCGCCGGGCGCAAGGGCGGCAGCTTCAGCAGGGCGCGGCCGGGCAGATCGGCCAGCATACCGGGCAGATAGAACAGCAGGCGCAGGGCATTGACCAGCGGACTGAGCACGGGCAGCCAGCGCTCGGGGTTGCGGGTGATCAGCACGCGCGGCACGCCCTCGATCAGGCAGGCGGCGGCGATCGCCAGCACACCCGTGGCCACAACAGGCTCGGCCGAGACGCCCGTGCGCCGCACCACCAGCGCTACCGCCGCCGCTACGCCGATCACGAGCCAAACCGTGCGCGCGACGATCAGCGCGGCGGTCAGCCGTTCACGCTCGAGCACGAACTGGCTGGTGCCTTCCGGCCGCGGCTGGCGCGGGGCAGGCGGGCGTGTGCGGCTGCGCAGGGCGATGAGGCCGGCCGCCTGGGCCGCGGCCGTGAGGAAGAGCGCGAGGGCGGCGCCGGCTACCAGGCACGCGCCCAACCAACTGTCTGCGTCCAAAGCGGACGGATCACCTTACGAACGGCGCCGGAAGTAGCAGCATCCGGCCGCCAAAATTGACGGTTCCATTCTACCGGCTCGGAAGGTGGCCGGTCAAGATACATCGGAGCCGCATTGCTTACATAGTGACCGCCTCGCCGCGCCGACACGCGGGAAGCCAACCGGCACATGCTATACTCTGAAAACCTTGCAGCTACCACCTATCCGGACGGCTCGCTCGTGATGGTAAATCCGGGCGAAACCGCATACATCGAGGCCTTTCCGTGTCCAGCGGACTCAGCGACGACGTTCGTGCCCAGTTTCTGCGCTTCTTTGAAGATCGCGGGCACCGCAGGGTCGCGTCGGCGGGCCTCGTGCCGATCGACGACCCCACGCTGCTCTTCACCAGCGCCGGCATGGTGCCGTTCAAGCCGTACTTCATGGGCCGCGCCGTGCCGCCGGCGCCGCGCCTGACCACCGCGCAGCGCTGCTTCCGCACCACGGACATCGACTCCGTGGGCGACATCAGCCACAACACCTTCTTCGAGATGCTGGGCAACTTCAGCATCGGCGACTACTTCAAGTCGGATGCGATTCCCTGGGCCTGGGAGCTGGTGACGCGCGGCTTCGGCCTGCCCAAAGAGCGGCTCTGGAACACCGTCTACACCGACGACGACGAGGCCTTCGACCTCTGGGTGAAGCAGGGCCAGCGGCCGGAGCGCGTGCTGCGCTACAGCGAAGCCGACGGCAACTACTGGCTCTCCGGCGATATCGGCCCCTGCGGCCCCTGCTCCGAGATCTTTTACGACTTCGGCGAGGAGCTGGGCTGCGGCCCCGACTGCGAGCCCAAGCACGACTGCCCGCGCTTTCTCGAGATCTGGAACCTCGTCTTCATGGCCTTCTATCAAGAAGCGCCGGGCAAGCGTACGCCGCTGCCGAAGAAGAACGTCGACACCGGCGCCGGGCTGGAGCGGATCACCCGCGTGCTCGCCGCCGTGCCATCTTCCTACGACACCGACGTCTTCCAGCCGATCCTCAGCACGATCGGCGGCGTCACCGGCGCCGAGTACGGCCGCGACGACGACACGACGCGGTTGATGCGCATCATCGCCGACCACACCCGCGCCGTGACCTTCCTGATCGCCGACGGCGTGCTGCCCGCCAACGAGAAGCAGGGCTACGTGGTGCGCCGCCTGATTCGCCGCATGATGTACAGCGGCCGCCTGCTCGGCCACGAAGGGCCGTTTCTCGGCACGATCGCCGACGCGGTGATCGACCGGCTGGGCGACGTCTACCCGATCGCGCGGCAGCAGCAGGAGAACATCCGCGCCGCGCTGCTGGCAGAAGAGCGTCGCTTCGGCGCCACGCTCGAAGCCGGCACCGAGCGGCTGGAGGCGCTGATCGCGGACCTGAGCGGCAAGGGCGACGCGCTGCCCGGCGAGGAGGTCTTCCGCCTCTACGGGACGTACGGCATTCCCCTGGAGCTGACGGAGGAGATCGCCGCCCGCCACGGCCTGCGCATCGACCGCGAAGGGTTTGAGCACGAGCTGGAGGTCGAGCGGCAGCGCAGCCAGGCGGAGGGCAAGTTCCGCGACGAGGTCGTGAGCGAGGCACGCGTGCGGCTCGCCGGCGCCGGCCGCGGCGGCCGCTTCGTCGGCTACGAGACGCTGCGCACGGAGACGTCGATCGAGGGCATCCTCGCCGGTTCCGAGCTGCTGGAGCGGGCGCACGCCGGCCGGCAGGTCCAGGTCGTGCTGCACGAGACGCCGTTCTACCCGGAGGGCGGCGGGCAGGTGGGCGACGCGGGCGAGATTCGCACCGAGTCCGGCACCGTGCGCGTCGAGGACACCCGCCGCGACGAGGGGCTGATCCTGCACAGCGGCGTGGTGGTCGACGGCACGATCGCGCTGGAACAGCGCGCCGAGGCCATTGTCGACACCGCGCGCCGGCAAAACACGACGCTGAACCATTCCGGCACGCACCTGCTGCACGCCTCGCTGCGTGCTGTCCTGGGCAGCCACGTGCGCCAGATGGGCTCGCTGGTGGCGCCGGAGCGGCTGCGCTTCGACTACCAGCAGCCCGAGGCGCCGACGGCCGAGCAGCGCCTCGCCGTCGAGCGGCTGGTGAACGAAAAGATCCGCCAGGACATTCCGATAACTACCAGGGTGATGAACCGCGAGGCTGCGCTGGGCGAGGGCGTGCTCGCCTTTTTCGGCGACAAGTATGGGGACGAAGTCCGCGTCGTGGAGATGAACGACGGCTCACACCGCTTCAGCGCCGAGCTGTGCGGCGGCACGCACGTGCACGAGACGGGCGAGATCGGCATGTTGCTGCTGGTGGGCGACGCCAGCATCGGCGCCGGCATACGCCGTGTCGAGGCGCTTACCGGCAGCCACGCCGAGCGCTACGTGGAGCACCAGATCCACCGGCTGGAGCGGATCGCGCAGACGCTGGGCACGCAGCCGGAGGGGATCGAGGCGCGCCTCGAGTCGCTGATGGCCGATCTCGACCGCGCCCGCAAGCAGCAGGCCGAAACGCAGCGGCAGAGCGGCCGCCAGACGGCCGACGAGCTGGCGGGCGCCGCCGAGCGCGTGGGCGATGTGGGCGTCGTGGCGGCGCGAGTTGACGGAATCGGTATAGACGGTATGCGCGAGATCGGCGACGGTATCCGCCAGAAGCTGCACCGCGCCGCGATCGTGCTGGGCTCGGCAGGCGACGGGCGCGTGCAGTGCGTGGTGATGGTCTCGCCGGAGCTGGCGCCGCCGCTGGATGCACGCGAGATCTTGAACCAGGGGCTGGCGACCGCGGGTGTACGCGGCGGCGGCCGGCCACAACTCGCCCAGGGCGGGGGCACGAACCCGGCCGCACTCGACCAGGCGCTGGCCGCGGCGCGGCAGTTCATAAAGGAGCGCCTCTCTGGCTGAGGATACCGCTTCGCAGAGCCACGCCCCTTCGCCACTCGGCTCGCGCCCGCGCCCGCCGCAACCGGAGCCGCCGAAGCCGGACATTCGCACGGTCGCCGGCGCCAACGGCGCGGCGCTGGTTGACGCGCCGCCGCCCGATCCGCCGGATCCGCCCGATCAAGATGAGGCCTCCACACTGAGGTCCGTGTTGGCCGGCGATGCTGCACCCGACGCCGCGCCCGCGCCGCGCCTGTCTCGCCGCCGGGCGTCTGCGCGTTCCGTCGCGCCGCCGCCTGACGAACGTGAGTCCGACGACACCATCGGAGCTGAAGCGCCCCAGCCGGATCCGCCGCCGGCCGCCGTCGCGGCGGGCAACGGCGTCCTGCCCCATGCCGATGCCGAGGGCAGCCAGTCGGTTGCCGAGACAACGCGGCTCTCGCTTGACGCGCCGCCCGCCGCAGCCGCGCCGGAGGCAGAGCAGCCGGAATTCGTGGAGCCGCCGCTGCCGGCGCCGGTGCGCCGGCCGGCTCGTCTCCTGCCGCGCGCTGAGCAAGGCGTAGAGGCGCCGGCGAAGCCGGGGCTGATCGCCCGCATCCTTGCGCCGTTCACCGGTCAGAAGCCGCCGCGTCCGGCGCCGTCGCGCGCCCTGCAAGTGGCCGAACCCGCCGCCGCGCCGGCCGCGGCACGGCCCAGCCGCCGCGCGATGCGGCCGCTGCCCTGGGGCCGCGACTTTGCCGCGGCCGTGATCCGCCGTGAGGACTCGCTGACGGCGATCTTCGGCAAGCTCGATGCGGCCGATTCGCCGCGCGTCGCCCTGGTCGCGCCGCGCGGCAACGAGGAGCTGGCCCGCGCCCTCGGCATGCGTCGCCTGCGCCGCCACGTCGACACGACCGGCAAGGACGTGATGATCGTCACCCACTCCGGGGCGCTGCGCGGGCGGGCGCGCGAGGTTGGACTGGCGACGGTCGGCAACGTCAAGAAGGTGGACTTCGAGCGCTACGGCCGCGGCGGCGTGCGCGTCGGCGGCGTGATCGTGCCGCTGCCGGGCGTCGGCCTGATCGTGCGGCTGGCGGCGTTCGCCGGCGCGGTGGCGCTGCTGGCGGCGGCGGTGCTGCTCTATCTGCCGCAGGCAACGGTGCAGGTCTACCCGCAGCTTCAGCCCTTCGCCAATACACTCTCACTCACGCTGGCGACCGACGCGCCCGCGCTCTACAAGCCGGGCGGCGAAGTCCTCGCCCATCTGCAACGCGCCTCGATCACCCGCACGATCGACTTTCCCGTGAGCGGCCAGGCGACGGTCAAGGCGCCGGACGGCTCCGACAAGCAGGTTGCGGCTGCCAGCGACGACGACATCAAGCGTGGCACGGCCTTCGCCCAGCAGGTGCTGCTGCGTGAAGGCCGTAAGTCGCTGGAAGACCGCAACAAGGACCAGGCGCTCTTCCAGGACAGCGCCACGCTCAGCGCCTTCGAGTCGAAGGCCAGCGCCAAGGCCGGAGAGGCGACGGATCTGCTGGAGATCACAGCGTCGGGGCAGATCTCCATGCTGAGCGCCGACAAGAGCCTGCTGCGCTCGGTGCTGGAGCAGTCGGTGGCGCCGAACGTGGACAAGAACCTGCAGTTCGTGCCCGACACCTTCCAGGTCGCGGTGCTGAGCGCGGGCCAGTTCGACAAGGCGAACAACCGCATCGCCGTACAGGTGAAGCTCAGCGAGGGCGCCACCCGCGCCTTCAGTGTGCCCGCGCTGCGCAAGGCGCTCGCCGGCAAGAGCCGCCATGACGCACAGCAGGCGGTGGTCGAGCGCGTGGACCAGAGCGCCCCGGCGAAGATCGGCGTGCAGCCCGGCTGGGCGCCCTGGCTGCCGCGCTTCACGGGCCGCATCGATGTCAAGGTCGGCACGCCGACGCCGTCGCCCACGCCATCGCCGACCGCGGCGCCCACCCCCGCGGCCACGCCAGCGCCGCGGTGAGCTTTCGGCCCTCATCCCCCGGCCCCTTCCCCCAATCCTGGGGGAAGGGCGATCCTTGAGGACTGGGCGAGAGGGTCTCGAATTAACCGTTCCGGCTCCGGAGCGCCCGACGCCGGATCACCCGCTCCCAGGATTGGGAGAGGGAGGGGTGAGGGCCGATGCCCCGGCTGCTCGGCGTGGACGCGGGTGAGGAGCGCATCGGGCTGGCCGTCGGCGACGAGGGCGGGCTCATAGCCGTGCCGCTCGCTATTATTGAACGGCGCGGCCGCGCCCTCGACCGTGTGGCCGAGGAGATCGCCGCACGCGCGCACGCCGAAGCAGCGGAAACGATCATTGTCGGCCTGCCGCTCAACATCGACGGCACGGAAGGGCGGCAGGCTAAGCGGGCGCGCGGCCTCGGGCGGCGCATTGCCGCGGCCAGCGGTCTGCCGCTGGCGTACTGGGACGAACGCATGAGCAGCTTCATCGCCGAGAGCCGCCTGGCGGAGGCGCGGGCGGCCTCCGTCCGTCGTGGCCGCAGGCACGTCGACGACCTGGCCGCGGCCGTGATCTTGCAGTCGTACCTCGACGCGCGGCGAGGAGGCGGCGCTTGAAGGCGTTCCTGATCGTCGTGGCCGGCTTTGTCGTGGCGGGCGTGTTCGTGCTGGTCGGCTGGCGAGCGATCGCAAACGTCGGCGGCTGGGCACTGGCAAGCCCGCAGCCGGTCGCCGTCGGCACCCCAGCCGCCGGCAGCGGCCAGACGATCACGATCAAGATCGACAAGGGTGAGAACGCCCGCACGATCGGCGACAAGTTGCAGAAGGCGGGTGTGGTGCGCAGCGCCACCTGGTTCCGCATGCTCGCCGAGATCGACGGCATCCAGAGCGACCTCGCCGCCGGCAGCTACACCTTCCAGCCCGACACCGACACGCAGGCCGTGCTCGATCGCATCAAGGCCGGCTTCTATCAGCCGCAGATCCTGGTCACGATCCCCGAGGGGCTGCGCATCGAGCAGGTGGCCGACCTGCTGCAGAAGAAGGGTGTGATCCAGGCGCAGCCGCTGCTCGACGCGATCCACGCCGGCCAGGCGCCCGCCGATCTGCCCGCCCTCGGCGACCTGCTCGCCGACCGGCCGCAGGGCATCGGCCTCGAAGGCTACGTCTTCCCCGACACCTACTACTTCCCGATCAAGGCAACGCCCGCCGACGTCATCAAGGAGATGCTCAACGCCCTCGGCGACCGCTTCGACCCCGAGCTGCGCGCCGCGATCAAGGCCGAAGGGCTGACGGACTACCAGGCGCTCACCCTCGCCTCGATCGTGGAGCGCGAAGCGCAGGTGCCGTCCGAGCGGGCGATCATCGCCTCGGTCTATCTCAACCGGCTGAAGGCGGGCATGCCGCTGCAGGCCGACCCGACGGTGCAGTATGCGCTCACCCAGGATGCGAACAGCGTTTCTTCCTTCGGCTGGTGGAAGCAGGAGCTGACCCAGGACGACTTGAAGGTGCAGTCGCCGTACAACACCTACGTCAACGCCGGCCTGCCCGCCGGGCCGATCTGCAACCCCGGACGCGACGCGATCGCCGCCGTCGCCCACCCCGCGCAAACGACGTTTCTCTATTTCGTGGCCAAGGGCGACGGCAGCCACGCCTTCGCGACGACACTGGCCGAGCACAACGCCAACGTGCAGAAGTACCAGAGGCAGTAGGCGTATGCCGCAGCCCGCCCTGATCGGACTGATCGGCGACCCGGTCGGCCACTCGATCTCGCCCGTCTTCCAGCAGGCCGCGCTCGACGCGCTCGGCATCGCCGCCCGCTACGAGCGCTGGCAGACACCGGCGGCGGACCTGCCGGCCCGCATCGCTCTGCTGCGCCACGAGCCCTACCTCGGCGCCAACGTGACCGTGCCGCACAAGGAGGCCGTGCTCGCGCTGCTGGACGAGGTCGATCACCTTGCCCGCCGCGCCGGCGCCGTGAACACGATCCGGCGCGAGGGCGATCGGCTGCTCGGTTTCAACACCGACGTGGCCGGCTTCCGCCGCGCCCTGCGCGAGGCCGGCGGCTTCGACGCGGGCGGCAAGCGCGTGATCGTGCTCGGTGCGGGCGGCGCGGCGCGGGCTCTGATCCTGGCGCTGGCGCAGGAGGGCGCGGCCACCGTCGCCGTGGCCAACCGACATGCCGAACGCGCCGAGCGGCTGGTGCGCGAGCTGCGCTCCGACGCGGCGCCGGACCTGGTCACGTTGCCCTGGGCGGAAGCGACGAACGCGGCGGCGCTGCGCGGCGCCAACCTTTTGCTACACTGTACGACGCTGGGCATGGCCGGATCGGACGGCGCGGACGTCTCGCCCGTGGCGGCGGAAGCGCTGCACGCGCGGCTGTTCGTCTGCGACATCGTCGCCAATCCGCTTGAGACGCCGCTGCTCGCGGCGGCGCGCGCGAAGGGGGCGCGAACCCTGGGCGGGCTGCCGATGCTGGTCTACCAGGGCGCCGCCGCCTTCACCCTCTGGACCGGGACCGCGGCGCCGGCAGACGTGATGCTCGCCGCCGCCGAGCGGGCGATGGCCGGACCGGCTGCGAAGTCTGGTATAGCCTGACCTGGCCGCGGAGCGGCGGCCATCTGAGAAAGCGCGGGAACCGTGGGCTGGGGCATTCTGATCGTCACCTTGATTAGCCTGTTCTTCGGCTTCGCCATCGTGCAGGAGATGTTTCGTCAGCGGCACTGGCGCGGCCTGGTGAACAGCGGCGACCGCTGGGCGATCAAGACGCTGGTGGAAGAGGAGATCGGCCGCTGGCGCAACCAGCGCATGCCGAAAGGCATGAACCCGCTGCTGTGGCACGGCATCCAGACCGCCGAGGTGATCAGCGTCGGGCGCGAGGTGATCACGCTGATGGCCACGACCGAAGCCGAGTACCGCGTGATCGCGGGCCGGCCGCAGCAGGTCAGCCCGCCGCTTGAAGAGGGGATGAAGGTCGCCGCCGCGCTGATCGAGCGCATGCTGTACGACGTGCCGAACGTGCGCCTCGCGCTGGTGCGCATCGATGTCTACACCACCTTTCGCGCGGAAGACGGTACGCCCGACCAGCAGTGCATCCTCAGCGTCACCGCCGATCGCGCCGTGGCCGATCGCATCCCCTGGGAAGAGTTGACACCGGCAGAGATCGTCGGCCGCTTCGAGGGCCGCTCTCTGGTCGGCGCCAACGGCGCGGCGCTGGCGGTAGACCCCGGCCCGCCGCTGAGCGACAGTGAAGATGAAGGCGCCGGCGGCGAGGGTGGCGAGCCGCCGCCGGGCATGTCGCTGCCGCCGTCGCGCAACGGCCACGGTCCGTTGACGCCGGACCATACGACCACCGACTGAGCGGCCCTCGCCGGTCCGCCGCCCGGAGGCGCGTTCATGGTCAATCGCCACGCGCCGCAGCGCATCGTGCTCGTCGGCCTAATGGGCTCGGGCAAGACGGCAGTCGCCCGGCTGCTGGCGAAGCGGCTCGGCCGCCCCTGGTCCACGATCGACACCGACGACATGATCGTGGCCGACGACGGCCGCCAGATCCCGCAGATCTTCAAGGAGAGCGGCGAGGCGGAGTTCCGCGCCCGTGAGCGCACGGCGATCGCGCGGCTGGAGAGCAGCGAGCAGATCGTGATCTCCACCGGCGGCGGCGCGCCGCTGGACCCGGTCAACCGCCGCCGGCTCTGGCAGGGCGCGCTGGTGATCTACCTCAAGGCACGGCCGGAGACGCTCGCCGGCCGTGTGAGCGGCGGCGGCGGCCGCACCACCGAGTCGCGCCCGCTGCTGGCCGGCGGTGAGGCGCTGGCGCGGCTGCGCGAGCTGGCCGAGCAGCGGGCGCCCGTCTACGAGCTGGCCGACTGGACGATCCAGACCGACGCCCTCTTCCCCGACCAGGTGGCGGACGAACTGCTGCACGTGCATCAGCGCTTCGGCGAGCAGCTTGCCGCCCGTGCCGGCCGCGAGCGCGCCTGGCAGGATGACGAGCAGAGCGAACACGACCCCAACTTCGCCGCGCGCGTGACCACCCCTACGGCCGCGTATCCCATCTACACCGGCCCCGGCGAACTGGGCCGCCTCGGCGAGCGCATGCGCGCCGCGGGGCTGAAGGGCCGCGCCACCGTCGTCGGCGACGAGCGCGTGGCGGCGCTCTACGGCGAGCCGGCGCTGGGGGCGCTGCGCGGCGCTGGCTTCGAGGCCGAGCTCGTCTCGATCCCGACGGGCGAAGAGCAGAAGCAGCTCGGCACCGTCGCACGCGTCTACGATCGCCTGATCGAGCGGCGGGCAGAGCGCGGCGACCCGATCGTGGCGCTGGGCGGCGGCGTGGCGACCGACCTCGGCGGCTTTGTGGCCGCGAGCTATCTGCGCGGCGTGCCGCTGGTCCACGTGCCCACCAGCCTGCTCGGCATGGTGGACGCCGCGATCGGCGGCAAGGTCGGCGTGGACCACGCCCGCGGCAAGAACCTGATCGGCGCCTTCTACCAGCCGCGGCTGGTGCTGGCCGACACGAACCTGCTGCGCACCCTGCCGCCGCGCGACCTGACCGCCGGCTGGGCGGAGGTGATCAAGCACGGCCTGATCCTCGACCCGGGCCTGCTGCACGCGATGGAGCGCGACGTGGCACAGGCGCTGGCGCTCGAGCCGGAAGTGACCGCGAGCATCCTGCGCCGCAGTGCCCAGATCAAGGCGAAGGTCGTCTCCGGCGACGAGCGCGAGGACGGCCAGCGCATCACGCTCAACTACGGGCACACGATCGGCCACGGCCTCGAGGCGGCCACCGGCTACAGCGCCGTGCTGCACGGCGAGGCCGTGGCCGTCGGCATGCAGGGCGCGGCGGCGATCGCCGTGCGGCAGGGGCTGCTCTCGCCCGAAGTCGCGGAGACGCAGCGGCGCGTGCTGGAGCGGTACGGCCTGCCGCTGCGCTGGCCGGGAGTCGATCCCGCCGCCGTCTTGCAGGCGATGACGCTGGACAAGAAGGTCGCGGCGAAGAAGCAGCGCTGGGTGCTGCTCACGGGCGTCGGCCGCACCGTGATCCGCGACGACGTGCCGCCCGAGCTGGTGCGCGATATCGTGGCGGAGCTGCTGGCCCCGTGATCGCCTTCCGGCTGGAGGCCGGCGGCGACGGCCCGCGCGCCGGCACGCTGACGACGCCGCACGGCGAGGTGCCCACGCCCGTCTTCATGCCCGTGGGCACGCAGGCGACGGTGAAGACGCTGACGCCCGCCGATCTGCGCGAGATCGGCGCCACGATCATTCTCGGTAACTCCTATCACCTCTACCTGCGCCCCGGCGCGGAGCGCATCGCCGCGGCGGGCGGCCTGCATCGCTTCATGGCCTGGGACGGGCCGATCCTCACCGACAGCGGCGGCTTCCAGGTCTTCAGCCTCGGCGGCCTCAGATCGCTCGACGACGCGGGCGCCACGTTCCGTTCGCACCTCGACGGCTCCGAGCACCGGCTCACGCCGGAGAGCGTGGTGCAGGCCGAGGAGCGGATCGGCGCCGACATCATCATGGCGCTGGACGAGTGCCCGCCGGCAGATGCCGACCGCGCCCACGCCGAGGCCGCCACGGAGCGCACCCACCGCTGGGCCGAGCGCTGCCGCGCGACGCACACGACCGACTCGGCGCTGTTCGGCATCTGCCAGGGCGGCATGTTCCCCGATCTGCGCCGCCGGTCGGCGGCGGCGATCGCCGCGCTGGACTTTCCCGGCTGCGCGATCGGCGGGCTCAGCGTCGGCGAGTCGAAGGCGCTCACCTGGCCGCTGCTGGAGGCGAGCGTTGCCTGCCTGCCCGCCGATCGGCCGCGGTACCTGATGGGCGTCGGCTCGCCCGAAGACCTGGTCGAGGGGGTGCGCCGCGGCGTGGACATGTTCGACTGCGTGCTGCCCACGCGCCTGGCGCGCAACGGCGCCCTGTTCACGCCGGAGGGCCGGGTGAACATCCGCGCCGCCCGCTTCGCTGCCCAGGACACGCCGCTCGATGCGGACTGCGACTGCTCGACCTGCCGCACCTTCACCGCGGCGTACTTGCACCACCTCTTCCGTTGCGAGGAACTGCTCGGCTACCGGCTGGCCACGATCCACAACCTGCGCTTCTTGATTCGCCACATGCAGCGCATGCGCACCGCAGTCCTTGGCGGCGGCTTCGCGGCCTACGCCGAAGACTTCCTCGCCCGTTACCGCGTGGTTGATGAATCGGTGCGCCAGGAGCAGCGCCGCCGCTGGTCCGCGGCGCGCGCGGCGAACTCCGCGCCAGATCGATCGAGTCGACGTTGATCGTTCCCTGTTGTTCCTATCCCTGTACGGCGTGACAGCAGAAATTCCGTTCGGGTAGTATGGCGCCCAGCGTTATGTGGATCCTTCGCCGGTGACGGCCGAACGCGGTGAACGCCGCGAGCAGACGTTGCACGCGATCGTGCATGGCCGCGTGCAGGGCGTCGGCTACCGCGACTTCGTGCAGCGCACGGCACAACGGCTCGGCATCAGCGGCTGGGTGCGCAACCGCGACGACATGCGCTCGGTCGAAGTGGAGGCGAGCGGCGAACGCGTGGCGCTGGAGCGGCTGGTCGAACGGCTGCGCGAAGGACCGCGGCTGGCCTACGTCACGGAGTTGGAAACGGCCTGGTCCGAAGGCGGCAGGCAAGTTTCGGGCTTCGAGATCCGATACTGATCGCAACCGAAGGAGCTGCGACGACGCGATGGCCAGGAGCTGGACCCGCCACGGCTCAGGTAACGGTGGCTGGCGCGATCCGCGCCTCCGTGGCCGGCTGCTCGGCGGCCTTGCGATCGCGGCCGGCAGCATCATCATGCTGCTGCTCTACCGCGCCTACGGCCAGCCGTCGAGCAACCGCAGCGAACTGGTGATCCGCAGCGCCCCGGCGACGGCCCCCCCGGCCTCGACCGGCGCCGTCACGCCGCTCACGGCCCCGGTCGAGGCGCCTACGGCGGCGCCGCCTGCCACGGCGGCTGCGCGTACCATGCCGGCCACGGCGGGACTCCTGCGACCCGGCGCGACCTCGACCGGGCGGCTCGACCTCTCGCTCGACGGCGCAAGCCCCGGCCAGGTCGCGGTCGCCAGCCGCTACACGGTGACCACCGGCTGCGAGCCGGTCTTCGCCGATCTCTTCGCGCTTCGCGATGGCCGCTGGGGCCGTGTCTGGAGCGCGAACGATGACGGCGCCTTCGGCCCGCTGCTGCCCCCGCCGCAGCCGAGCGCCTCCGGCTGCTACCCACAGCTCAAGCTCTTCGCCGCCCAGCCGACCGCCAACGGCGCTGCCGAGCTGCTGCTTTCCGCCGCCTACGCCGACGGCAGCGCCCGTTTCGTCGCACTCGGCTGGGATCAAGCGAAGGACGCGCCCGCACCGCTCTTCGACTGGCGCACCGGGCCGAACGGCCGCGTGACGCGCTCGCCCGACGGCCAGCGCGTCGAGATCGCGGAATCCGTGCTCCCCCCGGCGCTGCCGTTAGAGCTGCAGTTCGCCGGCGACAACGGCCGGCTGACGCAGCTCGTCTCGTTCGAAAGCGGCGCACCGGCAGTCGTCTCGCGCAAGCTTGCCGCGAACTGCGACTACGGCCAGATCACGCCCGGCAGCGTGGCGAGCTGGCAGGGCGGCGCGCCGGCGCTGCTGGTGATTGACTGCTCAAGCGGCGAGCACCAGGTCGTGGCGGCGAGCGCGGCGCCGGCGCTCCAGCCGGCCGGCATCGGTTGGCAGGATCTGCGCGACGGCGACACGGTGCAGATCGACTACACGGCGGACTCGCTGGAGCCGCCCGGCATCGAGGCCGCCGTACCCGCCGCCGCCGCGATCGTCGACTACGCCGCCAACACGCGTCGCACCGCGGCGCAGCGCGGCGCCCAGACCAACACCCCGCGGTCCCCTGCGCCGGCGGCGCCCGCCCGCCAGTCCCTGCCCGCCGGCGGTTCAGGCAATCGTACGCAGGGCAGCAGCTCGACGCGCACCGGCACGAGCAGCGGCACGACGAGCGGCAGCACAAGCCGCTCGGCCACCGGCAGCACCGGCTCTGGCAGCACGAGCAGCACGCGTGCACAGCCCGCAGCCACCCGTTCCGCCCCACCGGCGCCACTGGTGACGCCACCGCCGCCGCCGCGCGGCCTGCCCGGCGCCGCGCCGCCATCGCCATAAGTCCATCCGTAAGGGCGCGCCCGCCGCTCGCCGGTCGTGGCGCTGCCGGCTCCGCCACGAAACGTGCTCCGCATTCCACCGCGGCCGCAGCGGCGGGCGCAGCATCAGCCGCCGAACCGGCTGCACGGTACCCGGTGAGCGCAACGAGCCGCATGCCCGCGCCGGGTGAACATGCGACGGCTCAGGCAGCGGCAACCGGAGCCCGGGCGCCGAGGTAATCGACCTTTTCGACGCCGTCGCGCCGCGCGCTGGCGCCGTCGCGCACGACCAGTCCGTCTCGCACCGTGATCGTGCGCCGCGTGAAGGCCGCGACCTCCGGCTCGTGCGTCACCAGCACCACCGTGATGTGCTGCTCCGCGTTCAGCTCCGCGAACAGATTCATGATCTCTTCCGACGCGCGCGTGTCCAGTGCCCCGGTGGGTTCGTCCGCCAGGATCAGCGACGGCCGCGAGACCATGGCGCGGGCGATCGCCACGCGCTGCTGCTGTCCACCCGAGAGCTCGTTCGGCCGGTGTTGCAGCCGATCGCCGAGGCCGACTCGCGCCAGTGCCTGCGTCGCTGGTTCGCGGCGCTCACGCACGCCGGCGTAGAGCAGCGGCAGCTCGACCTGCTTGATCGCCTCGACGCGCGGCAGCAGGTTGAACGACTGAAAGACGAAGCCGATCTTGTGCAAGCGCACCCGCGCCAGCTCGTCGTCCGCCATCTGGCTGACCTCCAGGTCGTCGATCTGGTACGAGCCGGACGTCGGCGTGTCGAGACAACCGATGATATTCATCAGCGTCGACTTGCCCGAACCCGACGGCCCCATGATCGCCACGAACTCCCCATCCTCGATCGCGATATCCACCCCTCTGAGCGCATCGACGACGACGTCGCCCATGACGTAGCGCTTGGCGATCTGGCTCAGACGCAACATTCCGCACCTCCACGTCTCCTGACACAAGCGTAGCGGCGCTGGATTGGAAGGCGCTGAATGCTGGCGAAGAAGCTTCTCAGCATGAGCGTTCGCTCAGCATGTGAACGTTCACATGCACGCGCAACGTTCGTCACATCTCGGGTCAATATCGTGAGTTCAGAGACAGGTTGCGCATGGGTTGGAAGGGGACGTGATGGATCTCGTTGAAACGCTGCGCACGGCGCTGGCGTCGCTCGCGGCGAACAAGCTGCGCTCGGGGCTCACCATGCTCGGCATCGTGATCGGCGTGGGCGCGGTGATCGCGCTGATGTCGATCGGCAGCGGTGCCCAGGCGGCGATTGCGCAGAACATCAAGAGCCTGGGCGCCAACCTGATTACCATCACCCCCGGCGCCGTCAGCACGGGCGGTGTCTCGCAGGGGAACGGCAGCGCCCAGACGCTTACCACAACCGACGCCAGCGCGATCGCGGGCAACGCGTCCGATGTGGCCGACGTCTCCCCGGAGCTCAACCTCGGCCAGAACGCACAGATCGTCTATCAGGGACAGAACGTCTCCACCAAAGTCAACGGCGTGACGCCGGCCTACGCCGACGTGCACGACTTTCAGGCGACGCTGGGCGCCTGGTTCGCGGACAGCGACGTGCAGGCCAAGTCGCGGGTGGTGATGCTCGGCGCCAACGTAGCGCAGGCGCTGTTCGGCGCCGCCGATCCCACCGGCCAGCAGGTCAGCATCCGCGTCGGGCCGCGGCCGGTTGCGCTCACGGTCGCGGGCGTGCTGCAAAGCAAGGGCGGTGGGCCGCTGGCCAACGTGGACGACCAGGTGCTGATCCCAATCACGACACTGCAGTCGCAGTTCTCCAACCCGCGCAACCCTCAGGGCAGCGCCCAGGTCTCGCAGATCGTTGTGAACGCGACCAGCAGCAAAACGATCGACGCGGCGAAGCTGGAGATCACCGACATCCTGATCGCGCAGCACGGCAAGGTGGACTTCCTCGTGCAGACGCAGAGCGATCAGGTGGCGGCGCAGGCGGGCACCACCCAGGTGCTGACCATCCTGCTCGGCGCCGTCGCCGGTATCTCGTTGCTCGTCGGCGGCATCGGCATCATGAACATCATGATCGTCTCCGTCACCGAGCGCACACGCGAGATCGGCATCCGCAAGGCGATCGGCGCGCAGCGCGGCCAGATCCTCGCCCAGTTCCTCAGCGAATCGCTGCTGGTGAGCGTTTGCGGCGGGCTGAGCGGCATCGTGATCGGCGTCGGCGCCTCGCGGCTGATCGACGGCGTCAAGCTCAGCGGCCAGCCGCTGCAAACGTTCGTCTCCACCGGCTCGGTGCTGCTGGCGGCCAGCGTCTCCGTCGCGATCGGCCTGGTGTTCGGCGTCTACCCCGCCTGGCGCGCCTCGAACCTGCGCCCGATCGAAGCGCTGCGCTACGAGTAAGCAAACGCAGCCCCGCCCCTGGGGGCGGGGCTGCGTTGAAGGAATGGACGGATCGTCATGCCCACCCTGCAGCCGCCCCATCGTCAGCGGCGCCGAGCAGAACGCAGCAGGCTCGCCGGCCAGATGTGCTCAAGCGCAATCGCCGTCGGCGTGCTCGTGATCGTGCTCGCCGGTATCTTCCGCTTCGCCACCGGCGAGTCGCCCTGGCCGATCTTCCTGCTGGTGGAGCTGCCAAGCGCCGCCACGGCGTTCGCCCTGCTGACGCTCACGGCGCCGCGCTGATCTAGCAGCACGGCGAGGCGCGGTCTCGCCGCGCTGCCGATTCAGGGAGAGCCGGGCGGGGCGATCGCCGCCGCCGGCCGGCGCAGCGCCACACCGGTGCGGCCGGCTTCGGCGGTCTGCGCGTCGAGCTGCAGGCCGAAACCGTCGGCCAGCCGCGTCAAGTAGTTGAAGATGCCGACGATGTGCGCGACCTCCAGCAGCGCCTCGTCGTCGCAGCCGAGGTCGCGCAGCGGCTGCCAGTCGTCGCGTGTCATGCGCGTGGGCGTGGCGCTCAGCTTCTCCGCCACCGTACACAGCGCCCGATCGCGCGGAGCCAGATCCGGCAGGTCGCGCCAGCGCCGTTCTTTGATCGCCTGCACCAGCTCGGGCTCGCCGTCTTCAACACGCAGAAACTCCGCGTGCGACTGCGTTCAATAGGTGCAGTCCTGGGCGCCGGCGGCCACGGCGGCGACCATCTCCTTCTCGCGACGGCTGAGCGCGCCGGGGGCGAACATCACCTGGGCAAACAGGCTGAGGAACGGCTGCCCGAAGCGCGGGTGGGCGCGCAGCAGCCTGCCCATGTTGGCGACAAAGCCGAAATCGTAGCCGCCGCGCTTGCCGGGCGGAGCGCTCGCCTCGATCGCGGCCGCGCTCGGCAGTGTCACCCAGGCGGCATCTTGCTCGATCATCGCTCGGATCCCCTCGCTTCCGCGTCGCGCTGTCGCCAACGCCGATCAGCGCGACGTGCCACAGCAATCACACCGCGCAGCAGACGTTCGCACAAGCCGCGGCGCCGATCGGCGCCTGGCGGCGGCTTATGTCTGTGCCCTCAGACCGCCGTCTTAACAGCATCACGGGCATCATGTTATAAGATAACAGACCGCCGCGCCGGGGTTCGCCGGCGGTGCGCCGACCAGCGATCGCAGCAGCACCGCGTAGCGGCGCGGCCGGCAGTGCGCATCGCTCGCTCGACGGTCGTACGACGCGAACCCTGAGGGAACCAGCATAGCCCGATTCAGAAAGGAGAGGGGGATGAAGGTGAGGGGAAGGAGCGCGGGCCCGATCGCGCTGGCCGCCGCCCTGGCCTTGTTGGGCGGCGTGGCCGGCGGCGCGCTGCCCGCCGCACAGGCACAGTCGGGGACGCCGACTCCTGCGGCGAACGTCGGCGGCCCGTCGGCCGTGCCCTCGGCGCGGTTCTTCGGATCGGTGAAGGTGGGCAACAGCAACCCGCCCGATGGCACGACGGTGGTGGCCTCCGTGACGGGTGTCGCCTGCGGCTTCGGCACCGTCGCGAACGGCCAGTACTTCGTCGACGTGCAGGCGATTGCCGGCTGCACCACGCCAGGAGCGAGCGTCAGCTTCGCCGTCGGCGGCCAGACGGCGAGCACCACCGGCACCTTGCCGGGCGTGCCCGGTGCGGTCCAGCTCAACCTTTCCGTCAGCCAGGCCACACCCACGCCGGCGCCGGCGGCGACCTCCGCGCCAACACCGCCGCCACCGCCCAGCCGGCCGACGACCGCGCCGCCGCCGCCGCCCCCACCGCCACCAACGAGTCGCACGGCAACGCCGCGTCCCACGACCGCAACGCCGCGGACGCCGACGCCCGCCGCGGCACGCCGTCAGGCCGTGACCGGCCAGAAGCCGGCTGCCGCACAGCCCGCGGCGCGGGTCGCCCTGCCAAAGACCGGCGCCGGCGGCGCGAGGACGGATCACGACGGGCTACTGGCCGTCGTCGCCGGCCTCCTGGGCTTGAGCCTCGCCGGCATCGGACTGCTGCGCCTGCGCCGCTCGTCATAGACGGGCGCGGCCGGCGGCGCCATCGAGATTTTGCCCGAAGGCAACCCGCGGTTGAGCAGGGAGCGGAGCCGGTGCGAACGCCGGCTCCGCTCTTTGTATCCTCGCCCGGCAGCAGCGGGTGGTCGCCTGCACCCGACGGAGTAATCCGCCGGCGAATCGCTGCCGCCGATCCGTTAACCAATCGCAGGATTTCGCGTTGTACGAAATGGACCGCCGTAGCCGCGGGCCGTTGGCGCGAGCGTCGGCCCATGCGGTAGCGTAGCCTCGTTGGCTTTTCCATGAGAGGAGAGCACATGCGCGAAGGGCAACAGGCGGCATGCGCCCATGTTGCCGGGTTCAGGCAGGCGATCGACTCGTCGACGAGCCTCGCATCCCGCGAGGCTGCGATAAGAGCTTTGACAGGAGTAGCACCTTGAGTATCCGCAAGCGGATTCTCGCGTTGGTGGGAGCGGGGGCGCTGGCCGTGGTGCTGGGCGGGGTGGTGACGAGCCACCGGGCCAGCCATGTAGAGGCGGCGGC
>Ga0070730_10000365_pt1 | contig 55144 bp, 47 predicted proteins | sample Coa_R1_3_FD_66447 | JGI IMG/M metagenome (GOLD analysis project Ga0070730, IMG submission 66447) | Surface soil microbial communities from Centralia Pennsylvania, which are recovering from an underground coalmine fire - Coalmine... | ecosystem: Environmental > Terrestrial > Soil > Unclassified ... | reverse complement strand
CTGAAGCAGTTCCGCGCCCTGGCCACCCGCTACGACAAGCGAGGCTGGAACTACCGCGCCATGGTGGTGATTGCCGCATTACTGCTGTGGCTCCCCAAGTGATTCACCAGACACGCCCTAATCACTTGACCCATTACAACTTGTCACACCCAGCAAATTTTGTAGATTTCCACAATTGCCTGGCCTCATCAGTGCGGCGGCTCGACGACGGTGGCCGCGGCCATCGTCGGTGCAAGGGAGCTGCGGACTCCAACGGTCGCTGCCCCGCCTGCGCCTGCGGGTGGCCGATCTCCTGCTCGTGCACTGGGTCGTCGACGGCGCACCGGCGTGGGGCGCTCTGCGCAGGCCGAGCCGGACCAGACGCGGCGAGTTTGCGGATCGCGGGAATGTCTACGGCGCCCCCGAGCGGGCGAGGCGGCGCTGAAGATATTCCGCTGCATATACGCGACGAAACTCCTCGCGCTGCTCCTTTGGATAGACGCAGTGCGAGGCCCATTCCAGATCGTTCAAGGCAGCTCCACCCCAACCCCGCACGGTCAGCTCGTTCTGCTGGCTCGATCGCGGGCTGCTGATATCAAGACTGTGACGCGCCTCGTCCTCGCGGGCGGCCGCGCGCGCGTGTGCGAAGAGCACCGCTGCTTCGAGAAGAGCAACATTCGCTGCCATATTTCCTCCCTGAGAGCGACCACTGCAGCGCCCGCTCGGGGTGCCGGATGCGCCCGGCCCGCGGCGTCGCCAGCAGCGGCTCGTCACCGGCAAGTTGTTCACACCAGCCGCGGATACGGCACTACCAGTGGGGTGCGCCGGGATTCAGGTCACGTTCTCGGTAGGCGGAGCAGGCGGCACAGCGTGGGCGGGGGGATGGTCGCCACTTCAAGGCTGCACCGCTCCTTCCTGTTGCCGGCCGGCAACTGGCGAAGGCGGCGCGCCACGCGCGGCCTGACCCACACTTCGCAGATGGCCAAAGATATCGCGATAAGCGGTAAGCGGGCTGGTTTGATGATAGGGGATGCCGTATTCCGCGCAGAACGTTTCGACCAGTGCCTGCGCCGCAGGCAAGCGATTGCGCGGCAGGGTTGGGAACAGGTGATGCTCGATCTGGTAGTTGAGTCCGCCGAACAGATAGTCCAGCAGTGGGCTTGGCTGCACGTTGCGCGAGCTGAGCACCTGCTCAAGCAGGAAGTCGTCCGCCACGTCCGCCGGGGGCGCCGCGTTTGTCGCCATGCCCTTGTGATTTGGCGCAAACACGAGTCCCATGTACAGGCCGAAGCACATCTGATGCAGCGCGATGAAGCCGAGACCGGGCATGACGCCGAAGTGGTGGATCGCAAGCTCGCTGTACGCCGCGAGATGGAGCACGATCAGCAGCAACTCGAGCAGCCAGCACCGCCCGCGGCGCGTTACAAGGTATTCGATGCTGGAAACGCGAAGGACGATCCCCTCGGTCAGCACCAGTGCCAGGAAAAGCAGGTGCTGGTAGCGTACAAACAGCCGCTGCGCACGATTCATAGACTGCGCCCGCTCCGGGCTGAACGCCAGAACCGGCAGCATAACATCCGGGTCGAAGCCCGGACGGTTGGGATGCCCATGATGCCGATTGTGCTTGGTTTGCCACCAGCTCGCGCTGACTCCAACCAGCAGATTACCAACGATCAGACTAAGAACGGTGCGAGGGCGTTGCGATCGCACGACCTGGCGATGCCCGACATCATGGCCGAGAAAGGCGAACTGCACGAACACCGCTGCCAGAAGTGCTGCGTCAAATACCAACCACCACGGGTTGCGGCTTGTGGACAGCAGAAGCAGCGCCATTGTGGCCAGCAGCGCCGTGGTCGCGAACTTCCAGGCGTAGTAGCGTGGCTGGGGTTTGAGCAGGCCGGCGACTTTCACGCGCCGCTTCAGTTCCGCGTACTGCCCGACAGCGCTCAGCGGCACAGGGGGCGCCGCGGCGTGGCTCGGGGGCAGGCTTGACCGCATGCACAACTCCTCGCCCTGCGGCGCTGCGCGGCGCCGTCAGGCATACTTCGCCGGCGTGCGCCGGCCGTGGCCGGCACGCGTTCATCTCTGAGCCGCCGCGCGTGGCAAGAGACACGGCGCAGGCGCGCCTCACGAGCGGCGCCAGGGAAAGCGGCGTTGCCGATCGTCGACGCGGTAACCGGCGCCGGCGATGGCGCCGACCAGCTGCGCTTCGCTGATTTGTGTGGCGTGGTAGTCCACGTACGCCAGGGCGGTGAACGGGCTTACGTAGGCCCGCACCACCCCCTGCAGGCGGCGGAGCACCGCCTCCAACGCCCGCGCTCGGTCGCTGTTGCTTTCAATGCCAAGTACGGGCAGCGCGAGGGGTGTGGCGCCTTCGTCGTCCATCGGCATCCCTTTCCGCCGTCGCTCAGCTCAAGCGACGCCGGCGCTCGCCAGCGACTTCGGCGCGCAGGTTGCAAGGGTCTACCCATCAAGTGTACACCGTATGCACGGCACATGCCAGGCATTCGCCATGAGTGTTCCGGAATTGCGCCGGAATATGGTGGTTCACCTGTGTGAGGAGAACACGATGCCGGAGGTGACGCTGGAGCAGGCGGCGATCGTGCTGGGCGTGAGCGTCGATACCGTGCGGCGGCGCGTCCGCCTCGGCCAGTTGCCGGCCCAACGCGACGCGACCGGCCGCCGCCTGGTGACCGTGCCGGCCGCGCCAGCGCTGCCGGAGGACGTGGAACGGCTGCACCAGCGCGAGCGCGAGCAGGTTAATGCGCTCAACCGCGACAATGCCCATCTCACGGAGCTGGTGGCGGAGCTGCGCCGCCAGCGTGTGCAGTTGGAGGCGCAGAACGCGGCGCTGCAAACGCATCTTCACGCGGCGAGCGAGGCCCAGCGCGATCTGCACCGCCTGCTCGCGAACGCCCAGGAGCAGATTGCGCAGCTGCTCCGCAGCCATGAAGGGGGCGCCGGGTAGCGGGCAAGACCCACCGACGCGTATCACGCCGGCAAGTGTGAGGTGCCGCGGCTGCGCTCGTGGGTGAGGGGTGACACGGACGACGCGATCTGCCGGCGGTCTACCCGCGCTGCATCGATCGCGTGCCCGCGTCGATCCTGACGCCGTCCGCCCGCGGGCGAGCTCGGTCATGGGCCTCTCGGCGCCCGCGCCACGCCTGCGCCTCGGGCTTGATTCGAGCCACCGCCTGGGCTGGCCTATGCACCGCGTCGGCGGAGCGGTGCAGCGCGTTTTTGGCCGGCGCGCGCAACACTTGGTCCGGGCCGAGCGGGCTTGCTCACAGCGCGCGCCGTCACTCCCCCGCTCAATGCTCGTCGTAGTGGTCGCCGTGCGGCGCGTGCCAATGCTGGTCGTGCACGTAATCGGTATGGTCGTCGTGCTGCACCGTCTCGTGGCCGCAGCCGGGACCGTGCTGATGGTCGTGCGCATCGTGCGGCGCGTGCACGTCGGCCGTGCATTCGTCCCAATGGTCTTCATGCCGATAGTGACGATGCCCGTGATGGTGGTAGTGGGTGTGACCGTCGTGAGTCAGCGTCGCATGGCCGCAACTGTCGTTGTGCTCGTGGTCGTGATCGTCGTGCGTGTCATGGTCCGCGGGCGCTGGTGCGGCGCCAGGCGCATCTGGCGTAGCAGTTGACGCCGGCGTCGAGTCCGGAGTGGCGCCAGCGGGCGGCGCGTCCTGCGAGGGCTGTGTCGGCTGACTATCCTGAGTCATCCTCTCACCTGCTCCTTCTGCCAGCCGCGCATCAGATCAACGGCGCCGGCATACGGTTCCGTTGGCGCATGGCGGCCGGTGCAGCGGGGCGCCGCCACGCACGCTGCGACGGCATCGCCAACCGCCGCTGCTCCTTGGCGCCGGCAACAGTAGCTGCTGCGCCTGCCTGCTTCAAGCACCATGCGCATGATCGACAACAGAACGATCCGGCAAATCGTTCGACGCTGCGCGGCCCATGTTTGCGCGTTAGCGATGTGCCTGTGTCCGGGCGCGCCGCCATTGTGCGGCAGCTATACGCGCAGGGCACGCTGGTCGCTCGCTGCACCGGCAGGGCGCTAATTAATCTGCACGTCGATGCCGGCGTGGCCCTGCTGCACCGTGCGGGCGTCGGGGAAATTGTCGTCGGCGACCACTACGATCTGCTCCGGGTTGGCGACAGCGACGGTGATGCCGCCGTTCAGCGTGATCGTCTTCTGTGCACCCGCCGCAAGCGACGGAATGTTGCAGACGGCGGACGTGAAGGTGCCCAATCCGAGTCCCTGGGTGATGGTGCAGCCGAAGCCAACGGCGTTTGGCCCCGGAACGGTGCTGTGCATATCGATCGGTCCATCGCCCAGGATATGCACGGCAACTTTCGAGAGCGTGGTATTGCTCACGTTCTTCACCGTGATCGTCCAGCTGCCGTTCTGAAAATTGTGCAGGATGAAGGTGCCGCCGATAGTCACCGAGAAGCCGACGGGCTGCTGCACCGGCAACGTGATGATCGTGGGTTGAAAGAACGGCGGCACACCGGCGACGACGGCGTTGTCACCGCCGTGGTAGAACAGGCTGGCGTACTGGCCATCGGCGCTGGAGGTGCCCGCCTCGGCTGCACCGGTCCAGTTCGTACCGTCGTTCAGGAAGAGGCGGAGCGGCAGGTTTGGCGGCAGCGGTTGCCGGGCCGGTTCCCGAACCAGCAGAGTAACTCCCGCCGGCAGCCCGGTAATGCTGACGCCGGCGCACCACCACGGCGCGCCCGGAGCGTCGGGCGGGTTCGTGCTGGCATCCGTGCGTTGCACGCTGATCTCGGTGTCGCTCGAAATATTGCCCCCGATCACCTGCACGCTCATTCCCGTGTCGCCGACCGCAAGCGGAACTGCCATGGTGCCAGCCGGCAGTGTCACCGTACCGCTTGTTGCGATGGCGCTGCCCACCTGTGGCTGCAGAGCGTCCCAGGTCTGCTCTGCCGCGGCGCCCGTCGCATCTTCCCAGGCGGCATGCACGGCGAAGCTGCCCTCAGGGAGCTTTGTGAGGAAAAAGGTGAACGGGTCCACCGGATCGCCGGGAGCGTACCCAGGCGCTGCCCAGTGGAGCGTGCCCGACTGGTTGCCGAGGAACACCGTGCGCCCCACGGTTTGCTGCGTATCGGACAGGTCGGCGTCGGCGGGCAGCGCCACGTCGACCGTAACGTTGCTCGGCCCTGCGTCGGCGGGCCATACGAGGACCAGCGCGCAGCGAACCGAACCCGGAAGCTGCAGCGCGGTAAAGATCGCGGCCGGCGAGCTGTCGCGGTCCTGGGTGCGCAGGGAAGCGGCGCCGAAAACGTCGCGGGCGCGGACGAGCAGCAGCAGAGTGGCCGCGATCAGCAGCAGAGCCCGACGCCTGCGCATGCTCATGCTCATCCGCCTCTCCATCCGCGTTCGATCTGCGGTCTCGCCGCGTTATCTCGGTCCGAACGGTATCCTCTCATCTTGTGGGGTGGTTGACAATGCAGCGGGAACCGAAACCGTTGAATCGAAGCTACGCCGGCGCTTCGGCCTTGATCCGGGCCATCGCCTCGACCAGCTCGCGCACGGCGTCGGCCGACTTGTGCAGCGCGGCCTTGGTGGACGCGTCCAGCGGCAACTCGACCACCTGCTCGACGCCGCCGGCGCCCAGCTTCACCGGCACGCCCACGAACAGGCCGGAAATACCGAACTCGCCCTCAAGATACGTGGCGCAGGGCAGGATGCGCTTGCGGTCCATCAGGATCGCATCGACCATCTCGATCGTGGCGGCGGCGGGGGCATAGAAGGCGCTGCCCGTCTTCAAGAGCCGTACGATCTCGGCGCCGCCTTCGCGCGCCCGCTGCACAATCTGCTCCAGCCGGTCCTTCGCGATCAGGTGCTCGACCGGCTGCCCGGCGACCGTCGTGTAGCCCGTGAGCGGCACCATCGTGTCGCCGTGGCCGCCGAGCACGTAGGCCGCGACCTCCTCGACGGAGACGCCCAGCTCCTGCGCGATGAAGGTGCGGAAGCGCGCCGTGTCCAGCACGCCGCCCTGGCCGATGATGCGCTGCTTGGGCAGGCCCGTCACGTCTTTGACGACGTGGCACATGGCGTCCATCGGGTTGGCGAAGACGACGAAGATCGCGTTTGGGGAGGCTTTGATCGCGTTCTCCGCCACGCTCTTGACGATGCCCATGTTCACCTTGAGCAGGTCGTCGCGCGTCATGCCCGGCTTGCGCGGCACGCCGGAGGTGATCAGCACGATGTCGGAGTTCTTCGTCTCATTCCAGTCGTTGGCGCCGCTGATCTGGCTGTCGTAGCCCAGGATCGGGCCGGCTTCGAGCATGTCGAGCGCCTTGCCCTGCGGCATGTCCTCGATGATGTCTTGCAAGACGATATCGGCGTAGCCCTTCATCGCCAGCAGCAGCGCCATCGTCGCGCCCGTGTTGCCCGCGCCGACGATCGTGACCTTCTTGCGCATCGCTTTCGCCCCCTGTCGCGTTTGCGTTTTGACGCCAAACGAGGGCCGCTCTTCGACGGCCCCCGCGCTGTCGCCGGCGTGCGGTGGCGTCGCTACTGCAAGACCAGCAGCAGGTCGCCGGCATTGACACGGTCGCCCACCTTGACCGCGATCTCCTTGACGGTACCATCCTGCGGAGAACGGATCTCGTTCTCCATCTTCATCGCCTCGAAGATCAAGAGCAGGTCACCGCTTTTCACTGCCTGGCCGGCATCCACCGCGATCTTGAGTACCCGGCCGGCCATCGCGGCCGGCACGCCACCGGGTACGCTCGCCTTCGGCGCTGCCGCCGCGGCCTTGCGCGCGGGTGCGGCGGTACGGGGCCGCGATCCGGCTTCGCTTTTCACCGTGCGGTAGCGGGCATCGACCAGTACCTGCAGATCGTCGGCGCCGGAGTCGGCCGGCACTTCCACGCGGAAGGGCTGCTCGTCCACGTAGACGGTCTTCAGCGGCCCGCGGCCCTCGACGCGCACACGGAAGCTGCGCTCGCCGACCGTCACTTCGCCGGCGCCGACGCTGACCTCGAACGGTTTGCCATCGATGGTAAGCTTCATCGTTCCTTCGTTGCCTGCCGGACTACCGCGCGCGCAGGCCGCGCTGCCGGCCGGCCAGCTTCCAGGCCGAGCGGCCGTTGGCGTGGCCGTCCGGAGGCGCGGCCGGCCGCGCCTTCTCGGCTTCCGCCGCCAGGGCGGCCGCGATCGCGGCCACCAATGCCGGCTCCGGGCCATCGCCGGCGTTGCGCCAGGTGAAGAAGTCGCGCGCCGGCTGCGGGAAGAGGGCGAACGAAATCACGTCTTCCTCGCTGCGGGCGAGGTCGCCGATCTCCGCGCGGGCCTGCGCAAGCTCAGGCGCAATGTGGTCGGCCGGCCGGTCGCTGATGATCGGCTGATCGTGATCCACCACTTTGTGCTGGACTTCCTCGTTCACCGGCGCCGGCGCGCGGCCGTAGAAGCCCTGGAAATACTGGCGGGTTTCGCGCGTCACCCGCTTGTACGGCTCGCCCGCCAGCACGTTCATCACCGCCTGCGTGCCGACGATCTGACTGGTCGGCGTGACCAGCGGCGGATAGCCCATGTCCTTGCGCACGCGCGGCATCTCGGCCAGCACTTCGTCCAGCCGGTCCAGCGCGTTCTGCTCACGCAGCTGGTTGATCATGTTGGAGATCATGCCGCCGGGCATCTGGTGAATCAGCACGCCGGCATCCACGCCGAACGACTCGCTTTCGAACGCCTCATACTTCTTGCGCACGCCGGCGAAATACTCCGCGATCTCGTTCAGCTTGTTGAGGTCGAGGCCGGTGTCCCACTTGGTGCCGCGCAGCGTGGCCACCAGCGTCTCGGTCGGCGGCTGCGAGGTGCCGTGCGAAAGCGTGCTGATCGCCGTGTCGACGATGTCCACGCCCGCCTCGATCGCCTTGATGTAGGCCATGTCGGCGAAGCCGCTGGTGCAGTGCGAGTGCAGTTGCAGCGGCACGTCCAGCGCCCGGCGCAGCTTGCCGATGATCTCGCCGGCGGTGAAGGGGTCGAGCAGGCCGGCCATGTCCTTGAGACAGACGGTGTCGGCGCCCATCTGCACCAGTTCTTTGCCCATCGTCACGGCCACGTCGGCGTCGAACACGGGGCTGACGGTGTAGCAGATCGTGCCCTGCACGTGGCCGCCGGCGCGCTTCACCGCGCGCATCGCGGTCTCGAGGTTGCGCACGTCGTTGACCGCATCAAAGATGCGGAAGATGTCCATGCCGTTCTCGACGGCCTTCTCGCAGAACGTGTTCACCACGTCGTCAGCGTAGTGACGGTAGCCCACTGCGTTCTGGCCGCGCAGCAGCATCTGCGTCGGTGTCTTCTTCAGCCGCGCCTTAATCTGCCGCAGCCGCTCCCACGGGTCTTCGTGCAGGAAGCGCAGGCAGGTGTCGAACGTGGCGCCGCCCCAGATCTCCAGCGAGTGGTAGCCGATCGCGTCCAGCGCCTCGCAGATCGGCAGCATGTCTTCCGTGCGCATGCGCGTCGCCAACAACGATTGGTGCGAGTCGCGCAGCACCGTGTCGGTAATCTTGATGCCCATCAGCCCCGCTGTCCCCGCTTCCCTGTCACCCGTTCAGTCTGAAAACCGCGCGAGGCGCAGTTGCTAGCGCAACCAGTCACCTAAAGCGGAATGTTGCCGTGCTTGCGCGGCGGATTCGAATCGGTCTTGTTCTGCAGCATCTCCAGCGCGCGGATCACCTTGCCGCGTGTCTCGCGCGGGTCGATCACGTCATCGAAGAAGCCGCGCGAGGCGGCGATGTACGGGTTCTGGAAGCGCTCGTTGTAGTCCGCGATCTGGCGCTTGCGCTCGGCGTCCGGGTCGGGAGCGGCGCGGATCTGGTCGCGCAGGATAATGTCCACCGCGCCCTCCGAGCCCATCACGGCCGCCTCGCCGATCGGCCAGGAGTAGTTGATGTCGCCGCGCAGGTGCTTGCTGCTCATCACCAGGTAGGCGCCGCCGTAGGCCTTGCGGATCACCACCGAGACCTTCGGCACCGTCGCCTCGGCGTAGGCGTAGAGCAACTTGGCGCCGTGCAGGATGATGCCGCCGTACTCCTGTGCGGTGCCGGGCAGGTAGCCGGGCACGTCGATCAGCGTCACCAGCGGGACGTTGAAGCAGTCACAGAAGCGTACGAAGCGGGCGCCCTTGCGTGCCGCCTCGATGTCGAGCACGCCGGCAAGATAGGCAGGCTGGTTGGCGACGATGCCCACGGTGCGCCCACCCATGCGCGCGAAGCCGACGACGATGTTCTGTCCCCAGCCGGCGTGCACCTCCATGAAGTCGCCGTTATCGACGAGGCGCTCGATCACATCGCGCGTGTCGTAGGGCCGGTTGGAGTCGTCCGGCACGATCTCGAGCAGTTCGGGCGCCGCGCGGTTCGGATCGTCGGCGGTATCGGCGAACGGCGGATCCTCCATGTTGTTGAGCGGCAGGAAGGCGATGAGGCGCCGCACCTCTTCCAGGCAGGCGCGCTCGTCATCGATCGCGAAGTGGGCGACGCCGCTGCGCGTGGCGTGAACCTCTGCGCCGCCGAGTTGCTGGTGGGTGACGTCTTCGCCGGTGACGGCGCGCACCACATCCGGACCGGTGATGTACATCTGCGCCGCGCTGGTCATGAAGATGAAGTCGGTGATGGCGGGCGAATAGACGGCGCCGCCCGCGGCCGGCCCCATGATCACACTGATCTGCGGAATCACGCCGGAAGCGATCGTGTTGTTGGTGAAGATCTCGCCATAGCCGCGCAGGCTTTCGACGCCCTCTTGAATACGGGCGCCGCCGCCGTCGTTGAGGCCGATGATCGGCGCCCCGTTCTTCAGGGCGAGGCCCTGGACTTTGGTGATCTTCTCGCCCGCGACCTCTGAGAGCGAGCCGCCGAAGACGGTGAAATCCTGGGAAAAGACGTAGACCAGGCGGCCGTCGATCTTGCCGTAACCGGTGACGACGGAGTCGCCCAGGTACCTCTGCTCGCCCAGGCCGAAGTAGCTGGAGCGATGCGTCATCAGCGCGTCCAGCTCTTCGAAGCTGCCCTCATCGAGCAGGATCGCGAGGCGCTCGCGCGCGGTGAGCTTGCCGCGCTTGTGCTGCGACTCGATCCGCGCGGCGCCGCCGCCCTCGCGAGATTGCTCCTTCAGCTGCGTTAGGTGGTCCAGCTTGTCCTGAAACGGCATCGCTTGTGTGATCCTCGACTCGCGCTTGTCGTCCAAGTCGTGCAAGGGATGGGGGTCGGAGGGGCAGACGCGGCGCACGGAGCGAGCCGGGCCACACCGAGCGGGATAGTAGCACCGGGGTTGATTGTGAGCAAGGAAGGCGATAGGGCGCAGGGCGCTGGGTGGAGGTGGGAGGGCGTAGGAGACAGGTGGCGCGTCACGCAGGCGCGGCGTGCCGGGGATCCTTCAGCCCGCTGCCGGTGATGACGGCGACTGCGGCTTCATCCGATGAGAGCGTGCGCTCGGCGACGAGCTTCGCCAGACCCGCGGCCGGCGCGGCGCGCGCCTGGCTCATGGACCGCTGTGCGCAGCGGCCGGTGTCCCTGGAGGTAGCGGGCGACCCGGCGCAGCGGCTCGCCGCCGGGCCGCCGGCCAAGAATTGGCTCAGCGCGCCGCCGCGGCCTGCGGCAGCCGGTCCATCAGCGTCCTGGCGACCACGACGCCGTGCTCCATGAAGTCCGCGACCACAGCCGCAAACTCGTCCGGCACGTCGCTCGGCACACCGTGGCCCACGCGGCTGAAGACGTGGAGCGTGGCGTTGGGCAGCTTCTGGAAGTCCGCCAGGTTGGCGAGGAGCAGGCCGTCGGCCGCGCCCGCGATCATCAGAGTTGGGACCATCATCCGCGTCAGACGCTCGCCCCGGCGCGAGTCCACACACGACTGCCAGGACTGCTCGAAGTGGCCATCGGACACGGACAGTGCCCGATCGACCGCTGCGGTGATGCGGTCGGCATCCGGCGTGCGCGCGGACATGATCGTGCGCTAGCGGATCATCGTGTCCCGGTCCCGCTCTCGGCGCAGCTGACGGGCGCGCTCGTGCATCTCTGGCGGCGCCTGAACGCCATCGGAGGGCGCCGGCGCCACGAGGATCAGTTTGTTGAGCCGCGCGACGTGGTTGATCCCGAGCTCCATCCCGATCACGCCGCCCATGCTGTGGCCGCAGTAGGTGAAGGTATTCAGTCCAAGCAGGTCCGCCAGACCGACGACGTCGCGGGCGTACTGCTCGATGGTGTAACCCGACTCGGGATGGCCGCTGTCGCCGGCGCCGCGCGAGTCCATGTAGATGCAGTGATAGCGATCGCGCAGCCTGGGCGTAATCAGATCCGACCATGTGTCGTGCGAGCCGGTATACCCGTGGTGGAAGATGATCGGCTCGCCCTGTCCCGCCTGGTCGTAGAACAGCTCAGCCCCGTTGATCGTTGCGCGTGGCATACCCGTTCTCCTCTCAACCTTGATCGAGGACTCCGGGCGCGAGTCTACCACAGGCGCGGGCCGGGGCAGCGTGGGCGTCCGTCGGTGGCCGTCCAACGGTGGGCGCGAACATCACGTCCGCGCGGCGTGCTCGGGGTCTTTGAGCCCGCTGCCCGTGATCACCACGACGGCCGCCTCGCCCGCGTCGATCGTGCGCTCGGCGATGAGTTTCGCCAGGCCCGCGACGGCCGCCGCCGAGGTCGGCTCGGCGTAGACGCCCTCCAGCCGCGCCAGCATGCGGCCCCAGCGCCCGATCGCGTCTTCCGGGACTGCCACTGCGCTGCCGCCGCTTTCGCGCAGAACGCGCAGCAAGCGCGCGCCCCGCGGCGGATCGGCGATGGAGATGCCGCCGGCCATCGTCGGTTTCGCCTCCACGGGCAGCGGCTGATCCCAGCCGTTCGCCAGCGCCGCCACCAGCGGCGCGCAGGCTTCCGGCTGCACCGCAAACAGCGGCCAGCGCGCCGGCGGCAGCCCGAGGCGGGCGAAGCCTTCGAAACAGCCAGCGAGCAGCGAGCCGCCGCCAACGGGCATGACCAGCTGGGCGGGAGTCTTCAGCTCGTCCGCCAGCTCGCAGGCAAGGGTCTGCATGCCGGCAACGAAAGCGTTGTTGCTGTTGTGGTCGAGGTGGTAGACGGCCTTCGCCTTCGCCGCCTGCCGCGCGGCGCGTGTCACGTCGGCCCGGCTGCCCGCCACGGGAACGACGCGGGCGCCGTACGCCTGCGCCTGCTGCAGCTTCGCTGCCGGCGCCGCCGCGGGCGCGTAGACGGTGCAGCGCAGCCCCGCCCGCGCCGCGTAGGCCGCGGCGGAGGCGCCGGCGTTGCCGGAGGAATCCTCCACGAGCTGTCTCACGCCGAGGGAGACGGCCTCAGCGATCGCCGTCGCGGTGCCGCGGTCCTTGAACGAGCCGGTCGGGTTCTGGCTCTCCAGCTTGAGGTAGAGCCGCGCGATGCCGATCGCCTCCGCCAGCCGCGGCGCCTCGATCAGCGGCGTGCTGCCCTCCCCGAGCGTGATCCGCTGCGCGGGCGCGACCGCGGCCAGGCCGAGATCGCCGAAACGCCAAACCCCGCGCGACGTGCTCATTGATATCGACTATATCGACCGATTAGCCAGTGTCGGCCGTAGCGGCTCATCGGAATCCGTGCTCACTGGTAGATGATCACATCCGGCCGCGGCGTCAGTCCTTCTACTTGTTCGGGACTGAGCAGTCCGGTGTCGTGTTTGTAGAAGAGCTTGAGCCCGGCGTATTTTGCGCCGAACTGGTGCACGAGCTTGTCATACATACTCAACTTGCCGCTCTGGTCGCCGAAACCATCCATGTCGAGCACCGTATCGACACGCGGCTCGTCGAAACGCAGCTTGTCCTTGTTAGTCAGCATGTCGTCTTCGAACTGGTGCACGATCACGATCTTGTTGGGCAAGTTCACCTCTTCAACCATGCGCTCGATCGTTTCCAGCGCGTCGTTCACCTGCAGGCAGTCCAGCGTGCCGATGAACATGCCGGGCCGGTAGCCCGGCAGCGTCACGAACTCCGGATCGATGGCAAGGTGTACCTGCGGCTCGCGCAGGTACGGCAGCACATACTGCAGCTCGTCTTTCAACGAGCTGCGGCCGATCTGCAGGTCGAGGAAGAGCAACATGTGCTGGTCGCGCGTCAGGTCGATGTAGTGGCGCACGGTGGCGTCATCCGTGCGATAGAGATAGAGTCCGTCGTCCGAGGTGCGTGACTGTGCGACTTCGTACACCAGATGCAGTGCGGGCACTACGGCTTTGTCCGGGGTGAGCGCCTGGTACTCCGCGGCCTGCATCTTCAGCCGCTCGAGCATCGCGTCTTCGCTGCCCTCACCCAGCACGCCCATCGCGGGCGAGAGCGGGTGGCCGTAGTAGGAGACGATCTGCGACGTCGCGAACAGCGACTGCCCCGCGATGAACGGTGGCTCCGTGGGCTCCGGCGTCGGCTCGTCCGGCGCTGCCGGCGTTGCGGACCGTTCCGAGGCGACACGTAAACCGGCCCCGATCGACTCTGCAACGGGCGCCCGGTTGCCAAAGGAGACACCGGCAACGTGCAGCACGCCGGTCGCCCCGAGCAGTCCGAACACGAAGCCGCCGACCAGCAGGCACCAGAGGCGCACGGATGGCATCGTTGCTCCAGCGCGCGTTGTCGAGCCCGTCGGCCCCGACGCGGTGTTATGCTATCATGCATCCCTCCGGCATCCACCAACGCCTTCTGTCCCGGCCGCCCCGGCCGTAGAATGCAGGCACCGGCTCGCCGTCCACCTCGGAGCCTGCCATGCCCTTGCCCGCCCGCCCGCAGCTGCGCCCGCTGGAGATCAAGCGGTTGCGCCAGGACGGCCACGAGTACTTTTATCTGCGGGATATGCTCTCGCTTTCAGGCGAGGAGCTGCTGGTGCCGCTCGAGTTGGGGCCGGCGCTGGCTCTGTTCGACGGCGAGCACGAGCTGCCCGTGATCCGCGCCCGCTGCCTGCTGGGCGCCGGGCTCGATCTGGCGCCCACGGACCTGCTGGAACTGGTCCGCCGGCTGGATGCGGCGCTGCTGCTCGAGGGTGAGCGCGTCGAGCAGGTCAAGCGCGAGGTGCTCGCCGCCTTCCGTGCCGCGCCCTGCCGCCCGCCGGCTCTGGCGGACCGCGTCTATCCCGGAGAGCTTGCCGCGCTGCGCAACCAGCTGGCGGCGTTCGAGTTGCGCGCAGAGCGTGCGCCGGCGCCGCAGGGTGCCGTGGCCGGAGTGCTCAGCCCGCACATTGACTACGCGCGCGGCGGACCGGTCTACGCGGCCGGCTGGCGCCAGGCCGCGGACGCGGCCCGCGCGGCGAAGCGGGTCATCCTGCTGGGCACCGACCACGCCGGCGGCGGCGGCCGGCTGACGCTGACACATCAGCAGTACGCCACGCCGTTCGGTCCGCTGCCGACCGACGTGGCGCTGGTGAACGCGCTTGCCGGGGCGCTTGGCGAGGAGCAGGCCTTTGCTGAAGAGCTGCACCATCGCAACGAGCACTCGATCGAGCTGGCGAGCGTCTGGCTGCACCACGCCCGTGGCGGCGAGCCGCTGAGTGTGCTGCCGCTGCTTTGCGGCCATCCGGGGCCGTTCCTGAGCGCCCGCACACTCGCCGGCGGCGGGATTGAACGCGCCATCGAGCTTCTGCGCGAGGCTGTGGCCGGCGGCGCCCTGGTGGTGGTCGCCGGAGACCTGGCGCACGTCGGGCCGGAATTCGGCGATCCGCGACCCTTCGGCGCGGCGCAGCGCGCCGCCGTCGAAGCTGCCGACCGCGCCGCGCTTGCCGCGTGTAGCGCGGGTGCGGAGGCGCTCCTGCGCGAAGTCGGCACGATCGAGGATCGCTACCGCCTCTGCGGACTCACGCCACTGGCGCTGGCGCTGGCGATCATGCCGCCGGTGCGTTTCGAGCAAGCGGCGTACGCGCAGTGCCCTGCGGACGAGCGGAACGCCTCGTTCGTCTCGATCGCCGCCGGCTGTTTCACGGCGCAATAACGCGCCGGAGCGATTGCCGGCCCAGCCGGATCTGCGAGGATAGGCGCATGGCGCTGCTGAAGGTCGCCGTCGTGGGCCTGGGCACGATGGGCGGGCGCTACGCCGAGGCGCTGGCCAGTGGCCGCTACGCCGGCGCCGAGCTGGACAGCGTCTGCGACGTGGACGGCGCCCGCGCCCAGGGCGCCGCGCTGCGCTACGGTGTGCCGGGCTTCGCATCGCTGGCGGAGCTGCTTGCGGCGCGCCGGCCGGGTGCGGCGTACGTTGCGACGCCCGATGCGCTGCACCGCGAGCCGGGCGTGGAACTGGCCGAAGCGGGTGTCCCCCTGCTGATCGAAAAGCCGCTGGCGACGACGGTGGCCGACGCCGAGGCGCTGGCGGCCGCGGCCGAGCGTGGCGGCGCCCCGGCCGAAGTCAACTTCAGCAACCGCTGGAACCCGCCGTTCGTTGCCGCTCGCGCCGCGATCGAATCCGGGCAACTGGGCGAGGTGATCGGCATCAGTGCTCGCCTCAACAACGTGATCACCTCGCCGCGCGACCGGCTGCCCTGGGCCGGCGAGACGACGCCGGCCTGGTTCCTGATGTCGCATTGCCTTGACCTGGCGCACTGGCTGGGCAACTGTGCGGCGCGCACGGCCTACGCGGCGGGGCACAAGGGTGTGCTGGCCGCGCTGGGCATCGACACGTACGACTCTGTGCAGGCGCTGCTGCAGTACGACCGCGGCGTCAGCGGCGTCTTCGAATCGACCTGGGTGCTGCCGGCGTCTCATCCGTCGCCGATCGAGTTCGAGTTCCGTGTGATCGGCTCGCACGGCGCGCTGACCGTGGACACGACGCAGCAGCTGATCCGCGTCGAGTCCGAGCTGCTGAGCTATCCGCAGGTGCTGGCCTGGGCGGGGGAGCGTTTCGCCAGCTTCGCGCGCAATGTGCGGGGCGAGGCGGCGCCGCGCGTGCCGCTTGCCGCCGGCATCGAGAACACACGCACACTCGTTGCCATCCACCGATCGTTGCAAACCGGGGCGGTCGAATCCGTATAATGCCGGCCGTGGGTTTGGCGACGAGACGCCCATACCCTGTTGGGCTTCGTTCGCCGTGGCGCACCGCGCAGGCGCACGAGGTCGGTTAAACCACCGGGAGGCACAAGACGGATACGCAGCAGAAGGTCGCGATCGTTACCGGCGCGGGCAGCGGCATCGGCAGAGCGGCGGCGTTGGCGTTGCTCGGCGCCGGCTACGGCGTCGCGCTGGCGGGGCGCCGCAAAGCGCCGCTGGAGCAGACGGCTAGGACAGCCGACGCCGGCGACCGCGCGCTGGTGGTGCCGACCGACGTGGGCGACCCCGCGGCGGTCGAGTCGCTGTTCGCGGCGACGAAGCAGCGCTTCGGCCGGCTGGACGTGCTGTTCAACAACGCGGGCATCGGCGCCCCGGCCGTGCCGCTCGAGGAGCTGAGTGTCGCGCAGTGGCGGGCCGTGGTCGACACCAATCTGACCGGCATGTTCCTCTGCACGCAGGCGGCCTTCCGGCTGATGAAGGACCAGGAGCCGCGCGGCGGCCGCATCATCAACAACGGCTCGATCTCCGCGCACGCGCCGCGGCCCAACTCGGCGCCGTACACCGCCACCAAGCACGGTGTCACCGGCCTGACGAAGTCGACCTCGCTCGACGGCCGCAAGTACGACATCGCCTGCTGCCAGATCGACATCGGCAACGCGCTGACGGAGCTGGCGGCGCGTATGACGCGCGGCGTGCCGCAGGCCGACGGCTCGATCAAGGTTGAGCCGACCTTCGACGCGGACGAGGTCGGCAGGGCGGTGCTCTACATGGCCGGCCTGCCGCTCGACACCAACGTCCAGTTCATGACGATCATGGCGACGAAGATGCCGTACGTGGGCCGCGGCTAAGGACCAGCTCGCGTTGCCGCCGTCCACGAGGCGTTAGCCGCCTGCCGAGCCGCCTTCGAGGCCGGGTTTGACCATCTCCTCCGGGTTCAGGATCTCGTCGAGCTGCGCGTCCGTCAGGTCGGTTTCGTCGCGCGCGACCTCGCGAATCGTGCGGCCCGTCTTGCCGGCCAGCTTGGCGATCGCGGCGGCCTTGTCATAGCCAATCACCGGCGCCAGCGACGTGCAGATCGCCAGGCCGCGCTCTACCATCTCCGGGCCGCGCGGCGTGGCCCGCAGACCCTCCACGCATTGGCGCGCGAAGTTCGCGGACGCCTTCGCCAGCAGGTCGATCGCGTCGAGCAGGTCGTAGGCCGCCACGGGCAGCATCGTGTTCAGCTCGAAGTAGCCCCACTGCCCGCAGACTGAGATCGTCTCGTCGTGACCGATGACCTGGGCGCAGGCCATGATCAGCGCTTCGGCGATCACCGGGTTGACCTTGCCGGGCATGATCGAGCTGCCTGGCTGCACTTCGGGCAGCGCCAGCTCACCGATGCCGGCGCGCGGGCCGGAGCCCATCCAGCGGATGTCGTTGGCGATCTTCATCAGGCTCACGGCCACCGTACGCAGGGCGCCGCTGGCGGCAACCACACCGTCGATCGTGTTCTGCGCCTGGAAGTGGTTGCTGCTCTCGCGGATGGCGACGCCGTTCAGCTCGCTCAGCCGCCGGCAGACGCGCGCCGCGAACTCCGGGTGGCTGTTGACGCCCGTGCCGACGGCGGTGCCGCCGAGCGCCACCTCGGAAAGTTCCGCCTGCGCCTGCTCCAGCCTCTGAACGCCGCGCTCGACCTGGCCGGCGAAGCCCAGGAACTCCTGGCCCAGGCGGATTGGTGTCGCATCCTGTAAATGCGTGCGGCCGGTCTTGATCACCGGCCAGAACTCCTTGCTCTTCGCACGCAGGCTCTGCTCCAGCTCGCGCAGCGCCGGGATCAGGTCGTGCGCGAGCGCCACGGCGCCGGAGAGGTGCATGGCGGTGGGAATCACGTCGTTGGAGGACTGGCAGAGATTGACCTGGTCGTTCGGGTGGACCAATTTCGAGCCAAGCTGGCCGCCGAGCCTCTGGCTGGCCAGGTTGGCGATCACCTCGTTGGCGTTCATGTTGGTCGAAGTGCCGGAGCCGGTCTGGAAGATGTCGACGGGAAACTGCGCATCGTGCCGGCCGTCGATCACCTCCTGCGCCGCCTCCTGGATGGCGCCCGCGACGCGGCTGTCGAGCAGGCCGAGCCCTTCGTTCACCACCGCGGCCGACTGCTTGATCTGGCCGAGCGCCTGGATGAAGCGGCGGGGGAAGCGGTAGTCGCTGATTGGAAAGTTGAGCACGGCGCGCTGGGTTGAAGCGCCGTAGAGCGCCTCGGAGGGTACGTCCATCGGCCCCATCGAGTCGCGTTCCACCCGCGTGTGTCCCGCGAGCTGCGTCATAATCCCGCTCCTTCGTGGCCGCGCGGCAGCCGCTGACCGGCGGCCAATGCTGGCATTTCGTGGTTCTGCTTCGACTATAGCCGCGCGGCGAGGCACGGTCATCCGGCGCATTGTTCGCGCATTGTTCGCATGCAGGTGCGGTGATAGGCTCGTGTGCGGCGGCGCGGGCGGCGTCCCGGCAGGAGCGGCGGCGTGGCGTACGAGTTCGGCTTTGACGTGGTGCGCATCGAGCTTGACGAAGTCGATCTCGAGGAGGCCGAGGCCGAGCGCGAGTTCGAGATGGAGGCGTTTTCGGGCGACGTCTCGGCCCACATCGCCGCTACGGCCTCGGGGCTGCGCGAGCTGCTGCAGGCGATCGACGCGGCCTCCGAGGAGCCGGACGCGCGCGCCGGCGGCCCGTGGGAGCCGCAGCTGCCGCAGATGCGCGGCTTCATCTTCCACCCGCGCATCTTCCTCGATCACGCCGAGGTACATCCGCCGGTGCACGACCCCGACGAGGAGATCGACTTCTGGGAGTTGATCCTGGACGACGAGGATGGCTCGCGGCTGATGCTGCGCACCAGCGAACAGACGGTGCGCAGCCTGCAGCGGCGCATCACCGAGGTGCTGTTCAACGTATAGCCGGCTGGCGATCGTGTGTGGCGTGCGCTATACTAAGTGGGTCCGCTCATGGCTGGGCGGACAGCGCGGAAGTGGCTCAGTGGTAGAGCACCTCCTTGCCAAGGAGGGGGTCGCGAGTTCGAATCTCGTCTTCCGCTCCGGGCCCCGGTGCTGAGCTGGCTCAGCCGCCGGGCCTTCGGTTTTCCGGGCCGAAGTGGCGGAATAGGCAGACGCGACGGTCTCAAAAACCGTTGACCTTCACCGGTCGTGCCGGTTCGATCCCGGCCTTCGGCACCGTGGCACCCGCGCCGATATCCGCGCTCGCTGCCGACCCGGCGTTTCCAGCTGCGCCGCGTATCTCGCTCTACTCCGTGGCCGGGTTCACCGCGCCGCGGCGCGCGCCCTCCGCGGCTGCGCCGCCAGCGGCGATGTGACCTGCTGGAACGTCTGCTTGAGCGAGGTCAGCACCTCGACGACGACGGGCCGCGACGCCTGCAACGCCTGCGAGAGCGCCGGCGCGATCTCGGCCGGGCGCTCGACGCGGATGCCCTCGCAGCCCATTGCCCGGGCGATGGCGGCGTGGTCGAACGCTCCGAAGCTGGAGGCGATCGGCCGCTCGCCCTGGCCGTGCAGCACCCAGCCGAGGGCGCCGTTGTTCAACACGACGGTGACGATCGGCAGGCGCTCCTCCACGGCGGTCAGCAGCCCGTTCATGGCGATGCCGAAGCCGCCGTCGCCGCACACCGCCACCACGGCACGCCGCGGATGCACCACGCGCGCCGCCAGCGCCGCCGGAATCGCGTAGCCCATGCCGCCGACCGCGCCCGGCTGCAGATACTCCATGCCCGCCTTCGTACGGAAGTAGTGCTGCATGAACAGCCGGTTCTCGCCGGCGTCGCAGGCGACGATCGCGTCGTCGGGCAGGGCGGCCTGCAACTCCGCGATCAGCCGCTGCGGCAGGATCGGCGTCTCGTTCGAGGCCGACTCGGCGACGCTGAACGAATCGAAGCGCCCGTGCGCCTCGGCGGCGATGCGGCGGCCGCTGCTGCGAGGCTGGAAGCCGGCATCGCGCAGCGCGGCGCTCAGCTGCCGCAGCACCGTATCCGCGTCGCCGACGAGCGCGACCTCAGCCGGGAAGGTCCACGAGGCATGTTTCGGCTCGACCTCGATCTGGATGAACGTCTGCCGCGTTGGGTCGAGCAGGTCCGGGTTCTCGCGCGCCGTGTCCGTGGCGCCGAGCCGCGTGCCCACGGCGAGCACGAGATCGGCGCCGGCAACGACTTCGTTCGCGGCTTCGAGGCCGAAGGTGCCGAACAGGCCCAGCGCCAGCGGATGCGTCTCCGGAAAGACGCCCTTGCCCGAGGCCGTGGTGGCGACCGGGGCGTCGAGCAGTTCGGCCAGCTCGCGCAGCGCGTCGCGTGCGTGGCCGGCGCGCACGCCGTTGCCGGCGATAATCACCGGCCGCTGGGACGTGCGCAGCGTCGCCACGCCTTCGCCGATCGCCGCCTCGGGCGCCGGGGCGCCGCGGGCGCGCAGATAGGGCGCCGAGGCGTAGAGGCGCGGCGTGCTCTCCGGCCCGACGCGACGGCCGAGGGCGCCGCTGTGGTAGAGCAGCGCGACCGGGCCCGGCGTGCCCGCCGTCGCGTGCTTGATCGCGAGCTGTGTCTGCTGAACGGCCTGGGGCCCGTCCTGGGCGACGAACACCTGCTTGGTGTAGCCGCCGATCACCGTGCGGGCGTCCCAGGTGCCGTAGTCTGCCGTGCCGGCCTGGTAGGACGCGTGGTGGGAGAAGGGCGCGCCGTCGGAGAGATCGGTGAGCAGCAGCATCGGCGACCCGGCGAGGAAGCCTTCGAGGATGCCCATGCCGGCGTTGGTGAGCAGGAAGGCGGCCTGGCCGCTGCAGACGCCGGGCCGGCCGGTGAGCCGGCCGTAGGCTTCGGCCATGACGGTGGCGAGGCCCTCCTCGCGGGCCAGCACGGTGCGGATGCGTTGCTGGTGGTCATAGAGGGCGTTGAAGATCGAGCCGCCCATGCCGCCCCCCGGCATGCCGAAGACGGCATCGATGCCGGCCTGCTCGAGCACGCGCACGATCGCCTCGCCGACCGAAACCTCTTCGTTGAGCAAGGGTTCTGCCGTCATGATTCCGCCTCCCACCGGCGGCAAGGCCCGATCTGCCGCCCGCCGGTCGATTTCGGCCGCATGGTACGCCGCGGCCCGCGCCGGGCGCCAGCCGCCTGCTCAATCGCACAGCCCGCCGCAGTATGTCACGATACGATGTCGCACTTTGGCGTCGACTGCGGGAATCCGTTATGCCGGGGAGTCCGTCAGCCGACGCTCGGTTAGGGAGGCAGTCATGGTGGCCTACGCGCACTCGGCGAACCCGGCGGGCGAGTGGCATCTACTTGAAGACCACCTGCGGGATACCGCTCAGCGCGCCGCGGGATTCGCCGGAGCCTTCGGGGCTGCGGAACTGGCCCGTTGCCTCGGCCTCTGGCACGACCTCGGAAAGTTCCATCCCGACTGGCAACAGTACCTGCTCAGCTGCGAGCGCGATCCGAAACTGCGCGGCCACGGCCCGGACCACAAGCGCGCCGGTTCGCGCTTCGCCATGGAGCGGCTGGGGCTGCCGGCGATGGCGATCCAGGGCCACCACGCTGGCATGAAGTCGCCCACGACATTCGAAGCCTGGCTCAATGACCCGCAGACGCTCGCCGCAGTCGATCAGGCACTGCGGCGGGCGCGGGCCGAGTTGCTGGAACTCGGTGAGCAGACCGAGCTGGCGTTTCCGGCCTTCGCGCAGCGCCGTGCACTGGCGGGCGAACTGTTCTTGCGCATGCTCTTCTCCTGTCTGGTCGACGCGGACTTTCTGGACACGGAGCGGCACTTCAATGAGACCAAAGCGGAGGTCCGCGGAGCAGATGTCGCTCCCGGCGCACTGTTCGAGCAGCTGCAGGGAGACCAGGGCCGGCGCTTTGCCGGAGCGCCGGGAACCGCGTTGAACCGCGCCCGGCAGGAGATCTACGACCACTGTTTGGAGGCGGCGGCGCAGCCGCCGGGGCTCTTCCGCCTGGCCGTGCCCACCGGCGGCGGCAAAACGCGCTCCGGCATGGCGTTCGCGCTGCGCCACGCAGCGCTGCACGGCCTTGAGCGGGTGATCGTCGCCGTGCCGTTCATCACGATCACCGAGCAAACATCGACCGTCTACCGCGAAATCTTCGGCGATGATGCGGAGCGCCCGGTAGTGCTGGAGCATCACAGCGGCGCCCTTCGGCAGACCGGCGAGGCCGATGCCGTGCCGCGGGCAGAACTGTGGTCGCGACTCTCTTCCGAAAACTGGGACGCGCCGATCGTTGTGACCACGACGGTGCAGCTCTTCGAGAGCCTGTTCGCGGCGGGGCCGCGAGCTTGCCGCAAGGTGCACCGGCTGGCGAAGAGCGTGATCGTGCTGGACGAAGCGCAGTCGCTGCCGCCCGGTCTGTTGACGCCGATTCTCGACGCCCTGCAAGAACTGTGCGCGAACTACGGCACGACGGTCGTGGTCTCCACGGCGACACAACCGGCATTCGAAACGATTCCTGTGTTCAGGGCCATGCAAGCGCGCGAGATCGTGCCGCAGCCAGAGCGCCACTTCAGCACACTCAAGCGGGTGAAGTACGACCTGCGCTTGGACGAAGCGCTGAGTTGGGACGACGTTGCGGTGCTGATGCGCGCTGAACCGCGGGCGCTGGCGGTGGTAAATACGAAGCGCGACGCGCTGGCGCTGCTCGATGCGCTGCACGACCCCGAGGCGTTGCACCTTTCGACGTTGCTCTGCGGCGCGCATCGCCGCGCCGTGATAGAGGAGGTGAAGCGGCGACAGGCCGCGGGCGAGCCCTGCCGGCTGGTGGCGACGCAGGTGGTCGAGGCGGGGGTCGATCTCGATTTCCCACTGGTGCTGCGTGCCCTCGGCCCGCTGGACGCGATCGTGCAGGCCGCCGGCCGCTGCAACCGCGAAGGCCATCTCGCCGAAGGGCGCGTGATCGTCTTCCGTCCGGCAGAAGGCGGTTTGCCGCCGGGACCGTACACCACGGCGACCGAGATCTCGCAGGCGGTGCTGGCCACGCCGGATGCCGATCCCGACGATCCGCGCGCGCCCCAAGCCTACTTCCGTGAGCTGTTTCGGCGCCTGAACACCGACCGCGAGGCGATTCAGAAACTGCGCGACGGCTTCGATTTCGACGAGGTTGCGAGGCGCTTTCGCATGATCGATGAAAGTACGTTCAGCGTGGTGATCGACAAGTACGGCTCGCCCAACGCTCGGCGGGAGGTCCAGCGGGAGTTGGCGAGGTTGCGGCGCGGCGGCGCCGGGCTGCGCCAGGCGCTGCGCGCGCTGCAGCCGTTCCTGGTCTCGGTGCGGGAGCGTGACGCCAAGCGCTACGAGCGCGAGGGGCTGATTGTTCCGGTGATTGAGGGAGTGGGCGAGTGGCTGGGCCGCTACGACGAGACGCGGGGCCTGGAGGCGGCGGGGGTAGATCTTCTGGTCGGATAGCGATAGGACTTGACAACGAGTCGAACACGAGCGTGGCGTGCCGCTTGCGCTCGTGACTCGATGACTTTCGAGTTGCGTAAGCGAGGATTGAAACCGAGTGGCATACGCGTCACGCGGCATATCCAGAGTGGTGGGCTGTTGGCTGTGAAGGGCAACAGCCCGCCGGAAGGAGGAGCGGTGAACGGTCATGACGGTCCGGTTGAGGTCCTGGTGTGGGGCGAACTGGCCTGCTTCACGCGGCCGGAGATGAAGGTGGAGCGAGTCTCATACCCGGTGATGACGCCCTCGGCCGCGCGCGGTGTGTGCGAGGCGATCTACTGGAAACCGGAAGTGCGCTGGCGGATCGAGGAGATCCACGTGCTCAAGCCGATCCGCTACTTCTCCATTTTGCGCAATGAGGTGAACAGCCGCGCCAGCGACCGCGCCGCCGGCGTCTGGGAGCGCGGCGGCGGTGGCTTCGACGCGACCGCCGACCGCGCGCAGCGGCACACGCTGGCGCTGCGCAACGTGGCCTATCGGATTCGTGCCAGCTTCGAGCAACTGCCGCACGACGACGCCGACCCGGCGAAGCACCGCGACCAGTTCCGCCGACGCGTGCGCGGCGGACGTTGCTTCGCCACGCCGTACCTCGGCTGCCGCGAATTTTCGGCCTTCTTCGCCGAACCGGACGGCAGCGAGCAGGCGATCGATCGCACCGAGCCGCTGGGCACGATCCTGCTCGACCTGGAGTACGCAACCGATGGCTCGGGGCGCGGCCGCCCGGTGTTCTTCAATGCCGAGCTGGACCGGGGTGTGCTGCGCGTGCCGCCAATGCCGGGAAGGAGGCGCTGAATGCTGCTGCAACGGCTGAAAGACTACGCCGACGAGTGTATGCAACTGCCGCCGCCGCTCTACAGCGAGACGCCGATCCGCTATGTGATCGAGCTGAACGAAGACGGCACGCCACGAAGCCGCATCCCGACGGACACGAGCGACCCGAAGGATCCGCGGGCGAAGCGCGGCCAGCGCCGTCTCGCGCCGCAGGTGCAGCGCGCGAATGTCATCCGGCCTCTCTTGCTGGCTGATAAGGCCGACTACACGCTCGGAATGGGCGGTGAGGGTGCGAAGCCAGAGCGAGTCGCCGCCTGTCACGTGGCGTACCTGGATCTGCTTCAGCGCTGCGCCGACGCGACCGACGAGCCAGACGTGCAGGCCATTCAGCAGTTCCTCGGCGACGATCCAGCAAGCCAGCTTGAGTTGCCGGAGGATTTTGACACGAGCGGCCTGATCACGTTCAGCGTGTGGAGGGGCTACGCAGCAAGCTTTCCCATCGATCTGCCCAGCGTTCGTGCGTTCTGGTTCTCCGTCAACGACCCAGACGCAAAAGGTGATGCGAGCCGGATGCAATGCCTGATCTGCGGTCAGGAACGGCCGGTGCTGGAACGGCTGCAGGGGAAGATCAAGGGCGTGCCGGGCGGGCAGACGGCCGGCACCGCGATTATCTCGGCCAACGCCGCCGCGTTCGAGTCGTACGGATTGGAGGCGTCGCTGATCGCGCCGACCTGCGGCGACTGCGGCGAGAAGTTCACCAAAGCGGCGAACGAGCTGATCGCGAGCGAGCAGAACCGCATCATCCTCGGAGGCGCGGCGTTCATCTTCTGGACGCGTCAGCCGGTGCCGGCTTTCTCCTTCCGCAGCTTCCTGACCGAGCCGAAACCCGAAGAGGTGCGAGATCTGCTGCGCACTCTGCGCAGCGGCGGTCTGCCGCCGGCCGTCGATGCGACGAAATTCTATGCAACGGTGCTGTCGAGCAGCGGCGGGCGCTGCGTGGTTCGGGACTGGATCGACACCACGGTGGGTGAGGCGGCTGCGCACCTGGCAGCCTGGTTTGAACGGCAGCGCATCGTCGACGCCTTCGGGGCAGAGCCTCCGCCGCTCGGCGTGTATCGGCTGGCCGGGGCCACGGTGCGCGAGTTGAAGGACGTGGCGCCGACCACGCCGAGGGCGCTGCTTGAGGCTGCCCTCGATGGCACGCCGGTGCCAGCCTCGCTGCTCTTTCAGGCGGTGCGGCGCAATCGCGCCGAACAGCGCGTGACGCATCCGAGGGCGGCCCTGATCAAGCTCGTGCTGCTGAGTCAGCGGCATGACTCTGAGTTGCAGGAGGGGGAGATGGTACGTCTCGATCCGGCGCACCCCAACGCTGCGTATCACTGCGGCCGGCTGCTGGCGGTGTTGGAAGAGGTGCAACGACTGGCGCTGCCCGGCATCAAAGCCACGATCGTGGACCGCTTTTTCGGCACGGCATCGTCTGCGCCAGGCTCGGTGTTCGGCCGTTTGGTGCGCGGGGCGCAGCCGCACCTGGGGCGACTCGACCGCGACCGGCACGGCGCCTACCTCGCGTTGCAGCGCCGGCTGGAAGAGGTGCAGGGCGCCCTGGACGGTTATCCGCGCGTGCTGAACCTCGAAGAGCAAGGACTGTTCGCATTGGGCTACTACCACCAGCGGGCCTTCGATCGCGAGCAGGCGCGGCTGGCGGCGGAACGCCGCCGCGCTGGACAGGCGGTGAGCGCCGCTGAGGCCGCTTACGCAGAGGCAGTCATCGACGCTGAGGAGAGTAACGGTGAGTAACGGCGTATACACGAACCCCGGCCGGCGGCATGACTTCGTGCTGCTGTTCGACGTGCAGGACGGCAACCCCAACGGCGACCCGGACGCCGGCAACCTGCCGCGCGTCGATCCGGAGACGATGCAGGGACTTGTTACCGACGTTTGTCTGAAACGCAAGGTGCGCGACTGGGTGGATGTCGCCTTCGGTGAGAAAGATCGCTTCAAGATCTACGTCCAGGCCGGTGGCGAGGCGTTGAACACGAAGCACGACCGCGCCTACAAGGCGCTCGATCTGAAGTCGACCGGCGCCAAGCAGAACAAGAGCGACGTCGAGCAGGCCCGCGCCTGGATGTGCCAGAACTTCTACGACATCCGCATGTTCGGCGCCGTGATGAGCACGGGCGTGAACTGCGGCCAGGTGCGTGGGCCGGTGCAGCTGACCTTCGCCCGCTCGCTCGACCCGATCGTGCCGCTCGACCTCTCGATCACGCGCGTCGCCGTGACGAGGCCGGAAGACGCGACGATCGCCGTTTCCGAAGAGGGCCAGGGCACAACGGGCAAACAGACGGAGATGGGCCGCAAGGCGCTGGTGCCGTACGGGCTCTATCGGGCGTATGGCTTCTTTAATCCGCACTTTGCTCAAAGCACGGGCGCCGGCGAGGACGATCTCAGCCTGTTCTGGCAGGCGCTGCAGCAGATGTGGGACCTGGACCGCTCGTCCTCACGTGGGCTGATGGGCTGCCGCGGGCTGTTTGTGTTCTCGCACGACAGCCCGCTGGGCAACGCGCCGGCGCAACGCCTGTTCGAGCTGGTGCATACCCCACCAAGCCAGAACAAGGCGCCGCGTTCGTTCGCCGACTACGACGTGCGCGTGGACGAGGCTGCGGTACCGGAAGGTGTGACACTGACACGCCTGGTGTAGCTTTCTACGGCGCCGGGCCGCGCCCGTGGGTGCTGCGTGCGGGGATGGGCGGCGTGGGTGCGGCCCGGCGCGATCTTCAGCCAGGAGGCAGGGTGGCGCGGCGGCGCGGGCGGGAGACCGCTCGCGGGCGCGGGATAGACCGGGAGGTTGGGCGGTGCTGGAGGACTGGCTGGATGAGGCGCCGGAGGTCACGATCTCGGCGCTGGAGCACTGGAGCTATTGCCCGCGGCAGTGCGCGCTGATCTACGTCGAGCAGGTCTGGGACGAGAACCAGTTCACGGTTCGCGGCACCGTGGCGCACGAGAAGGTTGATGCGGGTGACGCCGAAGTCATGCGCGGCGTCCATATCGTGCGGGCGATTCCGCTCTGGTCGGAGCGGCTAGGCCTCTCCGGCAAGGCGGACCTGGTCGAGTTCCGGCCGCAGGGACCGTATCCCGTGGAGTACAAGGTCGGGCGGCGGCGCGGCGAGCACGCCGAGATCCAGCTCTGCGCCCAGGCGCTTTGCCTTGAGGAGATGCTGCAAACGGCCGTGCCGCGCGGCGCCGTCTTCCACCACGCGGAGCGCAGGCGCTACGAGGTGGAGTTCGACGCGGCCCTGCGGGCGCGCACGGAGGCGACGGTGACGGCCGTGCGCGAGATGCTGCGCACGCAAAACCTGCCCCAGGCGCCGAACGACGCCCTCTGCCCGCGCTGCTCGTTGATCAATGCCTGCCTGCCGGGCGTGGTGGCGGAGCGCTCGCGGCTCGGCGGCCTGCAGGGGACGCTCTACCGCCCGTGGGAGGCCGAGCCGCCGGATGCGGTCTGGGGCAAGGCCGTGCCGGCGGCAGCAGTTGGCGAAGACGAGCACGAGGAGGATGACGAGGTGGAGGAGGACGACGATGCATGAGCTTTTGAACGTGCTCTACGTGCTGGCGCAGGGCTCGATGCTGCACCTGGACCACGACACGGTGAAAGTCGTGCTCGACGGCGAGACGCGGCTGCGGGCGCCGCTGATCCGGCTGAGCGGCATCGTCATGCTCGGCCAGGTTTCCATCAGCCCGTTCCTGATTCAGCGCTGCGCCGAGGACGGGCGCAACCTGGTCTGGCTCGACCGGCGCGGCCGCTTCAAGGCGCGCGTGGAGGGCGAGACGCGCGGCAACGTGCTGCTGCGGCGGGCGCAGCACCTGGCGCTCTCCGACCGCGCCCGCTGCCTGCGCATCGCCCGGCAGATCGTGGCGGGCAAGATTCAGAACAGCCGCCAGGCGCTGCTGCGGGCGGCGCGGGAGACGCAGCAACCGGAGGGCGGCGCGCCGCTGCGCGAGGCCGCCGGGCGCATGGCCGGCATCATCGAGCGGCTGCCGGCGATCGGGGATCTCAACGAGCTGCGCGGCGCCGAAGGCGAGGCGGCGCGGGCCTACTTCGGCGTCTTCGGCTGGATGGTGCGCGCCGATCGCCGCGCCTTCGGCCCGGATGGGCGCTCACGCCGGCCGCCGCGCGACCGCGCCAATGCCCTGCTCTCGTTTCTGTATGCGCTGGTGCGAGCCGAGTGTGGGGCGGCGCTGGAGGGCGTTGGGCTCGACCCCCAGGTGGGCTATCTGCATGCCCTGCGTCCCGGCCGGCCGGCGCTGGCGCTCGATCTGATGGAGGAGTTGCGGCCCGTGATCGCCGACCGGCTGGCGATCACGCTGGTGAACCGCAAGCAGTTGCGGCCGGAGCACTTCGAAGACCTGCCCGGCGCGGCCGTGCGCCTCACGGATGACGGCCGCAAGGCGGTGATCGGCGCCTACCAGAAGCGCAAGGAGGAGGAAATTCCCCATCGGGTGCTGGGGCAGAAGGTGGCCGTCGGGCTGCTGCCGCACGTGCAAGCACGGCTGCTCGCGCGCCACCTGCGCGGCGACCTACCGGAGTATCTGCCCTACCTGGCCCGGTGATTGGCGGCGATGGCTACCGGCGAGAACGAGAGCGTGGCCCGCGGGAGGGCTGGCGGCGGTACGGCAGCGTGCCGAACCTTACCAATTGAAGAGGTTTGCGGAACGGACGTGCGTCGCCTGGCGGCACAGGAGTCGGGGTGTGGAGGTGCTGGTGGCGTACGACGTGGCGACGGACAGCGCGGAAGGGCGCAAGCGGCTGCGGCGCGTGGCGAAGATCTGTGAAGCGCACGGGCAGCGCGTGCAGAAGTCGGTGTTCGAGTGCATCGTCAACGCGGGCCAGTTCGAGCTGCTGAAGCACAAGCTGCGCCAGGCAATGGACGAGCGGGAAGACAGCCTGCGGATCTACCGGCTGCACGAGCCTCGTGAGCGGTATGTGGAGGTGTACGGCCAGCGGCCGGCGTTCGACTTGCGGGAGCCACTGATCCTATAATCGGCGGCGATGCCGCCCAGCGCGCGGACCTCTGGCAGTGGCGCTCCACGCGAGGGGTTCGCGCGCGGAACGGGTCAGCGGGCCGGGTGCGACGCGGAAAAGGAGGTGCAATAGCCGGCTTGCGGCCGCCTTCGAGGTGAGGCGAGGGCGTTGCAGCGGCTTTTGAAGAGCGAAATCAGGCTCGCAACGAGCCAAAACAGCACGCCCGGAGGCCAGTAGCCCCTGGGCGGTGCCGTCGCACCCGGCCTCACCGCCGGGTGAGGATTGAAACGGCTGGAGCTGTTGGCGTTGAGGGCGGAGCATGAGTCGTCGCACCCGGCCTCACCGCCGGGTGAGGATTGAAACTCAGCGCGGGCGCGCAGGGAGGCGTTGAGCTGCTGGTCGCACCCGGCCTCACCGCCGGGTGAGGATTGAAACGCGTACGCGGGGTACGGGGTGCTGCCGGCGCAGTGGTGTCGCACCCGGCCTCACCGCCGGGTGAGGATTGAAACGCCTATTATTACCGGCCCACACGGGAGCTTACGGGTCGCACCCGGCCTCACCGCCGGGTGAGGATTGAAACTCCGCGGCGGGGAGAGGCGTGGGTGTGGGGGATCGAGGTCGCACCCGGCCTCACCGCCGGGTGAGGATTGAAACACGGTTGGCCGGCAGCGCGAGGTCCACGCCGTCGGTCGCACCCGGCCTCACCGCCGGGTGAGGATTGAAACCGGCTCGAACTGGCGGCGCTGAGGGCGGACCATGGTCGCACCCGGCCTCACCGCCGGGTGAGGATTGAAACCAGTGGTGGGGGACGCGCCGGGTGAAACAGGAGCCGTCGCACCCGGCCTCACCGCCGGGTGAGGATTGAAACGGGGATGGGGCGCAGCCGGCAAACGCGATGGGGGTGGTCGCACCCGGCCTCACCGCCGGGTGAGGATTGAAACTCCCAATACTGCTGATACTGATACACGATCCCATCCAGTCGCACCCGGCCTCACCGCCGGGTGAGGATTGAAACCGGCTCCGGCTGCGGTCGGGCGAGGTCGTGGCGGGCAGTCGCACCCGGCCTCACCGCCGGGTGAGGATTGAAACACGAAACTCGCCCTTGCCCTACACTGGCCTGCCAGTCGCACCCGGCCTCACCGCCGGGTGAGGATTGAAACACCATCCCCGCGAGCACCGCCGCTGGCTCCGAGCTGTCGCACCCGGCCTCACCGCCGGGTGAGGATTGAAACGTGCTCATCCAGGGCGTCGCCGCCAACAACAGCTCGTCGCACCCGGCCTCACCGCCGGGTGAGGATTGAAACCCGCTGGGCACGGTCCTGCGTTTTGTGGACTCCGGTCGCACCCGGCCTCACCGCCGGGTGAGGATTGAAACCTCGTCAGATTCGCCGGCCGTGACCGTGCCGGGAATGGTCGCACCCGGCCTCACCGCCGGGTGAGGATTGAAACCAGGGACAAGTGTAAGCGTCCTAGCGGATAGAGGCGTCGCACCCGGCCTCACCGCCGGGTGAGGATTGAAACTGCGGCATGCCGATGCCGGCAAGCGCCGTGCCGGCGGGTCGCACCCGGCCTCACCGCCGGGTGAGGATTGAAACTGCAGCACGGCGGGAAAGAGCGTGCCGCGGCCATGCGGGAGTCGCACCCGGCCTCACCGCCGGGTGAGGATTGAAACACCATTGGCGAGGGCGACACGCTCGTGGTGCGCCTGTCGCACCCGGCCTCACCGCCGGGTGAGGATTGAAACACCAACCGGAGGAACCAATGGACACGCAAACACCGGTCGCACCCGGCCTCACCGCCGGGTGAGGATTGAAACGGCTTCCTCGAGCGTCTCTATGAGCGGCGGCGGGAGGTCGCACCCGGCCTCACCGCCGGGTGAGGATTGAAACCGCGGCGGCGCGGAGTCCGACGACGTGAGTCCGTGTCGCACCCGGCCTCACCGCCGGGTGAGGATTGAAACGATGAATACGCCAGCCGTCCGGGAGTGCACCGCCAGTCGCACCCGGCCTCACCGCCGGGTGAGGATTGAAACCATGAGGGTTGTTTCGGTATTCGCACCGGCTCGCGTCGCACCCGGCCTCACCGCCGGGTGAGGATTGAAACGACGGCCTACCTGATCGCGCTGTCCCTCCTGGGCCAGGTCGCACCCGGCCTCACCGCCGGGTGAGGATTGAAACCAGGTCACGGAGCTGGATGGCTCCGGCAACGAGACGTCGCACCCGGCCTCACCGCCGGGTGAGGATTGAAACGATTAGCGTGTCAGTTTAGGAACGCTTCAGCCGGTCGTCGCACCCGGCCTCACCGCCGGGTGAGGATTGAAACTACGCGACCAGCGACCCCACGGACCTGGCCGAGGCGTCGCACCCGGCCTCACCGCCGGGTGAGGATTGAAACGATTAGCGTGTCAGTTTAGGAACGCTTCAGCCGGTCGTCGCACCCGGCCTCACCGCCGGGTGAGGATTGAAACTAGAGCTTGTACTGGCTGTGGTGGACGCGCACCCGGTCGCACCCGGCCTCACCGCCGGGTGAGGATTGAAACCTACGGTGTGGCCATGGGTGCTCACAGTGCACCATACGTCGCACCCGGCCTCACCGCCGGGTGAGGATTGAAACCGTTGTCATTGTCCTATCCTTCCCTATGCTTCACTTGTCGCACCCGGCCTCACCGCCGGGTGAGGATTGAAACTACTTGAGGAAGTGAAGGGATGAAGTCCAAGTATCGTCGCACCCGGCCTCACCGCCGGGTGAGGATTGAAGCAAACCGTATGATGGTGCCGCGGGCCGGAGCCGGCATGCGGCATTTTGGCCGGACCGCGCGGGAGATCGCGATGCAGTTCGGCGTGCACCTGCCCCACCTCGGCCACCAGGCGGACCGCGAGCACCTGCTCGGCTTCGCTCGCCGCGCCGAGGCGCTCGGCGTCGACTCCGCCTGGGCCAGCGATCACATCGCCTGGCCCGCCAGCCTCGCCTCGCGCTATCCCTACTCCGAGGGCGGTGACTTCCCCGCGCCCTTCGGCATCCCCTGGCTCGACGCGATCGGCACGCTGCTCTTCGTCGCCGCCTGCACGGAGCGCATCCGCCTCGGCACCACGGTGCTGATCCTCGGCTACCGCCCGCCCGTGCAGACGGCGAAGCTCCTCGCCACGCTGGACGTTCTCTCCCAGGGGCGTACCATCCTCGGCGCCGGCGTCGGCTGGATGGAGGAAGAGTTCGACGCGCTCGGCATGCCCTTCGACCATCGCGGCGCCCGCGCCGACGAACAGCTCGAGATCTTCGAGACGCTCTTCTCGAAAGAAACTCCCTCGTTCGACGGCCGCTTCTACCGCTTCCCCGAGATCGGCTTCTCGCCCAGGCCGCCGCGCGGCCACATCCCCGTCTGGATCGGCGGCCACACCGAGCCGGCCCTGCGCCGCGCCGCCCGCTACGGCGATGGCTTTCACGCGGCCTTCACGCCGCCCGACGTGCTCGCCGGGCAGTGGCGGCGTGTGCAACAGCTCGCAAGCAGCGCCGGACGAGACCCGGCCTCGATTGAGCTTTCGGCCCGCGTGCACCTCGGCCTGCACGGAGGTGTGAATCCGGCAACGGCGATTCACGGCCGCGGCGACGAGATGCTCGAGCAGATCGCCGCCTACGCGCGCATCGGCGTCACGCACCTGCTGCTCGACATCGTGGCGCCGCACGGCGTCGCCGGCCGGCAGGAGGCGATGGAACGCTTCATGCAGGACGTGCGGCCGCGCGTGCCCTAGCCTGCGCAATACGCCGTGTGCCGGCGCGCGTGCGACCGGCTTCGATGGTTGTTGCTGCGGCCACGCCCGCGCCGGTGCCGAGTGCGCTACCCTGTGTGCGACGTCATCCCTTCCCGAGGCATGCGATGCCCGAAACCGCCGCACTCTCTGCCTTGCAGCCCGGCATGCCGATTCCTTTCGGCGGCGATCGTGTGAGCTGTGTGACGCCGGAGCTGGCCGCCCGCTTCCGGCCCGGCGACCGGCTCGTGGTGGTGCAGGAGACGGGCGAACTGCTGCTGATCCCCGCCGAGCAGCAAGCGATCGCCGCCGGGGCCGTCGGCCGCGCCGCCGCCGCCTTCGCCGCAATGGGCACGGTCGCAGACGCGCAGATCACGCGCTTCTACGAAGCCTTCGCCAACCGTCTGGAAGACGGCGCGGTCTGGCGGGAGATCGCCGCCGCCAACGCGCGAGATGTCGAGAGCGCTCGGGCCCGGGGCCGCTCCACCACTCGCTTGGAAGCCACCGAAAAGATGCGACGCGACATGATCGCCGGCCTGCACGAGTGGCGCGACGCGCCGCCGCAGCGCGACCGCGTGGTCGAGACCGTGGAGCAGCCTGGCCTGCGTGTCGACCTGCTGGTCGCGGGCCTCGGCGTCGTCGGCTTCGTCTTCGAGGGCCGGCCCAACGTCTTCGCCGACGCCACCGGCGTGCTGCGCGGCGGCAACACGGTCGTCTTCCGCATCGGCAGCGACGCGCTCGGCACGGCGCGGGCGATCGTGCGCTGCGCCCTCGATCCGGCGCTGGCCGAGGCGGGCCTGCCGCCGGGCGCCGCCTCGCTGGTCGAGAGCGCGGAACACGCCGCCGGCTGGGCCATGTTCACCGATCGGCGCCTCGCTCTGGCCGTGGCTCGCGGCTCCGGCCCTGCCGTGGCGCAGCTCGGCGCCGTCGCGCGCCAGTCGGGCATTCCCGTCAGCCTGCACGGCGCCGGCGGCGCCTGGCTGATTGCGGGCGAAAGCGCGCCGGCCACCGCCTTTGCTGCCGCGGTCTACCACTCGCTCGACCGCAAAGTCTGCAACACCCTCAACGTTTGCTGCATCGTGCGCGAGCGCGCCGCCGAACTCGTGCCGCTCTTCCTGGACGCGCTTTGCCGCGCCGGCGAACGCCGCGGCCACGGCAGCAGGCTGCACGTGGCGCGGGGCAGTGAAGCCTGCGTCCCGGCGGCGTGGTTCGAGACGCGCACGCTGGTGCGCCGCGCCGAGGGCGATGTTGAAGAACCGCTGGCGGAGCTGCTCGACGCCGCCGAGCTGGGCCGCGAATGGGAGTGGGAGGAGACGCCGGAAGTCACCCTGATCGTCGTGGAGAACGTGGCCGAGGCCGTGGCGCTGTTCAACCGGCACAGCCCGCGCCTCGTCGCCAGCCTGATCGCGGCCGATGCGGTGCAGCAGGCGTGGTTCTACCAGGCGGTCGATGCGCCGTTCGTCTCCGACGGCTTCACCCGCTGGGTGGATGGGCAGTATGCGCTGCGGCGGCCGGAGCTGGGTCTCTCCAACTGGCAGCACGGGCGGCTGTTCGCCCGTGGCGGCGTGCTCAGCGGCGACGGCGTGTTCACCGTGCGCACCCGGGCGACGCAGAGCGAGCCGGATCTGCACCGCTGATCCGAGATAATGCGTTTCGTCGCCGACTCCGGAGGACGGAGAAGCGAGACGCGCGATCGGCGAGGGGCAGTTCGGAAGACGAATCGAAGGACGTGGGGGCAGCGGCTATGGCGACGATTGACGATCTTCGCGCCCTTGCTTATCCGCGCACCTACACCCCGGTCGTGGCCGGACCGGCCGGCGAACGCGCCGTGCTGTTCGTCGAGAGCGAGCGCGGGCCGGAGGGCGTGGCCGTGCGCCCGATCCTGCTTTGCCAGGACTGGGACGGCCGCGTCGTGATCCACTGGGAGGACGACCGCGGCTCGCGCACCTACACCGTGCTCGACGTTACCGAGGACACGCCGCAGCGCTTCGCCTTCGACCGCGCCGATGAACCCGCCGGCGCGGTCTGGCTGACGCCGCTCAGCTTCGAGCGCTTCGAGCGCGAATGGCGCTCGCTCGACCCGGAGGCGGGCAACGTGCCGCGTTTCGAAACCGAGGAGCAGTTCCGCCGCTTCTTCCTGCCCGGCTCCGGCTAGGGCGCATCCAGGGGCGTAGAATGGGGCACCGGCCGGCCTTGCCCGATGGGGAAGCGCAAGCCAGTCTGAGCATCTGAACGGAGTGAATGCCGTGGCGCAGCCGACGAATCGCCGCCTCACCACCCTGGACGCTTCCTTTCTCTATGTCGAGAAGGCGAACCAGCCGATGCACGTCGGCTCGGTCGGCGTCTACGAAGGCATGCTTACGCGGCAAGACGTGATCGACGTGCTCAACGCCCGGCTGCACCAGTTGCCGCGCTACCGCCAGAAGGTCGTCTTCCCGCCGTTCGGCATCAACCATCCGACCTGGGAAGACGACACGGCCTTCGACATCCGCCAGCACATCGATGAGGCGACGCTGCCGAAGCCCGGCGATGATCGCGCCCTCTCGGAAGGCGCCGGCCGCCTCTTCGCCCAGGTACTGGACCGCGCCCATCCGCTGTGGAAGCTGATCGTGCTCCACGGCCACGAGAGCGGCAACACGATGCTGCTCTCGATGGTGCACCACGCCATGGTCGATGGCGTCTCGGGCGTTGACCTGACGATGATCATGCACGAACTCACTGCCGACGCGGCGCCGCCGGAGCCGCCCGCCGCTCCCTGGGAGCCGCGACCCCAGCCCGATCCGCTGACCCTGCTGCAGGATGCGGTGCGCGACCGCATGACGGAGACGGCGCAGTCCTGGACCGACGAAAGCTTCCGCCTGTTCCGGCCGCAGGAATTGAACCGGCGGGCAGAGCAGATCACCAACGCGATCACCACGTCGATGCCCTTCTTGATGCAGCCGGCGCCGCGCACGCCCTTCAACGGGCCGCTTTCGGGCGAACGGCAGTTCTCCTGGGCGCAGTTCTCCTTCAGCGAAGTGCGCGCGATCCGCGCCACGTTGGGCGGCACGGTGAACGACGTGGTGCTGGCCGTGCTTGCCGGCGGGCTCGGCCGCTATCTGGAGCGGCACGACTACCCGACAATCGGCATCGAGCTGCGCGCCATGTGTCCCGTCTCGATGCGCCGGCCCGAAGAGCAGGGCGCCCTCGGCAATCTTGTCTCGATGATGTTCGCGCCGCTCTACGTCGGCATCAAAGACCCGGTGGAGCGCCTGAACGCCGAGCGCCAGGCGATGGAGCGGCTGAAGACCGGCGGCCAGGCCGCTGGCCTCTTCGCGCTGACCGACTTCGCCCGCAACGTGCCGCCCACCTGGCAGGCGTTCGCCAGTCAGTTCGACGTGCCGAACACGCTGCTCAATACCGTCTCGACGAACGTGCCGGGGCCACAGATCCCGCTCTACCTCGCCGGCAAGAAGCTGCTGCATTGGTATCCGCTCGGCCCGCTGGCCTCGAACATCGGGCTGTTCGTCGCCATCCTCAGCTACAACCAGGTGCTGACGATGGGCACGACGGTGGACCCGAAGCAGGTGCCCGACCCATGGGTCTTCGCCGAATGCCTGCAAGCCTCGTTCGCCGAGCTGCGCGACGCTGCGGCGCAGGCCGCGAGCAGCCGCGGAGCACCGGAGGCGGCGCCCGCGAAGAACGGCGGCGCCGCGCGCCGCACGAAGCAGCTGGCCCGCGCGTAGGCGTGAGCCGGGCCCTCATCCCCCGACCCCTTCCCCCAATTCTAGGGGAAGGGGAGATCTTGATACGGATGATTGAGGCTGAAGGCGCGGCATCCGATCCCCCCTCTCCCAGGATTGGGAGAGGGGTCGGGGGTGAGGGCCTGGGCCGCACGCCGTCTTTCCGCCGCAGGCCTCCCGGAGATTCGTGTTTCGGCGTGGCGGAGGACAAACTATGCCGGTTTCTCGCCCGGGCGCGTGAACAGCGCGATCGTGGCCGTGAAGCCGTGCAGGTAGTTGTGCGTGCCGACCGGACCGAACTCGCCGTTGCAGAAGAGGCCGGCAACGGGTACGTCGCCCAGCTCGCGGGCGATGGCCACCGGATCGTGATCGATGGGCCCGAAGAGCTGGGCGCCGCGGCCGTTGCAGCTGCAGAGCAGCGCCGCTCCCGGGCGCGAGCCGCCGAGCCGCGCCCCGGCCGCCTCCAGTTGCAGGCGCAGGTGCTCCGTTGCGGCACGCGCGTCGCGCAACTGAAACTGCACCGTTTGACCAACGCGCGGCAGCGCCGAGACGGCGATGGCGCCGGTTTTGGGCTCGTAGCCGAGCAGGTTGCGGACCAGGAAGTCACCGATGCCGTGCTGGTCGCGGTACTCGTCCATCGCCAGGCCCAGCAACAGGTTTGACTGGGCGCGGGCACGCGTCTCTTCGTCGAGCTCACGCAGCGTTTGCGTCAGGACCTCCACCGCGGGCCGGCCGGCGATCGTCTCGATCAGGTTCTCCCGTGCGCCGGTGACGATCCACGGCTGCCCGATCGGCATGCAGCCCTGCGAGACGATCGGCAGGATGGCGACACCATCGCCAAGCCCCAGCGCAACTGTGCCGTCCTCGTACACCGCGCCGTCGAGGAAGACCGCGGTCTCCGCCGGTCCGTGTAACGACGACGCCATGCCCCCGATCACGGGCGGTGCCGGTGATGCGGCGGCGAAGCGCTCAAGCAGCCACTCGCCATCGACGCTGAACGGGTCCGCGAAGACCAGCCATGCCGTCATGGGCGCCAGGCCGCCCGGCAGGCTCGGTCGGGCGTCTTCGAGGCGCAGCGGCGTCAGTTCGGCGTTCGGGCAGGAGATAGTCATGACCGAGATGGCCGGTTCACGCTCGATCTCGCGGCTGGTGGCGATCACGCCCTGGCCGGAGCAGCCGATCAGGTGTCGAGGGTCGATGCGTTCCCATGCCGCGGCCACCAGTTCGGCGTAGTGCGGCGCGAAGGCCGAGTGGGCGAAGAGAAAGGCGATGTCGGCTCGCCCTCCAGCCTCGATTCCAGTGAGCGCGGTGTCCAGCGCCGCCTGCCAGCTTGCGCCCGTGCCGCTGCCGCCCGCGAATCCGTGCATCGCTCGCCGCCTTTACCTGGCTGCCAGTCACCCAAACACTATAGCGCCGATCGATCGCCCGTCTGCCTCGCAAGGTCGTGCAGACCTCGCACGTGGCGACAGCGTCGCGGCACGTGTGTTCCGTACACGCCGGCACGCCGAAGCAGGCGCCGCGCCGGCTGGCGGCGACGATCACGAGTCAGTGTGCCTGCCGGGTGAGGCGTCCGTCGAAGTCGGGCGCTCAACGGGAAGCGGCCCGGAATCGCGGCTGTTGCGACGCTCGGGCGCGACGCCTGGTGGCGCTGCGGCCGGCTGGGAACCCGGCGCAACGACGTTTCCCGCCGCACCCGCGGCCGAACTCTGCTCCGGCGCCAGCGCGGCGACCGGCGCGTAGCGGATGCCTTCGGCATCGAGCGCCAGCTTCAGCAGCCGGCGGTATTCGAACGTGACCGCACCGGCGCGGCCGGGGCGAACGCGGCCCAGCACGCGCAGAGTAACACCCTTCTCGTCGATCGACTCGATGCGGGCCGGATGGGGCGGCTCGACGATATCGGCGGCGAAGCGCGGCTCGGCGGCCAGCTCGTTGCCCACGCGCTCGGCCACGGCAAGCGCCCGGTCAAGATCGGCGCCGAGGGCGATCAACACAAGGATATTCACGCCCGAGTAGTCGCGCGTATGGTTGCTGGCGATCTGAATTGCGCCGTTCGGCACGGTATGGACGGTGCCGTCGATGTCGCGCAGCAGGGTGCGGCGCAGATTGATGTCTTCGACCGTGCCGGAGACGCCGGCGACGGTGACGTAGTCGCCCTGGCGAAACTGGTTCTCGCCGAGAATGAAGAGGCCGTTGATCGTGTCCTTCACCAGTCCCTGGGCGCCGAGGCCGATGGCGATACCGCTGATGCCGATGCCGGTGACGACCGGCGTGAGACTGTAGCCCAGCTCCTCCAGCACCATGAACAGCCCCATGAAGAACAGCACCAGCCCGCTGACCTTGACGGTGACACCGCTGAGCGTGCGGGCGCGCTTCTCGCGCTCGCCGGGAACGCCCTCCGGCAGGCCGGCGAAGATCGCTCGCTGAATCGCATGCGGCGCCAGGCGGCGGATCAGCAGTTGCACGACGCCCAGCGCGACGACGATGACCAGGATGCGCAGCCCGTGCGTCGAAAGCCAGTCCTGAGCCTGCGCGGGGCGCAGCCACAAGGGCGCGCCGGCGGCGACCCGGTGCGGCAGGCCGGTGGTGAGCGCCGTGAGCGTGGCATTTCTCGTCATCTGTTCACGCGCGGGCGGAATCGGAGATACGCGCCGGCCGCCGCGCCTCAGGCGAAGACCTTCTCCAGCGGCGCGAAGCTCTGCAGCAGCTTTTTCACGCCGAAGTTGCCCTTGAAGGCCACCGTGACCTCGAAGTCTTCGCCCCGCGGCGCCGCGCTCACCACGATGCCTTCGCCGAACTTGGCGTGGCGTACGCGGTCGCCCGGCTGGAAGGCGGATTCAGCCTGACCGTTCGTACCCGCCTGCGCGGCAGCCGCGGGCGCCACGGCGACGTTTGGCGCCGCGCCGAGCTGCCGGCGCAGGGTGGCGGCGCGGCTGACCAGATGGCCCTCCGCGCGGCTGCGCGTTGTCGTGACGGCGGGCGGGATGTCGCGCAGGAAGCGCGAGGGATCGTTGAAGGCGGCCGTGCCCCAGGCCGCTCGGCGCATGGCGTGCGACAGGTGCAGCCGCTCGCGCGCCCGCGTGATGCCGACATAAAACAGCCGCCGCTCCTCCTGCATCTGCTCGGGGTCTTCCAGCGAACGCACGTGCGGCAGCAGGTTCTCCTCGACGCCGAGGATGAAGACGATCGGAAACTCCAGCCCCTTCGCCGCGTGCAGCGTGATCAGCGTCACCGCGTCCTGGCGCTGGTCGACCTCGTCGGCGTCGGAGACGAGCGCCACGTCCTCCAGGAACGCGGCGAGCGCCGTGCGCTGGATCTCCTCTTTGGGCGCTTCGTCGTCGGCGTCGAGGTCGCGGGCCACATCCAGCGCCTCGGCGTCGTACTGGCTGGCGAGGTTCACCAGCTCTGCGGCGTTGGCCCAGCGATCCTCACCGTCGTCGCCGCCATCGAGCAGGTAGCGACGGTAGTCGATGCGCTCCAGCAGCTCCTTGAGCAGGTCGGCCACCGGCTCCCGCTGCGCCAGCTCGATCAGGTCGTTGAGCAGGGTAATGAAGCGCAGCAGCGGGCGCACGGCGCGGCCGCTGAAGGGCGGCGGGCGGTCCAGTGCAGCCTCGCCAGAGCCCAGGTCGTGCGCCAGCAGCAGTTGCAACGCGTGGTACATCGGCACGCCCAGCGCGTTTGCCCAGACCGACAGTTCGTTGAGCGTACCGGGGCCGATGCCGCGCGGCGGCGTGTTGATCGCGCGGGCAAGGCTGACGCTGTCGCGCGGGTTGTTGATCAGCCGCAGATAAGCAAGCAGGTCTTTGACCTCGCGGCGGTCATAGAAGCGCGTGCCGCCAATCAGCCGGTAGCGGATGCCGGAGCGCACCAGCGCCTCTTCGACGGCGCGCGATTGCGCGTTGGTGCGGTACATCACCGCGTAATCGCCCGGATGCTGGCCCGAACGCAAGCCGGACATGATTTCGCGCACCACGTAGGCGGCTTCCCCCTCGTCGTCCTGCGCCTCAAAGACCGTTACCGGCAGGCCGTGCTCGTTCTCCGTCCAGAGCCCCTTCTCCGGCCGGTCGTCGGCGGCGCTGATCACGCCCTGCGCCGCTTCGAGAATCGTCCCGGTGGAGCGGTAATTCTGCTCCAGCAGCACGACCTTCGTGTTGGCGAAGTCCTGCTCGAAGTTGAGGATGTTGCGGATGTCCGCCGAGCGCCAGCGGTAGATCGACTGGTCCGGGTCGCCGACGACGCAGAGGTTGTTGTGGCCGCGCGCCAGCTCGCGTACCAGCACGTACTGCACGACGTTCGTGTCCTGGAACTCGTCCACCAGCACGTGCACGTAGCGCTGCTGATACTTTGCCAGCGTCTCCGGACTTCCCGTGAAGAGATCGACGGTGCGGATCAGCAGGTCGTCGAAGTCGACGGCGTTTTCGGCCTGCAGGTAGTCGCGGTAGCGCCGGTAGACGCGCGCCACGACCTCCTCGAAATAGGAGCCGGCGGCGCGCGCGTACTCGTCGGCGTCGCGCAGCTCATTCTTGGCGCGCGAGATCGCGCCCAGCACGGCGCGTGGGCTGAACTGCTTCGGGTCCACGCCCAGCTCGGAGAAGACGCGCTTGGCCACGCCGAGTTGATCGGCGTCGTCGTAAATCGAGAAGTTGCGGTCGATGCCGATGGCGCCGCCGTCCACGCGCAGGATGCGGGCGCAGATCGCGTGGAAGGTGCCGAGCGTGAGGCTGTGCGCCGCCTCGCCCAGCAGCGCATCGACGCGCTCGCGCATCTCGCGGGCGGCCTTGTTGGTGAAGGTGACGGCCATGATCCGCCAGGGCTTCACGCCGCGCTCGGCCACGAGATAGGCGATGCGGTGCGTGATCACGCGCGTCTTGCCGCTGCCGGGGCCGGCGAGGATCAGCACAGGGCCGCCAACCGCGGTCACGGCCTCGGCCTGGCGGGGGTTCAGTCCGGCGGTGAAGTTGCTCATGCTGTTATGATATAACGGATGTGACCGCTGACGGCGATCGTTTCTGTTTCGTCAACCGTACGGCTGCTATAATCGTGCGAGACGCGGCATCGCGAAGGCTGGAGCGAGGAGCGGCATGGCGAACCTGGTCCCCGGCATGGTCTGGCCCGTGGCCGTCTCGTGGCCGGGCGGCAGTTGGCAGGATACGGTCAAATACACCGCGGCGATCCTGATCACCTACATCGTCGTCCTGTGGGCCGCGGGCCTGATCTGGGTCTACCGCGACATCCGCGACCGCAGCCGCGATCCGTTTTATCATGCGCTCTCGGTTTTCATGGTGCTGGTCTTCAACCTGCCCGGCCTCTGGCTCTACCTCATTCTGCGCCCGAAACTGACGCTGGCCGAAGCCTACGAGCGCACGCTCGAAGAAGAAGCGCTGCTGCAGGAGCTGGAAGACCAGAAGGGCTGCCCCACCTGCCACCGTCGCGTGCTGGACGACTACATCGTCTGCCCGTCCTGCACCACGCAGCTCAAGGAGCCCTGCCCCAACTGCGCCCGCCCGCTTAGCTACTCATGGGTGGCCTGCCCCTTCTGCGCCACCCTGCGCCGCGGCCGCGGCCGCGCCGAGTCAGCCGGCGCCGTGCTGTCCCCCGCTGCCCACAACAGCAACGGCACGGTGACGCCTGAGATGCCGACGGAGACGCTGGAGCGCGAGACCGCGCGCCCCGCGCCTGCGCCGATGCCATAGGCGCGGACGCGGGCCGCGCCGCCCTTGCTACCGACCGTTCGCGGCGGTGCTGGCCACGCTGACCAGGCCGCCGACGTTCATCGAGTCGAGCGCGGACGAGGGCACCAGGATGACCGTGCCGTTGCCGGCCTTCATCACCTCGTAGAGCATGTTCATGCCGCGCAACTGCATGCCGTTGCGATCCGTCTCGTAGATGCGCGCCGCATCGGCGAAGTTCTGCGCGACCTTCTTCTCGCTCTCGGCCAGCAGCACGCGGGCGGCGGCCTCGCGCTCGGCCTGCGCGTTGCGGCTCATCGCGTCGATCAGGCTCGCCGGAATCTGGATGTCGCGCAGTTGCACCGACTCGACCTTGACACCCCACGCCTCGGTCTGCGCATCGAGCAGCCCCGCGAGGTAGGTGTCGAGTTGCTGCCGGTTGGAGAGCAGCTCGGCCAGGTTGGTGCGGCCGATCACGTCGCGCAGGCCCGCCTGGCAGGCGCCGAGCACGGCCGAGGCGTAGTTCGCCACGCGGATCGCCGCCCACTCAGGGTTGACCACGCGCCAGAAGACGATCATATCGACGGTGACCGAGGTGCCGTCCTTCGTGAGCGTCTGCTCGGCCTTCAGCGGCGAGGTGATCGTGCGCATGTCGATCGTGAACGGCGTACGTTCGATATAGGGCAGGAGGATGAACACGCCCGGCCCGCGCACGCCGGCGAAGCGGCCGAGGCGCAGCACCACCTTGCGCTCCCACTCCTGCGAGATGCGCAGGCTGGGCAGCACGCCGAAGACCAGAATGACCGCGAGCACGATCAGGAGAACGACCAGGATGACCACAATGGCACCTCCCTGCGGAACCCAGCTAGACCGCGGCCCACAAACGCTGAGTCGCGGAGCATCCGTTCGTCTCTTAGCGTAGACCTACGCGGCGGTTTTGCAGCGATCGCGGGGCGCTATTTGCGCAGAACTTTGGTGTGAACGCCGGCTGCGCCCGCCGATCACGCCGCGGCGGATCTTCAGGCGCGCCGCGGGCGCCGCGAACCTGGCAGCCGCGCCACGGCTCGTACGTCGTCCCCCTCGCCGTTGGGCTTCAGTGAAACTCGACCTCGCGCACGCGCTCCGGATCGACCTCGGCCAGCGCCGCCAACTCGGCGGCGCTCGGCGGCGGCAGCATAGGGGCGGGGTCTGCAGATGCGAAGGCGAAACCGGTCTGCTGCCGCACCGTCTCGATCGCTGCACCAGGCATCAGTCCCTCGAGCACGAAGCCGTCTCCCTGCTTGCGGAAGACGCAGAGCGGCGTCACCAGACGGTCCACGTGGCCGGCGGCGGTGACGAAATCCAGCCGCTCCACCAGGCTGCGCGGCGTGTGCTGCGTGCGCCAGAGGATCGTGCGGCGCGCCGTCGGCAGGATCAGGGCGCTGCCGGCGCCACCCGGCAGCCGCACTCGTGGGTGGGCGAACTCGCCGATCGCGCTCATGTTGATGCGGCCCGCGCCGTCGATCTGCACGCCGCCGAGAAAGGCCGTGTCGAGTCCACCGCGCGCCGAAAGGTCGAACAAATCCGCCAGCGTAAACTGCGTCGCACTGCCGGGAAGCAGGGCCGGCGCCGTGCTGGACTTCGCCAGGTGGTGCGGCGCCGGGTCGATCGAGCCGGCGATGTTGATGTAGACGAGGTTCGGCGCGTGCAGCCGCTTCGCCAGCAGGATCGCGACCATCGGCAAGGGCGAGGCGACGCCGTGAAAGACGCGCTCGCCGTCGCGCAGCAGCCGCGCCATGGCGACGGCCATCAGGTCGGCTGCCGTGAGTGGCCCCGCGCTGTCGGCCAGCTGTTCAACGCTCATTTCGGTGTCCGATCTCCGCACTGGCCGCGGCCTCTGCCTCCGTTATACTGTGTGCCGACGCGTTGCGCCCGCAGCGCTCGCGTAGACGGTGCAGTGATGGCGATTGGACCCGCCTGGACCGCTCCGCACAGGCCGGTTTCCGAGCTGCAGGAGCTGCGCAATCTGCGGCCGGTGATCCATGGCCGCCGCGTGATCGTCTTCTACGACGGCGATGCCCCGGCGCGCAACGCGGCCTGCTGTTTGCGCATCGATGGGCACTACCTCTGGCTCAACGATCTGCGCACAACCGTGCCGCTGCGCCAGCGCATCCGCAGTATGCGCGGCGGCCGGCATCGGCTGCGCTTCCTGCAGACGGGCAGCAACGTCGAGCTGGTGCTGGACGAGGGCGGCCGCGGCTGGCTGCGCATGCGGTCGGAGCAGCCGGGGCGCAGCCCATAGTCGTCGCCGCAGACACCATCGCGGCGGGGCGAGCCGCCGCGGGCCTGGGCGCTGAACTCAGGCGGGTTCGGCGTGGCCGGCGATTGTTGCGCCGCGCCCCGGGGCTTCGATGGGCGCGGCGGGGGCGTGATCGTGCTTCAGGAGGACGGCGATGAACTTCCCGGAAGGGTTCATCTGGGGCACGGCGACGGCCGCGCACCAGATCGAGGGCGGCAACTGGAACTCAGACTGGTGGGCGTGGGAACACGATCCGCAAAGTCCCTGCCGCGAGCCATCCGGCGACGCCTGCGACTTCCTGCACCGCTATGATGACGACCTGGCGCTGCTGGCTGGGCTTGGACAGAAGGCGTTTCGCTTCTCGATCGAGTGGGCGCGAGTCGAGCCAGAAGAGGGCGAGTTTTCCAACGCCGCGCTCGCCTACTACCGCCGCGTGATCGACGCGTGCGGGCGCAACGGCCTCACGCCCGTGGTCACGCTGCACCACTTCACCTCGCCGCGCTGGTTTGCCGCCCGCGGCGGCTGGGAGCGCGGCGAGAACATCGCCTACTTCCGCCGCTACGCCGAGCGCATTTCGCGCTCGCTGGGCGAGGCGATCCCCTGGGTCTGCACACTCAATGAACCCAACATCGTGGCGCGGATCGGCTGGCAGGCCGGCCAGTTCCCGCCCGGCAAACGCGATAACGCGCTGCGCGAGCAGGTGGACCAGAACTTCATCGGCGCCCACGCCGCCGCGCTGGAGGCGTTCAAGTCCGGTCCCGGAGCGGCGAAGGTCGGGGTCTGTCTCGCGATGACGGAGTACCAGGCGCTGGAGGGCGGCGAGGAGCGTACCGCCCGCATCCGCCATCAGAACCACGACATCTACCTCGAAGCCGCGAAGGGCGACGCCTCGGACTTCATCGGCGTGCAGACCTACACGCGGGCGCGGATCGCCGCGGGCGGCACGCTGGCGCCGGAACCGGGCGTGGAAACGACGCAGATGGGCTACGAGTTCTGGCCGAACGCCCTCGGCGCTACGGTGCGCGAGGCCTGGACGGGCACCGGCAAGCCCGTGCTCGTGACGGAGAACGGCATCGGCACGGAGGATGATACGCGGCGCATCGCCTTCATCAGCGAGGCGCTCAGATCTCTGCACGGCGCGATCGCGGACGGCGCCAGGGTGCTGGGCTACATCCACTGGAGTGCAATGGATAACTTCGAGTGGACGCTGGGCTACGGCCCGAAGTTCGGCCTGATCGCCGTCGACCGCGAGACATTCGTGCGCCGCGCGAAGCCCAGCGCCGAATTCTACGCGGCGATCTGCCGCCGCAACGGGCTGCCCTAGCGCGGGCTACGGCGCGGCGCCGGGCTGCCGCAGCACGATCAGCGTCTCGTAATATTCGTCGAGCGATCGCGGCCGGGCGTTGCGGTTGGACTTGGTGAGCTGCACGTCGATCAGCGACTCGACGGCGAAGCCGGCGTCACACGCCTCCGCGGCCAGGATCTCCGCCGCGGGCACAACCTGCAGCGCGGTTCGGCTGGAGAACTGTTAGAAGGTGCTCTGCTTGCCGCTCACCACCACGGCCAGCGCGCCCGGCGAGAGCACGCGCCGCATCTCGGCAAATGTGGCGCGCATGTCGAGGAAGTAGCGCGCGGTCGGCGCGGCCTTGATCGCCCGCAGCTCGTCGGCCGCCAGCCAATCGACGACGGCTCGTTCCTCGGGCCGCAGGTGCTCGAGGTCGGCGCCCGCGCCGTCCATCGACCCGATCGTCTCGTCTACCAGCAGGTCGACATCGTCGTGCCGGCGCATACCCAGCGCGATCAGCGACGGCGCCCTTGCCTTTGCGTAGCTTTCGCGGCCGCTTGAGGCGGGTAGGTAGGGCGGCGAGGTTACGAGGATCTGGAACTGGCCGAGGTCGTCGGGAATGCGCCGTGCGTCCGCGCTCACGACCTGCGCCTCGGCAAGTTCCATGTGCAGCGTCTCGCGCAGCCACTCGGAGGTCGCGGCCACCTTGACGTACTCGCTGAGCGCCGTGCTGAAGTGCTTGACCATGGAGGTGACGGCGAAGGTCAGGGCGAAGCGGCCGACGCCCGTGCCGAGAAAGCGCATGCGGATTTTCCGCGCGATCGCGTCCGACATCAGGACACGCAGGATGTTCTGGATCTCTGGCGCCCCGGCCGCCACGCCGGCCCGGACCGCGCGGATCTCGCGGTTGAGGTCGGCGGCGATGGCCGCGTTCATCCGTCGGTTCTTCATCAGCCAGGCCGGGAAGACCACGTCTTCCTCGGGCGCTGCCGCCAGCCGGTCGAACAGGCTAAGCTGGCCCGATCTCTGCGCCCGGATGGCGTCGAGCACGCCGGCGGTTTGCACCGCGAAATCGTCCGCGTCGAGGCGAAGCGCCTCCTGCTTGGCCCTGGCGATCATGACGGAGAGCGGGTCGAGGTCGAGGCCCACGCTGGGGATGCCGAGCAGCGACGCCTCCAGCAACGTCGTGCCGCTGCCCGCAAAACTGTCGATCGCCCGCTGCTGGCCAGGTCCAAGGCGCAGCGAGCAGACGTTCAACAGCGAGCGCACCATGCGCGGGAAGAACTTGGCCTTGTAGTAGTGGATGTCGTGCGAAAGGTGCGCGGTGGTCGGGCCGGCCGCCAGCGCCTGTTCGGCAAGCTGGATCGCGCGCCGGTCGGCGGTCCGGCCGAGCAGAGCCGCGAGCAGCGCGTCGAGGTTGCGCTTCATCTCCGCCGGGCCGGACGAGTGGCGGGCAACGACCTGCGAGAACTCGATCAGGGCGTAGTGCGGTATCGCTTGAATAACGAGCTGCCCGCCGACGGCGTCCCAGGTGATGACCGGAGCGATGCTCTGCTCAAGGGGTGCACGCAGTCGGCGGGCATGCTCCGTGTCGTCGGTCAGGCAGTAGATGCGCTGCACGAACGAGAGTCGCCGGATCAGCACCGGCAGCAGATCGACCAAGCCGTCGGCGGCGTAGCCCTGGCGGCCGCTCAGCCGGCCGTGGCTGCCCGGCGCGCCGAAGCCGCGTGGGGTGCGCGGCGACGGCCACGTCATGGCGGCCGCGGCCAGGCCATCCAGGCCGACAACGGCGCCAGGCAGAAAGGCACTGAGTTCCAGCTCCGCCAGTTGCAGATCGCCTTCGAGGACGATATTGCGGCGGAGTTGGAATAGAAAGCGGGCCGGTTGACGGCACATGAATTTATAGACTCCGGCCCCTTGCAGCGTGTACGTCCAACAACCGACTGGCCATCACCGTAGCCTGTGCCGGGCGCGGCCAGCAACACCGAAGCCGCCGTGACGACGTCAAGCATGCTTGTTGCACATAAAGTCGGGAGACGCGACGCGAGCAGAGCTCGGAGCATGCGCCGACGGTTGACCATGCGAAGGCGGCGCGGCCGACCCAGGTACCGCGCACAGGGCTGCGGGATACTCAGCCGGCCGCGAGCGCGCCCTCGGCGTCGAAGACCAGCGGGCAAGGTTGACCGAGAACCGTCAGCCGTGGATCGTCCATGGCCTCCGGCAACAGCGCCTCGGAGAGCAGCATCCGCGAAAGGTGCGCGGTATCGTTGCTGAGCGTAATGCGCGGGGCGCCATCGATCAGCGAGGCCAGCAGCTCGAACAGCTCGCGGTCCGTGCGCTGCGCCAGCGGCTGCTTGGCGCCGCCGAGAAAGCCCGAGGTGATGCAGTTCATCGCCGTGGCTTCCCAGTCGATCTTGGCGCGCAGCCGCTCGGTAATCAGGTCCAGCATGCCCACGCCGGTGGCGTTGCCGTGGCTCTCCTCGGTCAGGTCCAGGGCGGCGACATACCGGATGGCGTGGTCCGGCTCACCGCCGAGGCGGCGATGCATACCGACCACGTTCGGATCGACGCCGGTGCCGGAGATGTTCTTGCCCATCTGCCGCACGATCAGCGCGTCGAGCGGCTCGATCGGCAGTTGCGGCAGGTAGGAGCGGGCGAGCGTCAGCAGCCGCTTGTCGGCCTCCTCGATCTCATCCGGCAGCACGATTTCCAGCTTCGCCGCCTCGCCAAGGCCGTTCTCGACCAGGGCGAGCCCCGCCAGGACGGGGTCGTGCGCCAGCGCCAGGCGGGCGGCAGGGATCAGCTCCTTCTCCACGTCCAGCAGGTGGATCGCCGCGGCGCCGGCGTGCTTGCCAAGGCCGATGCCGACCATCTTCATCAGGCCGCTGCCCAGCTCGCCGCGCAGGATCGTGTGCGGCTTCACCCGGTTAAAGACCAGAATGCCGTCGGCGGCGAAGGCGTGCGCGTCGCAGTGCACGGGGCAGCCATTTGGCGTGGTGCCTACCTGCACCGTGTCCATCGAGGAGCGGATCGGGCAGCCGGCGCTCGCCTCGGTCACGCCGTAGCCCGCAAGCATCTCGCGTTGACCCTCGGCCGTGGCGCCGCCGTGGCTGCCCATCGCGGGGATCACGAACGGCTCGGCGCCGCGCTTGCGCAACTCCTGCACCGCCAGCGCCACCAACTCGGCCATGCGCGAGAGTCCGCGGCTGCCGACCGTGATCGCCACGCTCATGCCCGGCCGTACACGGCCGTCGAGCTTGCAGAACTCCGCGCTGAGCACCGCGGCGATGTCCCCGAGCCTGTCGTCGGGCACGCTCTGGCGCACCCAAAAGAATCGCGGCAGCTCGCGGGCCATAGCCTGCCTCCTCCCCTTGCTGACCGCTGCACGGCGTCGCCCGCGCAGCCTGAGCCTACGAGGGCGCGGCGGGCAGGTCAACGCCGCGTAAGGATGAACGATCAACCCGCAAAGGCGATCGCAATCTCTCGCGAGAGCGCCGGATCAACGTCGATGCGCAAGAGCGCGCCGGCCCGCTCGGCGCCGGTCGCGCCGCTTACACTGAAGCCGGCGTCGCGGCGGTCGTCGCCCAGACCGATGAACAGGCTGTCCTTCCGCTCCCACGAGGGGGCCAGCGTGATCCTCAGCTCGCGCCGCTGCGCCTCCCAGCGCTCGGCGGCGATGGCCAGCGCGCCCATGCTGGTGTGCGCTGCCGCGCCGACGACGCAGGGATGGCCCGCGTCCGGGGTAAGCAAGTAGAGTCGGCAGGCGTGCGGCTCGATCCGTTCCGCCGGCACGCCGTTCTGCAGCACGCCGCGGTAGAGCCGTTCCCAGAACTCGAAGACGTGCTGCCCCTGGCCCGCCGGGACGCCGAGCTGCGCGAAGTCGATCGCGATCGCTTGCGGCTCATCCTCCCAGTTAAACAGGGCCACCACCCGCCGGCCCTGCCGCGGCGCCTCCTGCTCGAAGCTGAACAGGCGCGGCAATTCGCGTTCGAGCAGGTCCACGGGGCGCGCGGCCACGCCGTACGGCGGCAGCACGCTCTCGGCCAGGGCGCGGCGCTCTGGGCTGAGTGCGGCGAGATCGTCGCTGAGCATGGCGTTGCCACCGCTGATGGCGATGCCGGTGGCCAGCGTGCGCGTCTCCACCAGCGTCAAATCGGCCCTGTCGCGGGCGACCAGGCAGTCCGGGTCGTTCCGCCAGAAGCGGCGATGCATGAACCAGCGCGGCAGCGTCATGCGCAGCGACTGAAAGGCCGAGGGACGTTCGCCGTTGAACCAGAGCGCGTCGACGTCCGGGCCCACGCGCATGGCGTCCACGAGGCCGATGGCCGGGCCGAAGGGGCAGGTGCAGCCGAGGATGAAGGTCTCCTCGCCCGCGGCCTCACGGCAGACCTCAAGGCCGCGGCGCAGGTTCATCGCCGCCGTCGTGTTCGGTTCGTGGTAGCGCGCGTCTTCCTGCGCCGCGAAGACCAGCGCGTCGAGCTTGAGGTACGGGTAGCCCCAGGTGGTGACCGCCGTGCCGATCACCTTGCGCAGCCAGGCCCGCGCCTCGGGATGGGTACAGTCGAGCGCGGCACATTCGCCCAGCCAGGTCTGCAAGAAGCGCACCGAGCCGTCGCGGTTACGGATCGCCCAGTCTGGATGCTCGCGGAAGGTCTGCGAGTCCTTGTGCAGCACCAGCGGCGCCAGCCAGAGGCCGGGGGTGAAGCCCGCCTCGCGGATGCGGCCGGCCAGTGCCGCCATGCCCGAGGGGAAGCGCTCGTTTGCCGTGAGCCAGTCACCGGTGGTCGACTGCCAGCCGTCGTCGATCTGCACCAGCTCGACGGCGCCGCGCTCGCGTCGCAGCGCCGCCAGGTTCTGCAGAACGTCCGCTTCGGAGACGCGGTTCCAGTAGAAGTACCAGGAGCACCAGCCGCTCGGCGCCCGCGGCGGCACGCGGGCCTGCATCGCCGCGGCCGTCGCGCGGGCGTACTCGTCAGTCTGGAGAAGTGGGTCTTCGCCCTGAAGGTAGAGCAGCGTCTCCGAGCTTACGCTCTCTTCCGGCCGAAGGATCCAACCGTCGAGCAGGCAGGCAGCTTCGCGGCGCAGCGTTTGGCTCTCGTCCGTCGAGACGAGCCAGCGCAGCTCGCCGAACTGCCGCGCCGTCGTGATGAAGCCGCGCAGCTCGGATGCCGTGCTATCGACCGCGGCATCAAGCGACATCGAGGCGCTGATGTACGCCGTTTCGTGCGCGGAGCGGCGGACGTAGCTGGCGGGGTAGCTCGGGTGCGCCTCGCCCTGCGCGAAGCGATGGCTCAGCACCGGCCCGTTCATCTGGCGGCTGTGCAGCCACACCGCCCGCCCCGCCGGCGATGTCAGGCCCGGCGCTTCGACCCGCGATTCGGCGCACCACACAAGGATTTCAGCCAGCTCGATTGGGACCGAACCGCTATTGGTCAGCGTCAGCGTGCGCCGCTCGCCGGCGCTCATGAAGCCGTCGTTGCCTTCGAACGTGACGCGCAGCCCGCGTTCGCCGTCGCGCCATTCCCGGCGATTGGCGCCGAACTGCCCGGAGCGGAAATCCGCGGGCAGCAGTCGCCGGCCGTCGGCCAGCAGCACGGCCCAGTCGCCGCTTCCCCGGATCGGGCCGTCCGCGCCGGTGATACCGGGCGTTCCCGGCAGCTCGCTCACCCGCTCATCCCTGAAGCGGCCACCTCACTCCGTGCGCCGGCTCGTATCGTACACGGTTGCAGCGATCAAGCCGCTCCTCGGGCCTCGGCAACGCCCGCCACGTCTCCGTCAATTTGACCCGCGGCGCGACGGAAACCTACGATCGTGGCGCCGGCCCCACGAGTGCCGCTTGCGCCGATCTGGCGGGCTTTCAGGAGTCTCTCGTTCGTGACGTTGCCAGCATCCGGCGCGCTTCAGCGCGCCCGCGTTCAACGCTTCCCCGGAACGGCCGCCGTCATCCTGATCTTCTGCGCTGCCTTCGTCCTCGCGGCCTGCGGCGGCGGCAAGCGCAAGGAGAACGTCTCGGCCCAGGCCGTGGACTGCTCGCAAGCGGGCGGAGGGCCGGTGACGGCGGCGCCGCCATCCGGCAGCAGCCTGCTGATCACGCGCGACGCCTCGCTCTATCTGCGCGACGTCAAAAGCGGCAAGGAGACAAAGCTCTGCACCGCGCCCGAGGGGCTGTTCGTGACCTATCCGGCCTGGTCGCCGAACGGCACGCAGTACCTCTACGCCCTGGATTCGCCCTTCATCGGCAACGTGGCGGCGAACTGGGGCAGCGATTTCTACCTGGCCGACGCCACCGGCGGCAACCGCCGCCTGCTGCTCAAGCACGAGCAGTCCGGCGTCGAGTTGGAATCGCCTTCGTGGACGCCGGACGGCAAAGCGATCGTCTACTCGTACTTCCTCACCCAGTACGACGCCCAGGGCCAGTACCAGGGCCAGACCTACGAGGCGCGCTCGATCGACGTGGCTTCAGGCAAGGTGACAACGCTTGCGGTCGATGCCAACAGCACCGACCTCTGCCGCGACGGCAGCAAGCTCACGTACGTGAACTTCAACCAGACGGACTTCACTTCGTACGGCGTCTGGGTGGCGGACGGCAACGGCCAGAACGGCAAGGCGATCGTCAATGGCAATACGGGCATGCAGGCGTTCTTCGCGCCGCGCCTCTCGCCCGACTGTAAGCAGATCATCTTCGCCGCCGTGGGCGGCGGTATCGGCCGGATCGATTCGGCGCCGAAAGACGGCGGCAAGCTGCTCACGCGCCTGCTGGGGCCGCTGCTGCCGTCCGCCGCGCAGGCGCACGGCGCGCCATGGGATCTGTGGCTGGTGAACGTCGATGGCTCCGGACTGAAGCGCGTGACCAACCTGAACGAAGATCTGCCCTTCCTCGAGTGGGCGGCGGATGGCCAGAGCGTGATCTTTGTCGGCACGAACGGGCTGTACCAGATGGCGCCGGACGGTTCGAGCATCAAGAAGATCGGTCAGGGCGCCGTGCACGGCCAGATTAGCTGGTGGCAGAAGGCGGCCTGAGGGGCGCCGTCGGGCGGCACGCGCAAGGGCGGGATCCCGGCCAGGATCCCGCCCTGCGTGGTGTGCCGGAGGACGTGCACCTACTGGTGGGCGCAGATGGTATCCCCGAAGAGGTCGAAGCTGCCTTCGGGGTTCGCCTTGGCGAGCTTGAAGCAGCTCAGCGGCCGCCGGTTATCGAAGCTCGTGCTGAAGGTGATGCCCGGCAGCAACTGCGGAATCGTCCACTTCTGGAACGACTCGGCGGCCTGCATCAGCGAGTCGCGCGTCGGGTTGACGCCGGCCCGCTTCAGCGTCTCGACGTAGGTCTGCCCGATCATGTAGCCGAAGATCGGGAAGTTGGCCATCTGCACGTCGGGCGCATTCTTGGTGAGAAAGTCCTTGACCTCGGTGACGGCCGGGTCGTTCTCGTTGAACTGGTGGTAGTACAGGTCCGAGATCGCCCCGGTCACGTTCTGCGGTCCGCCCGCCAGGCCGTTCAGGCTCGGATCGAGCGCCACGGAGTTGAGGATGATGGCGGGCTTCCAGCCCTGGTCCGCGGCGGCCTTCAGGGCCAGACCCGCGAACTTCGGAATGGCGATCAGGATGAAGACCTCGGCGCCCTTGTCCTTGAGGTTCGTGACCTGGCCGCTGACATCGGAGGCCGTGGTCTCGTATACCTCTTCGTCGACGATCGGGTTGTCGGCCGTGCCCTTATCGCCGATGACCTTGGTGATCCCCTGCAGATAGCCCTTGCCGTAGTCGTCGTTCTGGTAGAGGATACCGATCTTCTTGCCTTTGAGGTTCTGCTGGATGTACGTCGCGTAGGCGTTGCCTTCGGAGACGTAGTCCGGCTGCCAGCCGATCGCGTACGGATGGCTCTTCGGGTCGGCGCCCCAGGCTGGTGCACCAGAAAGGATCCAGATCTGCGGCACTTTCTGGTCGTTCAGGTAGTCGAACACCGAGGTGTTCGTCGGCGTGCCGAGCAGCGAGGCGATGGCGAAGACTTTGTCCTGCTCGACCAGCTTGTGCACCAGCGGCACCGTGTTCGCCGGAATGTACTGGTCATCGTAGACGGTGATGTTGATCTTGCGGCCGTAGATGCCGCCCTCGGCGTTCACCTGGTTGAAGCAGGCCTGCATCGTCTTGATGATCGGGATGTAGCCAACGGCGGCGCCGCTCAGCGGCTGTGTGGTGCCGAGATGGATCTCGGTGGGCGTGATGCCCGTATCCGATGCCTTGGGCGCCTCGGCGCCTGCTGGCGCCTTCACGCCGTGGCAGCCGGAGGCGCCGCTCAGCCAGTCAGCGCTGCCGCCGGGCGGATTAAAGGTCTTGGCGACGGTCTGCACGCCGCCGGCGGCGGGACTGCCGCTGGTGTTGGCGGCCGCGCTGGCGGCGGGGGCTGCCGAGGCGGCGGCCGCGGCGCTGGCCGCGGGAGCCTTCGTGGCAGCCGCTGCGGCGCTGGCCGCGGGCGCCTGGGTGACGGCCGCGCCGGAGTTGGCCGGCTTGTTGCCGCTGCTGTTGTTGTTGTTGCTGCTGCAGCTCACGCCGAGTGCGAGCAGCACGCTCAGCCCGGTGACGAACAGCGTGCGACGCAGGGGTAGACTGGCCAGCATACGTCCTCCCGTCCATGCGATCTGTGCGCCAGGCGCACGAGCTTCAAACGACCTCCAGTGAATCGTTGCGGCAGCACCTCCTCGGCGTGCATCGGGTTGGTTGGCAGAATGTTGGACTAACATTCCGGCGGACACTAATGCGCGCCGCGCCGTATGTCAATACTGTTGCCAGCCGCTTCGGTGTGGAGACGCGGTGACGCTGCCTGTCCGTGTGCGATACTACGCCAGCGCCGAATCCGCTTCACGCCGGCGGGCACGCCGTGCCGCAACGATCTGGCCAGGAGAAACGCGATGGCTGCCGCATCGTTGGAAGACCGCGAGCTGCGCCAGCGGCTGTTGCAACGCGATCCGATCGCGCCGGCCGAGCCGTTCGAGCGCTTTATCGTGCCGGTCTCACGTGCTGTCGCCGCCCGCGTCGTGCGCCCGTACACATCGGACGTCGCCTACGACAAGGCGGTCGCGGAACCTGTCAACCTTGTTGAGACAGCCTTCGCAGGGAATTAGGGAAGGATTGTCTGCGTTACATCAGGCGCCTGCACGCGCGGAGGCGCCGGCTTGTTGATCCAGGCCGCCGTTGGCA